>Ga0214921_10000337_pt1 | contig 90609 bp, 78 predicted proteins | sample LL1505_MetaG_FD_177992 | JGI IMG/M metagenome (GOLD analysis project Ga0214921, IMG submission 177992) | Freshwater microbial communities from Lake Lanier, Atlanta, Georgia, United States - LL-1505 | ecosystem: Environmental > Aquatic > Freshwater > Lake | place: USA: Georgia | collected... | reverse complement strand
GCAAGTCCGCCGGTGTCTTTGGCAGCCATTCTGAAACGAATTCGTCGGCTCGCTTATCGTAAGCAAGGATAGTTTGCTGATCTGCCATGAAAACCCCCACCAAAACACTGTGAAAAAACTCGTCTAAAAAAACTGTCGAAAACGCTCAATTTTATTGAGATAGACCGAAGTTATACCCTGCATCTCGCCTCACATGATACGAAAAACACCCGCGCCAAAAGCCCGAATCCTGTGATAAAGGTCTTCAGACTCGAGCCTGACTCCTGTAATAGGATACCGGTTCACGCCAAAAAATCCTTGGAGATTGTCTTTTGCAAAGTGTTCGCACGCTTGAGAAATTAGAATGGTGGCTTCTAACGACACGCCTTGCCGAGAAAGCCCAAACCTATGAAGGCCGGAGCTCGTGTTTAACGCTAATACCAAATCGAACTGCCGATGACGTCACCCTCCGATGGGCTGAGGTTACGTCCTTACGTGACATTGCACGCGCCGGGTACAAAGCACCCATCGGCGAGCTCAGCGCGCCGCACCATATTTTTAAAGCCGCTGAAAAAGGGCAAATTTTAGAAGGCGGAGACCTTCGTCACATCTGGGACGTACTGACTTCCACGAAGAAGGTTCTAGCATTTTCAGGGTCGTTTGCTCCCAAGTCTCCGATGCTCCAGAAAATCCGCGGCTTACTCTACCCTTTGCCAGCATTGCTGCAAACCATCGAAAAAACAGTTGGACCAGACGGTGTACTACTTGATAACGCCTCGGAAGAACTCGCTGCCATTCGTCATCAAAAAACCCAACTTCGAAAACGCATCGAAGACACCATCACCCGCCTCATGCACGAGCAAGACGTGATGGACTATCTACAAGATGACTTCTACACGGTTCGCAACGAAAAATACGTGATCCCCCTGCGTCTTGATGGTCGCGGACGGATCAAGGGCCACATTGTCGACACCTCAGACTCAGGCCAAACGCTATTTCTTGAGCCAACAGCCGTCGCAGGTATGAATCAAGACCTTCATGACTTGGACGTTGCCGAGAAACTCGAGATCATTCGCATCTTTCGAGAACTCAGCGCACAAGTCGCCCGAGACCTAGATTCGATCAGGCATAACTACGAATTACTGATTGAACTCGACACAAAAACGGCAGAGGCATTGCTAGCAGTAGAACTTGACGCGGGATCGGTGACGATCTCCACTGAGCCTTGCCTTAGCTTAATCCAGGCTCGACATCCATTGATCAAAACTCCTGCAGGAAAAACAGCGGAGCCCAATACAATTGTTTTGCAAGACTCGCCTGAAAAAAACCAGCGAGTTCTGATTGTTTCCGGCCCCAACGCTGGTGGCAAAACGGTCGTTCTCAAAACAGTCGGTTTGTTGCATTTAATGGCTAGAGCCGGATTATTGCTTCCAGCTGAACCTCAATCAAAAATATATTTTTTCGACAAGATTTACCTGGAGATGGGCGATGGTCAAAACATCACGGCAAACTTGTCCACCTTTAGTGGGCACATCTTGGGGCTAAAACCAATTGTAGAGTCAGCAACACCAAGCGACCTTGTTCTCTTGGATGAACTCGCCACTGGCACAGAACCACAAACCGGCGCAGCCATTGCACGTGCCATTCTTGAACATTTAGCTAGCAATCACATCACCAGCATCGCGACTACACACTTTGATAGCCTCAAAGGTCTTGCTGTCCGCGACCATCGCTACCGCAACGCCTCCATGGAGTACGCCGAATCAAGCTATAAGCCGACCTACAAGCTCATCCTTGATGTTCCCGGCCAAAGCTACGGCCTGGAATTAGCAACGCAAATGGGACTCCCATCCAGAATTATCGATCGGGCACGCAATCTGCGCGGCGACAGTCACACGGCACTGGACGAGGCCATATCCTCATTGCAACGCGCTCGGCAGGAATCAGAATCCTTACGGCTAAAACTTGACCAAGAGCTCCTAGAAGCCCAAGCCGCTAAAGCTCGGTGGACAGAAGAATGTAAACTTCTTGAAGAGCAGCGTGCCAAAGCCACTCGAAGCGTCGCTGCAAAGCTTGAAAATGAAGTGGACTCGCTTCGCTCTGAATTCGAAGACCGCTCCAAAGAACTTCGTAACGCCGTCAAAGAAATTCGCACAGGAGCGGCCGATCCTGGCTCCGCCTATGATAAAAAACGCGAGGCAGAATCAAAACTCCGTGACTTGGAGTCCACGGTCTCCAAGATGGCGACAGCAGGAAGCCAACAAGAGCTACCAGGCACTCCGGTCGATCCGAAAGACCTCCGCGAAGGTCTAAACGTTTATGTTTTGCCTCTTAAACGTGAGGGCATGATCACAAAAATCGGAGCGTCCCCGAATGACCCTATTGACGTCCAAGTTGGAATCATCAAAGTCCGCGTTGGGATCTATGACCTTAGGAAAACCCGAGCAGCCGACACGCCTCAAAGCCCAGGCAAATCTTCAGCGCGAAAGCCTGTTTTTCAAAATCTAACAACAGAAACTGAAAAAAACCCTAGCAAACCGGAACTTCCTGAGCTTGTCCCCCAAAACCCAAGAAACACACTAGATGTCCGTGGCTGCGACGCAGCTAGTGCTGTCGAAAAAAGTCTAAATTTTATTGATCGTTGTATGATGTCTGGCGAACGCTATGCTGTGATTATCCATGGTCATGGCAGTGACCGCCTCAAAAATTCTATTCGCGATATGTTAAGGAACAACTGCCCTTACAACGTGTCTTTCAGAGCTGGAGCAGCCAATGAAGGTGGAGACGGCGTAACCATCGTTGCCATCGGCTAAAAACACCTCTCCATAATTAAGCGGCTTTTTCTGGCTTCTTTAAACCAAAGACGATCATAGTTTTATCATCCTCGGTCCCTGCTTTAGCAGGGGGCGTTAAGCGCAGAACAACATCTTTAATTGTATTTGCAGTCACCGAAGGTTCCAGCGCCAGCTCAGTTGTGAGGCTTCGACACAACTTGTTTATCTGCTTACTACTTCCCAGTATCCCGTCAGTTGCCGACAAAATAAATGCGTCTGACATGTCTTTTTTAAAGTCTAAAGCCTCGTCGGAATTAACCCACATTTTCGCATTCCAAAGACCTTCTTGTGTTCTATAAACCACCAGCGGAAATGGAAAATTAGCGCGGTGGGATACCAAAATTCCCGTATCTAAATCCATCTCTACACCAAGAAACGTAGGCAAGTCACCGTCGCCCCAAGACTCCCGAAGAAAACTTCGCAAAGTCTGCTCGTAAACCTTAAACCTATCGCCCAGACTCCCGCCACGGCGCATTGGATCCCGGAAAATCGTTCTAGCTATAACTTGGAGCGTGGTGGACTTAAGCGCTGCATGAACGCCGTGGCCAGTCATATCCCCGAGGATAATGGCCATACGTTTGGTCCCTGGATCCCAATGCACAAAATATGCATCGCCCGAAACGTAAAATGCAGCCTCAAAATAACACGAGATATCCACCTCGGCTGGTAACTCTGGAATTTTCATATAAGCGTTCTGAACGACGCGGCCAAGTTCCAATTCTTTTTCAATCAGGTCATTTTTGGATTTGGCATCCGAAAGCATACGAACGCGATTTTCTAACGTCGAAATATTTACAAAGGCACTGGAAGCCAGCAAATAAACCGACAAAGGAATAATAATCGCGCGAACCTGGAAGAACACATTATAGTTCTCAAGCACAGGGAAAATATAATTAATGTAAGCAACGAATTGTAAAAAGCAAGCAATCGCTGCAATGATAAGTGCCCACTGCCGCCACGGAAGCTGCCTGCGCCGCAGTCTCACGGCTGTGGCACTTGCAATTGCCAAACCAAATATCGATACAAACATACTGCACCAGACATTGATTTCATTCGTGTGGTCTGGGATTAAGGTGGACCCGAACGCATCAGCCCAGGATCCCGCACTCGCAAAGAACGAGTAGATAAAAGCCGCCCATAGCCAAGGCCTCACTCTCGGAGACCCGATCCGACCGAGCTGCAAAAGAAAATACAACCGCATGATCTGGGCTGCCGAATCCAAAGATGAGCCAAATGCATCGATAAAACTTAGCGGCAGCCAACCGTAGCCAAAGCTACGAGAAAGCGCATCCATACTCACAAATAAAGAAAGACCAAGCACTTCCGGCGAACTATCAACAAACAAATACAGCATCAAAAAAAACGCAGCCATGACAATGAATGCGAGATCGCTAATCCAACTTCCGCGGGTTGCTCCTTTCATGATCAGCATGCGGACCCAAGCGTTGTACTCTCCTGGGCCAGTAATGATTAAGGGTTCATCGTCCGCTTCAAAAAGACCTGAGTAATTCCAGTCCTTGATATACAAAACCTCAACCACAATGTCCTTAGGCACAGAGCCGGCAAATGTAACCGGAACACCGATTCGCGTTCCCTTAAGGAAGGTGCCAGCCATTTTTCCGTTAACGTAGACATAGGCCTCCAAGTAATATGCGGTCGGCAGGCCGATCATCAAACGCCGATAACCGAGATCATAAAGACGAACCCAAGCATCGCGATCAATGGTTGTTTGCACGAGAATATTGCTTTGTGCATCATCAGACTCGCTCTTTTGAATGCCAAGCCATGGCTTAGTTAGATCTTTAAAATCAAAACTCTGTAGAGCTTTCGACTTTAGACTACGGTAGCATTCGTCACGGGATCCGCAGTCTTTCTCAAAGTTATAGGAAACAAACCACTGCTGTTTCTCGTTATCGAAATGTGTGATGGCGGCCTTCGTCGCCAAATAGGCGCTCGAGAACTGGCGCTGCCAACCAACGACTGCAAGGAACGCTACAATGAGCGCAAAAGAACAGCCGGCCAACCAAATGACAATTTTATCCCGTCGGCCCTGCATTAACTTGATGTCACGATCAAAATCCGTCGCCTGGTCTTGCGCAGTAAAAACAAACGCCATGACAGACCATGTACGCGTAAAAATTTTTTGCGCGCCAAGATACAATGCATTTGATTTTAATCGATCCGTGAATGACATTTTTATCCTTGCTTTTCGACCGCCTAGACTTATTTATCGGCTGTGTTCCGAGGCACTTGATATCTTTTTTTGGTAAAACTACAAAAAATCCGACAACCCTGACTGCAGACCTTTGCTTACAGAATTACATGATAACGCAAAATGAAATGTCGAAGCCTGAGCCAAATGACACACCTTGAGCCGATTGCTTGAATTGAGATCGTCCCAACTCACTGAATTTCCTTCTAACCAGGTCTGGAACTCAATTTGCAATTATCAAATTGGTGATCACGCTGATAAGGCCCACGGGTCATATCCAGCGTGGTCACTACCTTAGACAGCAATTTTAAAAGCGCATTTTATATAAATAGCGACGAGTAGAACGTTAAGCACAGGAGATAAATCATGGCGATGGCAAAAGAAAGACACTTGCGTTTGAATGGAACAACGGCTGGTTGTGCTGATCATGATTATGACTTAATTCAGGATCTTGGGCATCGGCTCGATGCCCTTTGGCACTATGACGAACATTACAAAAACGCCAAGGGGCATTCCGAAATTCAGTCTTACTGGCTTCAAGTCAAAAAACAGGACGAAGATAATATCAAAAAATTAAAGCAGCTGATCGGGCAGGAGATAAAGCAGGGCTGCTTTTAATTTGGTGCAAATTGGCGTTGCCCACTTGGCAGAGTATTGTCTAAGCAACAGCCTATTCAATAGCTTACCAGGTGGGTGTCCCCGTTTTGAGTTAAATATTCAAATTTTTTGTCATAGCTTTTAGCCACTTAGCGACAAACATCAAGAGTGGGCCGAAAAACACCGATACTCTCCCGTATTGCTTAAGCAATTTCGTTTAAAAGATACGAGGGAGATCTGGTGATACAGCGCTCAATTAAATTTGCAGTGTTCCTGGCATTATCCGCCGGCATTTTGTCACACTGTGGCGCTCGCACTAAATCTGCCAGCGACGTCAGCAAGATATTTTCAAAAGACAATCAAAGCCTCGGGTTTTTGCTGACCGGGCTCTGCCAGAAAATGCGAGCTCGCACTGAAGCACCAAACATGGAAAAAGCTGCGCTCAACGATGCCGAGTGTAGTGGTGCCGGTCAGGGCTCCGATAATTACAAAAAAGTTGAAAAATCATTTAACTTCGAAAAACTCGCGACAGAAACCATCAAAGGCTCTGACGGCAATGACATCTTGCACGTTCGAACTCGCGGCAAAGTATGGCTAAACCGTAATCTACTGGATCTCGCCCTACGAATCACAAAAGCCTTCCAGGCGCGTCAAAACGGGGGCGAGGATATATTTGCGAAGCCAGACCCCGCCGGTAACGGCGATGGACTCGCCAATCTTATGAAAGTCAAAACTACAGAGCTTCAACGAATCGAGTTTGATGTTGCAAAAAGGACTTTTGCAGGAAAAATAAATATCACGGGAGAAGGCATTACAAAACTAAACAATGACATTGCTATTGTTGGACAGCTTTTTTCTGACTCCATCGGAATCAACATCAACACCACCAAAGAAGCCGCCTTTAGCGAATCTCTCGTTAAAAATGTCAATGCCATTGGAATCGTCACACCCTACGCTAATGATGTCTATGTGGATATCACGTTTGACATGAGCATCCACTCGATCGGGCTTCAATCGACTGTCAGTGACAAAATCAATTCTGCACTAGGTTCATCACTCAAAAAAATACTCGACACTCTGCTGAAGTTAGAATAGCCGGCCGCATAATGATTAAAACCAGATCATACGTTGAAAGGCAAAATCCATGCTTAACCCAATTATAAAAGTCAGCCTCCTAGCGCTGCTCTCTAGTTGCAATATGGATTTGACCGACGGTGACGCTTTCACGGGCGGAGGCTCCCAGTCGAAATTATTTGGACCATCCGGGGCCGTCTCAGGCGATGGCACTGGAAAAAAGTTGGCGATACAGGGCAAGTATCTGATCCGCGTAGCGCTTCATCCCATTGCTGAAGATGAAACCAACGAAGTGGTTACACTGCAGGGCCTTGAAGCCTCTGCAAAAGGCTGTATCTGCGTGGGTGCTGTTTTTCTCAATATCAAAGACGACTTCAGTCTGGAATTTCCTAACAGCAAAGCAAAATGCGCCTTGATCGGAGAGCTTAATCTCGAAGAATTACTTGGCGGAATGGGTGATGACCCAAATCGCGAAAAAGCTGCTGAGACAGATGGAAAAATGCTACGCTTGAAAAAAATGGGTCCGATGTCCTTCACTCCGGCTAGACCGTTATTGGTTGGACCAATCGTCCAGGATATGACTTCGTTTCAAGGCTATACAGAGACCAAAGATTACCAAGTAGATTACAATGATACGGCCACGGGGAAAAGCGGTCAGTCATCTGGTCAGATTTCAGTAAATGTACTGGAAGCAGGATCACAATTCAAACCCCCGTTCATGGCAAAGACTCAGTATCAAAATATTGTTAAATTTGAAATGCGATCTACTGGATTTAAGAATATCCCACGTGCAAAAGGTCTATTGATGGACCGCGTAGAGTTCACGCTAAATACACGCCCCATTGCGATCCCAAGAATCATGCTAGAATCAAAAGCATCGGATCTAATGAGCGCAGCACCTGCACCAAAACCGGGCCAAAGCGGAGCGGCATCATTGGGAAGTTCACCTCTTGTTAAATTTTTTGGACAGCTTATACCAGTTTATATTCGACTAGACGCAACGAGCTTTACAACGAACTGAATTTAGATATTTGAGGGTGAGCAAGAGTGTCACGGAATGACGCACAGCTAGGAACTGCTAGGACGGCCGACGGCCATCTGTCGAGCCTTTTCCACTGCTTTTTGTTCATTGCACTGGTCTATCCGGTTGTTTACAGCCAGGCAGCTTTTGCTCAGTCCAAAGCCGCTTCTGTGATTCCCGCTGCCTTTAATCCATCCAGCGGGGCGTTCCTCGAACAGAATAGCGCAAGCTTGTTTGTGACGCCCATTTCATCAAACGATGTGAAGGTTCGCTACATTGGATCAGATACGATCACGAAAAAAGCAGATAGTCCCATCAACTTCGCAGATTTTGCTGGAGGTTTTCTATTCAAAACATCCCGTCGCATTGGACTGGGTATTGGTGAAATTTTACCGCCTGTATCCATTCAAAGAAAAATCGATGCGATTCCTATTGTGATCTTACGGCAACCCAACCTGGTGAACCTTGATATCAACGCCAATGTTAAATATGGATTTTCAATTTTCGGGGGCTACCTGGTCCATGACCGCTTGTCTTTAGGCGCTGGTCTCGCCGCACGACAGATTGCCGTCAAAGCGCAAGCCAAAACTGAATCTGGTGAAAAACTGCTCGACGGAACATTCACCCTAAGCACAACGAATTTAAACATTGGAGCAAACTATGTAGCCATTCCCGATAAGCTGCGCATAGGACTCACAACGGCAGTCTTTGCATCCACTGGCGTGGCCACAAATATTGATACGCCACTAGCTGTTGGCCCGAACAGCAGCGCCCTCAATAACAACAAGGTCGCCTCCAATCTTGTATTTGGTGATCTATTAGCCGGAGCTGAATTCATACCAAATTCACACACTAGAATTTATTTGGACCTATTTGCTAAACGCGCTGACAAAAATCAAAAGGAATTTAGCCTCGTCGATCTTGTACCAAAAAAGAAAGATATCCACGATACCGCCAGTGTTTTTGTCGGCGGCAGATTCCGCGCTGCAGAAAAACAACACGCACTCGTTGGCTATAGCTATGAACCCTCAGCAATTGGCCCAGGTAGCCCCGGTGAAACTGGACTTTCTGGTTTTGGAATGAAGGAGACGGCTTTGCTTTATTCAGGCTTTGGCGATCTATTCCCAGCCTGGAGCATATCAGTCGGACTACAATATGGCCCGGGTCTAAAAATTCTAACCGACGCCGACCCGACACCTAGAAAATCCGAGCATCAAAAAGGGGTTAAAACACCGGAGAAACACGCCAAAACTGACATCTGGGATCGAGTGACTTTTAGCATTGGCATGCGCTACCGGAGGGCTAGTCTCGGCGTAGACGAGGCCGGAGAGCTGCCCGCTGCCTACTCACAGACAAGAATCCAGTTTCCAGTGTCTATTCTGTCGACGTTCTAAGGCTTATAAATCTACTTTTCGAGCGTCACGCGCAGCATCCAAGACGTCTTGCCGTGAGCGGCAATGCGCTCTGTCAGTAAGTCCTCGGTCGCTTCATCTCCTGCGCCAGCGGCCACTTCAATGGATTGCTTGCAAGCGGCAATCATACCGTCATGTCCATCCAAAAGGCATTCCACCATATCGTTAGCGTTCTTGAAATTTGAACGCTGCTTAATGGGCGAAAGCTTCGTGAATTCGGAAAAAGTCCCCGGGGCATCATGTCCCATCACTCGAATACGCTCGGCTATCTCATCAACCGCAAGTGATAGTTCTTCGTACTGAGTCTGAAACAACTTATGCAGTGGATCAAAAAAAGGCCCCTTGACGTTCCAGTGCGCAAATTGCGTTTGCAGCTGAAGGGCGTAGGTTCCAGCTAACACTTCACTGAGAGACGCTGCGATGGCGGCGCGGTGCTTATCTGAAATTCCTACGTTAGGTTTCATGGATATATATTCCTTTTTTAATTACTCATGAGGAGTTTTGGTTATTTTACTATGGCGGAGGCTATTTTGTGAGCCCCGCGCGAAAAAAATCTAGAAGGCTTCTGGCACGGCCCATGAGGGCGTAAAGGCAAATTTTTTTCCGCAGAGAATGCCCGATTATGAGCCCCCCCGAAAAAAAAGACGCGTCGTCAAACGGTAGTCCAGCATGCGGTAGAGTGAATAATTCCGGACGACTACTAGGATTTTTAATTTTATGGAATTTACATCACGATTTAATGATTTTACCGAAAAAAATGGAAATTTCGATCCGTCACAGCGGACCAAAAGAGCTAGCTATCCGTGATTTGCGAATTCAAGCTATAATTAATTGGGGACACCTGATTGCCGCATCAATTGGCAACCAGGTGGGTGTCCCTCGATGACACCTGATTGCCGCATCAATTGGCAACCAGGTGGGTGTCCCTCGATGAATATGGTAGAATTGTAAGAAACACACGCAAGGAAGACTCTCATGATTGCAGGAATTATTGCAGTTGGACTTGCCCTGATGGTTCTCGAACGAATGATCCCCGATCAAAAGCTAGCAGACGTTCCCGGCTGGTGGATGCGCGTTGTTATCATCAACATTCTACAGTTCGGCGTTGTCGTCGTTGCCGATGTCACCTGGAACACCTGGTTTGGTACTCATATTTTCTCCCTGCAAGACCAATTCTCAGCACCGGTAGCAGCATTTATTGTTTATGTTGCCCTGACATTAGTTTTCTACTGGTGGCACCGCCTGCGTCACGATATCAATATTCTGTGGCTGAGCTGTCACCAGCTCCATCACAGTGCAAGTCGTATTGAGACGATCACGTCGTTTTACAAGCATCCAGTCGAGCTAATTCTTGATGGCATCATCATAGCATCTGTGAACTTTGGGATTTTTGGGCTGAACGTTGAAGCAGCTGCGTGGGTGACCGTCTATACGGCCCTAGCTGAGTTCTTCTATCATATGAATATCAAAACCCCGCACTGGGTCGGCTACATCATTCAACGTCCCGAGATGCACCGCATTCATCATCAGCGCGGTGTGCACTACAATAATTTTTCCGATCTTCCGATTTGGGACATGATGTTTGGTACTTTCAAAAATCCACCAACCGTCGACACTCCTTGCGGCTTTAAACCTGAACGCGAGACGATGTTTGGAGATATTCTTCGGTTTAAAAACGTCAACAACTCCTACCCTCTTTTTGGCAAAAAAAACTAAAGCACAAGGACCTCGCGATGGGAATTTTAACTGCCATCAACTGGCGTGGCATCAAGTGGCCTACTGCAATTGTTTTGGGAATTGGGTCATTACAAATCATCGGATTTCTCACCCAAATCGACGCCATCCGAAATATCGGACGGCTGACGTCAGCATCTCCTCTGCCATTTGTTTTTTCAGACTTTCGCGGCCTTGAAACCTACTCTCTCGAATTTAATATCACAGCCGAAGGCCCCGACGGTCGATCCATCACCAAGTTAATTACGCCAAAACTCTACGGTGAATTCAAAGGTCCCTACAATCGCCGGAACGTCTACGGCGCAGTCCTGGCCTACGGCCCAAAGCTCACCGAGCCGACCGAAAAACCAATGGTAGACTCCGTGCTTAAATACGGGTTTTGCAATAATGGCCCACTTGCCGAGATGTTCGAGTCGTCCACGCCACTTCGCAAAGTGGTCATCACCGCCACGTCTAAAGCCAAAAATGCAGAAGGACCATTTGTGACTGAGGTGAACTGCCTATGACCACCACACAACTAACTTATAGATACTCCGGCTGGCATTTCGCGTTCTTTCGCATCATCTTGGGGCTTTATCTTGCCATTCATTTTTGGGATCTGACGGCCTACGCCCCAGAGCTCTGGAGTGGTGCAGGAAACTTAGGCGATCCAAGGATGCTTCCCTCTTACGGGATATTTCCAAATATTCTTTTTTGGTTTACTAACCCAAGCTTCGCTACAGGTTTTGTGTGGACGTTATTTGCGGCATCTTTGATGTTTATGGCTGGATTCCTCAGACCTATAGCTGCGTTACTTCTCTGGTACGGCTGGGCGTGCCTCGCTGGTAGAAATCCTTTTATCGCTAATCCTGGGATCCCCTTCATTGGACTGTTATTGCTGCTTTGCGTCATTATTCCAAATGGTGAGCCAGTGTCTCTGACAAAACCCAAAAACAGCCAAGACTGGCGGATGCCTGAGGGTATCTTTGCCGGTGTTTGGATCATCATGGCCTTGGGATACACGCTCAGTGGACTGCATAAGTGCCTCAGTTCATCGTGGGTGGACGGTACGGCCATCATTCACCTACTGAATAATCCTTTATCCCGCGACAACAGCCTGCGCGAATTACTGCTTTCGATGCCGGAATTCCTCCTGCGCCTTAACACCTGGGGAGTTCTCGGGCTCGAGATCTTGTTTGGGCCGCTATGTTTATTTGCTTTTACGCGAAAGTGGACCTGGCTTGCCATGATTGGCATGCACCTAGGGATCGTCAGTCTCGTGAATTTTACTGATTTAACCTTTGGCGTACTCATGGTGCATTTATTTACCTTTGATGAGCGCTGGTTACCGGCGAAAAAAATTGACAGTCATCCAGTGCTTTTTTTCGACGGAGTCTGCGGACTGTGTAATTGGTTTATTCAGTTTCTTTTTGACGTCGACACGGACGCTGTCTTCAAAGTCGCTACACTTCAAGGTGACGTGGCACGGCAAAAACTTCCAGAGCTACACACCAAGGAATTAAATAGCCTTGTCGTCATGACACATTCCGGTGAGACTCTCACGAAATCAAAAGCCGTGCTCTATGTCATGAATCAAATAGGCGGCCTTTGGCGTGTGGTTTATTTCGTCGGTAGGTGCGTTCCGAGTGCTATAGCCGACGGTATTTACTCTGCCGTCGCCAAGCGCCGTTATAGCTGGTTTGGGAAGTCTGAGGCTTGCCGTATGCCGACCCCAGCGGAACGCTCGAGATTTGCTGGCTAGTTGCAGCTAATGCTGCGACAGTGCATAGCAGTTGCCTTAAGCGAATATACGTGGCTTTGTCTTCGTCTTTGAACATGGCCATCAGAACTCACTAGCAAACATCATGGACAGAACAGGGTGCTTTTGATACGACTGTGTCCACAAACAGGCCGCCTTCATGATTCGTGGCCGCTTAAGGTAAGACACGTGACCGTAAAAGTAACCATTCGCCGCGGCAATGAAACCCAGACCATCACGGCCAGGCCGGGGCTGGGGTTTCAAGCTATCTGCGCCAAATACAAAACCGGCATCGATTTCGACTGCCGCGCGTCTGACTGCGGCATTTGCGCCATCAAAATAATCAGCGGCGCTGAGGCGCTTACTCCAAAAACAGCCGCTGAAGAGGATTTTCTCAAAGCGATGAAAGCAGACCCGGATGAGCGTCTCGCCTGTCAGACAAGATTCCTCGGCGATGTAGAGATCGCCGTCGATTACCTTTGACACCTGAAATCATGAAATAATCAGCGGCTAACCATCCGTCAGCCTTAATACTAAGACACTTCTTGCCTTAAGCACCTCTAGCTTCAAAGTTACTTGATGGTTTTTAGCTCGTTTCTGAGTAACGCCAAGACTTAACCTGATTTTATTTCGTGTATAATCAAATGATAGTCGCTAATGGAGTGAATGATGGGATCTAGACAAACGTGTTCCACCAAATTCCGAGCTGATGCCACAGCGCTCGTCACACGGCTGGGGTTACCTACGAATAGGGTCGCCAACCATCTTAGCCTTAGATTCCCGATTCTTTTACTGAAGCCATTTTACGTCTTAGTTCTATTGTTATTTTCTCCAGCAGCTTTTGCAGATTTAGTCGTAAAGCAGACCATGACCAATAAAAATGAGGTCAATCACATCACCCAATACCTGTCGGGATCACTGTTCCGGTTTGATATGAAAACAAAAGACACGGAATTGATTTCCATCTTCAAAAACCCAAAGATCATGACTTGCCAAAAACCGCGTCATTCCTCTGAAAAGGGCAGCTGCACCATTGTAGACATTGCGCAAGCTAAAGCGGTGCTAGGAATGACGACCATCCAAGTCAAGGAGCACGAAACAAAAAAAATCGACCAGACTGGTCGATTTATTGGTCGCTCCTGCCAGTACTACCAGCGAAAGCTGGCGCTTGATGTCAGCATGATGGGGGTTATGACATCCTCTAAAACACTCGATAAATACTGTGTCGATCAATCGCTTAAAATGCCGGTCGAGTTTATTGCCTATCAGATAAACAGCGCCCTCGGAGCTACGATGACACAAAAACAAATAAAAGAGTTTGTTTCTAAAGAAGAAAATGCCGCCGGACTGACACTATATCAAAAAAGTGAAGTCGATTCGAAATCACAAGTGAAGGTGGTTCAAAGCGTAGCCAAGATATTTGGCGGCGACACCAGAACAAATGGTAAATCAACGATCATCACAAAAACAATCTCCGTGAAAAAAATTCAGATACCAAAAAGTCGATTTCAAATCCCACTTGGGGACTATGAAGTGGTTGATTTCACAAAAAATAACGGACCATAATATCCGCTCGCCTTAAACCTGGGAGGCGTTACAAGTGATGCCAGCCGCTACACAAAATCTTTTTGCGTGAAGACTAGTAATTCAGCACAATCTTACCGTTTTCGCTTTATACGAAGCCCCAGCTCGCTTTGATCTGGATCCTCTGGAGTCACCTAGCTAATGAGCGATAGATTGATCAAAAAACTCACTCCGTAATGACAAAGCTGTCTAAGGCCCGCACGCTTTGTGCCCTCAATCATCACGGCAGCATGGTGCGAAAGCTAGCGGTAACGTCTATTACGCCATCATTCAACTGAGATGACGTCTGGGTCTGGATTGGGAAATAACGGAAGCGGAACACTTCGAAATGGTTTGAGTGTTACGCGATACCAATCTTGTTAGCATAACTTGAACAATAGACAGCTATCCAGTAAACTTATCGGAAGCTAATTTTCACATTACGTTATTTTTGGGGGGGGCATGCGCAAATTTGTAAAACTGATAGCTATTTTGACGATTGCGGGCGTGACTGCTTGTCAAACAGCACAGCAGGCTAAAGAGATTCAACTAGTTGGATTCGGAGAAGACGTTTCAAAGGGCACATCACTCGGCCCGATCGAAGGCTCTGACTGTGTATTCATGGTGTTAGGGTACTGGCTAGGTGGAGCACCGACACTTAGTCGCGCAATGATGAACGCACGTAAAGGCAAAAAGTCATCTGTCAGTGATGTCGCTGGCGGCGCAGAAACATTGGGCGAAGGCGCACGATATCTTAACAACGTGTCCGTATCCAAAGATGGTTTTAATGCAGGCATAGTTGGAAAATCTTGTATTAACATTTCCGCGACGGGGTATAAGTGATGCTATTACTAAAATTCTCTTTGCTTTTGGCCATTGGCCTTACCGGATGCGCTCCAAAATTTTTAATTCTCCAATCTCCGATCGTCTCCATGAAAAAGGCTAATTCAGAGGCCCAGAAGGAGCTAGCCGAAGGCGGAGTTGTAAACGAAAAATGGTGCGCAAGTGATGCACCAATTGTTCCTAACGATGATGGATCAATGGAATACGGCCTGATTGACCAAGTCATTTTGAAGGCACACCAAAAGTCTAACTATGATTTCTTCAAAGATGCCAAGTTTTATCAGCAAGGAACTTGTGTATCGATGAATGCAAAGGGCGCAGGCCCTCGTGGTGCAGGTGCAGAGCCAGCAGCACGTAAGAAAAAGGCAAAGAAAGCTTAGCGGAAATTGGGGACTCACCACTTGGAAAGGTGCTAGGAAAAATAAATAATAAAATCATGACGTTCCGGACGCCTTGTCTACTGACTTACCAAGACAAGGCGTCATGTTTGAAGTCGGCGATTTTAGATGATCTTGACCTAACACCAGGGCTGCATGCTGCTCATAGTGAAAAGAAATGCGATCCACCACGACTAAATTCACTTCGTTAAACATCTCAGGGCTCCGAAGCTGCCAGAAACGCACTTGGTGAGTAAACGTCAATACAGATAACTGCCGAACCGGTGAGGGAGAAGATGCCAAGCTAAACGGCAGGTACACCCGCATTCAGAGGCTCATAGGTGCTGCATACGAGGATAAACTCGAAGGCCATATCGATGCAGAACTCTGGGAAGCCAAAACAGCCGAATGGAAACGCGAACAAGCCGGCATCCAAGCGAACATAGCGGCACTAGAGTCAGCTGATACATCCTACATGTTACACGGCATTAAGCTTTTAGAACTTGCTGAAAGGGCCTCAGAGCTCTTCTCCGAGATTAGTAGTGATGATAAGCGCCAGCTACTCAAAACAGTGCTATTGAACCCGCGTCTCAACGGCACAACTGTGGAATATGAACACAAAAAAACCTTCTCGATGTTTGAGAAGGGTATTGAAATTGAAAAATGGCGGGATCGTCGTGAGATGACCCAGCCATTCAATATCACTTGAACCTATAAATCCTCTGTATCGGCGCTTCCCACTCAAGGTTGCGATTTCTGAATAAACCATTGAACTGCAAATATTTACTCGGCATCTAATTTAATCTGAATTTGACTCCAACTCCGCCTATCAACGTCTTAAGACGATACTTTCCTTGGCCGGGAGTTCGCTCCTGGACGTCAAGCGTTCCTTGACAATACGAAAGAGCCAGCGAAAGGTTCGAGCTTTTTGAAATTTTCCTCAAAAAACCAAATCCTAAAACGTAGCGATTTAGATTCTCAAATTGACCGAATTTGACGCCACCGACTCCTAGATCATCGATGCCGCCCTCACCAGGAAAAACCCCAGCCCCCATATTACCGGGTAATCTCGATATGCCTGTCGTTATGGATGACTTAACATCGAGCGGTAGACTTAAACCCACGCTTAAATTGGTTACGTTCTTCAAATTGCTTTGACGAACATCCGAATCACCCATGCCAGTGGTTTGCGCCAAACTCCCACGGCTATAATCTTCGCGAGATCCCTCAAATCGAACCTGGAACTTGGAAGCGCTTATTTCCAGTCCTAATCCAATCTCTCCTGGAATATATTCAACGGGGTGAACACGACTAGATTCACCTTCTGGCGTTCCTATCAAGATCCCTTTGCCACTCATGCGACGATAGACACCTGCTGAGTACGTTGCAGCCACAGCGAATGAGCCGGATGACCATTTCCCTCCGATTTTTGGCTGAATTGCCGATCCCGAATAAGCCGCATCTGCGATATTTGCGTCGGGGTCGAGGTTACGTAGTTTAACGGTCTGTGATTTGTAGAAATACCCAAAGGACAGCCCCAAGTTTGCACCCCCGCGCTGATAAGACAATCCAGCGGCGGTCGTGTAACTAGTTTCCGAGGCTGTCACGCGAACGAGTGTGCTATCTTCAGCGGTAATATCCGCCGGCAAACCACTAAACGTAGCCCGCGTTCCAGCGCCGGTCGGCAAAAAAAATAATCCAAAGCTCAGTCTTTGTGTTGCTCCATACCGCAGTCCTGAACTGACGATGGGTGCGACTACGCTAGTTGAAAATCTTCCTTGCACCGGATGGGTATAGTTTGCGTCGAGCTTCATAAGTGAGGCTTCAGCGTAGGCTTCCAAACCAGGGGGGCCAGAGAGAGCTGCTGGGTTCGTTATTAAATTGGCAGGATCCCGGCCAGTCACAATTCCAAGGGATGCGCTACCGCGTTGCTCAGAACCACCCTCGATCAAAGGCCGCGAGTACCCATTTTGATGAGAAAAGATGCCCCATAAAATCGCAATTAAAATTCCATTTTTATATATTGAATACATTTCAACGCCTCCTTGGGAACGCGCTGCTTCATATTTCTGAATGTATTTACTTTGACATCAAATTTTTGGTAGAGCGCAGGCCCGCCGCTGTACCAGCTTGGATTTTTACCTTAGCAGCGGCTCCAAAGCCCTTCGTGTCCGACGTGCTCGTTGTCCACATATAAACACGAACATTGCTACCTTCTTGGAGCGCAAAATTGACACTATCACTGGCCTTCACGAGCGAAATTTGTTGGGTTAAATAGCTGGCAAGCAAAACTTTCGACTTAGAATTGTCAAGCGCAAGTTCGCTGTGACCGTTGAATTTTGGCGTAAAAAATAAGGTCGTGGTACCGGTAAATTGGAAGTCACATCCGGTCGGTGTCGGATTCGATGGGACAATACTTGCAACGTCCGCATAAACGGATCTTTCAAACATACTTTTGTAGCTTGAAAAATCTGAGCAAAATGTTTTTGTATTTCTGGTTAAGGTCTCCACCGTACCAGGACCTACCATCATTCCTGCAAATGTAAATGTTGTCCAAGTTCCGTTTTTGCTATCGCCAAGGTCGAGAAGCTGCCCAGGCGTCGTTGCGGCGAGCTTTTGAATACCACCCTGATCACAAAAGAATGCTAGAGCCTTCCCAATTTTGGACGAGAACGACTGGGCACGCATGAAACTACAAGGATCAGATGAAACGGCGCCGTTGTTCGTCGCGGGCTCTGTGCTATTTTCATTTTTGCGATCACTACCGTTGATCTGCGACGTCTCAGTTTTTCTCCTGGCTGGTTCATCCGGGCCATCGCTGGCCGCACAGGAGGTGATCAAGTATGACATCAACACCCAGATCATGAGTTTAGTGGGATTTATGATCCTTAAATTTGAAAGCATGAGTTCCCCCTCTGGTTTGCATGAAGATAAATTGACTTTTTTTTATGGTTGCAAATTTGCAACCATAAACGCGGCCAGAAAGTTCGCTCGTAACTCGTAAATATAATAATGGTTTCAGGTAGGCGGCCCGATTTCGTCGTTTATTAGATGTGTTTAAAAATAAACGACATCAGCCAATAGCGACGTTATTTCAGGCTGTTACAGCTGATATTGCAAATAACTTGGATTTCTTTCGCTCAAAACTTTCACTTTGACTGAAGGCAGCGCACTATATCATGCCGATTTCATTGGCTTATCAGCAAGCGCCTCGGCTAGCATTTGGCGGTAATTTCCAGATGCCTGAAGGTCGGCCAAAATATCAAGCAGGCCAAAGCTGATACGGGCCATGAACGTTGTTTCAGGCGCTGGAGCCAAAAGCTTACTATTTGAGAGCCCCTGCAACTGCATGTTTTGCATGTTTTCCACATAGGACTTAGTAAACGTGAATGCACCATGTCCTCCTTCATAAGGCCCCGGCATAATCGGTAAAAGCACCCGGTCCATTTCATCGATATGAGCCGAGAAATCAAATCTTGGCTGCCCTACTCCGTATCCAAGATTCTGCCATGCGGCAATTTTTCGCGAGGAAGTTCCGTCTAGATGGGCCGCAAGAACTTCCAAAATTTTTCCTACCGTCGCTTTGTTCCATGCACGACACGAGCCAAAGTCAACAAAAGCGACCCTTCCATCACTTTTAAAAATAAAATTTCCGGGGTGTGGGTCGCAGTTCATGACTCCAGCAACAGCGAACGACTTTGCGTAGAATCTTATAATCGTATCAGCTGCTATTTTCCTTCGGGATTCATCGACCTCCAGGATGAAGTCCGATTTCTTCATCCCATCAATATAATCCATCGTCAAATAATCACGCCCAGAAAGTAATGGATAGACTTTGGGGATGATTACATCTGGGTCATCTGCAAACAAGTCAGCAAATAACTTCAGATTCTCTGCCTCTTTCGCTAAATCCAATTCCCCTAAAATCATGGAGCTGACTTCGGAGGCAATTCCCTCCGCATCTGCAGCGGGAAGAATCATGCGAATAATCAAACTTAAGAGCCATCGCTGAGAGAGATCTGACGTCAACGCTTCCGCTGTGGCCTGATCTCTGATTTTGACCACAACCTCCTGACCATTCAATGTGGTCGCGCGGTAGACGTTAGCCACACTACCACACGCTATAGGCTCAGGCCACCAATTGGAAAACATGTCGGAGATCGGTCGTCCTAGAATGCGCTCGATGGTGGACTTGTCTAATTTTGATGAATCAAATTGTTGTCCCTGCTGAAGTATCTCAACAGCTCGTTGGACCGGAGCAGGGAGCTTAGTCACGTATCCTGAAATCTGCGCAACCTTCATCAATGCACCACGCGTAGCACTCATGCTTTCAAGAACCTTTACAGCCAGCCTGTCGACCTCGACGGCGTCCTGCAATTCATCTGTAGATAGATGAAAAGTTTTTTTGACCGTTTTTTTGACCGCGTATGACGCCGTATTTAACGCAAGCTTTGTCGCCACCACGAGTCGATGTTCTGACTTCCGCGTTGCGCCAGTAGCTATGCTTTGATAAAATTCAGGCGGCAGATTGAATTTCTCAAAAATGCCACCCCAACGATCAAACATCTGCTGATGAATGGTTGCTGCGAATTCGCGCTGAGAGAATCTGGCTGCCCAGCGCAGAGCCGCCAACGTCACAAGAATTTCATGCTCAGTGAAATCAACCTCAAGTCTTGATGTCAGGAGATCCTGGCAAATGCTAATCCTGGCATTCAGAGGAATAGTCCGATCATACATGTCATCAAGATACTTCAATATTTTGAGAATCGGCTCAGTGGTTGGTTTATGAAAATGTGGGATTTGCGAACACCGTCTTGCTAGCGTCGAGGCCTTACTGAATGCTTGAATTCGAATTGGCTTGGGGTCTATGAAGCCTAAGAGCTTCATTTCGAGATGACTGCAAATTCCAAATGAGCTTTTGCTGTGCAAAATGAACAGTCGCGAGTCCGGGAAAAACAAATTGTTTTGTGCCTTCAACATCAGCCAATTGATGTGCTCGAGCTGCTGGGGAGTTAAATTAAGATTAGGATCTTTTGTTTTTGCGGAAAATTCTTGCCATGGGCTAGTAAATCCCATCAAACTCAACGAATATGCCGCGTCACCGATTTGACTCAAATATGAAGTCTCTGAAGATGAGTCGAAGCTTCTTATAGAGTCAGACAGTAGCGAGGCCGCCTTCAAATACATTCCTTTGCGCGCGTAAATGACCGACGAGTAGATTGACCTAATCGTCTTACTTGGCTCGTTATCCAAGGTTGAGCGACTTCTTTCAGAGGCCAAGAACCAAAGTGACTCATCCCACCTGTGGTTTTCACGAAAAACAATCAGTTGATTCAGATCAATCGCATCAAAAAGAAAGTCTAGATTTGACTCTCCCCGTTCAATCCGTAGCATGGAAAGTATCTTTGCGGCCATGTCGCATAGCTTTTGACGATTATCGCCGGAAAGGTTCGCATGCTCAGCATGGATGACTGAGAAAGCGAGCAAAGCCTCAATTTTTAAAAACTCATACACGAGATCTTGAGTCACAGGCATGGCACTGGTGTTGATCGCCAGTGCCTGTTTCAAATCCCGGATGGCTGATGCAGCGCCATCCCTTTGAACCCAAGCAGCTACTTGGTCACGAAGCCCAGCGCGACGTGCCCGCACGTCGTCCGGAGTCAAATTTTGACGTCTGATCACCAATGGCAAAACTTTCTTGTTGTTTAAGGATGTTACCGAAGTGTTTCGGCATTTTTTGGTCAATGATGAGGATTCATCGCGAGCACAAGGATAAATACTTAAACATTTCGGATATTTGCAGCCTATGGGCCAGGGCGGATCACGTCGCCTAAATCTCTTGGCACCTTCGAGATTTGATCGCTGGCCTAATGATTTCACCATATTAAAAAGCCGCGGATCTAGGTCCTTTGCTTCGCTCAGGATGACGATCTGGGGATTTTGATCTATTTTTTTTTCTAAAAAATGGCGCTAGCGACTACGTTAGATACGGGGGCCGACAAAGGACTTTCATTCGGAAGTCTAAATCGCCAAGATCGAAATCCATCTGAAAGGCCCTTGATTTACACTTTTTTTGACGTCGACCACGCCGTTTATGTAACCGGTGTTTACGAAGGTTTTTGCAACAAACCTAGCCAAGTCATTATCGTTTGAAGTGATAGAAGGAAAGAATGGCGACGCGCTGAAGCCAGGACGTATCATAGTCGCCCCCGGTGATTTTCACATGGAAGTCCGAGGCGGAAACGTGAAATATACAATCTCCTTGAATCAACAACCCACGTTACACGGTGTCCGACCCGCGGTGGATTTCCTATTCCGCTCGTTAGCACGAGTCGCAGAAAAACGTGTTGTGGCGGCGGTTTTAACGGGAATGGGCCGCGACGGCTGCGATGGCGCCGTCGAACTTCGCAAGGCAGGCTGTTGGGTCGTAGCCCAAGACGAAAAGACATCGGTCGTTTTTGGCATGCCCAAGGCAGTCATCGAAGCAGGTGCTGCGGACGATATCAAACCACTTGGTTTAATAGGTGAAGCTTTGCGCAAGCAGCTTTTCAAACTAAAGATCCTGCCGACTTGACGTTTGAAACATTCGCTTAGACGAGACGCGTATGAATCTTCCGCCGGGATAGGACGACGATCTGGTAATTTTGATCTATTTCTTTTTTGGAAAAAATGGCGGGCTGGACGGGCTATTGCTTTTGATTAGCCAGAAGCGTCTAGATAAACCTTTAATTTTATTAGTAAAATTGGTTGTTATTTTTTGGATAGGGAGGGCTTAAGTCTCGGACTCTCAGTGCCGATTATTCCGTCTGATGATTAGGGGGATTCTATGCTCGATTTTGCAGGTTGTGTGTTGATTCCAACGAAGTCAGAGGGGGGACAGAATTATCTTAGTCTAACGTTTATAAGGTTTACGACATCGATCCTTTTAACTGCCCTAGTCTATTCATCGTGCTCAGAAAAGAATTCGTCGACTCAATCGGCGGGTGATCCCTGCACTCAGACTGATTTTGCCTCTAAAAATCCTACAAAGTGTAAGCAGGGTAGCCCGGTAGATATACCCATCGTCAGCTTTTCTGATATTAATTTAGCGGCGCGAAGTCTAGGGATGACCGTCTCAATAGCTCCAACGACCCTAGACCCTCGCGGCGCGGATATCACCAACTGCGCTGCTAGTCCTACGTTACCTGAAGGTCTGAGTCTTTCGCCAACTCTTTGTACCATTTCTGGAACGCCAACAAAAGTCTCGTCAGCCACCTATCAGATAATTGCGACCAATTCAGCTGGCCAGTCAAACCCGGCAACGATTGTGATCAATATACATCCACCGTCTCCAAGTCTTGACTACACGAATCAATGGGATATCGTCGATGGCGAAACCAATACCGGCATTGTTCGGGACTGGCCAAGCATTCCACCGAGCTTTGAAATCCCAAACTACCAGTTATTTGCAAAGCATTACTATGAACTTGCTTTCGCTAGCACCGCTCATCAAGTGAATGGCAAAGACGTGTTAAAGCATACGCGATGGGCAGACAGCCAAAGTTTTCCTAGCCTAGTATCCCTTTTTAATTTTACAACTATTTTCCAAGCATCTTTCTTCGAGGATATTCGCGCTCAAAATTACCCTCACATAACTGAATCACTCACTGTGTTCCCGGGAATAATCTCATCAGCTCTTATTTCTAAAACCTCCGGGGACACCCCCAGGCGCTCCGAGGTAGCGTCCTATGTGAGGATGATGAAACGCTATTTTCACCCTCTTACCTTAGACGGTAAGCCAAATGCTGGTTGGTTTGGAAATAGCCCTCATAAAGGCGGCGGCAATGGCGGTAGCTTTTGGTACGATTTAGGACCTAACGTGTATGCCATGCAACTTCTTGAACTTTTTGAGTCCAGCGAAATCGAGCCCGCGACAATTGCCGGGCAATCCCCAGAGGAATCTTTTGACCAACTGTGTCACAGAATGGCTGATACCCTTTATGAAATGACTAGCTTTTTGAAGCAGACACCGACTAGTGTGCCGTCTTTTGATTACACAGCTATAAAAATTGTTGACGGAAAGCTGCGAGCATATGATCCGCACTGTGCGGATGCTCGCCCAAACTCGGCACAGAGTCTGCCTCGTGAAAAGTTATTTTGCCCGATTGATTTCCACCCCATTTATCCTGTCCATTGCGCTAAACCCCAAAATGATCCAACAGATCCTGCACCGTGGTTTTGTTTTGATAACCCTAATGCATACGAACCAAGTGCTGCAGGAGCTTTTATCTATATCGGTTTAGCAGCATATGAGCGTTGGAAAGACCCAAGACACCTAGAAATGGCTACATCGGCAATGAATTTCTTACTGGAATACGACCGAAATCCTGTCTATGAGCTGGTGTACAACCACGGAATTCTAGGGGCTGCCAGGATGAACCAGCAGTACGGGACAGACTATGATATTAAAAAATTACTGCGTTGGGCTTTCGTAAGAAGTGATAAACAAATTGATCCTTCAGACTCGACGACTTGGCCAAACGCATCAACAAATGCCCGTCCCGATGTTGGCGTCCTCAACGAAATGTGGGGCAGTTATCCCACCTATGGCCTGTGGGGCGCAAAAGCAAATCCCGGCGCTTATGGCGGCTATGCTTTTTATATGAATACAGTTTCGCAAGCTGCCACTCTCGCACCTATTGCCAAGTATTACCCGAATTATGCAAAGATGTTCGGGAAATATCTTCTGCATGTTGCAAGCAATTCTAAATATTTCTTCTCACAGAATGTTCCTGACGAACTCGAAGACCCGACGACTTTTGAAGCCTTGAGTACGCGATTGGATAGTAGGTACATGTCCATCCCATACGAGGGCTTCAGAAAAAAAGTGACTGGAAGTAGTACGGCAATAAACCTAAAAGGAGATGCTGTCCAACATGGCTGGGCCCACACGGATTTGAGTGCCTACAGTGGAGCTTTGTCAGGTATGTTTGCGTCTATTATGATTCGCGATAGTCATGACACGTCTACCGGTAACCCCATCGTATTCTGGGATTTAAATATCACCGATCTACCAGCGGAAAAGGCGTACCCAAGTTACCTTGTGTACAATCCAACCACTTCACAAAAAACTGTTACCCTAAAGAAGTCAGACATTCGAACCTACTCTGGTCTAAACTACAGTGCATCGACCAACATCGGCGCCTGGGACCTTGTGAGTAATCAATGGATATTCTCTGGCGCTGGTGACATCACCTTTACTTTACCAGCCGGTGACGCAAAGGTGTTCAGCCTTGTTCCGAACGCTCATTCATGCAACGTTGCCAATAGTCGGGCAATTTGTAGCACGAGTGGCCAGTTTTACTCGGTGCTAGATTATAGAGTGCCTTGATCTTTATGAGATAAATCGTAAAGGTATGCTGATCTTTACAATTACCGTCGCAAATCTTTAGGAAGATCCACAGGGATCCAGCATGAAGCCAATGCTTTGGTCATGCTGACAGCAGGCGCGCATCTCTCACTCAGCTAATATTTATAGTTTCTTTGAAAAAATGGCGGGATGGACGGGACTCGAACCCGCGGCCTCCGCCGTGACAGGGCGGCGTTATAACCAACTTAACTACCACCCCGCGCTAGGGTGCCGCGTGTAGCTTATTTTCTCTTAAGCCTCAGCGGGAGTAACGTTTATACGGACGTCGGCTGGGGGTGTCAAATGAATTTTCTGCTTCAAGTGATCCTTTTTGCGCTCCCTCGACGTCCAGACCATGAAGATCAGGCTAACCACAAAAAAATCAATAAATTCGCCTGGTACCCACATCAAAAGTCCGCCTAATCGCTGATCATCTAGGTGATTCCAGGGCTTCCACCACTCCGGTATCGGCCGGCCCACGTAGGCATACCAAACATCGTCACTGAAGGACAAGAAAGCCGATAAAATCACGTTAGACGCCATAAGCCCCATCACATAGAGCATGCGCATCGGCATCTTGAGCGGTGATTTCATAGGGTGTGGATCGATAATATTGCGCCAAAGCAAGATACTGACCCAAGCAAAGGTCGCATGTTCAACCAAATGCCAGGCATCGTTGAGCAGCGCCAAATTATAGTAGTACGGTACATGCCAGAACCAATAAGCAGCCTGGAATAAAAACAAACTCACGAGCGGTCGACTCACCAGATTAAACAACCACCTCAACGGGCGGCTTCTTATCAGCGGAAAATAAATATTGCGCCGCACACTTGGAGAGATCCCCCTCACACAGACAAAAAACGGCACACCAAACATCATCAGCGGTACGCCTATATTGGTGATCATGAGATGCTGAATCATATGCACAAAAAACAACTGATCTGACAGCGGATCAATCGGTGGCAATAGAGCGGCAATGACAATCACAAGGCCCGTGAAATATAACCCAATCTGCCAAGGCTTGACGGGCAGCGGACCGCGAAAGGCTCTGAGGCCTCGTACATAGAGAATACCTAACAGCACAAACAGCAGCAAGGCTGGGTCCCACACCCATTTGAGATCAAATGTTTCTGGCGGCAAGGGATCATATAAATTATGGGCGAGCCCTGCGCCGGAGGCGACGATAGCCATCAGAATTAAGATTAAAAAGCCGCGCACCATGCCGCCATGCCCCCTGTTGAATACTTGGGCGTTAAAATACCCTTCAGGGCCAAGACTTCAACAAAAAACGCTATCAATGAACTGGAGCTTAGGCCGAAGCGATGAGGTTAGTCCGTTTCCTGATCGTTTTAAGCAGATTTTTAAAAATAACAGAGGCGTCTTCTTTGTCTGCGTCTACGCTGTAAATCTTACCAACCCGACTCACCACGTAAATAGTTCGCCCAGGGTATTTAATTTCAAAAGATTTGTGCAGTGCGATGATCGTCTCTGCGTTGGGTTGCCCTTGGGCTAGTGGGAACATGGCGCCTTTTTCCTTTTTTAAACCAGCCAGGTCTTGATCGTTAGTTGGATTCAAGAAAACGCCGACTACATCCAAACTTTCAGCGGTAAAACTTGTCCGTATACCATTCATCAGTTTAAGCGCACGATCCGAGTAACCGCACTGCTCGACCACAAACGCGACAACCAGCGGCCTCTCCATGCGAGGACCAAGATGCAGACTGCCGCCTTCGGTCTCTGAAAGCTCAAGTTTTGGGGCCTGCGGCGTAATGAACAGGCTTTTATTCGAATAGACACTGTAGATTAATACTATAAACAACAGAAGCTTTCCCATTCGCAAACTCCCGGAAGTGCTCAACATTAATAAAAAGAGCTACCAAGCATTGGGGCACATTACAAAGAAATAACAAACCACAGATTCAACAGAAAGGTCCAGTAAAGCATACATCCCCGTCTGCAAAATAGTTTACGTGTCGAGCAAAATATAAAAATATTTATCAAATTTCTGTGCTCGCCATCTGCTCAGAAGAATTTTCAGGCCATTTTCTGCCAGGAAAAGCAGCCTTAATCAGCTCACCGCTGAAAGCCCTCCAAGGCGCCATCTGAGCGTGACCGCAAATTAGATCGCCATACACGTCTGCCTCCGCCAAGCTCACATCGTAAGGTAACTGAGTTTTTGATCGAACCCAACGGCCAAACCAAGCCTTACTCAAGGGATCAGTCATCGCATCAAGCCTTGTCGAAAACTGCGTCGTCTCCGTCTTGAGACCAGTCGCAATTCCGTGCCCCACAAAAAATCCGGAAAGTAACAATGCAGCCCTGACCGGAGTTGCTACGGAGTACGTATAAAGCGTCGTGCCAAAAACACTGTCAGGTTTAGCACAGTGAGCACGTAGTTTTTTGAAACATGCCAGGGTCCACATCTCTTGATTGACTGCTGGCGAGTATGGATCATAGAAAACTAATTCCGGCACATGATTTTCCTGATCGAGAACCTCAAGAAAATCACCTTCACGGAGATCCCAAATCACACGGCCACAGGGGCTTTCCCAATGATGATCTGCAAGTAAGATTGCCAAGGCCTCTTCAAATCCCTTTAAATGCTCAAAAGCCTTTGCGTTCTCTAGAGTAAAGCGCAGCAGTTCAAGATTATTTTCAAAGCTGACAATATGAAGTCTTCGCTGAGCGGCCTGCGTTAGCCCAAGGCAAGCATGAATTGCCGCAAGTGCATTCGATGCTGCCCCAAGACCGACATCAAACAACACCAAGTCTGATTCAACTGGTTCGGTGAGTCGTAGGCGCAATTTACTTTGTTCAATATAAAGATCATTAGCTTCCCGCCATGGACCAACGGGATTGTGCATAATCTCATTGACGACTTTGTTACGAATCGACACTGCACCTGTTGATGTTTTAACGATCTCAAAATCAGACAAATGAAACCCCTAAATCCGTAATCTGCCCGGCTGAGCAGACTAGCATGCCACCATTAGCAATCAACGCTAAAAAAAACGCCGCCAACCCTTAGGTCGCGGAGTTTTTTTTAATCTAGAGCTACTCGATCAGCCCAAAATAGGTAGCGATAGACGCATCATAACGAAGACAGCGAGTGCCAATAACCCCGAGAATACAAACACATTGGTGAGTACCTTGCTGTCAAAACGCAAATGCATATACCAGCCACACACCATGACAAACTTCACCAACGAGAGCACCAACAATGTTCCAATCATCAAATTATTGGAGATGCCGAGCGCTTCTTTCTTCTTAAAGATAGCCCATTCGATGAATGTAATAACGCAGAGAATGACCGCGAAAATCCAGTAAAGCTTAGGACCCGCATGGGCGTGGTCTGCATGATGGCCGTGGTCTGCATGATGGCCGTGATCAGCGGTTTTGTGTGCTGGATGGTTACCGTGTCCTGATGCCATAGTCGGTTGCTCCTTTTTTCAAACGTAGACGAATAGGTAAACCACGGTGAAGATAAGAATCCACACCACGTCAACAAAGTGCCAGTAGAGACCAGCGACCTCAACAATTTCACTGTTAAACCATTCTTTGCCTTTGATCAAAGACGTGATCAAAATAGAAGACATCCAAAGAACGCCAACCGTCACGTGGGCGCCGTGGCATCCTGTTAATAAGTAAAAACTTGAGGCGAAGATATTTGTCGATAGACCTAGACCATCATGCAATACGAACGTCGAAAACTCGTGGTACTGAAAGCCCAAGAAAATTAAACCGCCCAACACAACCATAAACGTCCAAAACTGGAATTTGCGTAGGTCTTTTTCTTTGCAGTAATGGAGCGCGAGCACCATCGCCACAGAGGACATGAGAAGATCAAACGTGGACAGGGTCGTCACATCGATTTTATAGACTTCCCGAGGAGTTGGTCCAGAGATCGAACGACCTTTGTTGATCAGGTAATTGGCGATCAATGTGCCAAACAAGAAACACTCAGAACCAATAAGCACCCACATGGCAAACTTACGATTTTCTACGCCGGTGGTGGTGTGGTGTGCGTGAGCTACGTCACTCATATCGTTTTATCTCCCTTAAACATTTAGAGACCAATAAATTACTGTCTTGAGAACTCAGGGCTCTTCGTAAGCCCATCCGTATGTGGACGACACAACCAGCGCTACACCAAATAATGAAACAATGATGCCGTGGCTAGACACCACAAAACCAGAGGCTACGCAGGTGATCCCAGCCGCCAAAAAGATCGGCCAGAAGCTCTGATTCGGCAAGTGGATAGACTTGGGGTCAAAAGCAGGCTCTTTAGGCGGCGTTAACTTCTTGCCGTCGTGAGAGTATTTCTTATGCCACCAGTCATCCAGGTGCGTAACTTCAGGCAACTTAGCAAAGTTGTACTCTGGCGGAGGCGACGGGATCGACCACTCCAGTGTACGACCATCCCATGGATCAGCTGATGCTTTCTTGCCCCACTTCAAGGAGGCAAACATGTTGATGAAGAACAACGCTCCACCGACTGCTGTAATGTAGGCACCCATCGTGGCGCAGAAGTTCCAGAAGTTCCAATTTTGGTCCGGTGCGTAGGTGTAAATACGGCGTGGCATTCCCTCAAGACCAAGGAAGTGCATGGGGAAAAACGTGAGGTTGAACCCGATCATATAGAGCCAGAATTGCAACTTGCCAACGGTCTCGTTCATCAAGCGACCCGTGACTTTGGGGTACCAGTAGTAAATACCACCGAAAAGCCCCATGACCGCTCCGCCGTAAAGCACGTAGTGAAAGTGCGCCACGACGAAGTAAGAGGCTTGATGCTGCGTATCAATGACGGGCGAGCTGTGCATGATGCCAGACAGACCGCCCAATGTGAACATTGCGACAAATGAAATCGCAAAAAGTGACGCCGTGGTGAAACGAATCTGCCCACCCCAGAGAGTGGAAATCCAGTTAAAGATCTTCACGCCTGTTGGAACTGCAATCAACATGGTGGCTGCTGAAAACAAGGCAGTGGCCCATGGGCCAAGACCTGTCGTGAACATGTGGTGGGCCCAAACTGCAAAGCCCAAGAAACCAATCGCACAAGAGCTGTAAACCATGACCGTATAACCAAACAATGGCTTGCGAGCAAAAGTCGCCAAAATTTCAGAAACGATACCCATGGCAGGCAAAATCAAGATGTATACTTCAGGGTGACCGAAGATCCAGAACAAATGCTGCCACATGACAACCTGGCCACCCGCACCAGGGTTGAAGAAACCTGTGCCGAAGGTTCGGTCAAAAGAAATCATCACCAATGCAACCGTAATGACTGGAAGCGATAGAATCAGAAGTACCTGAGTCACGAGGGTCGCCCACACGAATAGCGGCATCTTAAGGAGTGTCATGCCTTTAGCGCGCATGTTGATAATCGTAACGAAGAAATTGATACTCGCGATCAGCGACGCCAAACCAACGACCTGCACACCCAGAACCCAAAAGTCTACGGAGTGCGTTGGATTGAACTGCTTTTCGGTCAAGTTCGCGTAAGCAAACCAACCGACCGCTGGAATTTGCTGGACGAGGTAGCTCGTGTTTAGCAAGCAAGCGCCAAACAACCAGATCCAGAAACTCAGAGAGTTCAGCCTCGGAAACGCCACGTCAGGCGCACCGATCATGAGCGGGACTAGATAGTTAAAAAATGCAGCCGACAGCGGCATGACGACCAAGAAAATCATGGTCGTTCCGTGCATCGTTACAAGCCCGTTGTAAAGATCACCCGTCATGAAAGAACTGTTGGGCATCGCCAACTGCGTTCTCATCAAAAGAGCTTCGATTCCGCCGACGATTAAGAAGAACAAGGAACCCAATGCATACATGATGCCGATACGCTTGTGGTCCACAGTTGTGAGCCAACTAATGATACCGGTTTTGGGTAGATTTTTTGCCATGGTGTTTTGATCCCTTTTTACAATTCAGTAGCTGTACGCTGGATAATTTTTTCAGTAAGACTTCGCAGTCGAAAGTCGGAGATAAGAGGACACTTGCATAATCTCCTCCTCGTTCACAAGACCCGCTGGCATGAGAGCCCCTGGCTTGATCGACGACGGCTCGCGCAACCATGCCGCGAGGTTTTCTTGATTGTTAAGACGCGTACCTGCCCCGAGGTATTTGCGGTTACCAAAATTCGTCAGGTTCGGACCAATTTTGACACCTGGGATTTGCTCACTTGGGGTACCTGCAATCGTGTGACACGCTTGGCAGCGAGCGAAAACTTGCTCCCCTGCTTCTGCAAGTCTAGTTTCAACTTTAGGTGGCGTGTAGGCTGTTTTGGACCAGCTGTCGAATTCTTCTTTAGAATGGACCACAACGTTGAAGCGCATCAAAGCATGTGACGAACCACACAGCTGCGTACATTGCCCTTGGTACATCTCGCCGCCACGTTTAGTTTTATCAGCCAAAGCTGGCGTTACGATGTTGAGTTCATTCCAGCGCTTAGGTGAGCCGTCTTCCGCAAATGCTGTCGGGTTGGCGTCCATTTTGCCGCCGAATTTTGGGATCCAGAATGCGTGGATAACGTCGGCAGACCAGACTCTGAAATGCACAGGTGTGTTCTCTGGCAAGTGCAATTCGTTAGCTGTAATGATTTTGCCATTTTCTGGATAGCGGAATTCCCACCACCACTGGTGACCAATGGCTTCGATTTCCATCGCACCTTCGGGAACATGAGCATGCTTAAACAAAACTCGCCAGGTTGGGACAGCGATAAATAGCAAAAGAACTACAGGAATGACGGTCCAAAGGACTTCCAATGTGGCATTGCCGTGAAACTGCTTTGGTACTTCGCCAGAACCATTATCCTTGAATTTCACAAGCGTAATGATCAGAGGAATAGCCACGGCAAAAAACACAACAACCGTGATCCATGTTGTTAAACTATAAACGTCATTAATGTCCCGACTCCACTCCGTGATGCCGGACACAGTATTCATGGGCGCGTCCCAGTTCACATCAAAGAACTTGTACTTGCCTTCATCAAACGCTGGTAATTGCATGCAAAACACCTGCTCTAAGTACGTTAAAAACGTTGATCGCCTCGAGTCTCAAAACACGATGAAAACGATGAACCAAAAACTTACCTGTCGGTTTGGTATATAGTCAAGAATTCTCTCAAAGTTTCAAGGGGATCGCAACTTGTGCTGTTGACTTACCGTGCAGCAAGTCGAGGGTTAATTTCCAGTCACCCTGCATGTGAAATTTGACCCCTTCAATCAAGTATTCGCCAGTTTTTATGGCTTTGATTTTTGGACGAGTGACCATGCCGTGCCGATGGGCCGGCATCTGCGCGTCAAACTTTGCGAGGGTTAATCCCTTACTCCAAGCCGCATTGGCGGCATTTAACGACACGAAAAAACAAAGTGATTTGTTGATCACGACCTTCTCGGACTTTTCACAGGCCACGTCCCGCGACTCCATGCGAACATCGACAGGCTGCCCATCGAGCACTATAGAGGTGGTCATTTCTTGGGCAAAAGTGCTGGTGATGCCTGTGGCAGAACAAATAAATATTCCTATGAGGACAATTGTTCTTCCTGCTATTTTTTTAAACATCGCGATTCGGGCAAACGACGAATCCATTGGTTTTAGGTTCCTCACTGCTGATATGCTGCCGTAACTTTTGGAGCCCTAGGGGTTTAACATGTCGGTCACCAATTCTAAACCGAAACTTGTCTATGCGCTGCTTCTGCGCTGTCCGCACTGCGGCAAGACTCCATTGCGCAAGCCGGGTGGATTTGTTGATTTTGGTGACGGCTGTGAAATCTGTGACTACAGATATGAGCGCGAGATTGGCTATTTTTCTGGCGCATCTTGGATGATGAATTACACCTTTGCTGCAGTCAGCGCGATGATCGCAGGCGGCTACATGGTTTGGAAACACAGTGATGCCGGAGATATGGTGATCGCCGGCGTTCCTGCATTATTTGGCGGAGTTGCAGCGTTAGTCTTTATACCCTGGGGGCGCTCGCTATGGATGTGGATCGATCATCACCTTCATCCGCTATCTTCAGCCGACCAACTCAAGGTCAGTAAATGACCCTTCGACACACGGCCAGCCATGAAACATTCTTTGCGGACTAAAATTCTTCTCGTCGCCGGATTCTTAGCGCTGGCTGCTGCGCTCGTATGGGCTAAAAACCAGTACAAGACAAGCACAAATACAAAACCACCTGCGAGAAACACCGCACCGCTTTCGGACGAAGATTTGAAAGCTGTGATTGCAGCGATGCGTTTAGATCCCGGACATGACAAGGACGATCAACGCCTCGTCAAACTCGGTCGTGCGTTATTCTTCGATGCAGGATTTAGCGCCAATGGACAAATTTCATGCGCCACATGTCACCAGCCTGATAAGGCTTTCACAGACGGCAAAGCCACCGCAGAAGGTCTCGCGAAAACCTCAATGAACGCGCCGACCCTGGTCAATGCTGCTGGCGGTGATTGGTTTTTTTGGAACGGTCGCGCGGACTCTCTCGAAGCGCAAGCGATGGGACCCGTTGAAAATCCAAAAGAGCACGGGTTCTCACGCCTCAAAGTCGCACATCGCCTGAATGAAGTCTATAAACGCGACTATGAGTCGATCTTTGGGCCACTTCCAAAATTATTGCCAAAATCATTGCCCTCCAAAGCCGCCGAAACACCGACCACACCGCCACCGAAAATTTCGGATGCTGTCGCAGCCTATGCTCTAGCAACCCTCGGAAGTCCGATATTGCTCAAAGCCATTTTGCGGGATGCACAGTCGAAAAGCACGCAACCGGTAGCTATTTTAAAAGAAATATCGGCAGGCACGGCAAACTTAACCTCAATTAAAGTCGTCAGCCAAGATACGCCGGGTCCCGAGACGGACGCCATCAACATGGTTTTTGCAAACTACACTCGTGCCATAGCCGCATTCGAGAGAACGATTATTGCCGATGACTCGCCTTTTGATCGCTTTGCAGAAAGCTTGCCGACAAAAACAAAACCTGAGGACGCGTATGTCGAAGGCTTTCAGGCGCAGGAATTGCGCGGACTTCGACTATTCACCGGCCGAGGTCAGTGCACCCTCTGTCACCAAGGGCCGCTTTTTACTGACCAGCAGTTTCACAACATAGGACTTTCAGCACTCACAGCCGAAACCATTGATCTCGGACGAGCTCAGGGAATGCTTATTGCGCGCGAGAGTCCCTTTAACTGTCGCGGCAAATATCTGGCCCAGAAAAAATTAACTGAATCATGTCGTGAGTTAGGGTATCTTGAAACTGAAAACGCAGAATCAGTTGGCGCATTTAAAACACCTACCTTAAGGCAACTTAGGGAGACCGCTCCATATGGTCACGATGGCCGATTTGGTCGTCTAAGGGATGTTTTAGAGCATTACAATAATTTAGGCGTGCCACCAGCAGTGGGGCACACTGAAGAGTCGCTGGTTCCGCTTCGGATGTCTTCTCAAGAATTAGATGACCTTGAGGCATTCTTGTTGTCATTGAACGGAAGGTTGAGCTTTTTTAAAGGCTAAAAGGTGAATCGATGACCAAAAGACAGCATCTCTTGATCCTACTCACAGCCTGGACGCTGTGGCCGGTTTCTGCAATGATGGCCCAACGCGGGGAAATTCACGAAGCAAAATCTGAGCTGTTTACCAGCCCCACGCAAGGGTTCCCGGGTTTTTTTGATACAAATATGGCTGCTAAGGATTCACTGGTGGTGGAGTGGCCTCCGATTATTTTGCCCATCATTCCCGTTCCTAGCATCGCCGTGGATTACGGCGTATCAGACACCCTGACGGTTGGAACCAATGCGCTGGTCACAACACTACCATGGCTTCTCGGCGCGAGAGGAGCAAGCATCAAAGCACGCTCACTGATTTACGGCAGCGAAACAATGCAGTCCGCTGCCACTGTTTATGCAGGCTACATCGGCGCGAAAGATCTAAGCGTTTCCTGGCAGGTATTAACATCGAACAACGCTTGGAAATATGGCTATAACCACATTGTCTCGGCACAAGCCACATTGATCAATCTGGGAGTCGATTCTGGTGCGGCCGCGAGTCTGGACTATACGAATTTAAGACTTTCTACTCTAGGGCTTGGTGGGGGTTATCAGTATCTGTGGTCTGACACTTTAGCTATATCCACTTACCTGCTTGCTCCAGCTTGGACATCCGTGGAGGCCGACACAGTCTCCGCAAACCTAAATGCTAATTTTGATGTGTCCAGTGGGAATGCCATGTGGGGAGTCGCACGAACATCATTCGATTATAGGTCTGATGAATGGGTATATAGCCTTGGCGCAATGTATGTTCACGGAATCTATAGAGGCGTGCTCCCTTGGTTCAGCGCAACGAGGAGATACTAACATGACAGGCGGATTCGTACGTAAAAAAATAGACTTTGACTCGCTTGGTTTTCTGGCCGGCCTTGTTGCAGCAATGACGATGACCACGTCTTGTGGCTACCGCACTTTTGGAATCAATGGACCTTTCCGAGCTGTAGTGCTCTCGTTTACGGGAACAGACGATCAAGGCAAGGCGCAATTTGCTCTTGGCGAAAAAACATTTCGCACGATGACAAACTTCAACGATCTCGACGGAACCTACGCGAGAATTAGGCGCGGCGGAACGCTGACGATCCGCAACATCAATGGCTCTATTGTGTCGTCCGAAAATTTCGAAGGCGGAACTGCCCCAAACCTTCGCTACAATGTTAAAAGCGGCGTAGCTTCAGCACTAGACTATAGCACTCTAGCGATGTTGTCCGCCTACTATCAACTGGACGAAATCTATTCCACGGTGGAGGAAAAAATCGGAATCCCCCCTTCGGCGCTGCAAGCCAATCTTCCGAATGGAAAGCACAGTGTGTTGTTTGAGCCGGAAATTAAAATATCAAACAGCGGAAGCGAGATCTCAGCTGGAGTGAAGTTAAACGCAGCATTTAGCCCTCCTGATAAAAAATTCCTATTATTCCAAAGATCACCCATTGAGAATATTCCGCTCGCGGCAAACCTTCAGGTAATCAGCCATGAGTTTGGTCATTTTGTTTTTGATTACGGATTTTTTCTCGGTAAATTTGATAGCGGGAATCGTTGGTCAGACGAATGGGCCATCAGCGGTATCAATGAGGGCTTCGCTGACTTCATCAGCTGGTCGTTCACGGGTAGTAGCGATATTTTGAGCTCGTCGATCGATATCGATGCTATTTCCGATGAACGAGATTTTGCGAAAACTTCGTTCAAGTTTTCAGACCTCAACGCTGAAGAACCCAGTGCTTGTGGCGGTGGCTTCTATTGTTTTGGAACCCTATTTGCGCGTTCTCTCTATCAGACTTGGTCTGTGCTGAAAGATACAGTTACAAAAAAAGACATGGCTCTCGGTGTCATACAAACATTACAAAAATGCCAGGAGTACATGGAAAAAGTGGATCTTTCGGTCCTGCCCTTGAAGGTCGATCGAGATAATCTTTCATGGTCTGCTGCCTACGAATATGACGGCAAGATACTCGGTGGGTTTATCCGTGCTTTCATAGTCAATGCACCCGCTGCGTGGAAGACGGAGCTTTGTATCGCGTTTGTGAATAATTTTGGTGACCGTGGTTTTCCTGCTGCAGCGCGAACTGGAACCTGCAACTAAGAGGTCGGCCATTCATTCTTGTCTCAAAGGACTTTTGAAATGACATTGATAAAATTAACACTTGTTCTCTATATTTTAAGCTCGCGTTCATTTGCGGCCCCACCTCTTGATCAAGCCCCCAATACGCAACAAACCAAAAACAATGCTCCGGTGATTGCTCCGGTTACTGCTCCGACTGCTGCTCCGGCCAAAGATCCCACAAGTCCGCAATCCCAACCAAACGTCGAGCTTCTTGATAAGGTGACACTCATCACTCCAGGAGCTTCGGCGAACTGGCGCTACGCTGCAGGATTCAATGCAGCCTGGTCGATACGCAAGGACTATGGGGCGAGAACCTTTCGCCGATTTGAACCAGAGGCTATTGGATATGTTTACACAGCCCTTCCTCGTGAGCGACTTTGGCTGCGACATGGCGCAAGACTCGGTTACAGCAACGATCAACCTCAAATGCCGAAATCCTTGCGGATGGAAGAACAAGACTGGAAATTATCCGTCGAGGAAGGTGTTATTTATAACAGCTACTTAGTTCCATCTTTGGCATTTGGCATAGGCTATGATTTTCGCACCGTCCAAGTAAAAACCTCTTCGCCTTTGCCATCGAGCGATCAACGACTTAACACGCGCGAAAGTTTTTTTTGGTACTACATACAAACAGGCCTAGGCCTCCCCGCTCTCAAGGGTGAATATTTGCTTGAACCCGTGCTTCGCTGGCAGCATCTGCGCATTGACCAGCGCACTAATTGGGCGTTTGGATTGGAAATTACGAAAGCCTGGTGACGCAGATTCGTCTACAAGGGTCCTAATATTGACCGACAAGACCTGTGCAGGACCTCGTCCAGCCAGCTAATTGTAAAAATATCGTATAATCTTGATTTTGCCGGGGTAAAAAGCTGACACCCTGGCGATTCCTTGGTAACTTCTTACCAATAACTGCGATTGGAGTTTTATATGAGTAATTACATCTTGCTTTGCGTCGTGGTCTTCGCCTTAGCCTATACGATAAATATGACTTACATATCGGTGTTTTACCACCGCGCCTTCACTCATGACGCGATTCGCCTAACTCCGTGGTTTCGGTCTTTTGTCATAAAAACAGGTCCTTGGGTCACTGGCATTGACCTTAAGGCTTGGTCCTGCATGCATCGTATGCACCACATGTACTCTGACACTCAGAAAGACCCCCATAGCCCAAAGCGTTGGGGTATTTTTGGTACGGCTGTCGGACAGCTCCACTCCTATAATCTAACACTACGCGGTTTGATTAAAAGGAAAGCGGAATACACTTCCATTGTGAAAGATCTTGATTTCGATGTGAACTATCTGAATCGAAATCGACTGTGGCTCGCTCCATATGCGTTACATCTATGTGTCTTGCTTGTTTGTGGATTCGTTTTTAACGCCTGGCTGCTGGGATTAGGATATTTTGTAGGAATGATGAGCCATCCAGTTCAGGGATGGCTTGTGAATTCATTTGGACACGCTGTTGGTTACCGCAACTTCAACTGTAGTGATGACAGCCGCAATAATACTATCGTCGCTTGGACTTGCTTTGGTGAAGGATATCAGAACAATCACCACCGTTTCCCACGGTCTGCTAAGTTCTCCATGCGCTGGTTTGAATTTGATTTCGGATACGTTGTGACCGCTCTACTCGCGGCGACGGGGCTCATTGAGATTCTAAATATAGCGAAAATGACCGACTCCACCGATGATGAGACCGACCTATCACAAGCCGTCACCACAGCAGGCTAGGATCACAAGCAGTTTCTTGATCATTCGAATCTAATGAAACCCCCCGCCTAGCGCTGCCAGGCGGGGGGTTTTTAGAATCATGGGGGTCACTTATGGGAATGAACGCAGCAGAAAAAATTGAAGCGTTGAAGTCCATGACCCCAACGCCCCCAAACACACGAAAGGAGATTTATCCGAGAACACTAAGAATTAGGCAAGTATAGTGCCGGAATCCTTAGCAAATCGAACTTTTTTAGCCCCGTCGGTCTTAAAGCCAACGCGAGTTGGTTTTTTGGACTTCGGGTCGATTAACATCACGTTGCTGATGTGAATGCCGACAGTTTTGTCAACAATTCCGCCATCCTGATTCGATAAAGAAGGCTTCGTATGACGCTTCATCACGTTGACACCGTCAACAACGACGCGGTCGTATTTACGAACAACGCGGAGTACTTTTCCAGACTTGCCTTTGTCTTTGCCGGCGATGACTTTGACTTCGTCGCCTTTCTTAAGGCGGCATTTTACTTCATTTTTTTGAGCGGTGTGCATACGCTGATCACCCATTTCTTCGAGGAAATTAACAATAATCGCGACTTTTTATAAAAAATCGGAGTGCAGTAATTACCGGCTAACATCCCTTCAAGTCAATAGTTTTTTAATGAAATACCCGGGTATCTGCCGGACATTTTTTAAAGGTATCCATGGGCCCTAAAATTTCCTAAACTGCTGACTTGTAAGCACTATCAGGGAAAAGGTAAGCGCTATCAGGGGTAAAGGGAGACTTCTATGGACTCTAGCCATTTAATCAAAGCAACAATTCGACGTCTGATGTCGATCTCCTCACTGATAGTCCTAGCTACCTTTGGATCTGCAGTCAGTGTAGCCCAAACAAATTCATCTCCCTCAGGGCTTCTTCAGCAGCTCGAGGAAAATGGCGAACCCGCCAAAGGACCGACTGGTAAGCCGGTCAATCATATTGACCCGACACACGTGATCCACTGGTCGCTGGCGGGACAAAACTTTGACGAGGTCTCTCAGAAACTCTCCCTCACTCTAGCATTACAGACGGAAAGACAGTTCACCATATACGTGGACAAACTAAAATTTGAACCCGCTGAAGGCTGGCAGATTTCAGCCATGACGAGCCCAAAGGCTTTTAAACAGTTTGACCCCATCTCAAGAAAAGACGTGGAAGTTTATAGCGAGGGCGCTTTTGAGCTAACCCTGGAAAAAAAAGGCTCTCCGGAGTCTGCGTCTATCGACATTACTTACGTTGGTTGCACGACAGTCATCTGCCTCTTTCCGCACACGGAAAAAATTCAAATTCAATGGACACCTCCAGCAACTAACACAGCTGCGATCGTAGAAAAAAACTCCGACTCCCCGAACAAACCTGCAGAGAGTTTAGCCACTGATGCCGTCTCATCTTCAGGGACAGTCGAGGAGCAGTTTGCGCAACGGGTCAAATCTGGCCACATGTCATTTGCCATGCTTCTTCTGATCGCATTTTTTGGAGGCTTACTGACCAATTTAACACCCTGTGTTGCGCCGATGATACCGATTACCATTCGCCTCCTTGCGAACCAAACTGCAAAACCGCTGGCCAGCTCCGCCATGTACGCAGGCGGAATTGTTGCTACCTATACGTCACTTGGTGTCATTGCAGCGCTCAGCGGAGCATTGTTCGGCAATCTAGTCGCCCACCCTGCCGTGTCTATTTCGTTTGGTGTCGTTATGTTTGTTTTAGGACTTAACATGCTTGGCTTTGGCGATCTGAGCAAGCTGCAGCAAATCGGCGGGCGGATTGGAAGCTCCAAAGGCGGCCTATTCAATTCATTTCTGATGGGAGCTGGTGCAGGACTCGTTGCGTCTCCATGTACAGGACCAATCCTCGCGGCATTACTGACTTACACGGCAGGTCGGCAAAACACTGTAGAAGCTATTGGCCTTCTTGGTGTCTACAGCACAGGTTTTGCGCTGCCTTATGTTTTCCTCGGAGCAAGTGCGGCTAAAATCAGTAAAGTACGTGTGAGTTTCCATGTTCAAATTCTGACAAAGCTCGTGTTTGCTTCCGTCATGTTTGCGCTGTCTTTGTATTTCATGCGCATCCCACTCTATGGAGTTTTCACACAAATCAGACCTTACTGGGGACTTGTGGGAATTACGGGCTTAACGGCAGGCGTGCTGTTTAGCCTCGTGATTATTTTGCGTGAGACTTTGCACCACAAAAAAATCGCGTTCCTGGTCCCAACCCTCACCCTTGGGGCCGGCTTATTCTTTGGCATACAAGCTCTGACACGAAATTCAGGCATTGAAACAAAAACGGTTCAATGGATACATTCGGAGGCCGAAGCCATAGAGGCCGCAATCAAAAGCCAAAAACCAATTATAACCGACGCTTGGGCTGAATGGTGTGAGGCTTGCAAAAAAATGGACGTCACAACCTTTGCCAATGAAGAGGTGGTCGCTGAAATCAATGCTAACTGGATCGCATTGAAATTTGACTTAACTGAATCGACCGATGCCAACTCCGCGATCCAAGAAAAATATGAACTGCCTGGATTACCGACGCTTACTTTGATGCCACCTGACGGGAACTTAAAAGCAAAAGTCGCCATCACCGGCTATTCAAGCGCTCCCGCGCTCCTTGAGAATCTCCGCAAGCACCACTCAACACTCTCCAAAACGCAAGGCCACTAATTGATGATGAAACACGTGGTCTATGTCGCATCACCGAGCCAAAGCGACAACATCCGTCGGGCCGTTAGCTCCCTTAATGGAGTGTCTATTGAAGACCGCACAGCGATCGGCCCAGGCTGGGAGATCAAGCATCCTCTTTTAAAAGGCATCACCCTCAGACTTCATCTCCTCACAAATATTAATGCTGTAACGCCGCACCTGCGCCAAAATCCAGTGGATTTGCTTATTTATGATGAGCGGGGTGACGACGCTCAACCAGCGGAAGAAGCCCTTGAGCAAATTCGCAAAGACGTCGGAAGCTTTGCAGATCTATGGGGACCAGATTTTCTATTCCCAATGAGTCGGGCTGTTGCCGTGCTGGATGATGAAAAAGCAAAAATTGCGCACAGGTCACAGACTGAACGCGCATTCCAACTGGGTCGGGTTCACGTGCAAGACGTTTGCGTGGCGCCACGCAACACGGCGGTCGTCCTTCGTTGGCTCCATGGACTGCTCACACAAACCGACAAACGCGCCCAGAAAGTTGGTGTTGCCATGAGTGGCGGCGGGCTTGAGGGTTTTTTATACCAACTGGGCGTGACGTACGCACTGGAACGATGCATTACGGGTCGTACTATCCGTGATGCCGACGTGTACTCGGGAGTTTCCAGTGGCAGTATCGCAAGCACACTTCTAGCCAAGAACGTCCCTACGATAGAATTAATCAAAGCTATGCATGGCAAGTCTGACATCATTGAATCATTCACAAGCAGTACGGTCTTTGACCTCGCCGGAGCGGGCATTATTACGAGACTCCTAAGAGAGAGCTTCACATGGTCGGGCATTGACCCCACGCGGTGGATCAGCCAAACTCTAAAAGCCATACCCACAGGATTTTTCAAAGGCGAAGCCTTGCGCAAATACATCCGCCACTGTCTTGAGGTCTCCGGAAGTGACGACACTTTTAAAACAAATGAAAATGAGCTCTACATAGGCGGCACCGACATGGACTCTTTTGAGCATGTCGTCTTCGGCCGAGCCCCGTGGGACAGCGTTCCCATTAGCGAAGCAATTTATGCATCCTGCGCCCTACCACTTGTATTTGAGCCTGCTCAATTAAATGGGCGTTGGTTTATTGACGGACAAATCACGAAGACATGCAACCTCGAGCTGGTCGTAGAACGCGAGTGTAAGCTCATATTTATTATTGACCCACTGAAGCCTCTCGGAACACTTATTCCGGGATCTGTGGACCAAAAGGGCGGCTACTACGCGCTCATTCAAACCATTAAAGCTCTTGTTTACACGCGTTTTCACTCAGTCTTATCACATTTAACGGAACGCTATCCGGAAACTGATTTTATCGTGTTTCAACCGGACGAAGAGGTCGCGCATCTCATGGCTGGAAGCCCGATGCGTTACCGAATCCGAACCCAGGTGATACACATGGCCTACAAACAAACTATCCGGCAACTTCGAGAACGGCACAAAGTCTATTCCGCCAAACTTCACAAGTATGGCATGCACTTGGCGTCGCTGGAAAAGATTAAAGACATCGAGAGGGACGACGGTGCAGTTTTCAACAATCTTGCATAAGGCGACGTTAATTAAGCGCTATAAGCGCTTCCTTGCCGACGTCAAACTTGTAGATGGTGCTATCGTGACTGCTCATTGCCCCAACACTGGCAGTATGGAAAGCTGCTTTTTTGAAGGTTGCACGGTTTGGCTTTCTCCCAGCAGCAATCCCGAACGCAAGCTCAAATGGACGTGGGAATTTTCAGAAATACAAGAGGGCCTAGTTGGTATCAACACAGCTATTCCCAATGCTGTCGTCGCAGAAGCTATTAAAAACGGCGAAATACCAGAATTTTCGGGCTATCAATCGCTTCGACGGGAAGTCAAATATGGTAAAAATAGCCGCATCGACATACTACTGGAGTCTAAAGGCAAGCCACCGTGTTACATCGAAATTAAAAACACGACGCTTCGTCGAAACGATGGCATTTTATTTCCAGATGCCGTCACCGAACGCGGGCGAAAACATCTCGAAGAACTTTCACAACTTGCCATGGCTGGCCAACGGGCTGTGATGTTGTTTTTTGTTAACCGACCTGACGGCTCGTACTTTGCTCCAGCCGACGATATAGACCCACAGTATGGTTTAGCCCTCCGCTCTGCCGAAGCTGCAGGTGTAGAAATTATCGCTAGACGTGCTCAAGCAACGCCCAAAGGAATTGGGATTGGACCTGCGATACCGATTAGACTTTGACTTCATAATCAATCATTTAAAAAGTACGAGAAAATAAGGACCGAATAAACATGTCAAATCCCCAGCAAATCACTCTCTATCATTACTGGCGCTCAAGTTGCTCCTGGCGTGTGCGCTGGGCTCTCAATCACAAGGCGATCCCCTACCATGAAGTGGCGGTTAACCTCCTGCAAAACGAGCAAAATAGCCCTACTTACCTGGCTATAAACCCTGGTGGATTCGTTCCAGCTATTGTCTATGGTGGGCAGGTTTACGGTGAGTCGCTCGCCATACTGGAGTGGCTTGAAGAAAAATTTCCAGCAAACCCACTACTCCCAAAATCGGCTTCCGACCGCATGAGGGTGCGCCAAATTTGCCAAATGATTGCTGGCGGAATTCAGCCCGTGCAAAATCTTTCAGTTATGCGCAAACACAGCCCTGACCAAACAGAACAGGCACTATGGGCAAAACACTGGATCACCACAGGGCTTCATAAGCTCGAGTCACTCCTTGCTGCACACGCAGGAACCTACTGTTTTGGAGGAGAGTTAACCCTAGCTGATCTCTGCCTTGTTCCGCAGGTATATAACGCTAATAGATTCAATGTAGACATGAAACCATATCCTGTGATTTCAAGAATCAATGCTAAGTGTCTAACTCTGCCGGCCTGTGACACTGCTGCACCCCACAATCAAAAAGGCGCGACGCCGTAACTAAAAGGCGTGGTGCCGTCGCAAAAATGGCGCTTGAAATCGATTATTTAGATGAATGCTGCGGCGGGTTTTTTGCCAACGCGATTAGATCATCGATGACGCTATCAATATGAATCTGGCCTTTGCCATCAGGCGAGTTGTACCAACGCTTGTAATAGAAATAATTACGCAAAATGAGTTTCACGTAGGCACGGGTTTCTTTGTAGGGAATTCTTTCAATGAAGGTCAACCAATCATCCGTCGCAATTGTTCTTTGCCACTTCTCAGTTGCAGCAGGGCTTGCATTATAGGCCGTCAACGCAAAGACAGTCGATTTGTAAATTTTTAATAAGCGCCACAGATGGTGCACTCCAAGCGTTACGTTAACCTCAGGATCGCGGAGTGCACTTTCGTTTTCCAAGATTTTATCAAGCTCAGCTCGTTCCGCGGCATCAATATAGTCATCAGATAATTTATTCAATTCCACTCTCGCAGTACTCGGCATGAGCTGCATCAACCCAGTGGCGCCCACTGGAGACATGGCATCCTTTGCAAATACGGATTCCTGCCTCATCAATGCAAAGACAAAATCAGGATCCACGTTCAACTTCGCGGCTTTCGCCTTAACAATTTCTGCATATTTGCGTGGGAACAAAACGCGCTCAAATCCGATAGGAAGACCGTTTCGCACGCTTCTTGGGATACTATCATAGACTTTAATTGCATCAAGCCATCCACCACTTGCATGAAGAAGCAAAGTCCGAGCAAGAAGTGTGTCGTAGTCGTCTGGAATGCCCGCAACGACTTCTTCAGCCTCGCAGCGAGCTTTTTCTGGAAACCCTGCTTGGAGAAACGCCGAAGTTCTTTTCGAGGCAAGGCGGTTCAGCGGGTTCAGATGCTGCTCAAGAGCTTGGTAATCAAATCCAGCGGTACGGGCCGGTTCAATGGCAAATCTTGTTCCGGAGCTTTGCTCTAACAAATAATGACCCATCGCCCCGTAAAACGTACTGTAATACTCCGCCGCAAGACGTCGCCACAGCTCCTGTGCAAGCTCCGCGTTACCCAATTGCAAATGAGCGCGGCCAAGCCAAAACAAGCTAAAAGACATGAGCCCGACAGGGCGGCGATCAATATGCTGCAGGGACTGCTGGGCTAAAAACTTTTCGAGAGGCGAAATGATCTCCTGCCATTTCTTCTTCGCAGCAAAATTTACAACGAGACTATTGATAGCAAACTCAAAATCTTCTTGATCGCTAAATCGGTTGATATAGTCGACAAAAAACTTGCCTGCCAGGTCGAGCTCATTCTTGTCCTCGGAAATTTTTCCAAGGGTATAAATTGATTTTGCCTCTAACGATCGGAGCTCTGGCGTATTTTTAGATATCGCAAGAATCTCATCGTAAATTTTCGTTGCTGTCGCCAGATCGTTGCCGACCCATTTCAAGTAACCCACCCGAACCTGGGCCCAAAGAGCACCTGATTTACCAAATCGGCTCTCTAGCTTGGGTTTGACACGCGACCAAAACTCTAGTGGTGACGCTCGATGCTCGGCTCGATAGCAACGATCGATGTCACTTCCTACTTCAATCGCAGTGGACGCCTCTATTTTTGTTTTGCTCCCAGCCAAAATCTTATCAAACGATTTTTCGGCTTCATGGCAATGCTTTCGACGCACGGAACGCATCGACTCCGCAAAAATAAGATTTTGTGGCAAATCGGTTGCCGTTTCATCTTGAAGCCAGCTATATCTTTGCACGACTCCAGGAAAATCCTTCGCCAATGTGCGCATTGCGCTAGCAACTTCTGCTCTCCTCGCTTCGGGTAGTGCCATTGCCAATGTTTCAAGGTACCTTCTGCGATGAGCCGGCGACTTGTAACCACCTGCAAGAGACACAGTACTAATTAAATTCTCACTCGACATTTTTGACAGGCTACTGCGATCAATGTCATCGATAGCTTTTGCCTTTGCAGCACACGAGGCGATTGCCGTCGCACTAAACACTTTAGTTTCTAGACCGCTTTTCTCTGCGGCATCAGAGTCGATTGACTTCCAAGTCAGAAACAGCGGCGGCAACAGCAAATGGCGAGAGTCAGCGTCTTTGCCTAATTCAGACTTGATCAGCTGTGGCACTTCTTCCAAGGTTTTTTTGTAAAGCGCTTGAAGCTCTTTGTCTGAGGCGGCTGCTGTTTGAGATCCTTGAGCCTGAGATGGACGAATTTTCTTATCGGCCAATTTGGCTGAAATTCTGGATTCTAAAGCAATGTAAGCGCGAGTGATCGGATCTTTACCACCGATCCACAGAAGGACTTGTGCACTATTCATCTCAGACACCGGCATTAGATCAATATTTTCTTTGATCCATTTATCGAGCCCAGGATCGACGGTATCAGCTGTTCGAGCAAAAGACGGCATCCTAGACGGCAATGTCACGGCAGAAACGATCGTGCTAAGGCCAAAAGAAAGAAGACCGGCTGGTATTATGTAATAGGATGGTAAAAGACGCACCGAAGGATACTCCCTGACCTTATTGTCTGAAGTCTATCGGCAGGGACGCTCCTGGCATAAAAAACGCCGCTACCGGTTCGAATTCGAGAGCGGTATTTATTGGTTTTTATAATGTCTTTTTATTTTTTACCAAGCAGCCCGAAGCCGGGGTCTATTTGGAGTTAGCATGAGCACCTTTGGTTTTGTTATGCCGGATCGAGAAAAGTCGCACATGACAAGCCTCACTTTCAACCAAAAGCTGCCTTAAACTCGTCTCTAATCCAATGGCTGTCGGCGTATCTCTTAGGAGGATCTGAGCTGTAGCTTTCCAGTCTCCAACCCCACACGCCCCATCTATTGCAAGCTTAATATTGTGGACACGACCACGCAACTCGCGGATTAAACGCAAGTCAATTTTGTCCTCAACTCCCATCTCTTCGATACGATCCATCAGTTCGCGAATCAATCCGAGGTCTTCTTGGACAGCATCCAACTCAGGTTGAATATCGTTCTTTCTTGCTTGCCATAGGTGTACCGCAAGAGATTTTAACCCTCGCAGAATCGCTTCGGCCAGAGAGTGCATTGCATCAAAACTCTGCAACGCCAGGTCCTCAGGACTTTCAATCCGTACCTCTATGCGACTCGCATCATGCAAGCCAATGCTTGCACAGGCCTTAGTCGAGCCCCATAATTCAAGGATATCTTTTCCGTCAAGGGTTGCAGATGTAACAGTCTCCCCGATCGGCACTAGAACCTCTTCAATCCAGGAGCAAGCTTCTGCTAAATTTCTGACTGGAACAGGGACTGGGACTGTTTTTTGATTTACAATTAATTTTTTAAGCATGGGACACCTTATAACTTTCATGAACGAACGGGTGGCGCAGAGTAAACCGCGCGCACCCGCTAAAAACTAATCTAAGACATTTTATTACCGCGATTTCCCACTTGTTTGAGCCTCTGTACCGCCACGAATCTGGCCGATCAATTGTAGCGCTCTCGAGTCACTTGGATCTATTGCTAGCATTTGAGTTAGCAGCATTTCAGCGGCGGTTGTATTACCAGTCTTGAACTCAATACCAGCCAGTGAGAACACCATATTGAGGTCTTGTGGCTTTTGCGCAATATAGCGACAAAGTGCATTACGCGCATCATCAAAGCTATTGCGGTCGTAACTGAGCTTCACGAGTGTAAACACAGCTGGAGCATTGCTTGGGTTTAAACGACAAGCGCTTGCAACCCATTTATTGGCTTCATTGATCTCACCGAGACCTTGGAATGCCAAGCCAAGACCGAAGCTTCCCATCTCATCGTTTGGAGCCAGGCTAACAGCTTTCTGGAAGTGGATGACCGCACCGTCGTAGCTGTTTCGGGTTAGAGCCACAGTACCGAGACCGACATGAGCCTTGGCGTGGAATGGATCAAGCGTTAATGCCTTGTTATATGCATTTTTTGCGCTGCTTGTGTCACCCAATCGCGTGAAGCAGTCACCTACAAGTCGCATTAAATTAGCTTGATGGTACATAGGCACTGCGCCCGTCTTAAACAGCATTTCAATGCGGTCGACCGCGTCGAGATATTCAGCATTGTTGATGCAAACTTCGACTTCAACTACGGCACGATCAATAGCATTATAGTCACGACGAATCTCTTTCTTGGAAATCTCAGAGATTGCTGCACCCATTCGGCGCGTGACACGATCACAATTGAATCTTTGCTCGAAGGTAGAGATGTTTTTGTTTGCTATATTATTTACAAGTGATTTTGCCTCTGCAGCTTTCTCAATGGCTGACGCCAAACTATCGATCGAGCCTGGGCAAAAGTCGATGCGATGCTTGCCAATATATTCCTCGACAAGAGGATTTCTGGATGCAATCACCGGTACTTTATTCACCATTGCTGTGATCAACCGGTACGGATCGCCCTCAAGTCGATCGCGATGTCCTGTGTTGCTGTAAAAGAGTGCGTCACAAGCCATATACATTGTGTCGAAAGCATCGCGGCCCGGTGCCACAAAGATTAGTCGGCCACCCATACCAAGCTTTTTCGCACGCTCATTGAGCTCTTCAGATGCCGAGCCAACTCCACAAAGTGCGATTCTAAGTCGACGCTTTAGTGAGGCATTCGAATTCATCGCCGCTTTAGCAGCATTAAGAAGCAATACTAGATCTTCTTCGAATTCAATCTGGCCCATATGACCGATAAGATAGTCACCGTCTTTTAGACCAAGGATTTGCATCGCTTTAGCGCGTCCTTTTTGGCTACGTTTGACGCGCATAGTTGCGAACGGTTCAAAGAATGAAATTCGAGCCGCTTCGACGCCCTCTAGCAAGAGAGCCTCGCGCGCTGCATTCGATTGGACGATGAAGCTATCAGCAGCATTCGCCAACTCTTGGCGAATAATTCTGAATTGATCAAGATCCTCTCCAGGAAACGGAGTTAGGTTATCAACCCAAACAGCTAATCTGAAATTATTGCGCCATTTTGCTTTCACGGCCTGATAAGCATAAAGCCCAAGACGCTCTTTGACGATGACAAGATCAAATCCAGCTAGGGCTTTTTCAAGTCCTGGCAAATATGTTGGATTGTCATCGTGGTCAGGTAGAGCGATGCAGCGCAGGTCGTTATAGTTGGATGTGCGCGAGATGTAGTCCACAACGCTTTCGCTTGTGATCACATAAACATCGTAGGTGTCTTTCAAGAGTTGAAACTGATCGATTTCTTCGACGGTCGGCAAATTACCGTAAACAAGTGCTAACTTAGGTTTGTTTGCTCCGCTGATTGCCATATCTGGTCTCCTCAAAAAAATTTCGTGTCTCTAACCCCAAGGAACTACGCACAACAATCGCCCTAAACCGGTTTTTCGAGATTCGACTCCTGCACTTGCCCGGAGCGAAAACGTCCAATAGTTGCTTTAACCTTCGATAGTCGAATCATCTCTGCTTCCATTTTCTTGCGGGCTTCTGCCATTGCTGCAGTCAATTCCGCGTCCAATGAAACGGTCTGATTCCACACCACACGCAGCTGTGCCTCCTGCTCAGCCGAATAACCCTCTTTTTGCGCTAGATAATCCGCTGCCATGAAATTATGGAACGCCGCTTTTCGCATACTTAGTAGCGAGTCTGCTTCATCCCACACATCGCGTCGAATGCAGTCAAGCGCACGAACACCCCGTTCGTAATAAACCGTTAGCGCGGTACAAGCTCTTTCAGGCCAAGTAGCCATACATTACTAACCCGTCATATTATGATGTGCTCTAGATTAATTTTACGGCACATTATGATTGGATGTCAAAACCACCGAAGAAATTGCCTCAGATTGGATTAAACTGAGGAGCGCTTAGAGTCCCGGTGATTTGGAGGTTCATGGATCCGTTCTTTGACATCCCATTACTTAATCCATCGACCAACATCCCGTATTGCTCTCCCAGCAAGCCCTGCAGCTTTAAGAAGGCCTTCAAACTCAGGTCGCTACTAGGCATTGAGGCTCTTAATGCCACCTTACCATCCACCCCGACATCCAGGTCAGCAGTGGTCAACCTTGTGGCAGGATCAATGTTCAGAGAGCCACCCGCCAAACTTGCCGATATTTGCGCTGTTTTGAAGGACTGATCGGGGAAATTCAGCGAAGGATCCGACAATACAAGAACCGAGTCCACTAAAGATATCTTGACTGAGCCGGAAGACTGAGACGGAGACTTGCCGTTCAGGCTGACGTCAGCTTTCCCAGTCAGATTTCCTTTAAGACCAAGCTTAGCAATAAGTGGACCTGCTATGGCTCCTCCAACCCCACTATCAACGGCGGTTTGAATCCCAAACGACGCAAGAGAATCAAGTGAGAAGCGACTCGCAGACAAAGAGATATGCGATGGTAAACCAGCATTACCGCTGATAAGATCAAGGAATCCGTACCCCACACCAACACTCAAATCGCCGCCCTTAGTATCTTCCGCGTCAATCGATACTCCAAGCCGCATCAAAAATAATTGAAAAATGCTAACTCGTGCTTTCACCGACTTCACCTTAACGCGCGCAGACTGGCCTTTATAAACTTCGACGTCTTCAGCTGAAAAGCCAAATGGAAATGCGGGGCCAAGTGACTCCATACGGACTGTGATCCCTGTCGCCAATTGAATCTGGCTTGAGATCGCTTCTTTCAGCACCCCGTAAGGGAAGGACATGTAGAGAAAAAACAGGAAACTAAAAACAAACAAGACCATCATGCCTATAATTATTTTAGGACTCTTCATCATACACCCCTCTTTTACCCTGCTGTCGCAAGACCGCGCGCTTTTATTTGAGCGTCAAAGAACAATTTCGTACCGTATCGCGCGCGAATTTGGAGATCCTGAATACGAATAAATCCAGAACCCTTTTCAACTTCGACAATGAAATTCAGTAGCCGCGGTATAGATATGTTATTTAGCCGCATCTCTACGCGAACTTCTTGGAACTTTTCACCCAACGCGTTATCCGCTGGAAGAGGTGATTTTGACTCCGTTAAACCTTCAATTTGAACACCTTGTTCGTTTGCTACCTTCTCAAAATATGGCTTGATACGCAGGGAACCCGCGCCACCAGAAAGAGCGTCGACCAAACTTTGAAACCTTTTATCTTCACGCTGGTAGTCTGCCTTTAGTTCGCGAATTTCGTAAAGTGCATCAAAGCGCTTATTAAGCTCGCGATTAAGGGAAGACACTTGTGCGAAGTACAAAGCTAAAAATCCAAAAACGACTAAACCAAGACCCCCAATACCACCTGCGATAACAGCATTACGCTGATTTGGCTCTAGCTTATAAAAAGTATCGACTAACAAATCGATATTCTCGTTGTTAGCTCCAAAAACACGTTTGCGAATCTCGCCCGTGACGTTAGCCCACTGATTCCGCAACTTTTCCTGGAAATCTTCTAATGCGCTCATGCCGCCACCTCACCCTTTAGCATTCAAGCCGACAGGCTTATAAGACATCTGTAGTGAAAATTCGATAACCTTGTTTTCGGTTCCCGGCTTGCCTCCCGACTGTTTCTCTTCCAATTCCGAGATCGTGGGAACTTTTTTGAGCGCTTCTTTGACTGCCTCAACGGAAGAATAGCCATCCGTCTCAGCCTTGAGCGAGAGACGACCTCCGGGCTGACCAGCTAAACCAGTAAATGAAAATTGCGTCACGTCGATTTTAACTGTCTTAGGAATCGCCGAGCTGATGTCTTGCAAGATCAGCAAACCTGGGCTGGTGCCGGAATTGGATACAAATGCATCGACAGCACCACGACGGGAGGCGACTTCTTTTTGAACTGCCGTTCTAACATCCGTCCTAAATCTCTGAAAATCCATGTTTCCTTGGCTTTTCTTCCTCACCAAGCCAATGCTGTTGTAGTCTTTTTGGTATTCTTTCTCGAGCTCTGCAATTTGGCGATTAAATATAAAACTTCTGACGCCGTATGAAACAATGAGAAGCAATAAAGCCACGCCCAAAACTTGGGTCACGATTTTTGCGGCCCGTATAATTTGCGCATAGTTTTGCACGTAGGCAAACTCGCCCTTGCGGAGATTAATTTGTGAGTGTTTTTTTACGCTTAAAACAGATCGCATGCCGATTGCAACACTCTGCGGCATGACCAGCGTTTTTTCTGAAAGCGACTCATCAATCTTGAGGTCGGTTGCATCTAGACGGTTGAGATAAACTGGAATCCCAAGCTGCTCACTAAGATACGAGTCCATATTGCGAATACGAGCAGAACCACCGGATAAATAAATTTTTGATATCTTTGTCCGGTCCCAGGTTTTAAAAGCGTAAAGCGTACGACCAAGGTCCTTCACGATCGCGTTACAAGCAAGCGTCATGCGCTCAGCAACATGTTTGTCTTCAGGGCTAAGACCTACACCTGGATCGGCTTCACACAGAAGTCGACTCACTCGATGCTTCGTCGCCTGGGCCTCAGCGATATTTGTTTCCAAGTCTCTCGACAGAAAGTCCGTCAAGTATGAGCCGCCGATATTGATCGAACGAAACATCTTAAGCAAACCATTTTGGACGATACACACAGAGGTCTTCTCATGTCCAATATCCACCATCGCTAAGCACTCATTTGGTTCTGAACGCATATAGGGCGCGAGATTGTAAAACGACAAACTGTCAACATCCACAAGTTTTGGATCAATATTCACGTGATGCAAGTGATCCAGAAAGCTCTTTAAAAAGTTTTTTCTAGTCATAACCACCATAACAATGGTGCGACCATCTGCAGTATTACCAAGAATCTGGTGATCTACGATCATGTCTTCCATGTTAAACGGAACCGCATCTTCAACTTCAGACATTACAGCCATGCTAATCTTACGCGGGTCAGAAAACCCCACAGGCACTATGCGGCTTGAAATATACTGACCTGGCATCGCCGTTAAAATTCGATCGGCTTGCAGATTATTGTCTTTGAATAACTGCTCAAGCGTTTGCGCTAAAACAGCGTTTTTGTCCAAATCTTCACTATTTGGCATTTCAAGTTCATAGAAATTTTTGATTTGGTAGGTTTTGAATGAGTTGATAATTTCAACTGCTTTAATTGAATAACTACCAATATCTAGACCAATGACTTTTTGCATGAATCTGCTGCCCTCAGAAAAAATTACAACACCTGTATTGTCTCATTTTCTGAGTTAAAACCAAAACTTGAGCCGATTGCTCTCAGTACATCCTGAAGAACGACACTGACCACGGAGCAGCCCCGCTCGAAGCCACAACTTGCTGGGGGGTGGCCCTCTGTATGATATATTCCAAAATTCTGGTTTGTTCGCCAACGATTCCTTTGGCTTTGATGCGAAAAGCACGTGACTCAGTGGTTAACCAAGACGCGCGGTCTCCCGCCGAGCCCCTGTCCGCTCCATCAATCCTATAGCCAAATAAATCTCCAATAACCGACTGCAACTCCCCATCGCTGCCAGCAAGGCGCCCATTTTTTTCCATCAGGTCACGATAACGTTTAATAAATTGGGCCGTAGCATCTGGAGATCCCAACTCACGCCCAAACATGCAGCGAAGGGCTTCTTGAGGCATCGTGTTGATGTTGAGCTTAAATCCATTCTTAGTTGCAACATCAGGGAAAGGCCAAACCGTAAGGTACGGCGAGTAATACGCGTGTAATTCACGGTTCCAGCCATCCACCAAAAGAAGCTCGTCTACCGAATCGAGTGGAGTATTTTTTGCTTTGAAAGGGGGCTTTCTTTTCTCATAGGGCTCACTTTCTTCAGTATACCCACTACCAGACTCGGCGACATTGTTTTTATCTACCCAATCTTTTATACGCCGCGAAATTTCAGACGGCTTGATGTTGTTTTGCTTATTATAATCTTGCTCTACAGCCGTACAACTCATGAGTGCTTCTAATTGCAACAATGTCACGGCGCACTCAGCCTGTGACTGGTAACAGACGTTCAAGTTAATCTTTCCTGTTTCGTCGACCACGCTAATCCCAAGCTCGCCGCCAAGACTCTGAAGCATATTTACAACGCCACTGTCCATCAGCGAGCTCAAACCCATTGCTGCTGCAAATTTCCCAGACTGGCTCAGATCTAGCGCCGAATCAAATGGGAATACGGAGTCTAGTTTATCCCAGAGAGACCCAATGCCATCTTTCATTGCCTTCATGGCTGGATCCGATTGCAATTGCAACTGAAGACCAAAATCAAAAAGATTCAACCATAGCGCCCAATTAGCGCCGCTTTTTGCAATATACTCGGCTTTGACATTATCTCGTTGAGCAGAGGCCCTGGTTAAATTTACAGTCGAGGACACGATAAAATCTGCGGCAAACATCATCATCACGGAAATAATCATCACAGCCACCATCAATGCTAGGCCTTTTTGAGCGGGCGGCTTTCCATCCACATGATGCTCAGCGACTGGAAATAGCCAGACTGTGTTTGTTTTTATTTTACTTTTCATCCACTTCATCAATACCACTTCACAGTGTTGGAGGGTTGTTTCAGTTCCTTCATGCCCCGAGCTTGCTGAATAGCTACGATTGTTTTGGCGCTAACTACATTTGAATCTGCAGCCTGCTCACTCGCATTTTCACTCGGGATATCATCGTCCTCATTCCAAGTTTCGATTTCGATTCTTACCATGGCTGGCAGCCGATCGCGCCATTCACCGCGGCTACTGTCCCAACGATCATTAGACCAGTCATCGCCTCGCCAGGGACTAATTTTGAAAGTTTTAATATTTTTTGCAAACAGACGCATGGGAGGATCCTCCTTCAGATCGTCACGCGTTGCCGTTGAGACCCCTCTGTATAAGTGCCGACGCCCCGGGCTATCTTTGGCATCTTTTAGTTCATAAACAACGTAAACTGTATCACCGTCTGGCGCACCAGGCTCGCCAGATACATTACCAGTAATAGTCATCGATAATTTGTCTCGATCCGAGTTTTTGTCGATCTTGAAAATGGTTTTGAACTTTCGTTCAGACCCTCCTCGTGGAGTGTCATTAAGGCCAACCACAAATGCATGTTCAATGTCCCACGCCACTCGCGACATGGCCGTGGCAAGACGCTGTGTGATCCTGGCATCCCTAGCGAGCGCCATCTTCACGTCAATCGATGATCGAAGCATGGTGGCGACACCGATCACAAGGCCCAAGAGAATGCTCATAGTGATCATGACTTCTAACAACGAGAAGCCTTGCTGTCCGCGTAACTTTTGATTGCTCTGGTTGATCAACGTAGCTCCTGCTGTTTTTAACCTGGAGGCGCCGGCGGCGGAGCTGGCGGCGGCAGTGAATTTTGTGGCAAGGCCCCAGATGACTGATTCGGAGCACTGGGACGAGGAGCCTTAGCCAGTAACGGAGTTATGGTTGCCTCAAGCTTTTTTGTATCAGCAATGATCATTGCAAGCTCAACCGAAGATCGACGAGCTCCCTCAGCCCAAGATACAGAAACATTTGCAACCCAAATCGGATCGTCACCTACGGCCGCTTGCACCATGGTTTTAACCTGGTCCAACATGGCACCGATTCCAGACTTGTCGTCACCACCATCCTTGTTGCCACCGACGAGGCCGCCACTCATGACTTTAAACATCAGATCTAGCGCATTTGGTAATGGCTCGATCGTGAGAGAGTACTGAAAATCCGGGGCATCCTCGAATGTTCGATCTTTTTCGCTTGCTGCAATATCCTTGAGAGGAGTGCGCCAGGACGCCTGGTACTCCACTTGGGACATCAGTCTTTTGGCAAGATAGGTCGCCTGCAAGGATTTTCGGCTATAGTCAGCAAAGTTAATTGCATTTCCGTGAACACCACTAACTTCAATCATCAAAAAAGCAATGAGAGCCACGGCAACAACCGTTTCTACAAGGGAAAAACTTCGCTCGCCTGGTCGAGACTTTACATAAGACTGCGCATTCGACTGTGAATTCGACTGTGAATTCCAAAATGCCTGTCTACGACTCTCCGGACTCTTCTTTGAGGTCATGAACATCAATCTCCGCGGTACCGCTTATAACTTCTGCAGTCCCCACAAATGGGTGCGTTACTATAGTGTACGGCTTTTGCGAATCATCGACCAGCATTGTGTCTTTTTTAAACGCCATCGTGATAAATGCCTTTTCCACGTATCCAGCTGGGAAAAAATATAAGAACGCGCGACCGTTTTCCCCCACGTCAGCAAGCATCTGCTTCTGATCGTGGTGCTCTGCCTGCATCTCAGACACCATCAAATAAGGCCCTACGGTTCGGTCCTGCCATTCAAGGTTTTCCACGCGCGACCATTGTGGACCTTTAGCTGCCCGCCGATTTTTTAGTATCGGCGATTCATTACTTCCAATAATCACTTTTCCGTCGTCATCCTTGACGGGATCGCCGGCTATGGACTCCATTTCCTTAGTCTGAGCGTCAAACTCATCGGACTTGGCTTTCTCTTCCTCTGGACTTGGATCTTTACCGCCCGAACCTAAGGTTGGTACAGCCATATCCGCTTGTTCAAGCCAGTATTCACCAGTGGAAAAAACGAAGGACAATCGATAAGGCCGATTGTTCAGGACCGCTAGATCAAAGGCAGCGCGCACGTCATCGGCAACACGCTGAACCTTCGTTGCAGCTTCAGTACCAGTTCGCAGAGAAAACTGCGGCACGGCAATTGTGTATAAAAAAGCAATCAGGGCAATGACCACAGCGATTTCGATCATCGTCATCCCGGCTTCTGGCCCTGGATCTGAAGACCTTATCGGTGATCGTTGCCCTCTAGTCATTTAGCTTGTTCACCCTGTTTCGCAGGAGGATAAACAATGTCATCCTCACTACCCATGGTTTGATCTGAGCCACTGGAGATTAATTTCACTGTGCGACCGTCAGATTCATAGGCGAAAGGCACACCCCAAGGGTCATTAATTTTATTGTCTTCAGTATAAGGACCACGCCAGTTTTTAACGTCACCACCCGGGTTTGTTAAAAGAGCATTTAGACCCTGCTCTGATGTGGGGTACTTGTTATTATCCAACTTATAACGCTGAAGATCTTGAATTAGCATGTTCATGCCGATTTTAGCCTGGTCGGATTTAGCATTCTCGGCAGACTGCATCACATTGCGGATGATGTAGGTCATCAAAATACCAATTAGCGAGATCACGATCATAATCTCGATCATTGACATACCAGCTTCCGCGACGAGCGAAAGTGGTTTAGCAAAAAAATTTGAACTTCCTTTTTGCTTGCCCAATCTTAATCTCGGCATCATTCCCTTGAAGCGCATAATAACTCCTGTCAAAAAAAACCGTCATTTCGGATATTAACGCATCTGATTCATAATAGAAAGCATTGGCACCATCAGGGCCCCTAGAACACCTGCCCCACCCACTGTCATGAAAATAATCATCATCGGTTCAATTAAACCAATCAAACCTTCAACCTTCCTCTCTACTTCCGCATCATAAGCCACAGACACGTGTCCTAACATCTCTTCCAGTTGGCCCGTTTTCTCACCCGTCATGATCATGTATGTCACGAGAGGAGGGAACAATTGAGATTTTTCTATACTTTGACCTAAGCTTTGCCCCTCTTGGACTGCAATCCTGGCTTGTTCAAGGGCTTCAGAAATCTGAGTATTGGCAATGATGTTTCGCGTGATCTCCAACGCCCCGAGAATTGGGACACCCGAGGAAAGAAGCGTGCTCAGAGTCTTCGTAAATCGCGATACATTGACGCGCATCACAATGGCCCCAAAAATGGGGAATTTCAAAGAATTCTTATCAAATGTTCGCCGCCCCTCCGGGCTTGCATACCATTTCCGCGAAAGGTAAACGATCAGAGCGACAACGGCAAAAATTAGGTACCATTGGGTCTGAATAAACTCTGACAAACCGATCAAAGCCTTTGTGTACCAGGGCAGAACAACTTTCATACTCTTAAAGACGACCTGCATCTTCGGGACCACACTTATAAACATGATCGCGGTAATTGCACCCATGGCACAGATCATGACTGCTGGATACATCATGGCACCCATGATTTGACCACGAATCTTGACCTGATATTCGATAAAATCTGCAACGCGAGTTAAAACCAAACCAAGCGTACCCGACGCCTCTCCTGCCTTTACCATATTCACGTAAAGACGATCAAAAATAGACGGAAAGCTTCCCAATGCCTCGTGAAGTGACTTTCCTTCCGAAATTTGCTCTTTAACGTTATTCAGCGCATTTCTCAGAACTTCATTTTCAACCTGGTTCGTGAGAGCTTTGAGTGTCTCATCCAAAGGCAAATGGGCCACTTGAAGGGTCGCAAACTGCCTAGTCATAATGGCGACGTCTGTCGTTTTCACGCCGCCACCGAATAATGGCTGGGATTTTTTCAACTTCGCTAAAGCCACTTCCTCAGTTAGCTCTGACACTAGAATTTTATCGCGTGTTTTTAGCTTCTGTCGGGCGGCTTTTTGAGATTCAGCCTCAACTGTACCCTTACGCGCCGCGCCTGATTTGGAGTCGTAACCCTTGTAACGATAGACGGGCATTTACAAAACCTTCCGTTAATTAAATCAGGAATCAAGAGCCGCAAAATCATCTGCCTGGGTGTTTTGCAAAGCTTCCTCAAGAGAGGTCAGGCCCGCAAGCACTTTTTTAACGGCAGCGGCGCGTAGGGATACCATGCCTTTTTCAACAGCAACTTTTTTAATAACTTTGCCGTCCTGAGTCCTTGAAATCACATCGCGAATTTCATCATCAAACACTAGCAATTCATAGACACCCATTCGATCTTTGTAACCAACACCCTGACAGCGGTCACATCCACCACCACTCTTATAAATCTTTCGCTCACCAAGCAGCTCGCGCGTAATCTCCATCATGGCAAGATCCCGATCAGAAGGCACGTACGCCTCGCGGCAATGGGTGCAAAGCTTGCGCAGAAGCCTTGTGGCCATCACCCCTAAAACCGCCGATGTGATCTGGAATGGCTGGATATGGAAGTCCATCAAACGCGTCACCGTGGAGGCCGTATCGTTTGTGTGAACTGTGCTTAACACCAAGTGGCCAGTCATCGAAGACTGAATAGCGATCTGCGCTGTCGTTGCGTCGCGAATCTCACCGATCATGATCACATCTGGATCCTGGCGCAAGATAGACCTTAAGCCTTCCGCAAATCCCATTCCAACTTTATCGTTAACCTGAATCTGCCCAACCCCTGAAAGCTGATACTCGACTGGATCTTCAATGGTTAGGATATTGATGTCACTGGTGTTGATATGCATCAGAGCTGCATACAGTAGCGACGTCTTACCACTACCCGTAGGACCTGTGACAAGAATAATTCCATGTGACTGTTCGATTAGCGATGTCCACTGCTGATATATCTCTGGGTCAAGACCCATCTGATCTAAACGCTTGGTGCCAGAAGATTTATCTAACAAACGCATGACGATCCGTTCACCATGAGCCGTCGGCAAGACTGAAAGACGGACGTCGATTTCCTTCCCGGCTACTTTGATGCTGATACGACCATCCTGGGGAACACGCTTCTCTGCAATGTTTAGTTTGCCCATGATTTTAACCCGCGACGCCAAGGAACTGCCGTGCCGTCTAGGAATTTCCATCTTATCTTGTAAGGCACCGTCGATACGAAATCTCACCATAATTTCTGATTCATATGGCTCGATGTGAATATCTGATGCTTTTTCTTTAACGGCTCGCGCTAATAATCCGTGAACCAATTTAATAATTGGTTTTTCATCGTCGGAGCTCTCTAGAAGGTCTCTGGCTTGATCTAAATCTTCATCCGCATTCACATCGGGAACGTTAAGCTCATCGATCACTTTCTGGCTTGAGTCACTCGAGCGTTCATAAACGCGGTTAATCGCGTTATCGATCTGACTGCTGCTTGTCACAACCATGCTAATGTTCGCCGATATAATCAAACGTAAGTCATCGAGAGGAAAGATATTGAGCGGATCTGCCACAGCAACCGTCACACTAAAATCATCTCTGGCGACAGGAAGAATTTTATTGTCTCGACAGAAGTTAATCGGAATTGAGTCCACTAAGGCTGGGTCGATGTCATTGACTGGAAGTCTGTTGTAATAAGGCAGATCAAGCTGATGCGCCAGTGCGCGCAAAATATCTTCTTCGGTCGCAAGATTTTTCTCGACCAAAATCTCGCCGAGTTTGCTGCCATCCTGACTCGCCTGAATCTTAAGAGCTTCGTCGAGCTGCTCTTTCGTTAGGTTTGTCGACTCAGTCAGGATCTCGCCGAGCGTTTTTTTTGCCATTTTACGAAATGGCACCGATGGCAGATTGCTCCACTTGGTGGTATCTGCGTCCGCGCGGCTAGTTTCTTTTTTTACATCTTCAGACATAAATACCTCACTCCACCGGTGGTGGTGGCGGTGGTTCATCCATGACAGGTGGAGGCTCTGGCGGCGGCATATCTTCAACTGCTGGCGGCGGTGGCATATTCGCAGGCGGTGGTGGCGGCGCGGACATTCCCCCGCCGTCTCCCCCACCAGCGCCACCCAATGTTGCATTCATGGGCACCGGCGTCGGAGCCATCATATCAGCTTTCTTTTCATCATTAATGGAAGGACTTTGACGATCCTCTCCAAGGTAGCTAGCCCGCACTTCCTCGCGGCGCTTGCGTTCATCTTCATCTTTCGAGTCTGGATGATAAATGCCGTCCTCTGGCTTTGGCAGCATGGCATAGAAACGGTCATCTTTGTAGCTACTACCATAAATATAGTCCATGTACTCATCACGTTCTTTTATTTTTGTCTGATAAATTGATGCAAGATCATCAGCGCCGTGGACCACATGTGGCGTTAAGAATATCATCAAATTACTGGTACGGTTATCCACCTTGCTATTTCTAAATAGCCATCCAAGGATCGGAATATCTCCTAGCAATGGAATTTTCTGGAAGGTTTCAGTCTTGGTCGTTTGCACCAGACCGCTGATAACAACCGTCTGACCGTTTTTAACCGTCAAAGTTTGCGATGTCTTTCTTTTATTAACCTTGGGTAATAGAGCGACCGGATCAAGCTCCACAGTGCTTGCGTCAATATCCACCTTCATCGTTACATAGTTCGAATTGGAGATGTTAGGCTTCAGAGTCAGGCTAAGATCTGCGTCTTCTTTGTCAACTTTAGGTAATGCTGCGCCCGTCGTCGGGTTAACCTCAGATGAGCGGAAGAAAACCTTCTCACCCACTACAATTTTTGCTTCTTCGTTATCAGCGGTCATAATGTGCGGGCTCTGCAGCACGCGGGTATTACCATCAGTTTTTATCAGCTTAATCAAGGCACCGGGCGAGAACTTACCGAGTCCAGGTATATTCACCTCTCGACCCGACAAAATGCCGATCGTCATATCGTCTGCCGCGAACGCACCGGCAAGCTTTTCAGCGGCGGTCGAATTAGTAGTACCAGAAGCGCCGGCTGCTTGACCTGCTACCTGTGCCGCAATGACCGGAGCAAACTGCTTACCCTGCCAAGTGGTCACGATTGGATTTTGCCCTGATTTCGCACCACCAAAAATAGACGTTCCAAACTGAAATCCATTAGTTGAAGACAAATCTAGGATGTCAGCTTCGACGAATACTTGACTACGGCGGATATCAAGCTTGCGCAAGATACTGTTTACAGCCTGGTAAGATGCACGACTGCCGGTGATCAATAGAGAGTTGGAGGATTCGTCTGCCGTAATTTTCACGTTGTCATCTAGATCTGCAGTGGCCGCGGCACTGGTAGCGCCGGCACCAGGCGCCTGTCCAGGTATATTGACGGGAGGACTAAATGATGGCGCCTTCTTTTTGCCTCCTTGAGTTAAAGCTGCGAGCGTTGTGGCCACTTTCTTTGCATCAGCATAATCAAGCGGACGAACGTGAATACTTGACTGCCTGCTTGGATCATCAAGTTCTATGTCGAATTTTTTGATCAAACTCTGAACGTCAGCAATCGTGCGTGGCGGTCCGAATACAATCACGGAATTCGTTCGATCATCAACCATTAGCTTAAATGATCCGTAACTACCACCACCAGCACTGTTGGCTTTGAGAATTTCTGTGACCCGATCGTTAATAGTTTTTGCATCACCGTACCGGATGGGAACAAACTGTACTTGCGGCTGTTGGCCCTGAACATCGATCAATTCAAGAATGTCCAAAATTCTTTTAACTTTGTAGCCACTATCACTAATGATGAGCGTATTGGTCTTCTCATAGGCGACCATGCTGTTGGCTGTCACGATTTTGCTGAGCGTGGTCTGGATGCTTCGAGCATCAACATACTTAAGAGGAACAATTTGGGTAATAATCTCATCCGTAAGTGGCGTCCACTTTGAACCCATGAATGTTCGTAAGTTTCCTTTTACGGCCGTACTAATAGGAACAATTTTAAGAATCTTACCGGTTTCTACGGTCGTGAGCCGAAGAACGTTCAATGCCGACAAGAATGCCTGATAAGCTTCTTCTTTTGTCACTCGCTTAGGAGAAATAATTTGAATCTTGCCGCTGACATTGTTGTCCAAGATTACGTTCTTGCCCGTCCAAAGAGCGACGGCACGCACAATGTCACGAATTTCCGTTTTTTCCGGGAAATCCATATTCACGAGTTCTTGCCCTGGAGGGATAGCATCTGCGCCTTTTTTATCTTCGATCACAACCTTAGCGGTATCCGGCGCAACTTTTGTGACGGTGCTCTTTCGCCCAGCCGTCGGTGAATTACGACTTGGGGCGGGCATTCCAGCTGCCGAAGACGACGGAGCTGGGCGTGACGACGGCGCTCCCGATGGTGGCGGCGGTGACGCAGGCTCCTCTGCAGCCATAGGTGGCGGAGGTGGCGGAGGGACCATCTGTGCTTCGGGTGAAGGTGGTGGTGGCGGCTGCACCCCAGGCTGCGCCCAAGCTTCTGCTGCGCCATAAGCTACCAGCATAGCCATCAGACTGGCGCTGAAAAGGTCTTTTAAATGATTTTTTGACATAACCGATTACCCCTTCATGGTGACTCGAACACTTCCAAATCCCAAGACCTATTTAATACGCACCGTAATGTTCTGTGGAGTTGTGCCTCCACGCAAAAGCTGAATGCGAACTTCCTTCTCATCCTGAAACGCCTGATATAAAGCGAAACCCTGCTCTGGTTGTTTCATACTTGTTTCATTTACCTGCGTTATAACGTCGCCATTTTGCAACCCAACACGCGCAAATAATGTCCCGCCTTTTATGGCAAAAATCTTGAAGCCATTGATGCCGCCACCAACCGTATTTGGTACCAAACGAGCCGCGTCTACAATTTTACCAAATCCAGGGCCTAATTCACCCTCCACATAGCTCGCATCGACCGATATTTCAGACCCAGACCCTGAGCCCGAATTTGGCATAGAGCCAAAATCCCCCCCAAGCTGCGAAGGAAATCCGTCGTTTGCAAGACCCGGCGAGCTCTTGTCTAGGTCGATACATTCCTTGGTACCGTTGTTATTAATAATTATTTTTTGCCTCTCGACCGCGGCAACGATGGCCTGTTCGTTGCCATAAATAGCGTCACCCACCCGATAAATGTCTGCTTCTGAATAGTTTTTATCTTTGACCGTCGCCAACGATTTAAGTCGATCCCCCAGAAAGATTGTGCCCAAAAGCTCAATAGGTAGGGCCGTATCAGCACACGGCGCGTTGATATCAAACCGAGCCAGCGTGCGAGCGCCATCAGTTCCAAACTTTTCTTCTGGAAACTTTCCTTCGCTGTTAAAAATATTGCGCTCTTTGATTATTTTTTGAAGATCTCGTGCATTTGCCATCTGCGGGCGTTCAAACGTGACATGATCAATTTCGCCGGTGCGTACCGTCATCCGCGCTCGAGCGGAAATAATGCCATTCACCAGGTATTGACCGGTCAATCCACCTACAACTGTCGACAGAATATAGGCCAACCCAATCGGGGTGATTATCATAAATAATCGCCGTTCCATCCGATCAAGGCCACCATCAGCAAATTTTGTTAGTACCGCCTTGAGACGGGGCACCATCGCTGACATTTTAACCTGCAATGATGTTGAAACATCTGCCATTGCTTATCGCACCTTCAAATTTAAAACCATTCTCTGCCCGTTTCGGTTTACCTTAATATCGATCTCTGACTCATTTCTAAATGACTGTAATAACTTCACGCTCTGGCCAGCATCGGACAATGCCACGCCATTAATCTCTTCGATGATATCTCCATTCTGCATCCCAGATTTTTCGTAAAAACTATTTTTGCGAATCCGATCCATTCGCCACCCCCTGAGCACACCATCAACCATGTTCGGGCTCGCTTTTGCATCTTGCAAAACGTTCGCAAAATCCGCAGTCAATAGACGATTTTTGTATTCTGAGGTCATTTCAATATTAGAACCTTTGCGTTCAAAACCTTCTTCTTTGAAGTTCTCCGGAGGTGCTTCAAGCGCGTACCCGCTCCCCGAAAGCGTTTCTGGAGAGTTGCTTTTCTTCTTACCTCCACCAGTCCGTGTCGATCTACGCAGTTCCACCTCTTCAAGTGGAGCAAACTCCTTACGCCCCTGATTATCGATCAATATAAGGTCACGCTGAATTTCCAGCAGCTTCGCCTCTGGGGACATTTGATCGCCGACCATAAATGAGTTAACAACTCGCGTCTGACTATTCTCAACCATCACGATGCCATTAAATGGTGTGCCACCGTAAATAATTCCAAGGACTTTGATGGGAAGCTGAGTCTTAGCCATCTGCTGACCTGAAGCAGCATCAAGGTCTCCCATAAGACCTTCTGAATTGAAAATATTTCTCTCTAGAATTTTGGTGACTGCGATCTTGGCTATATCCGGGGGTGGCTGAACCGAAAAGGTTGCTGATGCAACATCTGAAGCAATGCTAGATTGTCCAGTTTGCCCCATAAAATACCAGCCAATCAATGCACTAACGATTGAAGCTACTAAAAAGCTTGCCACGAGCACAATGACCATTGCTCGCCACGGCCAAGGGCGGACCCTTTCGATATATTTAGTTATATTGTCAAAGTCGATGACCACTTAATTGCCCCCACCCAACCGCCAACTAGAAAATCGACCATTTTCCGACGGGATTAAACCCTCGCTAAGCAAAATGTCTTTTAAGTGCTGTGCCGCCATTTCAGGCGTCACATAAGATCCGTCGAGCACAACATCCGCACGTTCAAACCATGGTCGACGTTCATCCATCATTTTTTGCACGCGAGATTGAATTAAATCCTTGCGAATTGTGTTGTTTTCTTCCGAAAGAAGATCCCGAAACAATGGACGTTTTTCAATTTCAGATACGCGCTTAAACAGTCTCCTTGCAATTTCTGCAGGAGAAGACTGAACCCATACGAGTGGGCCTATTTTTTTTGCGATTTTTATCGCTTCTGGAGACAGCAATGCGCCACCGCCCACTGCCAGTACGTGGCTGCGAAGCCCCTGAAGTGATGTTAACGTTTGCATCTCGAGTTCGCGAAACGCTGATTCACCTTGGGAATTAAAAATCTCGGAGACCGTTTTTTTGGTTAACTTTTCGATGACTTCATCAAGATCAATGAATCCAAGTCCTAGCAATTTAGCCAATTGCCGACCAACTGTCGACTTACCGCTAGCGCTGACCCCGGTAAGCAAGATATTACCGAGACGAATGCGCACACTAGCATCATCATCATGGGTTTGAATATGCTGATCCAAATTCAATAACCTACCTTAAAAAAATTTTCTAAGTTTCGATTATTATTATTTTAAGGCATGAATTTGAAATCACGAAAACGCAACTTAGCTCAAACCGAGCTAAGGCCAGATGAACATTGATTTTTATGCATTATTTTTCGAGAGGGCAAACTTTAAAGATGACGAACCGGTCAGTCTTTGCTCTTTATCTTCGAAACGCTACAAGTTTAGCGCCACTATGCGACTTGACTGGGATCTTCATGACGTACCTGCGTGGGAAAGTGCCGCCAGCGCGAATAAACTTCCGGCTGATGTCAGGGTTGTAGGCAATGATCGCACTTGTTGAAAGCTTGTACTTACTTTTTACAGCAGCTAGCGACATCCCGCCAACTTTTATAAGGTCAAAGTTTAATGGCTGAGCGAGCTTAACCTCAGGAAAAACCTTGGCTGAATTTTTTAGCGAAGCCAACAATCCCAGGAATCCAGAGTAGAAATTTTTCGATGCAAAGCCAAAGTTATTGCCATCATATTTATTAATCAAAACTACGATATCTTTTGTGCCCATCTCCCTCATAGCCCGGGTAATACCGCCAACACCATGGTTATAGGCGGTAACGGCTAATGGCCATTGACCTAGGATTTTATAATTTAGAGCTAGAAGTTTAGCCGCGGCGCGACTCGCCTTAATTGGATCATTGCGCTCATCAATTTCTGGTGTGACCACTAAATAATCTCGACCTGTCTCAGGCATCACTTGATAAACACCACTAGCACCAACTTTACTTAACGCTTGCAAATTAAAAGACGATTCTATGAATGCAATTCGCGCCAGTTCTGGCATCAAGCCCTGTCTCTTAAATTCTGCCTCAGCGTGCGGAAGGTATTTTGAAGCAACCTCCAACCCTTTGGCAATATATTCACGCTGCCCACGCTGCACGCGGAGCGCATTAGCTGCTAACTTAAACTTTCTCTTGTCATCAATATGATCGAAAAGGTGATAAACGCGGCGCTCAGTCGCCGTTAATTTTAATTCGTCGATATTTTTTAAAGACGCAAGTTTCCAAAGGATCTGGCGATAAAATTGACGCCTCGCCTGAATCCAAGGCTTCATGACTCGATCACGCGCCTTATCACCTACACCAATTAAACGAGAGCTATCGTGAATCTCCAAGACTACTTCTGGGTACTCCGCCACATGGAGAACATTTTGGTTCTTGGACCACAATGAATAAACTCTACGCCAAAAATTAACTCTCCGCGCAATTGACGATGGAACTGAGATGTTATCACTCACATCAAACCCTTGCCCGTCCAGCCTAAGAGCACTTTCAGAGCAAGCGAGATATTGCAGATCAATCTGTCCTTTACCACCGACACGAATTGGAGCACATTCATCCCCGCGAGAAACCGTTCCTTTCATTCTATTAAAGACGGTGGCCTCACGGTCCATCTCCGCCATAATTGACTGATTCAGGGCCTGTTTAGCGGCAAAAGACTTTATCCCCGCTTGGAACGCGACTACAGCCACGAGGCTCATAGCGACAAAGGTTGAAAAAAACACTCGCATAAAGAACTCCATCAGCGACCATATCAACAGCTACAGCTCCACCATGTTCTAGCGAAACGCCAGACACTATTCTGGACTATGATAAGCAATACCTATGCCTACCTAAGCCGATGAAACTACTGGACCGTCATAGAAGCATAGCTGACAAGTGTCAGGTTTCTGACAGTCTGGCGGGCTGGTCGACTAAGCCTTAAAATGGGAGGAGACCAAATATAAATCGGAGGCTTAGGCCATGGGTAATGTGAAATACAACGGCGCGCAAAAAGCCGCTATATTAATGCTATCTTTCGGGGAAGACATCTCCGCTGAGATTTTTAAGAGCATGACCGAGTTCGAAATTAAGCGCATCGGTACAGCCATGAGCCGCCTTGGCCGCCTCGATCAAGAGGTCGTTGACGAGGTTATGAATGAGTTTTACGGTATCTTACAGCAGAATAAGAAATTCTTTTACGGCGGTAATGAATTCACCAAAAAGGTGATCGGCACAGCATTCAAAGGCGGTGAGGCCGATGAACTTATAGATCAGCTAGCACTCGGGTCCAATGCAAACCTAAATGCCCTCGAATTGATCGACCCCAGAACTCTTTCGAACTTTATTCGCAACGAGCACCCACAGACTATCGCCTTAATTCTTGCCCACTTGGACAACAAGAAATGCGGTGACACTTTAAAATTATTACCGGAAACAATGCATACAGAGATCCTTTTGAGGATTGCCAACTTGGATGCTGTTCAGCCCGAAATTATCGATGAAATCGATGACGTATTGCGCCAAGAGGTGCAAGCCATGGGTAGCATCAACTCCCAGAAAATTGGCGGCATTGAGCCGATTGCCGGCATGCTCAATATTATGGATAAAACAACCTCTGAACAAATTCTCGACAGTTTTGAGCAGCGCGATCCAGATCTTGCCGAGAGAATTAGACAGCTTATGTTCGTCTTCGATGACCTTGTCAAAATTGACGATCGCGGCATTCAGGAACTTATTAAGAATATCCAGAACGACAAATGGAAGATTGCACTCCGTACTGCCAGCGAAGCCGTTAAAACACTTGTATTTAAAAACATGTCCGAGCGCGCAGCAAACATGCTGCGAGAAGATATGGAAGCATCAGGAGCAGTCAAACTATCAGACGTTGAAGCCGCCCAACTTGAAGTCATCAACATTGCACGCAAACTTGAAACTGAAGGCAAACTGTTTATTGCCGGTGGTGGCGACGCAGCATTTGTTTAAAACAAGACAAAATAAAAAATCGGCAGGTCCAAGGATCTGCCGATTTTTTTGTCTGATTCACAATTAGAATAAGCTTGGCAATGGAGCCACCAAAAGGTCTTTTTCCATTTCAGGAGAAATATTCATTCCCACGAACTCAACACTGTCGCCAACCAACGCTTTCGCTTGGGCAATTGCAGCATCCAAGCCAAGTTCCGCAGAAAGCTCGGCCGCTTTCATGGCACGATGGGAGTTTACGATGCCGCTAGTGCGGACTTTGCCTTGCAACCAAGGTTTAACATCAACCGTGTCACACAGAAGGCGCTTAATGCCCGCAGCATTTAGGCTGGGGTTAAGATCTTTCAATCGAGCTGCGACGTTCGTAACGTATGGAGCAGCCATGGATGTACCGCTCAGTTCTAAGTACTCATTGCCAGGAATCGACGACTTAATGATTACGCCAGGTGCAGCCAAGTCGACTTTCATGCCGTGATTTGAAAAAGTTGCCAGTTTTTCAGATCCCAGAGTCGCAGCAACAACGATCTTGTTTTCTGCTTCTACGTTTGCCGGTGAGACCGGTAGTTGATCATTATTCGAACCATCGTTTCCTGCTGCGAATACAAACAAAGTGCTTGGAGCAGCGGCTACGAACTTCTTAGATTCGTTGATCATCGCGTTGACTAGCTCTTTTGCATATTCTTCCGTCTCAGCCTCGGTTGGATCGGCGCCTGTAATTTGTTTTACCAATTGAGCCACAACTGGCTTAACTGCAGGAACACTGGTCCCGAAAGATCCGTTCGCCACTTCCGCTTTAACTGCGTTAGTGTATTTACCAACGGAAGTCAGCATTTGACCTTGACGCTGCGCAACCATTTGCAACATAAGCGAGACCATTGGATTGCCCATTTTGTCACGGAAGCTATTTAGAGCCATCCCGCCAGGAACCTCAGTTGGAATCAATTTCAGACCGACAACTTTAGCAGCCGTGGACTGATCTGTTGAAATTCCAGTGACGTGAGTTCCGTGAATAAAGTTTCCAAATTTTTGTAGTTCTTTCAAAAAGGTTTCATCGCCGCGTTTTCCTTTGTACCAGGCAATCTCTTCTTGAGTGGCAACACCGGTTAGAATCTTGCCTTGAATCTCGAACATTTTGTAACAGTCTTGGGAAAATGTTCCCAAATACTTGTAGTCAATAATTTGATTGTTGTTCTCTGCAAAGTTCCAGCCGTGGGTGTCATCGCTGTATGTTGTCCCATCAACTGTTGTACTGCCATTTGGATTGGTCCACATGTGCTCTGAATAAGCCTCATGTTTGAAATCCACACCAGAATCAATAATTGCCACAGTTGCAGCTTGAACAGCTCCTGCGCCAACGGCAATCAATGCCGCCAAAACTTTCCCTGCACGATTCAAATCAAAACGCATACGATCCTCCTTGATACATTGACCGGTAACGCCCGCGTTCTGCAAATGATTGCGCGAGGTCGTCATAAGACTTTTGGGTCACGATTTTGGGTATTGTCACCGAAAGAATCTAAAGCGGCAACCTTTAATTTTTGCTGCTGATAAGATCGCTTATGGGTTTATTTTTCTTTTCGTTCTTTCCGGCGCTTAGCGCGCAATTCTTGACTGCGCTCATGAATAATCCACAGTGCTGAGCCGGGTACGAAATGCTCCTGATGCAGGTCTACAGCACCTAACGGCACTCCTGTGCTAATTTCAAACACCTCCGCCATGGACCGTACCGCAATGACTTCAAGCCTTCCCTCCTGGACGGCCATTCTGGCTGACTTATGCAGCATTAGATTTGCAGCGTTCTGAATTGGAATTAATACAGTATATTTCCCTGACTTTTTGCCGAGTATTTCAACAGTGCGCCAAAATCCCTCGATTTTTTCATTCACGCCACCAATCGGTTGAACTTCCCCAAATTGGTTCAAACTCCCCGTCATAGCCAGATTCTGACGAACCGGAAGTTTGGAGAGGGCGCTTAAAATTGCGGTTGCCTCCGTGATCGACGCGCTATCACCGTCAATCATTCCGTAATTTTGCTCAAAGCAAACACTTGCAGCGACGCCCAGATGATGTTCACGGGCCAGGAGGGCGCTCAGGTAGCCCGATAAAATACTAATACCCTTGTCATGGATACGACCTGAAAGCTTTGCGTTGCGCTCGATATTAATGATTCCCTCTGCAGCCGAACTCACTGCACAGGTAATCCGACTAACCTTGCCAAAACTATAGTCCCCTAGGTCATAAACTGCCAATCCATTGACCTGACCTATGACGGAACCTTCCATAGTTAAAAGCACATCCTCATGCTTCACCATCTCAAACATCTGTTCTTCGATCAGATTCACACGATAAAACTTTTGATCGAGAGCTTCTTCAACATGCTGACGTTTAATAAAGCGACTCTCTTGTTCTCTCGCGATAAAGTCTGCTTCGATGGTTAAATCTTTTAATGTACCAAACTGAGTGGACAATTGACGCTGGTCATCGACTAATCGACTGCCGTACTCAACCATCGCCGCAACTCCAGAACGATCAAAGCTAAGAAGCCCCTCTTTATCTGACCGTGTGGCAATGAAGTCTACGTAGTGTTCAATGTTATCTCGACTGCGCGGCATTTTGTCGTCAAAGTGAGCCTTGATCTTAAAAATCTTGGTGAAGTCTTCGTCCATACCCTGAAGCAGGTGATAAATATCGTCGTTACCGATCAGAACAACCTTCATATCAAGGGGGATCGGCGACGGGCGCAATCCAGAGGTTGGCAGGAGCGAATACTGCTCTCCCATATCTTCGATAAACCCTTTGCGATTCTTAAGAACGCGCTTTAACGTGTCCCAAATGTTGCCCGTTTTGAATATATCCATGGCGTTTAGTACAAGATAGCCGCCATTTGCGCGCTGCACTGCACCAGCCTTAATCATGGTGAAGTCAGTTAAATACATACCGTGTTCAACATTCTTCTCGATTTTTCCGAAGAGATTGTAATAAGTCGGATTTGTCTCGATAATCACCGGAGCTCCTTCAGCCCCTGTGTTGTCAATGAAAACATTTACAGCGTATCTGACAAATCGATCACGCTCTTCATTTAGACCAAACAACTCAAGAGGTACATCTTGCCCCCCACCAGCACCCTGCGGTTCCTCTGGCTCCACGAAGTCCATCAGATGTTCTAAAATGTGGTCTCGAACCTCGTGCAGATGGTCTGAGACGCCTTTATTTGATTTATACTCTTCCATGAGTGGCTCGATAGCCATACCGACCACATGACGGCCTAATTCGCTGCGAAGCTTTTCGATATACTCCCGTGTCTCGTTCTCGATAGTTCGTACTTTGCGCGCGAAGTCTAGAACTTCCGGCTCGATTTGGGCGCGACGATCTTCAACACCTTCGCGCTGCGCCTCGCTTAATTTTGCATATTCTTTTTCGGTGAGGACTCGTCCGTCAACAACAGGAATTGTTTCGATCCCTAAGCGCGTCGACTTAACCGCAAAATCAAGTTGCTTGGCGCGTTTTTCCAGATCACTGAAAAGCTTCGCCTTACGATCATTACTAGCAGATAAATAAGCGTTTACAGCGTTCTCGTAATCTTCACTTTGAAGAGCTGAAGGGATCTCTGAGCGTAAAACTTTTACAAGAGCTTCCATCTCTTTCTTGAGTTTCTTACCCTCACCTGCCGGCATCTCCAATGCTTTCGGAACTTCCGAATGTTGGAAATTATAAACATAGATCCAGTCACTTGGAACAGGCGAGTCTTTAGACCAGCGTTCCAAGAACGTCCTAATCACGCTTGTTTTCCCGGTCCCCTGTGCTCCAGCAACATAGATGTTATAGCCCGGCTTGCGAATGCCTAGACCCATATTGATGGCTCGAACGGCGCGGTCCTGGGATATAAACTCGTGGCTTTCACCAATCTTTGATGTGGTGTTAAATTTAAACATATCTGTCTCGCAGGTTTTAAAAACCTGCTCAGGCGATAGCGCTTCGGGAATCTTCACGCCGCCCTTAACTGATTTATTCACACTGGTCGATCGCTTCACAGACTTAATGGGAGTCGTTTTTTGCTTGGCGGAGGCCTTAGCTTGAGTTTTTGTTTTTTTGGTTTTGAGAACTCGCTTCAAATCTTTTTTAATCAAGGCATCCATCCTTCAAGCTAGGACTAATGTTGGAGAAGACGTCATCATCTCAATGATGATCACGAGCCATGGCGTTTTTCAAGAGACGCCGCCATATCATTAAGACGATCAGCTAAACGCTGCAGTTCGTCTTTTTGGCGAATTTTCACTCGATTTTTGTACTTACCTTTGGCGATCTCATCGATAAATCTCTCGATGGAGACCAACGGACCGTAATATCTGTGGGTCAGTTTGAAGACCAAAACGAACATACCAATGATATAGCCAACAAGCAGAACAGCTATCTTGATCGCATTACGATAAAAAATGTCGTTCGTGACAAGCTCGAGCTGGTCCTTAGCATCCGTGATATTAAAAATGCTCATCAGATGTTCGTACTGCTGGTGGAATGCGTAGACGAAAGTTCCCCCTATGATCACGACGAACGCAATTGAGACGCCTATGACATAAATGCCGAATTTAATCTGACTAAATGGCTCTATCAGGGTTGACCGGATGTCGCGTTTTGCTCGTTCGACGGAAAATTCAGAGGTTTGGTTAGTCACTAGGCGCTCCCTGCCGCTGGCTAAGTCATCGAAAAAACTGAGGTAGATTGTGCTAGACCAAATTATTCCATGAAAGTCCTTAGCTTTCAAGGAATTCCACTTGCCAAGCACCACCGAGATCAGTATTGTCTCCCGCTCATCGCTGGTATTCGGTTCAAACCGCTTACCCACCTGACTTTGAGACTGTTCCAAGTCATGGCAAGCTAGATTAAAACGGAGAGACACAGTGCACGGTTCACGCCACAAAAGAAAACACCCTAAAGGTCGCCGTAAGGTTGGTCGTAACAAGCGCCGCATGATGCGCAAACGTCGCAGCCTTCGCACGAACGGGTAATTAAAAGATCGCTGACATGATACATGTCATGTTGGCGAGTCATACTCTTGCCTTGAGCAAAATTTAAGCAAAGCGATTTCTCAGTTTTATTGGACTGAAGAAGATTCGCTTTGCTTTTTTTTTAAGGTCTCGGGTACAATTTAAAAAGTCCAAAAAAATTATTAGTTTTTAAACGATGGCGGAACACAAGGAATAGTGGCCCGCTGCAGCCCACAATCGATCCAGGGAAGGGATTAATCATGTTGGAATTCGCGCTTGCGTTCGAAAAAGTTCTGAGTAGATGGCCAGACAATACGCCTTGGACGATCGCTCAGATCGCCGATTTTACCAACAGCTCTGTTTCAACCTCGGTTGATGCTATTTCTACAACTCTGAATCGTGAATTTGACGTTCAGGAAACCATCACTCCTGCCGAAGGTCGCCAAGTTTTGGCAGCCCTCAAAGATCGCTTGCAACGACAACTCGAAGCTCGCGAGCGTCGCATTCAGGCCGATCGCGACACAGCGATGCGCGCCTATGACCTCACTATGGAGCGCATTCGCGTCACACAGATGGCGAAAGATTGGCGCAGCTCCTATAAGACGCTTTCTTACTTCGTCGGTCGTTACGATAAAAATATCAGCCTCGATCTTCTAGTATCCCTATGTGGAGACTGCATACGCCTCGGACACAAAGCAGGCTTCAACATGCAAGAAATTGGTCAATGGTTCCGTAAAGCGGTGGAAGCCGCGATCTTGAGTGGCTCTCAAGAAGTGCTGGAAGACGTATTGGACTTCGTTGACGCTTATGGAGAAATCTTTGCGACTGACAAAAATGGAGTTGGCGGAAAGATTTTAACGAATGCGCTGAATGTTCTGGAGATTCCATCGATCGATTGCAACCTTGGCCTTCAGTGGACAAATCTCAATACGTCGCTGCGCGGATAAACCGGTCAAGCAATTCCATAAAAAAAGGCCATAGCTAGGGCCTTTTTTTTTATGGAAAAAACTAGTGCTCATGATGTTTAACTTGGGCCGAGAGCGTGATGATAGCGATCGCCGCCAACACAATTAATATCCCTGAAAATACTACAATGAGGTCAACACCCTCGAGCTCACCCTGCAAGCCTGTTGAAAGTAAGCGCGAGGAAACAATCCCACCTGCCGCCATTGCAAAGTGCTGGACAGCCGACTGCAGCGACATAAAGCCGGCGCGTTCTTTTGGGATGGGAACTTTCGACGATAATGTCTGCATACTAATATTACGCAACGTTCCAAAAACCATAAATGAAACAAACAATCCGTAAGGCGAGATCCATGGTGGTTGAAAATACATACCCAGAAATAACGCTGCGAAAAAACCGAAAGACCCCAAAATAAACCAAGGAAGACTTCCAAAACGATCAACCAATTTGCCACAGACTGTCATCACAGCCAAGCTGGCCAGGCCTCCCACCAAGTACAACTGACCCATATCATCTCGTGGAAATTTCAAGTTAAGCTGGAGGTAACCAGCGACGTTTGGAAAGATCAAAAAGCCACTCATCATGACAAAAAATAGCAAAATATAGCTATTCCACACAGGAAGCTGTTTTACTAAGGATCGAATGGGTAAATTCCCCGCTGAAAACGCCGACTCCGTGATGTGCCCTCTAAGCTCAGGCAATAAAAATCTGGCAATGATGGCCATAATCATTGCACTTACGCCAACCATGATAAAGGGAGCATTCCATCCTCCGATTCTCGCCACCTCGAGACCAATCGGCACACCAAAGATAGAAGCCGCGGAAAAGCCAAGCATGACTCTACCTATCGCTGTACCGCGACGTTGATGTGGAATGAGATCGCTAATAATTGCCAAACCTATGGAGGACGTAGGGCCACCGAATACCCCAGCCAGCACTCGAGCCCAAAGTAGCGTGTGAAAGTTTATGGCGAAAGCTCCCGCACCGGTACCAATGGCCAATCCTACGATCGACCAAACCATGGCTGACCTGCGTTCAATCCGGTCCAAAAAAAAGGAGCACAAGAAACCACTCACACCTGCAGCAAGGGTGTAGGCACCGGCCAGCACTCCCATGTGACTGACTCTGATACCCAAGGCCTTTGCAAAATCAGGCCCCAAAGGCATCACCATCATAAAGTCTACGACGTTTACGAATTGCACAGCCGCAATGACGAGAATTGCCATTTTTTCTCGCGTAACGCTATCTTGTTGACTCATTTATTGATCTCTGTCGCTTGTGTACGGCAAGTCGAGATAAACATTATTTCGACCCGTTGTTATTGTCTAAACATGTTATCATGAAGTCGGTCCTGATTGATCATCGGCTGACTGCATCCCGAACATCTCATAGCCCTGGAAAACCCGGCCTTGACGTCACAACTTAAATACTTTTTTTCTATCGCTCTTTTTTTTAGCAGCAATACATTATGCGCTGACGAAAACGAGCAAAATCAGGAAACCACATGGAGCTATGAAACCGAAAGTCCTGAGCCGGACGCGAGCGACATTGTCGCCCCGATGGTATCGTTTATTCTGCCTGGCGCGGGTCAATGGATGCGCGGGCAAGTGTTCAGTGGCACGCTATATTCTGGCGTAGCTTTGGCGGGACTGTCCTACGCTGAACACTCAAGAACTGAAATAGGCCACAAAAAAATCGATGATACTGAAATTTCACAAAAAGGATTCGCGCAGCGAAAGTATATGCTCGGCCTCCAAACCTACCAGGCATCGGGCGGGATGAGTCTCTATCACACATTTAGATCAGCTGTCTGGCAGCGACAAAAATTTGGCCAGTACGCATTCCTCACACGAAGCGAAACACCAGTGCAATTAATGACAGCACCCTTTGATTTCCAATATTTAAAAAGACCCTCCACTTACATACCACTTGCCATTGGCGGGCTTGCATCTTGGTATTTGGCTAGTCATCCCCCAAAGGGCTATACAAAGAGCCGCCTCCAAAGAGAAGACCCCATGTTCGCAACAGCGTTTTCATTTAATGCAGGAGCCCACGAGGAAGCCATGTTTCGCGGATGGATCATGCCAGTCATATATGACAAAGGCCTAAGTGGCCCATGGGTCAATGTGACACAAGCCACCCTATTTGCCCTGGCCCACCTCGGCTCAACAAATATACCTTTGCCGCAGTTTTTTCTTGGGCTCCATTTGGGGAACGTGACGCTAAAAAATCAATGGACACTCTCGGAGGCCGTCTTTATCCATGTGTGGTGGGATATCATTGCGTTTCTGAGCAGTTATTCTTATGAAAAAACCAACCAAGACCAAGTCGGCACCAGCAACCAGGAAAAAGCCTTTCGTAGGCCTGTGCCCCTCATACTTCCGCCTATTCAAGTTTTCTTTTGACCCATTGGCCCCGTCAAACCTAAATAAGGCAAATTTTTCCCACCCGTGGGCAATCCCTTCCCGTTTTCAAACTACCGTAACCACTACCTATAATAATGGTAGTGCAGTTAATGTTTTTTGACACTTACGGCTCTTGCTCAACATTTAAAGCACCACCACCGAGGACCTTAATGATCGTGGAAAGAGAACGCGATCGTGCTTCAACTTTAGAGGAAACCTTCCATGAAACTCATCCATAGAATCACTGTTGTATTTCTACTGCTCGCCAGCATCATTGAGAATTCTGCTATAGCAGCTGGCCTTGAACTAGACCCTGACGAACTAAAGGGAACCTCTACTAAAAAACCAGTCTCGGTACTTCAAAACCGATTCTACTTAAAATCAAAACGACCTGAGGTAGGCATTCTGCTTGGTACCGTCACAAATGAAGCCTACACAGACACCAAGATTCACGGACTAAGATTTGGAATGTTCATGAATGAATGGGTTGGCCTTGAGTTACAACACATTACAACGACTGTTCGGGACTCGGCTGATCGCAAAGCACTAAACAAAAAAATTTACCGCGACCGTACTGAAGACAAACTCGTCACAGCCGACGCGGAGGTCAATCCAATCAAGTCCATGCAAGATTTTGTGGCGATTGGCGCACCGTTATACGGGAAAATAAATATTTTAGACGCTGCTTTAGTCTACGTTGATATTTACGGCAGCTTTGGAATTTCGCGCGTTACTACACAGCAAGGCATCAAAAACGCTCTAGCGATCGGCGCAGGACAGAGATTTTATTTTGGCGACCGCTACAGTCTCAGGCTAGATTTTCGTAACCGTTCATATATTGAAACAAGAGCCGGAAAAGATTCTAGGCGCAACGCTTGGACGGGCGACTTCGGAGTCAGTTATTTGTTTTTATGATTATTATCATGTTTACACGAGCATCCTGTTGACTTTGTTTAGGGCGCTTTCTTGGAGGAACTCATGAACACGACTAACGGCAAAATCACTCTGAGTGTCTGTATTCTCATAGGCGCAGGCCTGGCGCCAACAGACCTCTACGCAAAAGATTCCAAAATGGCGATTCCAGTAATCAAACCAGTTGAAATAAAGACCGAAGACTCACGTCCGACTAAATCTTCGAGTCAGCCCTCGGTGAGCCCAAACACAGCCCATGGAACTGAAGGTGGACAAAGAATATGGGCTGCCTTTCAGGAACATCGTCGGCACTATCGCAATGGAGAAATGGGTGATGAGGGAATGTGGAGTGCCCTAGGAGCCATTTCAAATGATTTAGGTCAACTGCCCCCCCAACAACGAGCGTCTATTCTTCAAACGCAGTCAGTACTCATGATGAAGGCCAAACAACCGATCTTAGGAAGCATCTATGCCGCACAGGCGCTAATGGACGCACCAGACCCCCTTGATGACGACTTCAAGAAAAGCTGGCAAGTATTGAGGGATGTTTCTCGCAAACAACCAATTCAAAATCTACTCGAAATCGTCGCCACCAAGATCAGTCTAGGTTCTAAAATAGCACCAGCTTTCGGCTCTGACTGGAATTATTTTGTCGCCAACTCACTCCTGAAACAAAAAAAACCAAACGAAGCGCTTAATCTATTCAATTCCGTCAAAGTCAATGACCGTTACTTCCTAACATCCAAATTCCAAGAAGCCATGATCGATCTGGATAATGGCCGCAAATCGGATGCGCTTACCGCCCTTAAAACAATCATTCAAACACCACAGACTTCACAAAAAAAACTATCCAAGGAAGAATACTGGTCGATGCAAGATCACGCCAATATGGCTTTAGGTCGTATCTATTACGAGGATAAAAAATTTAGCGAATCGATAAAACACTATCGACTTGTTAAACGAGATGGCAGCCAATTTTACGACTCACTTTTTGAACAAAGTTGGGCTCTATTCATGGCAGGGTACCCCAATCATGCACTTGGGATGATTTACGCCGTACGCAGCCCATTTTTCAAGGATACGTTCAACCCTGAAGCCACAATGCTCGCGTCCATCGTGTACTACTGGATGTGTCGATATGACGACTCCCGCTCGGAACTCGCCGAGTTCATGACCAAGCATCAACAATCTATTGATGCACTGGACAAATATCTATCGCGCGGCATCACTGATCCAAACACATTCTATCGTTTATTTGAGGACACCGTTACGGGTGTTTCTTCAGAGGCCTTGAGTATTCCCCGCGAGCTGCTTGTCATGGCTACTCAGCAAGATAATTTGCTGTTTGTTCGTGATCAATATGCAGCCGTTATCAGGGAATCCCAGAAACTCGACTCACAAGGAATTTTTGGTAGCAAAGACAATCTAGATACGCCAAAAAAATATTTAGAAAAATGGGCCTCGGCACTTAGAGAAGACATCGGCATTCGTCTCTACGCAGAACTAAAGGCGCTAAAATCGGATTATGAGCGTCTATATGACCAAGGCCAATTTCTTTATGTCGAACTACTCATGAGCAAAAAAGACCAACTTCTCGGCAAAGAACTACATAGCGATGGCAAGCTTGCGACGCTATCAATGAACGATAATATTCGCGGATGGGGCAAGAAAACTCAATCTTGGGCGACCGATAATAAGCAGGAATTCTGGGCGGACGAACTCGGTTTTCATATCGTGAAAGTAAAACCAATGTGTGTTGCAAAAAATTAACGCCTAATGCGTTGAAGGAGTTTTTATGACTAGAGGAATTATTGGTAAGAAATCGATCGTCAGTTCTCTGCTCGTTTGCGGATTCCTACTGACATCAGAATCCACAACTTACGCAGGAAGCTCCGCTCGCGCCATAGAGAGTAATACCGGATCGGCTGCGGCGCCTACTAAAGAAGACAGCGCGGACTATTTCGCAACCTCGCGAAAAGGCATCTCTGTAGACGCTGCACGCAAGGCAGATGGGCTCCGCATTAAAACCATAAACAGCATTAATACTCTTTTGAGCGATAAAAAGAACTCAAAGAACGAATTTGAATTAACCCTGAGACTCGGCGAGCTCTATGTTGAGCGTGCAGATTACATCAGGGATCAGGAAATGGCTGACTATGTCGCGGCGCACGACAAATGGTTGGCTACGGACACAGCCACTCGGTCTAAAAACGCCCCACAAGCTAATTACAAAAAATCGGAAGCAAGTCTCTATAACGCGGTACAAACATTCAGAAAAATCGCCGTTAAATACCCGAAGCACCCTAGAACAGACGCGACACTATTTTCCCTCGCTAGAACACTCAGTCGCCTTAATGACGACAATGCTTCGCAATACTACAAACAACTGATCACCAATCACCCTAAGTCGCCACTAATCCCCGATGCCTGGCTTGCCTTAGGCGAGATATACTTCGACAAACACCAAATTAAAGAAGCCACTGAGTCTTACCAAAAAGTGATGGAATTCAAGAATCATCGCGCCTACCCGTACGCCATCTATAAACTCGGCTGGTGCTATTACAATAGCCAGGGAGTCAACGAAAAAAACCCAGGTGACAACCTGAAAAAATCTATCGCAGCATTCCAACTCGTGGTGAAACTTTCAGACAAACAAAAGTCGGGTAACTTTAATTTAAGAGAAGAAGCACTTCGCGACATTGTCATGGTTTTCGCCGAGTCTGAGGACACCGAACGTGCCTGGACATATTTCAAAGATATTGGAGAGGTTGAGCGTTTTTACACCATGCTACAGCGCTTAGGCGGGATGTATGCTGAAGCTGGTAAAAACGACAAAGCCATAGACGTCTACACAAGACTAGTTAAAGAGTCACCGCAACGCAAAGATAACCCAGAAATTTACAAAAAACTAGTTGAGATCTACGATCTTTCAAACAGGTTTCCTGAGGTTGTAGACACCATTCGCGGCATGCAAAACCTCTTTGCTCGCGAGTCCATCTGGACCGGCGCAAATAAAGACAATTCCAAGCTCTTAACTGATGCCAAAGGTACAACCGAACGCACCATGCATCGATTCGGAACAATGTTTCACAGCCGTGGTCAGAAAATAAAAAATCCAGAGCTCGAAAATTTAGCTGCTGATATTTACACATTGTACCTGCAAAGCTTCGATAAACTAGAGCCCGCCTATGATATCCGCTTTTACTTAGCAGACATCCAAATGAGCCAAAAAAAGTATGCTCAAGCCTCAACTAATTTTATCGTGGTAGCCCAGCAAAAGCCAAAAGACGGAAAACACCTCAAGGACGCCGCATACAATGCTGTTGACGCTATAGCCAGCCTGAACTCTGCGGAAAAATTCTCACCCACACCACCACCAGGGCAAGCTCCGTCGGCCATCGAAATACCTAAAATCCGCAAACTCTATATCAGTACAATTGATTTCTACGTCAGCTTATTACCAAATGAAAATGCCGCCCTACCCATGCGCTATACTGCTGCACAAATATTCTTCGACTACGGACATTACGCCGAGGCGATCAAACGCTTTAATGTCATCGCCAACAACTACAGCATCACAAAACAGGGCCAAGGTTCTGCGCGCACAATTATCGCGTACTATAACGAAAAATCTGACTGGCAAAATGTCATATCTTTTGGAAAAAAATTCCAAGCTAATAAACAATTGTGCCAAGATCCAATCATCAAGAAATTTGTGGACGATAGCCTGCGGGGCGCACTTTTTAACAGCGCTGTAGCCTTCGAGAAGTCGTCTGATTATGATCGAGCTGCTCAGGCCTTTTTAGAGTTTCAGAACATTTTCCCCAATGACGCCAGTGCTGACCGCGCCCTTTTTAACGCCTCATTAAACCAGTTTAAATCTGGACAAATAGAACCATCCATAAACACTCAGAAAAATCTTCTTGCACGCTACACGAAATCAGCTCTTTGCCCTGATGTTATGGCCAATATGGGTCAAACCTATGAAGCGATCGCGCAATTCCAGGAAGCGTCGGACATGTATAGAAAGCTCGCGACCACCTACCCTAATGACAAGCGCGCGCCGATATCCTTGTACAATGCGGCAGTTCTGTTGCAAGGCATCAAAGCAAAGGACGCGGCAAGCTCTGTTTTCACTGAGATGTACAAAAAATATCCGCACCATGAACTTGCCAGTGACGCGATCTTAGAGGCCGCAAAAATCAGAGAAGGTACCGGGGACTTACGAGGCGCGATCGCCGATTACAATTTTTTTGCTGGCCTCGCTGAGAATAAGCAAAAAAACGAGGGTCTCTACGCACAGGCGAAATCTATCGAACTCCGTCTAGCTCAGGACGGAAAAAACGAAACCGCGAGAAAAGAGCTCTGGAAATTATCGAGCGCACTTCGCGCCAAGGGAAGTGCGCCAGCCCCGGCGGCTCGTTATACAATTTCAAAAATCATCTTCAATGATCAAGAGTCTCAAGTTAGGTCTTTCAATCAGATCGGCCTGACAAGTGCCAAAGAAATCGAACACCAAGCGACTACAAAGCAAGCTAGACTCGTTAAGCTAGCAAATAACTATCAAGAGGTAATCGCCCTCGGTAACGCAGAATTTTCCGTTGCAAGCTATTATCGATTAGGCGAACTCCATGAAGAATTTGCTAAGGCCTTGTTCAATGTGCCTGCTCCAGCAAATTACAGCGCTAAGGATGCTGCGGAGTTCAAAAGCCAGCTTGAAAAATCAGCCTTCCCTCTGAGGGATCAGGCATACAAATTCTTTGAAATGGCTTACACGCAATCTTCTGCAGTTGACACATTCACTTCCTGGACACAAAAGACCTATCAGAAAATGATAGCGCTAGCCCCGGATAAACACCCTGAAATTCATGAACAATCTGCTAAGCCAGGATACATGTCGTATAAAATTGCTATCAACCGTGCCACTGAAAATCTTGCGGAATAATTGCAACGCTCATCTGCATAGCTTTATCAACTTAGAGGAGAATTTTTATGAATAAGCAAATCACCTACAATCTTCTTATGAGCAGCGTTCTGTTTGTAGCGTGCCAGACCCTAGAGACCGGAGGAAAAGTCGTCGACTCAAACCGAAAGGAAGTTATTATTAGCTCAAACGGTGACGATCGCAGCGCCCTACCCCAAGGACGCAAGGATACTTCCCTCACAAAAGCGCGCGAGCGTCTGGAGGCGCACGTAAAAACAAGCCCGAAAGACCTTAAAGCCTTGCTAAGCCTTGCTGAGCTGCAGCTCGCGCAGGACAACTTAGCTGAAGCTGAGATGACAAGCCGCCGGGTGTTGCTCCTGGATGTCAAGAATCAAGATGCTAGGCGAGTTTTGGCTCAAATAGCGATCCGCCGCAACAATTACGACATGGCAATGATTTTTCTGACCGCACTGGGAGGAGAACAGTCGAAGGAGTCGTCTGTTTTAAACATGCTCGGCCTTGTAGCATTTAATCGTCAAGATAATGGCGAGGCTATGCGCCTGTGGAAGCAAGCTTTGAACCTAAATCCTGGAGATATTTCGGTACGCATGAATATGGGTGTCTTGTATCTTAAGAACAGACTTTTGGCTCAAGCTAGTACACAGTTTGAACGGGTCCTAAAAGTCGCTCCTAATCACCAAGATGCTCGCCTACACCTTGCGATCATTGATGCTACGAGAGGAAAAAACAAAGAGGCGATCGAAACCTATAAATCAATCCTAACCCAGGACGCCACAAACCAATTAGTCCTGTTTAATTTGGCAGCAGCACAAAAGAACGTAGGTCAATTTGACGAGGCAGTGGAAAATTTAAAGAAATTCATCAAAATAAGCCCAGAAACATCAGAAAACACCAACCAAGCCTTCGCCATGATTGATGACATAAACAATCTGAAATTAGCAAAAGGCGAGAAGGTTTCTGACGAAGATCTGGTGGCACTAGCTCAGGAACTAGCGACGCGCAAATCCATGCAAAAAAATCAATCAGTCGGCGGCCAGAGCACTTCTGCAAATGGCTCAAATAATAAAAAATCATCCACATCGACAACTGCCATCACGAAACAAGCCAAGTCAGAGGCTCCCGTAGAGCCAAGTGCCAATGACCTCGAAATAGAGGCACTTGAGAAACAACTCAACTCACCTGCACATTGATTGGGGACTTTATGCGTTTATTTTTTGCAGTAAAATTTTCATTGGTGTTTATGCTTCTCGTGGCTATAGCTCCGCCAGCCCTCGCAGCACAGAAGCCAATAAAAGTACCGGTAAAAGCTCAGTCGATAAAAGGACAGTCGACAAAAGTCGAATCCACAAAAGTAGACGGCACGGCATCAGAAGACGGGTATGTAGCTGCCTCATCAACACATATTGACTTCTCTGAAACCACTATTGATGGCAAAATGAAGGCTCCGGAAGGGTTTATGCTACAAGGCCACCAAAGTAGCAGCCTCAGTCAAATGGTGAAACTACGAAGTAACTTCAGAAATGAATTAAACAACTCGCGTAGCGCCACCAAGGCGCTTGTAAAGTAAAATTCGCAAAGGCGCTACGAAGGAGCCTCTCTATGATTTATTCAGGGATGAAATTTGTTACCAGACTGATTTTGAGCGTGAGTATTGCTACCACCAGTCTCTCGGCCAACTCATACGCAGCCGAAGGAAAAAAATCCTCTGCAAAAATCAAGTCAGGTAAAAAAATCAAAAAACCAAAACCAAGCACGCCAGAACCCGAGGCCGCGAGCGAAGATGGCAGTACGCCAAACAGTAGTGCAGCGAGCGGAAGTGGCACTACCAAGAAAAAACAAATATTAGGTACACTAGCGCCCATTCCTCTGTTGTCAGTTGGCGTTAGCGGCGCCATGCTTGCGCCGAACGGCTCTGGCCTTGAAGCTGATTTCTCACTTGGAAGTGGCAAAAAGGGAGCTGTAGCCGCCAGCGTCATTCATATGGGCGCTCGTTACCGAAAACCAATCATGAAGTTGATTTATGTGGCCGGTGGCGCCGGCCTGCGCATGGCAAGCGGAGCATGGAACGTACTTAGCGCTAGTGATCCAACCGCACAATATCCGGTCAAAACATCTTTCAACGCCATCACGCTTGATGGCGCCGTGGGCGGTCAAACCAATTTTGGATCTATTATCGTGGGAGCTGATCTGCTTGGGATTTCGTTCCCGTTATTTAAGCTCGGCGTTAAGAAACCAGTTCTTGATCCAGATGCCGACACATCCGATGCTAGCACTCAACAAGGTGCATTCGATAAACTGGCTGGCGGCATGTCTCTGACACTTCTAAAAGTTGGTGTGGGAATCGCATTCTAGGAATAGAGTATTACTCGGGAGCGAAAAACTCTCGGATTCTTGGCCAGTAGGATGCAAAGTCCTTGTCGCCAGAAATATCATAATACATGACATCCCGTTCCTCAGGCGCATGCTGCAGTTGGAATCCATGGCCCACTTCGTGAGCAAACAACTTGCGAATTTCCATATTGAGAGCGCCGTTTTCGTCTTTGTTATTTGAAGTTAAAAAATCTTGGTCAAACTCAACTTGCATGGTGTAGCGAATCGTTTCTTTTGCCTCAGCGCCTGGGACCGATACCGGCACCATCACGCCCGATCGCTCGGTCGATGAAAACCACTGTCCCCAGCCAACTTTTCCATCACGCTTTTCTAATCCCTGAGTAATCAATATCGGACAATTTGCAGAATCCATCGAGTCTGCAAACTCAAGAGCCCTAAATCCAACGTTGGTGTTGTAATCTTCAATCATGCGCCTGACGAGCGGCTTATAGGATGTGTCACTGTCTTTGAGGCCAAGGACAAAAGTTTTGACTTCTGTCTTCTGGACGTGAGCCCCACAAGATGAGAGTGCTATAGCCAAACCGATAAAAACAAAAAAGCGATTCATTGACATTGGAACTCCACAAGAACAGCAACAGCGTTTAGGCACCAGCAAGAACTCAGCGATATCGGGGGAGCACCCGATATAAGGTCTTTAATGGAATTCTATTAAAAAGTCAACATTTTTATAGAATTTGTATGCGTTATTTTAAAGATCCGTCGTCATGAAACGGCGAAAGTCTTAATTTTCTAAATAATTACAGATACTTGCCCAGACCTCTCCAGGCATCTGACGGCACAAAGAGGACTTTCAGGCGGCCCACAAAAGACAACCCCCTGATTATCAAGATCAAATCCACCACCGTGAGCATGACAGACCAGGCGCCCGCCCCTGACCTCTCCGAATTCACTCAATTTCACTGGTTGATGAGTGCACTCGTCCAAGTAACAGGAAACCCGGCCAAGGCGCCTTATAAATATAAGACTACGCCCACCAATCTCCCTAGCAACGATTTGCCCCTCTGGGAAATCGCTAGACGCCCCCACGACCATCTGACGAGACTCCGGCATTACAGCACGCCTCTTCGCTCCTGATCGCGCTCAATCGCGCGGAAAAGGGCGCCAAAGTTACCCTCGCCGAATCCAAGGTTGTTTTTACGCTGAATGAATTCAAAGAAAATGGGGCCAATGACGTTCTGCGAGAATATTTGAATGAGATAGCCCTGATCATCCCCATCAACCAAAAGGTTGTAATCTTTTATTTTTTGATGGTCCTCACTCACATTTGGAATTCGCTTAAACACATCCGCATAATAATCACCATCAATATCAAGCGTGTCAATTTTAGAGCCCTTCATTGAGTCCATGGTCTTGAGAATATTCGGCGTGAGAAGCGCGATGTGCTGAATACCCGGCCCCTTATATTCGCGAAGGTACTCGTTAATTTGGCTTTTAGACTCTGTACCCTCATTGATTGGGATACAAAAGCTTCCACAGGGCGAGCGCAAGGCGTAACTAAGAAGCCCCGTCTTTTGGCCACGAATGTCAAAATAGCGAACTTCCTCGAAGCCAAAAACATTCTTATAAAAATCTGCTAGAGGTTTCAGCTCCCCCTGATACACATTATTCGTGAGATGATCCATCAAAGCAAAGCCTTTACCCTGGGTCATATCCGGGTGGACGGCAGGAGCAAAACCCATCTCTTCGTATCGTGATTTATTCTTATGGTCGTCAATAAAGTAAATAACACTATCACCCACACCTAAGATCGCGGGGATCTTCTTACCAGCGCGCGTATAGTCCGTATGAGGCGCGGGTTTTGCTCCGCGCGAAATAGCAACTTCAAAAGCTTTTTGAGCATCTACAACACGCCAACCCGTGGCACACGCGCAAGGCCCATGTAGATTCATAAACTCGTTTGCAAAAGATTTCGGCTGCTTATTGACAAGAAAATGGATATCGCCCTGGTTGTAATAATCCACTGCCATCGTGGAATGGGTCATAGTTTTCGAGAAACCTAAATCCTTAAACAGGCGATGTAGATCATCAGGTTTAGGTGATGCGAATTCTACAAATTCAAAACCTAAAATCCCAACCGGATTGTTTTTTGCAGCACTTGGATTTGAACCTGTCTTGTTTGTTCCTGTCACGAGGGACCTCCTCAGTTAATAAGCATTTTTATGAATAAACCCACGGATCAATGTTAGCAACAGAATCCGGAAGTCAAACCAAAGAGACCAGTTTTGAATGTAATATAGATCACACTCGATTCGCTTTTCGATGCTTGTATCCCCTCGCCAACCATTGACCTGGGCCCACCCCGTGATCCCGGCCTTCACCTTGTGCCTTAAAAAATAACCCGGGATTTTCCGCCTAAAATCATTCACAAAAACAGGGCGCTCCGGGCGCGGACCCACGAGGCTCATATCACCAGCAAGGACATTAAAAAACTGCGGTAGTTCGTCAAGGCTAGTCTTCCGTAAAAACTTACCCAACCAGGTTGCACGGTTGTCTCCCGATGAGGCAAAAACCGCGCCCGTATTTTTCTCGACATCTACCGGCATCGAGCGAAATTTCAACATCATAAATGTTCGTCCGTCTAAACCCATGCGTTCCTGTTTATAGAAAACGGGGCCCGGCGAAGAGAGAGGCACTAAAATACCAATTAATATCATGATCGGCGAAAATATCGCGACAGCAACGCCCGCTCCCACAATATCGACGATGCGTTTGAATACGCTTTGAACGCCAACCAAGGGACTATCATGCACGCTGATCACCGGCACACCCGAGATCAATTCAATTCCAGCAGCTAGTTTGGTTAGTTTCATTAAGTCAGGTAGTAATTTCACATCCGGGACCTGATGCGCGATCGCCTCAAGCTTCTCCTCGATCCAACTAAAATTCTTATATGGCAACGCGATTATGACCGTCTGCATCGGATGCTCAACAAAAAATGTGGCCCAATCTGTTTGATCTTCAAACATGACCAGACCGCGGCGCCGCGCTATCTGCCGACCAGACTCCATTTGCTCATGATCACCAAGCAGCACAACCCCAGCCAGGTCGTTTGCTGCGATTTCCCCCATTTGCGCCATGCGGATCGCCGTTTCAACAAAATCTCCACTCCCAATGATCAACGTTCGACGCGGTGTGGCGTGACGGCGATAAATCCTCAATGCCTTCCGAACAAAGCTGCGGCCAATGATAATTAATACTGGGTGCAGCACGGCAAAAATACCCATCACAATTCGGCTATAGCGATATTCTTCATAAAAATATGTAAAGGTTACAAAGGCAATCGTCGCCAAGGCACTCGACTGAATCACATCAATGGCTTCAAGCACCGCACTTCGATGGCGATTACTACGCCGATAAAATCCTGCTACTGCGAATACACCCAACCAAATGACCGCGATAAATGGTAATAGCTTTAAGTATAGCCCAGCAGACGGAACACCTTTTGTAACCTCGAGCCATCCGTAAAAACGGATGGACCACGCCAGGACCCACGCCAGCATGACCATTAGGAGGTCCACTAACATTCGAATGAGTGAGAGAATATTTTGCTTACGTGGATTCATCTCCGGCTAATCCTCGTCAATTAATTTAACTCTGGCTCAGTCAACTCATCCAAAGTCACGCGCATTCGAGCGATGAAACTCTCTCGGCTAAATTTGGATGCATACTGCTCAAGTTCTTCACGATTCCACACCACAGAATCAAATCTCTTTATCGCCTGGCACAATGATTCAACGCTTGCATCTTGAAAAAATAAGCCCGTTTTACCATCCACTATAAAATCGATGGCACCGCCGCGCTCTCTTGCAATCACGGGAGTCCCGGCTGCCATAGCCTCAATCGCCGTGATACCAAAGTCTTCAACCCCCGGAAAAAGCAATGCGTCGGCTTCCTGCATTAGCTTCGTCCAAGTTTCATCGTTAGGAGCATTGATCACAGTGGTATTTACTCCAGCCATTTTCTGAAGCTTACCGACATCAGGGCCCTGACCCGCGACAACTAGTTTACGCCCTAGCGTTTCACAAGCTGCAATGGCGAGATCAAAACGTTTGTAGCTTACGAAGGCTCCTGCAGCCAAAAAATAGCCTTTTTTGGGCGTATTTTGCGGCAATTTAAATCTCTCAATATCCACGGGGGGAGGAATCACGAGAGCACCGCGCCCATAATATTTTTTGATGCGATGTTTGACGAATGTAGAGTTTGCGACAAAAAGATCCACGCGCGTAGAAGACGCAACATCCCACATACGAAGCTTTGAGCTAATTAAATCTACGATGAATCCAATCACTGGGATTTTACGCACAAAACCTAAATACTCGTCACGCTGATCCCAAATGTAGCGCATCGGAGAATGCACGTACGACAGATGACGTGAGTCTGGTTCAACTAGAACGCCTTTGGCAACACAGCTCGATGTACTAACAACCAAATCAAATTCAGCGAGGTTAAATGATTCAATCCATACCGGCATGAACGGTAAAAGTGCTTTTCTCATGAAACGAAGCCTATTCGCCGTGGGATGAACGACGATTTTTCGACTTCGAAGACTCTCCGGTAGACTTGATAAATCACAAAACAGCGTGAATATAACCGCGTCTGGATAGATACTTGCGATGGCTTCTAAGACCTTCTCCCCGCCCCTCCATGACACCAGCCAATCGTGAACAATCGCAACTCTCAAGGCTTTCGCGCCTCCTTTGTCTTTTTACCAATTTGCAGCGATCCGGCTTTCGCCTAACCCATTATGATTACAAAGGACAAAACTCGCAGCACAAATCTCAACAATTCGCTCAAGTTGCGTCTCAGCAAGGCTTTGAGCCCTGAAAAAAAGTGCCCGGCAATATTTGCACCTGTAACGAACATGAGGTTAAGATTAAAACATAGGTGACATTCATTTTTTGCTTGACACCGATTGATTCGCAAGAACCAAGCGGCGTCAAGTAACCCGTCAGCGCAACGGAAGCCAAAAGCTCCAGGGTGGAGTCAAGGCATCCACGGACCTCTCGCAGGGAGAATCGACTCGGTATGAGCCATTCTGACAAGCGTTCGGATCTATTTGCCACACATACGCTCACAGCACAGCTGTTTTGCGATGTGCCGGCAACTCGCGTGACCGAGAACTGGCACCAAGCATTCCCGGAAATCGTCGGACGCAGCGACGCCATGAGTCGAGTCCTCGAAACCGTGGCTAAAATTTCTAGAAGCGAAAGCTCGGTCCTGATCAACGGCGATAGCGGCACCGGCAAAGAACTAATAGCTAGAGCTATTCATAGACTGTCAACTCGCTCTCACAAGCCTTTTATCGCCATCAACTGTAGCGCCATTCCAGAGAACCTTCTTGAAAGTGAGCTATTCGGCCACGAAAAAGGCGCTTTTACCGGCGCAGTGCAACGGCACCACGGGGTCTTTGCTAGGGCTGAAGGCGGCACACTTTTTCTAGATGAAATCGGCGATATGGCTCCTTCATTACAATCCAAGCTTTTAAGGGTCCTCCAGGAGAAAACATTCACGCCGGTCGGCGGCAAGGAACTTGCCAAAGCTGATGTTCGGGTCATCGCAGCCACACATGTGGATCTCGAGGGCGCCATCATTAACGGAACCTTCCGAAGCGATCTTTATTATCGGATCAATGTACTACCTGTGACTCTCCCAGCCCTTCGCGAGCGTCGTGAAGACATCCCCCTCCTGCTTAATCACTTCATTGACGTCTCTAATCGCATGCACCCACAGCAACCAGCATGCTGGTTTACACATGAATCGGCGGCTGCATTAAGCTCACATTCATGGCCTGGGAACATTCGTCAGCTTCAAAACGTAGTAGAAAGGCTCGTTG
>Ga0214921_10000336_pt1 | contig 90710 bp, 78 predicted proteins | sample LL1505_MetaG_FD_177992 | JGI IMG/M metagenome (GOLD analysis project Ga0214921, IMG submission 177992) | Freshwater microbial communities from Lake Lanier, Atlanta, Georgia, United States - LL-1505 | ecosystem: Environmental > Aquatic > Freshwater > Lake | place: USA: Georgia | collected... | reverse complement strand
CTATATTTATTTTGTAAAACATTATCCCATTGAATAGTAACTGGATTACTAATATTTAAAAAAGAATTTACTTTTTCAGTACTCCAATATTTAATAGAATTAGTTGTATTCGAAATTAACATTCCAAATAATTCTATAAATGGTCTTAAGTTTCGTGTACTAATATTTGTTTTATTTGACATATATGGTAATGGTTTAATTATAAGACGATTTTCTTTTCCGATTGATAGTATTAATCCTGATTCAATAGATGATAATTCTAAAGATGTATATATTTTCATTCGACGTCCATTTATATTTTTAATAGTATCATTATCCTTTGCCATATATATTTCTTTTATACCAATCTCTTCTAAAGGTGAAAACTCATCTAATTTAATATTTGTTTCCTTGCGTAATAAATTATTATTTAAAGTTTTATTTGATGAACCCCATAATTTAATTGGAAGAGTTTCTTTCTTTTTTTTTAATGCAGTATTTACAGAATTTATTATATCGTTTGTAGATGTTCCTCTACATACAAAATAAATATGATGTTTAATAGTAGTAGTCATTAATAATATGTTAGAAAATATTTCAAATATAATATTATTTATATTTACAATATTAATAAAACTATATAAATAATATATAAATAATATATAAATAATGTTTGAAAATACAGATAATAATGAAATAATAAAAATATATATTGAAATTGAAAAAGGAAGTAATATTAAATATGAATTTTGTAAAAAAAATAATAAATTAATAGTTGATAGAATATTAGATGAACCATTTGTATATCCTTATTCATATGGATTTATACCTAATACATTGGCAGAAGATGGTGATGAATTAGATATATTAGTATTAACAAATGACGAATTAGAAAATGATGGAATAAATAATGATACTTACTATGAAGCATATATAGTCGGATGTTTAGTTATGGAAGATGAAAAAGGAATGGATGAAAAGATATTATGTGTACTAGAAAAAGATTATGAAAATATTAAGGATTTGTGTGATATTGATGAAACGACTAAAAATAAAATATATACTTTTTTTTCAGAATACAAAAAAAATAATATTGATAAATGGTCGAATGTAATAGGATTTATTAATAAAGAATTATCTATAAAACTTTATAAAAAAAGTATTGTTTATGAAAAATGATTTTTAACGAGGATAATAATAACCGTTTATATAAATATATTTATTATAATTTGGTTGATAATATTTATCTGTATATGATGGACTCCACATAATTGGATTATGAATATTATATGGATATGTTATATAATTAAGAGTAGTTTTATTAGGAGTTTTATCATAAATATTATAGTATCCTTCATAAAAATTTGAAAAATTACTAATATTTAACATAATAATTATTAAAATCGTCATCAATATTGAAAATATTATAAGATATATATCCATTCTATATATATATATTATTTATATATAAAAATAATATTTAAAAATTTTATAAAAATTTTATAAAAATATTATACAAATGTTATACAAATTTTATAAAAATATTATACAAATGTTATACAAATGTTATACAAATATTATACAAATATTATATAAATATTATATAAAATAATTATTTAACTATTTGTTTTATAGAAATCATCAACTATTTTACCAGAATCCAACGTAATAATTCTATCCGCTATATATAATATAGATTCATCATGCGTAATTAAAATTAAAGTACTATTTTTACTTAATTCTTTAATAATATTTATAATAATTTGAGTATTATCTTTATCTATTGCAGATGTGGGTTCATCTAAAATAACAATTTTATTCCTTTTAAAAATACATCTTAAAATATGAATTATTTGACGCTGTCCACCTGATAAATTATTTCCGTCAATACCAACATTTGTTTTATAACCATTCTTTAGATTTTTAAAGATATTACTAATATTTAATTTTTCACACATATTAATAATTTCTTCTTCTGACATATTATTACCATACTGTATATTTTCCATAACCGTCATATTAAATAATTTACTATTTTGATTTACATAACTAATCTGTTTTCTTAAATCATTTAAATCAAATGTATTTATATCATCATCACCTATATATATCATATTATCATCAACTTTATAATAGCCCATTATTAATTTTATAAGAGATGATTTACCATTACCAGATTGTCCAACAATAGCAATGTTTTCTTTATCTTTAATTGTTAAATAAAAATTTTTAAATAAAAGATTATTTGAATTATAACCAAAATTTAGATTATTAATAGTAATTGTTCCATGATTAATATATTTTTTAATTGTATCATCTATATTTCTATCTTTATTTTTTATATCAGTATTATAAAGGTCTTTTATAAAATCATCTACTGCATATAATATACCATAATTGTGTATTAAATTAGGCATTGTTGCATTAATAGTAATAATACATGGTGTATAATATATAATTGTCATAAATATTGCCATAAGATTTGTAAAATCTATTTTTTTTTTAATGAATAAATATGTTGAGAATGAATTTAAAAGAATAAATATAACAATAATAATTATACTTGTAAAAATATTAATTTTATTTAAACATAAAAGTGATTCTTTAAATTTTTGTGTATAACGATTTGTATGTTGATTATAATTTAATATTTCTTTATTTAAATTTCCAGATGAATATATTGAATAATTATTTGATAGTTTATCAACAGTAAGTTCATTTTTATATTCATTAAGTTTATATTTTTCAATTGATATTACAGAACATTTATTAAAAAATAAAGTATTAAAATAAACAGCAATAATAAGTAATATAATAGATAATAGTCCTAATCTCCAATCTAAATATAAAAAGTATAAATTAATAAGAAGAATTGTAAAAAAACGTGGAACTATCCAAATACATATATCGGAAATAAATTCTCGTAAATATGTTGGTACATTAGAAATACGTGTTATAATTTTACCGATTTCTATATCACTAATATTGTTTTCATGTTTAATTAATAAATTTTTAAAAATATAATTTACAATAAATTCATTTAATTCTGGAATTAAATAAGAGTCCATGTATGATGTTATACAGTTAGAACCATTTACTAATAATAATAGTAATGCAAGAATTATAAAATATTTTATAAAAACATTCATTTTAGTTTGCATATTTATATTTTTAAAAAAATTACTATAAATTTGTGGAACTAATATAGATTCTAATGGAAAAGAACATATAATAAATATAGTATATATAAATAATGTAAATTTATACTTTTTCATAAATTCTAAAAATAATTTTAAAATATACATCAATATATTTAATAATAATATAATATATAATTAATTAAAATATATTATTTAATAAAATATAAAATTAAATATAAAATTATAATTATAATTATAATAATATTATAATTATGGATTCAAATACTACTGAAAAACAAAAAATATATAAAAATTTTTACAAATTTCAAAAAGACTATGAACGTCCACCTAAAACTATAACAGAATGTTTACAAACAAGAAATAAAATAGAAGAACAATTAAGTAATTATGAAGAGATTAAAATAAGTGATTTAGAAAGAATAAAATATTTTACACCTATAAAATATATTTCATATGATATTGAAAAAAAAAAAGAATTATTTCGTTTAGGTGGAAAGCTAATTAAAATTTTTCCTGAATATATTCTATTAAAAGGTAAATATCAATTTTCTGTTCAAAGATATACATATGATGAAAATAGGAACGTCTTACATACAACACGATTTTTTAAACCAATAAATTATAAATTAAATAAAAATAATCGAAATGATGTTAATAATCTAAATAATGTTAATAATATAAATGATGTTAATAATATAAATGATGTTAATAATATAAATGATGTTGATAATGTTGATAATGAAAACAAAACAATAAGTGATAGTGATTATATTTTAAAAGCACAATTGGATTTAACAATAAAAATTGCTAATGAAAGTATTTCAAAACAAAATGCCGTAATAAAAAAACAACAAATGGAAATAGAAAAACAAAAAATAGAAATAGAAAATTTAAAAAAAAAGCTTGAAATGTTATAAAAATCGTAATCAATCAGCTAATAAAATACCACTACAATTTATCATTTTTGTAATTCCATGAAATGTAAATATATCAAAAATATTCAATGAACTTTTTTTTTTCAAATATCCGTTTATTAAAAAATATATCCATTCATCGAATATTTTTGATTGATCATATTGTTTAACATTATTTATCGAATTTGATATAAAAATATTTTTGTCTAAAGCATTAATATTCAAAAAATATTTAAAATTTTCAAAAAAATCAATCGGATTTTCAAATATATAAGCATTTTTTTTATGAATATATAAATAATCGGTTAAATCCGATTTTTTTATAAAAATTGGTATTCCAGTTGAACATGCTTCCATTGGAGTTTTTCCAAATGTTTCAGATAAACTTGTAAATAAAAAAAGTCTATTGTCAAGACTGTTATATAATTTATTTATTTCATTATGTTTTAAAGAACCATAAAATATTATATCATCTTTTAAATTATAATATTTCATTTCAATAATATTTTTTAAATTATCTAAATATGGCCCGTCGCCTATCATATGAATTTTAAATTGAATATCTGTTACTTTTAATATATTTTTTAATAAAATAGTATTTTCATTATTATATAATAAATTACAGCATTCAAGTATTTCTTCAATGTTTTTTTCTTTAGACATTCTACCACAGAAAATAATATTAAACAATATATTATTTGTTTGATTATTGTTATTATTATATAAATCGATTTTATGAGATGAAAAAACAGATAAATCTATTTCATTCGCATTAAAAATAGATTCTGTAAAATTAATATATTTTTTTTTCATTTTTTCACCTGTAACAATTATACCAGAAAAAATTTTTTCTTGTAAATAAAAATCTGTATAATTAAATACTGATGTTATATCCCACTTTTTAAAAATTGATAATGAAGAAAAAAATGAATCATTATAATAATTTGAAGCATAATTAATATAATCAGTATGCATATTTGGATATAATTTTAAATGTATATAACGTTTTTTTAATTTTTGTAGTAATGTATATAACCAAATAAATTCCCCGTTAAATATGATAATTTCATTCTTATTATCAAGTTGTTTTTTTAATAAATCTTTTGTAATAATTGGTATTTTAATCTCTTTATAAAATGGAACATTTAAACCATTTACTTTTATAATTTTTAGATTATCATATTTTTTAATATTATCTAATATATAATGGTCTATAAAAGGAATCATTAATGTAACATAATATTGATTATTAATTAAATATTGAATAAATTGTATATATTTTGTTGAAACACCATTTACACATTCATATATATTGGGTAATATAAATATAATTTTAGGTGAAGTATTAAACATATTCATAACATAGATCTTTAATATATTTTTTAAATTTATAAAAAATAATTATATTATAAAAAGTAATTATATTATAAAAAATTAATCTATATACAACTTAAAAAAATCATTTTTTTTAAAATCTGTATTTGAATATATATATATGCTTAAATAAATATTAGAATCATTATTATTTCCAAAAATATTTGGAATAACATATTTTTGTTCATTATTATCATTAATAGTTTTTTTATCATAATTATTTATTACGGATAACTTATTTTTAATAAGTAGTAGGTCAATATTATTTTCTAAAAATATTGTGTATTTATTTATACAATTTTCATCTAATTTATAATTAATAATATCGTTTGAATATGAATTTAATATTTTAAAATTATTTTTTTTTAAAATTATATTCGTGAAATATAGTTTATTTTTTTTATTATATTTAATGAAATTTTCATTACAATCGTCAGTATTTTTAAAAAAATCGAAATTTAATATGTCATCAAATTCAATATTATTTTTTGAAAATATAATAAACATATTTATGTTTAATTCTTTATTAATACTATAAAAAAAATGTAATGGTATTGTAATACTGTTTAATATTGATAAATTAACTAATAATTTTTTACTAATTAATAAATTAAATTTATTTGCATTATTAAATGTTAAAACTCCTTTACTAATAGTATAAGGTAATTTATTAATAATATTTTCATTAGAAATTTCATTTATAATTTCATTAGTATTTTCATTCGTAATTTCATTGGTATTTTCATTGGTATTTTCATTCATATATTTATATTGAATATTCCAAGAATTGTCTGAAAACCATTCGGGTTTTAATAATATTTCTTCAAAATAATAATTATTACATGCAATATTTCCCATAATATAAATATGTCTTATATGAATAAAATATTATATTTATTATAAAAAAATCCGCGTTTAAAATATTTAATATGTTGTCGCGACAGTTGTATTTATATAATTCATTATATATTGAGTGGGTATATTAACAATAGAAACTATTTTATATGGCTGATTTCCCATTAATACTTTTAAAGTAACACGATAATATGAACCCATATAATCAAATATATATACATAACGAGATGTTTCACCACGTGGAATAAAAAATCTTTTACAAATATTACTCATATAATATGTATTACATAATTATTTTTTAATAATATTAAACTATTTTGACATTATATATTTCTAATTTATTTATTTTATTAATCTAAATAATTTATTTAATTTATTTCATATAATTATACTTGAATCAAAAAAAAATATTATTATTAATTATAATGAGTATTAGAAAGATAGCAAAAATGCTTGAAAATTTTTGTATTAAAAATTTGGGTAAATTGGCTTTAATTACTGGCCTTGTATCTGATTCAAAAGATGCATTGATTAATTTAATAGTAATTATATTAATTATCAGTATTATAAATGGATTATGTTTCAAAAAAGCAAAATCATGTTTTAGCAAATTAATTAATAAAGAAGTGCCATGTGATAAAAATGATGTACATGATATTAAAAATAATGAAGAACCTTCTCAATCAGAAAATGATAAAGAATTTCCTAAACCTAAATTCTTTCCATCTGTTCCTTCTTCAAATGAAGATGTTATAAAGAATAATATTAAAATGATGTGTAAAAAGATTGATGAACAACAGAGCGAACTAAAAAAAAGAGTTAAATTCGATGGACCATATAAGAATGAAGTTAATCTACATGAAAAAAATTATAAGGTAAAACCCGATAATTATGATTTTAATATTAATATAAATGAAAGCACCTGTGCAATGCCTATATTTCATTTGAGAACACATGATAAGATTGATTTTTATTATAATTTTATAATACACAATTTTGACCCTAAAAAAATTAATGATTTAATTATGTGTAAAGATATACATAAATTTATGTCAACATCATCTTTAACATCTGATGATATATCAGATGAATTAGCACCAATATATTTTATTAAGAAAGACTCTCATTGCACTGAAGTATACGAATATTTAAAAATATTTATCTATACAGATGAAGATAATAATAAAATTGGATTTGTTCAAAAAGGAAATGATTATTTGTATGTTAAAAATGATATAGAACTACTTATTAGTAATGGATTAATAGGTGATTTATTAATGAATAAACATTATATTAATTATAACTTATCTGTAAATGAGGGTGTTACTGAATTTTTGGAAAGATTATTATCACTCGTATTAATACCAGAGTTATTAATTGGTAATGATCTTAAGGTTAGTATTGAAAACTATTATGAAAATGCACGTGCATTTGAGTATCACTACAATACACTAAATTGTACTTCAACTATGTTTAGATCTTCAATCTAAAATAAGTAATTCGTTTTTAACTAAACAATCTTTTAATATATTTAATTATAAATGAATAAGAGAATTTATAATAGAAAATCTAAAACTAAAAAACAACTTAATACAGAACAGACTAATACAGGACAGACTAATACAGAACAGACTAATACAGGACAGACTAATACAGAGTCTACTAAAGGAGGTATTATAAAATTTTGTGTTTTTGTTGGACGTGAAAAAAATTTAGAAATTTTACATCGTTATATTGAATTAGGTTTAAATAATAATATTTTTGACGAATATCATATGTTTGATTTTTCACGAAATAATAATGATAGTAACTTTATTTTAAAAGAATATGAAAGATTGAGAGAGAAATACTTAGAAAGAATTTTTATACATAATCATGAAAATAATTTAGTAAATATAAAAGAAAATAATAAAAAAACGAATTGGAATCCATTTTATAAACTTATACATGAAATATCAACGGATAATGATGTAATTATTAAATGTGATGATGATATATTATATATAGATCTAAATGGTTTAAAGAAAGCAATTGAATACAGAAAAAGAGATAAAGAATCATTTTTAATACATTCGAATTGTATTAACAATGGAGTTTGTGCATATTATCATCGTAATGCATTTATAAAATTAACTGATAAATTAAATGAATATCCCAAAGGTGGAGTTTTAGGGATATTATTTGAAAAACCTGAAATAGCATATGGTATGCATATGGATTTTTTAAATGAAATTGAACATTCATATAATAAAAATATTGTAAAATATTATATTAATGATACATATATTAATACAAGAATATCTATAAATTTTATATTAATAAATGGAAGTGATTTGGGATATATGAAAGATGTATCATATAATGATGAATATGAATTAAGTAGTTATTTACCCGAAAAACTGGGAAGAGTAAATAAAATAAAAGGTGATTTTATAACATCACATTATTCATATTCATTTCAAGAAAAAATAATGTTTCATAAAGATGATATATATAATAGATATTACAATTTATCTAAAAATATAAATATTTTAAACGAAAACGAAAATGAAATAGAAAATTTTGTAAGTGAAAATAAATATAATTATCCAGTTTTACATAAAATTAATGATAATGTATATAAAGTAAAAAATTGGATAAAACAAAATTCATATTACATTAAAAATACAGAAAACAATAAATACTTATATATTGATTATGAAAAAGATGATGTAATAGTAAGTGATAAATATAAAACAATATTTGAAATAAGTGATATTTTAGAAAAAGATAATAAGGACGATACTGAAATAGATATTATTAAAAAGAGTAAAAATAATATTTTTGAAATAAGATTAGGTATATATTATATAACAAAATATAATGTATTAGGTAAATTTAAAAATGAAGCAATATTAGCAAAAATGATACAAGATAAGAATGAAAGAATACTTATTAAAGAAGATTTTGATTTAAAAAATAATTCATTCTATATAAAATTTAAAAAATATAATTCATACTTATCACTTAGTGAGCGTAATATAAATTATATTGATGTAAGTATTAAACCTAAAACAAAATGGATATTTGAAAAAATAATAAATAATGATGAATATATACACGCAGAAAGAATAGAAAAAAATAATAAATTTTATTATAAAAATGTAAATGATTTAGATGAAAATTATTATACAAATTATTATTTAGGTTGGGGCTTAGAAGGTTGTGTTTGGTAAGCACAAAATGGATTACTTTATTAAAAAATATGAAAATAACATTTGAAGTATTACAGTATAGCACCATATTGATGGACTTTCATGTATATTTTTCCAGTATCCATTATTTATTATATAAGGTACATATGGCATTGATAATAACATTACTACTATAGGTTTTAATTGAAAACTTAATAATGCTGGAACATAAAACATAAACATATGTAATGCAATACTTGGAGTAAATATATATTTACCTGGAGCACGTAATCTTATATTCCATGCAATATGATGTTCCCCTGAAAATGAACATGTTCTTTTACTACATAGCGGTTCATTATTTGTATCACATAACTCATAGTCTTTAACAAAAAATAATCGACTAAGTAATAATAAACCAGCAATGAAAGACATGTATATAAATATAAAATTTGGTTTATTTGTAAATGCAAATAACCATAAATTAAAAAATACTGGTTGAAAACATATATGAATATATCCAATATTAGTTAAGAGTTTATTATACTTATTATCACATTCATCTATTACATCATATTGAAAATATTGTATTATTTCCATTAAAGCAAAATATCCTATTCCAATAGAAGCATAAATGTTTATTTTATAAAAATATATGCTAAATAAAATACCAATTAATCCTATTGTTAATGAACCATTTTTAGAAAAACACATATATAAATAATATATTTTATTTTTATGAAATTAAAATAGGAAATTTATAAAATTATTGAACATTTTAATAATAATCATTTTTAGTTAAATTAATAATACCATTTTCTTTTACATATATAGTATGTTCAAATTGTGAAACAACTGAATCGTCAATATCATATATAGGAGGATAATTATTTAAAACTTTTTTTGAAACTAACCCATCTAAAACACTTTTAGACGGTATATTCATATCACGTGTGATCCATTTTTCACAAAAGGCGAGAGTATAATAATTATCTTTTATATAATTAAATGTTTTTTTTTCATTTTTATTAAGATGAATATTACAATTATTTAATACTTTTGAATTTAACATGTAATGACTATTAGGTTCTTTTAAAATTGATTTACCATTACCTGTCGTTATAAATGGCTCTATTGCATAAAATTCATTTGATTTCATTCTAACTGGATAATAAATACTAATATTAGGAACAGCAACACCTGCATGTATTTCATATGGACGTATCATATGACCTGATAAATCACCCATTATTTTTAAAGAATATATATTATTGTCTATTGTGACTTCTTTACTTTTTATGTATTCTTCTATATCGGCACCAACTTCCCCAAGTATCACATCGGGTGCGCATATAGAAACAGCATACTGAGTTAATTTACGTGATATATCAATAAATGCATCGTATTTTTCATCAAGTGATATAGTAAATGCCGAATCTATTATAACACCATTATAATGAACTCCATAATCGATTTTTAATATATCATTTTTATTTAACGGTATGTCTATGTCCTGATAATTTGGAGTATAATGAGCGACGCAGTTGTTTAAAGATAAACCAACGGGGAATGCTATACCAGATTTAATTGGATTAAGTAAATCATAATTAGTATATATTTTTATTTTATCTTCAATTATGTCAGATATTTTTTGAAGAGTTATATTTTCATTTTCATTTTTAATTATGTCACGAATTTCAGAACCAACTCTTTTATGGACTTGTGAGCCTTTTATTGCATCTAATAAATAAGTATTATTAATCATATTCTCTAATTAATAATTTCTCTAATTAATAATTTCTCTAATTAATAATTTCTCTAATTAATAATTTCTCTAATTAATAATTATAGTCTAATCTTTATAATAAATTAAAATTTAAACTAAATTCCAATTTAATGTAAATTAAAATTTAAACTAAATTCCAATTTAATGTAAATATAAAAATAAATTATTATAATTAATTATAAACTTATAAAAATGATTAATGATTCAAACATAATACCAATTATAAAAGATACTGATAAAAATATTATTTTACAAAATATAAAAATAAAACTTGATGAAACAATTTTAGATGATTATAATCATTATACAAATATTATATATTTTGGACATTTAGAAAATTTACAAAATAGTTTAGATGATATTATATTTAGTGAACTAAACTCTATTACAAATAATGAATATACTGACTGGTGTTCAAAATTTACATTCACTTTATCTAAATCAATTATTGTAACATTAAATTCTTTATATAATTGTTCAAAAATCAGTGTTTTTAGTGATATTGATTTGACAGATTATATATATAAAATTATTGAATATAATATAAACGAAATTTAATTTTATATAAAATTATATAAAGAAATAATTATATATAATAATAAAAATATATAAAAAGATGTTGAGAGATAATTTATATAATAATGGCTGAAACAAAAACGGATATTAAATATTGTAAATTTTATATACAAGGAAATTGTAATCATGGAGAATCATGTAAATTTGTTCATGAGAAATCAATTTGTAGAAATTATTTTTTAAAAGGTGAATGTAAACATGGTGATCAATGTAAGTTTAAACATATTATTGATAATCGACAATTAAAGAATAATACTGATACAAATAGAAATACAAATCATGAGAACAAACATGATAAAAAACGTGAGAAGAAACATGATAAAAAAAGACATCATCCTAAAAATACAGAGAATTTTAATCCCAGTCATAAACCATGTGATATGATAGTACATGTAGGTATTCCGGATGAATATACAGTAAATGACGTTATAATATATCCAAATTTTATAGACGAACCAGATATTTATGAACAATTACTTAAAGAAATGGAAAAGACAGGTATTGATGATGGTGAATTATGGAAGTTATGGCATGGAGATACTCATTTTATAGCGGATGATAATTTGAATTACAAAGATAGAGTTCCAACCTTCGGTAAAATAATTAATCGATTAGAAGAGACTTTTAAAATAGACGTCAAGAGTACAAGATTTAATTTGTATAAAGACTCGGATCAATGGAAGCCATTTCATCATGATGCGGCCGCCGTAAAAGAACATATTGCAAAAGTCCAGAATTTTACAGTTGGTATATCACTTGGAGCAACAAGAGAGATTGCATTTGAAAATGCAAAAACAAAGAGTACTGTTTCATTTGTTTTACCGAATGGAAGTGCATACGCATTTTCAAAGGATATAAACGTAAACTGGAAACATGGTATTCGACAGATTCCTCCTGAAAAAAAGAATGACAAAGGACGGATTTCTATTATTGCATGGGGTTACGTAAATATACCTTAAATAGAATATATTTAAAAAACAAATAAGAATTAATTTTTTAAAAAAATATATGTTAAAATTATAATAATAAAATTATTACAATAAAATTATAAAAAATATAAAAATTATAAAAATTATAAAAAATATATATATTAAAATAAATTAAATATATTAAAATAAATTAAATATATTAAAATAAATTAAATATATTAAAAATAAATTAAATATATAAAAAATAAATTATTATTAATTTAAAAATATTTCTATTTAAAGATATAATTATATGTATATATGCAAATGTAATTTTGTATATTATAATTGTGACGTAGTCCATATAATATATTATAAAAAGTAAAATAAATTATGGTAATAGTAATGATTTTAAAATTTTTATCAAAAGAGTTTTTTTTTGATAAAAAAATTGAATATTAATTTATTAAATAATGTAATTTTTATATGAATTTGCCAAATAAATAGTGTATGATTTAAATATTTTTTAATAATTTTTTAATAACTTAAAATTATGCAAATGTCGTTTGAAAATATATCAGTAAGTACTCTAAGCAATGATTCTTGGACGAGTTCTCCAAATAAAAAAAAATCAAAATACAATCGTAAAAAGACTGAAACAACACCAGTTTTTATGAATAAATCTTTAATAAGTCCTTCTCATATATCACCTACTTCAGTTGTTACTGAAATAGGCATTGCATATGAAAATCCGGTTTATTATAGATTATCCGAATTTCAAAATGAAGGTGGCTGTTTAAGATGTGTTACAAAAACCTGTAATATTACAGGAAAACACGGTATAACTTTCCCTGAAGAATTTGCATTTTATGTTAAAAATCCTACTAAAATAGGATTTGTTGCAGAAGCAATATTTAATGCACGATTAGACTTTAATAAAAAAACACCTTTATATGCGATTTGTAACTATAATAATCGTAAATGCAAGAATTGTGAAGAAGGACGCATTAAATATGTTAAAATTAATAATTATGACATTCCATTTTGTTTTCCTGATTTATCAAAAGTGCGAAATAAAGCAACGATTGGCATCCATTCTGATGTCCATGTTATTAAAAAAGGAAATCAATGTGAGTGTTTTATTTATCCAATTCAGACACTTGAAAATAATGATTCAAATACTGTTTCAAGCATTATTTCAAATGCTGATTCAATAAAGACTTCAACAACTATTTCAAACAAAAATTTTAATAATGTTACAAATAATGTTACAAATAATGTTACAAATAATGTTACAAATAATATTTCAAATTATAGCTATGATTCAAATAATTATGACAATTCTAATAATGAATCCGTCTACGATAATGAATCATATAATAATACGTCATATGTTTCAACAAATAACAATGTAAATTATTTAGAAAAAGATAATTTTGAAAATAATATGTTGTCTAATATTTCTTTTGAACAAAATACTTTTTTAAAAACGGGTATTAATTATTCAAGATTAAAAGATATTAATATTAAAAACGTTGATGAAGAAAAAAGAAAAATGGAAGAAGACAGTGCAACGATAGAAGTTAATATTAAAGATTATTCTAATATTAAGACTGAAATTGAATCTTTAAAAAGAAAAATTAAGGAGTATCAATCGATAGTCCATTCTTTAAAAAGAGATTTAAATAAAGCAAAATATTCAAATCTAGATCCTGAAATAGCAAATGAAGTTATTCCTAATTTAAAAAGATTAAACAGTCGTGTATCAGATGATTTTATGAGGGCAAAATACCCTACATTTAATATATAATTACATTTAGAGTTATATATTAAATTATTATTAAATTATTATTAAATTATTATTAAAAATTTATATAAATTAAAGTACATTATTATAATATTTATTATTATAATATTCATTATTTCTGTTTATATTATTTTATAAAATTATTATAGTATATTAGAACAGTATTTTACTGTATATGGCTTGAATATGATTAAAGAGTATTTATTCTAACTTCTTCTATTACATGTTTGAAAATATCCTTTTTAAATTTTTTATCAGACAACTTATAAATAAAATCTTGATTTAACATGAATTCGTCTTCTGTCAAAGTATCATTTACTAATGTATTGTGTTTTAAAAATAAATTTTGAATATTATTCATTAAAATATCGATTGAAGTGTTTCCGTATAAATCGCCATTCCATTTACCGTTATCATAAAAATCAAATGAACGCTTACTTACAATTCGAATTGGATAAGAATATTTTTGTTTTGTATTTGTTTTATAATAATTTCTAAAAATATGTATTACAGACCGATAATCCCTAAAAGTTAGAGCATTTAAAACAACATTTTCGCTCAGTTCTATATCCTCATTTTTTAATTCTTTTAAATAAGAAAAATCTTCTTCAATTTTAGAATTAGGGGTTTCTTTTAATTTTGATTCAACCATTGTAATACGCTCGTCAAGTTTTTCGAGCATTGATAGAATTTTATCTTGATTTGTTTGTATAATATCAATTTTAGATGACTTCAAAATGATTTCATCTAAATATGTTTTAAGAATTGATATATTAATATTGTTTGTTTCAATTGTTTCCATTTTTGTTATAAATTAAAGTTTTTAATTACTATTACTTAGTAGTAGTAAAATATATTTCAAAAATAATCAAAATCATTTTTTTTTAATTCTTTAATAATATTTTATAAATAAGTATTTAATTTATTCAATATATAAATTATATTTTTATAAATTATAATTTATTATGTTATATTATATAAAGATATGAAAATTAAAAGTAATAAAAAAAATAATGAAAAAGACATTAAAAAGGACATTAAAACTGACATTAAAAAAGACATTAAAAAAGACATTAAAAAAGATAGTAATAATAAAAAATATAAAAAAATAATAATTAAAGAAGGAGGTGCAGTTATTAGAAATTCTAATATTGGATATTCGAAAGAACCTTATATTTTTAAAATAAAAAGTTTAACTGAAAATGATTATATAATGGATTTAGATGAAAATGAAAGAATGAAACATACAAAAGAATTCTCACCTTTATCAGGTTCTGAAAATGATTATGAACCAGATAAATGGAATAAAGATCCAATGATTCGAAATAATCATAATTGTTATACGTATGCAATGTCAAAAATTGTAAAAGGATTGCGTTCAAAAGCTCAACCCGGATATGCATCGGGTTATAATCATATAAATGACAATGAATATGATTGTAAAGCATTTTATAAAAGAATGAAGAAAGACAATAGTGGAAGTTATGCAACTAAATTCGACGATGCATGTATTCCCGGTTTTTACAAAGTTTTTTTGGCACTCGACCCTGTAAATGATTATCATTGGTGGAGAATGGATAGTAATGGATATTGGTCACATAAACCAGGAAGCACAAATGTAGTAAATGTAGATGCAAGTGGTAATAAAATTAAAAATCCATATTTAGCAAATAGAAAGTATGATTCGTTAAATTATTATAAACCGTGCTTTTTCGCATGTGTAAATTCTGATTTGTCAAGAACGATTGATAAAATATATAATATTAAAAATAACTATAATTTTGGATTTTTCTAATAAATTAAAAATAATCTAATTGATAACTGTCTTGTGGACAGTTACTATTATATTTTTCATAATAGTTCTTTGATTTTTCTGAACCGACTGCAATCAATTTTGTTGCTGTATTGTTTTTTTCAAACGGATAAGACCTTTTGCAAAAAATATAATCTTTCAATCCATATGTGATGGATAGATAATTTGCTATATATTCTGGTAAACCATCATTTTGTGAAAATATTAAACACTCGGGTCGTACATAATCTGCTGATGGCCAGACTTGATATGCAATAAACTTTTGAAATTGTTTATTACACTCTCGTAAGTCTTTTTCAAAATCACCTAAAACATTCCTTACAAAAAGAAGAGTTAAAAAAGAAATAATTAAAAATTTCATTTTTCTAAACATTTTTAAAATACGTGTTCTTGGTTTGAATTATATGTTAATAATTTATTCGTTCTTATTGTTTAGAATTTTTAATAATTAATGCTTATAATAATATCTTAAAAAATTATTTATCATTTTTTTATAATTTTAATCATATAATATTTTTTATGTATAAAATATTTTTTATTAAATAATTAACAACAACATATTGACGAATAAACATTTTGGATAAATAAGTTTTCACCAAATAGATGCAATATATAGATGTAAGTGGTAATAAAATCAAAAATCCATATTTATAAAATAGAAAGTATGAATCATTAAATTATTATAAGCTGTGTTTTTTTTGCATGTGTAAATTGTGATTTGTCAAGAATGACTGATAAAATAGTTATAATTTTGGGTTTTTTTAGTTTAAGGGTTTTATAGTAAAATATTTCTATTAAGTAGACAGGGTTTTTTAGTTTGATGGTTATCGTATAAAATCTATATTATATAGACAAGTTTTTTAGATTAATGGTAACCGTAATAAATACATGCCAGACAAACATGCTGGGTTACTAAATAACGAGAAAGGTCTCTGAGCTCTTAAGACAGTTGCTTCTTTACCGCCAATATTACTAGATCTTTTGCAAAAAAAGAGATTTTCCAGTCTCAAGCTAATGGTAAGAAGATTTACTATTTCTTCTAGATAAATTGGGTCTTGTGAAAAAACTGTACATGTAAAATATGATAAACCTTGTTCAGGGTCATATCTGGGTTTCTGACGAAAATTGTTTTCACATGCTCGAAATTGAAGTTCTACTGGTACTGCATTGGACTCGGTAAACGAAATGTCGGTTTCGGTGGGAAGAGACAAAGTATCTTCTTCATGAAGCCGTTCATTACGTTTAGTATATGATGCAAAAACACTGGCGGATAACAAAAAAAACAAAACAAGTACAAATAGATTCATTCTTGTCAAAAGATTATTAAAATGTATTAAAATGTATTAAAATGTATTAAAAATGTATTAATTCGCTTAAATCTTTTCTTGTTAGATTATTATTATCTAATTTAATATATAAAAAAAATCTTGATAAGTTGGCTGTCAATTTTTTTATAAGTTGAATTATACTATATTTTGTATCAATATAATTCAGTAAAAGAATCTTTGTTTGTAATTTATATGTAATTTTAACAGCAACAAATACCTGATTCATTTTGGATAAATAAGTTTTCACCAAATGGATGCAATATATAGATGACTGCATTACCGCCAACTATCATACCGTGTTTGGCAAAACGTGTGCGTATATCCCATTGGGGAAGGCGTTGTTCTGGCAAATCAAATTTAATATTAAATTGTGTTGATAGCCATTCCGCGCCACTAACTTCTTCTTCAAACTCGCGATTTGCAGCATCAGATGAAGATTCAACTTTTTCAAGGACTTTATCTAAAAAACCACCTGCTAAAGCCAAATTTCCAATTCCGGGTGCGAAAGAACGAACAATTAAAATTAACCAGTGTGTTTCTTCCTCGTCAACAATAATGCGGATGGCATCTGATGCTATACCTGGTTCATCAAGTTGATTCAGACAAAATGGATTGGTACAACCATTTACTTCATCTTCATCATTTGTTTCATCTAAGTAAGCATCTGGTGAAATGAGATCACGACTACAATTATATATTAAAGTATTGAATATATAATCGTTTGTTTCATCAACAACGTGTAAAGCTTTTTTTTCTCCTTCTGGCAATGTAAGATTTATCTCTTCCAATCGTATATTGATTTTTTTCATCAAACGCTTGTTTCTTTCAATCGAAAGATTTGTTATTAACTTCAATTGGCGAACACATTTATTGAAAAAAGCATTATTTGGGTATCGGGTGCTTAATTCTTCGTAAGTTTTTACAAGATGCGCAACATGAACAAATGCTAATGGAATCGTTCCATTCAAAATCCAATTTAATGGCACATAATAAGCTGATGAAGCATCATCTTTTCCAGATAAAGCTGTAAGAGGAGTGGATGAACGAGGCATTCCACCAAAAGGAGCAGATAGGTCATACGATTTATCTTGATTGACTTTTTGAACCAAAAGTTCAAAAGGTAAATTTAATGGTTTTGATACCGACATTTTTGCTCAGTGATTTATATATAATAATTATTTTATACAATTATTTTATACAATTATTTTATACAATTATTTTATACAATTATTTTATACAATTAAAATAAATACTATTCAATTTTTATTTATAAGATTTGTTGTAAATATATGAATATATTTGAAAATCATGAACGTATCATAAATTTTATTTATTTAATATTATAGAAAAGAAAATAGAACAACACTATCTAATTTTTCAATGTCGTCTTCTTTCAAAATTTTTTGTTTTTCAGAAAAATGAACTTCACATAAAAAAGAGTCAGAACCAAGATTATATGAAGTAGATATTGATTCTTCACAGCACTTTTCACCAGTTGATTTATTTACAAATTCACATGTATAATAGAATTGTAGATTTTCTTTAGGGGTTTTGTTATTTCTCCATTCTCGGGATGATTTATCAAAGAATTCTCGTGTAAATTCATCATTTCCAGTATTGAATTGTCTTACACCGATAGAATCAGTATTGAGATATTCATCGCCATTTATGTAGTGAAAGCCATTATCATAAATAGTTTCTGAAACAATTAAACGCTTAGTCTTTTTTGATTTACGTAATTCACTCTCAGAATCTTTAAATTCACGTTTCATCAAATTATTTGAAATGGCTGTCTCGATTAATGGTCTAACTTTTTTCAAAATATATTCTGGATACTGATTAGTCATTATATATAAAAGTTTAGTATAAACGAAACTGTTTAGCCCAAGTGAAACCAATTTTTCAATCTCTTTAACAACAAATTCCGTAACCTCACGATTAATGTAATAAAGTGAATCTTCTGGAATTGAAATTAATAGATTATATAGAGCTAAATCATCATTCTCAATCAGGCTTTTAAAATTTTGCAACATTCTTCTTGAAGACGCGTTTCCAATACTTCCATCTTCTATTAACAGAGGATAATATTCTGTAATGAATTCACAAAATATAATAAAGGTTAAATCGTAGTCGCCAGTTGAAAGTAAAGTTTCAATATATGATATGAAGAGTTGTTTAACTGCATTCCATATTATTCTTGAGCAGGTTAATGATGATAACATTTCCATTGATGAACTACGAATAAAAGGACATTAAATTTAAAATAAAAACATTTACACCATCTACAACATAATGGTTTTTATATAATAATAATTTATAATAAATATATTATACTATCAATTTTTAATTTAATAATACACGTTACATCAATGATGCAATAAGCTCGTCTTACATCAATGATGCAATAAGCTCGTATTACATCAATGATGCAATAAGCTCGTCCAAATTTACATCTATCGGTTCATTTGGTATTTCAGGTAGTTTTATATCTTCAATTATAGTACTCGATTCATCAATTAAAATCTCATTTCCAGATATATTATTAAAATTGTCAATCATACAAAAATCATTTATTACATTCGCATACTGTTTATCTTTATAATATCCCACTAATTCATTATCATTAAATATATTTTCATTAAAAGAAATATTATTATAATACTCATCTGGAACATGTTTATTTATACAAAATTCACTTTCATTTTCATATTCTAAATAAACAACTTCTAAAACACTTTTTCGCCCCATTCTTTGTGCGCGCCCTATAACCTGCCTTTCTAATTCAATATCCATTTTATGAACAAATATAATAGTATCAGCATTTTCTAAATTCATACCGCAACCAAAAAGCATTGAATTCGATAATAATACTTGTGCATTTCCATATTTATATTCATAAACAGATGTATCAATATCTTTAATATTACCTTTTTCTAAATCTACATAACCTATATCATAACTATTACATAATTCTTGTATATATTGAAATATATTTGAATATCCAGAAAATATAATTATTTTTTTATTTGTTGATTTAATACCCTTAATGTAATCTTCTAAAAAAACATTTTTACTATAATTTATAATTTCAACATTTATATTATATTTTTTTATATATTCATTATCTATATTCGTTAAAATATTATTTTGTTCATTTTCATTATCCTCTTCAACAACATTATTATAAAATATAAAATCATTCTTATTAATATATTTTGTATTACAAAAAATACATGAATCTTTATTCAATGAATACCATTCTTCCACACAATTACCACATATTTTATTATTACAACATTTTTCACTAATATATATTTTATCACACGAAATATCAGTAAATATATTATAACATACTGGACAACATTTATTATCTTTTAATCTACTATAAATAAATTCAATTTTAGTCTTATTATCATCGATTCTTTTTTCAAGTATATCTATATTTTTTTTATGAATATCAATATATTCATCCGCCAAATTTAAATCTCTATATAGGTTTAATGATTTTTCTATATTTATTATTAAAGTATTGAATTCAATAAATTTATTGTAAAAAGCATTAAAATCTTCATTAAAATTAGGACTTGAATCATTCTTTGATTTAATATCATCAATGATTTCAATAACTGTTTTATTTAAACTTATCATCGTTTTTAATTGAACATGAATATTTTCAACAGACGCATTATGTTTTTTTGTTTTAAAATATGTATTACATATATCTACTATATCTGTTATATTATAGAATACACTTTTCATATTTTCAAAAATACTTATTAATGTTTTTATTGATTCCCGATTTTGTCGAATACAAAAATCAATAAATTTTTTATTGTCGATCGATATTTCAAAATAAAATTTTAATATATCATCTATATTATTTATAAAATTCAATAACATTATTTTAAACTCGCTTATTTTTATTAATTCATTTATACTATTTTTGAATTCTATTATATATTGTTCACTATTATTTTTAATATTAGTATAATAATCAATCTTTTCAAGTGTATCTTTAATTTTTATTTCATCAAAATCAATTATTGATTTACGATTTGAAAGTATCAATTCTATAATATCTTTTTCATTATGTGCCTTTTTATTATTAAAAATTTTATTATCTAATGTATAATCTAATGCATTAATACTAAATAATTCTTTTTTTGACAATACCTTTTCCAAAACATTATCAATATATATATTTTTACATAAATAATACTTTTTAAGAGGTGTATCTAATAAAATATTAGCGTCAATAAAATCATCATTGCATTTACACGTAATTGTTTTTAAATCAATATTATTTAATGCGTGACTATAAAAACCTAATCTTTCTTTATTAAAAGAAGCAGATACAAACCATATAAAATCACTCTCTACTTTTGTATTAATAATATTTGATATACTATCGATTTCATCAAAAAAAATACGTCCTATTTTAATACCAATTGATGTAAGAGTAGTTGCAATCATATGATAATATGACGACGTTGTAAGAATAAAATCATTTTCTTTTAAAATATTTGTATTATTATAAAGCATTATAATATCTTCATAATTAATGAATTTTTTATAGGTTATATTATTACTAAATTGTTCAATATTATGAACCCATTGAGTATATATATTTTGAGGGACAATTATAATATTAGCACGATTATAAATTTTAGTTAAATAAATAAGTGTTAAAATAGAATATGTTTTTCCAGTTCCGGGTCTATCATTCATAATACCAAACGTATTATTTTCAATAGATTCAATATCAATACATCTTTTAACCATTGCTAATTGATGGTCTTTTAATATAATATTAAGATTGTCGGGTTGTGTTATAATAGGTGAATCAAATGAAAGTTCATTCATTTAAATATATTTAAATATGTAAAAATGTTTTTAAATACTCCTATAAAATATTTTATAAAGATATAATTACATATTTTAATATTATAAAAATTTATTTTATATTTATAATACCATCAATGTAATAAAAATATTTTTATAGAAATATTGATATAATATATAATAAATATATATAAATAAGAAAATGGCTTTTGAAAGAATACTTTCCTGCAACTATCATTGTAATGATTCACTCATATTTGATCAAGAATATCATTCAAGAAACGGAATTCTTGGATCTAACGCTTTTAATTCTATCAGTATAGCTCCCTTACATGATGATTTTGGTTTACATGTTGGTGAAATTCAATTTAATACAGTTAATATTGCAAGAGTTACAAACCCTCCTTTAATATCAGTATGTGAACAAATTTTTATAAAATTAGACAATTGTTCAACTATTATGGCATTAAATCAACATAATTCACTTAACGGAGGTTTATATGAGGATAATTCTAAAGCTATTATACCAATAGTATCATGTGTTGGTGGTGATTTGGTTGGTAAAACTGGATATATTGTTATAGACTCACATGGAGAATTTAGAAATGTTTATATTGGTTTGAAATAAATTTGCATACTGTTTTATTCCGTTTATTTATTTTAATTTATTTTATTAATAAAATAATGAATATAAATATATATTATTTATATTAATTATAATAATATACTTTAATAGTAATAATGGGTATTCCAACATTTTTTTTATCTATTATAAGAAACAAATTTTATAAAAACGTGCATAAAGGTATAAATAAAGACGAAGTAGATTGCGACTATTTTTTTATGGACTATAATGGAATAGTATATGGAGCATATGAAAATGTAAAAAATAATTTTACACCTGATATGACAAAAGATGATATTGAAGAAATTATTATTGAGGAAGTTGTAAGATATACCAAATATCTTATTACTGAAGTAGTTCGTCCTAAAAAAGTAACTTATATAGCACTCGATGGGCCAGCACCACGAGCAAAGATGATTCAACAGAGAGCAAGGCGTTATAAAGGTTATTATGAAAAAATCCTCTTTCAAGAAGAAAAGAAAAATAAAAAGTATAATATTGATGGAGCAGATGATACTTCAAATAATCAAAATAAAATTGAATGGGAACGTAGTGCCAATATATCACCCGGAACAATGTTTATGGAAAAACTCAGCAATGCTTTGATTAAAGTAATGAAGAATAAAGAATTTAGTACTCATAGTCCAAGTGAACGTCAAATGGAAGTTTATTTAAGTAATAGCAATGTTCCGGGGGAAGGAGAACATAAATTTTTGAGTATTATTCGAAGTATGCGTCAAAAGAAAAGCACTGAAAATTTAAAGGTATATTTATATGGGAAAGATGCGGATCTTATAGTTCTTGCTATATCAACACATAAAACAAATGTTCATGTCATTCGTGAAATGCAAATAGAAACATCTGAATTGCGCAAATTATATCCAAATTCCGAATTTATTGACCTTAATATTGACAGTTTGTCATATGCTTTTAATCATGATTTAACAAAGACATTTAAAAATCATCAATTTGATAAAATTCGTATACTAAATGATTATATATTTTTAACATTTTTAGTTGGAAATGATTTTGTAATATCATTGCCTTTTATGAAAATAAGAAAGGATGGATTAAAAATATTAATTGCTATATATCATGATATTAAGTTGAATCATTCTGGATATTTAGTAAATTATAATATAGATGATTTAGAACCACCAACTATTAATTTAAATTTTTTTATAGAATTAATTGATAAAATATCGGAAAAAGAAGATGATTTAATGAAAGAACAACAGCGAGAAATAAATAAACAAATGAAGGGTTTTGTAAGCAATTATCGTTCTAAATCAGAAGCTGAATCAACACCATTTCAAATTTTTATGTCAAGATATACACATTTAGAGGTTTGTAATCCAGATCATCCACAATTTAATAAATATTTTGCGGAATTTAAAAAAGTTGATTACAGTAAATCATATGAAGAATGGAAAGAGGCATATTACAATTTTTACGTGGGAATCAATAAGAATGATCCTGATGAATATTTAGATAAGAGGATGGATATTGTTAAAAATTACTTGGAAAGTATAATGTTTAATTTAAAATATTATTTTCAAGGATGTCCTTCATGGCAATGGCATTATCAATATAGGATAGCACCTTTATTGTCTGATGTAAAATATGCATTAGAAAATGGTGTTATAAATCCAAATGAATTGGCATTTGAACAGGGTGAACCATATACACCTTTTCAACAATTAATGCTTATATTACCACCTCAAATGAGTTTTTTGGTTCCTAAAGTATTACAGCCAATTATGACAGATGATAAATTTTTATGCACTCAATTTTATCCTACAGAGTTTCGAATCGATGTTACTAATGGTATTAAAATTGAATATAGTGAAGCTATTTTACCAGAAATCGATGAAGAACATTTAATTACAATTGTTAAAAAACAAGAGGAAAAATTAACTGTTGAAGAGAAAAAGAGAAATACTATTCAAAAGGTTAAGAAGTAATTTATTTTTTGAGAGATTTTTATAATGATTTACTTAATATTATTTTAGTTCATTTTGTATTGTTCATTCTGAATTGTTTATTCTGAATCGTTCATTTTGTATTATTAAAAATTTTATTTTATATATAAATTTTATATATTAAATATTTAACATTTTTAATTGAGATGATAGTTTGTTTATTAGTTTATCACATGATTCATCGCCCGAATCAGTGTTATTAATCTTTAAATTTTTAACAATAACTTTTATATTCATTATATTTTTACTTTGAGTAGAATTTTTTTTAATGAAATTATCATTACTTGATGATGTATTTAGATTTTTATTAAGGCGAGGACTTCTTCTAGGTTGATTTTCAAAAATGTTATTTGAAGTATTATTTTTTTTAAGTAATTCATTCCTTGTATCACTTCTAGTAACAGGTTTTTGATAATTTGAATATTTATATGGAGAATCATAAAATTCTCCTGAAAAATCATCATAATCTGAAGATGAATCATTATCGTCTGATGATGAATCATCATCATAATCTTCGCCAGATTGTTCATTATTAGGATCATCTTGATTAGATGAAGAATCTTCATCTGATTGTTCATCGTCAGAATCATCTTGTTCTGGTTCATTATTAGGATCATCTTGTTCAGATGAGGAATCTTCATTATATTCTTCATCTGAACCATAGTAATCTGAATAATCCATAATTTTATATGGATATTCATATTCATTCGAAAACTCTTCGATAAAGTCATCAATATCATCAAGAAGCTTTAAAGTAAAAGTATCTTTACTATCAAGTCTAATACTATTACCTTTTTTTTGAATAATAAAATCATCAAATTTTTGTTTCATTACTATTAAATTTTTTTTTAATTTGGATTTATTAAAATGTGTACTTTTAAAAATTTTATGAAAAGGTTGATAATAATTTGAAACCTGAGCACTATTTAGATACTTATTAATAGATTTTGATATACTACGCGTGTAAGCATAAGTTAGTTTTATACATTCACTATTCACTGCAATATAAAAATATCCAGTATATATCATTTTTAAATAAATATTTATAGTTAATCTGATAATTCATATAAATTATGAATACATGTTACAAAAATAAATCAATTTTTTCTGTAAAAATAAATTTATCTAAATAAATTTATAGGATAATCAATGTCTTTGGGGTCAAAACACGTGATTTCAGTATCATTAACATCATAAACTGCATCATTTATATAAGTGTAAATTGGTATTTTTTCTAAAGTCGGCGTCGCACTCATATCTATAAAATTCTTAGGCATTTGTCTATTAACCTCAATTAATTTATTACTACAATAATAATCATCACTTATATCGCCATCAGTCAAGCTCCATGTATTATATAGGTATGAATTGTATTTATGAACTTTATTATCCCATATACCATCATATAAAAGCTTACTTTTTTTTAAACAATATGAATTGTCTAATTCTAAATTCATTTTTAAATCGCGACCGTCAGTTTCATTTGTATAAATTATCCCTACATGATCTTTATAATAATTTGGACTTAAAGGTATGTTTGTAGCTGTTTGAAAGTTTAATTTGTCTTTATTGTCAAAATCTATCTTTTTACAACTATCTGTTGGATTAACAATATTATTCATGTGTTCAAAATTTGAAAATCCTTCATTTGAACCGTTTAAACCATCTAATACATGATCTACTACAGACCTCAATAGATAATTACCACCTGCAATTACAAAAAATATAAATATAACTAAAAATATAATTGCAAATATTAATGATACCATATATTATTATTAAATATATTTTATATAATATTATATAATATTATATAATATTTTCTATTTATTATTTATTAAATTTGTCAAAAAAGTAATTATAAGTGTATGGATATATATTGTACATATAAATGTATGAAATTGCATGACTTTGTTATTTTAATGTATTTTATATTTTAATGTATATAAATGTATATAAATGTAGATAAATGTATATAAATGTAGATAAATCTACGTAAAATGTATCATTTAATTAACGGGACATTCTTTTCTTTCAAATAAATCACTATTTAGATCCTTCTCCAAAAGCAGCTTATCTGAAGTCATGGAAATATAATGTCCACCAAGTTCATTTGCATGAGTTTGAATTTCATCAATTGTTTCTGTTTCTGTTTCAGCAGATTCTGGAATGTAGTGAGTCATATCAGATATTTGAATAACCTTAAAACCAGCAGTTAGAGCGTCTAATATGGACGCTTTAACACAGTAATTACCTGCTTCACCCACAACAATAAGTTGTGTGAAACCATTTGTTTTAAGATAAGTTTCCAAACCTGTTTTATGTCCACCGTCATCAGAAAATCCTGAATAAGAATCATATAAAGGATTTTCTCCTTTTAACTGAATGTAAGTAGATATTTCATCTAATCCGGGAAGAAGATCATCTCCTTTCCAAAATCCATGATCATTATATTTTCCTCCTTTCAATCCATGAACTGGCCACGATATTTGTTGTCGCGTAATTCCCTTAGGGTCAATAAAAGAGAAAGCTTGAAGATTTGCAACGCTTTTGTCTAAAATGGTAATGTTTAAGGTCTTTTCCCATTGGGTCAATTCCTCTCCTTCACCTTTTACTTGAGAAATGTGGAGTGGATGAGAATCTTTAGTCGATATAATCGCCAAAGCGTGTTCTTTATGAAGTTTATTGATAAACTCCATTATTATTGTCGCGTTCGAACCAGTGACTGAAAGAGATCCATGTGGATAAAACGTTTTTTGAACATCAACAGCTAAGACAGCAGTTTTCTCCTTTCTGTTAGTAATTTTTGTTGAAGCTCCATTCGGAAAAGACCGTCTTTGAACGTCAACTTCAAAAACAGCAGTTTTCTCCTTTTCTGTTGCAGTGCTATTCTGAATAGAATCTCTCTGTTCGTCAACTACCGTAATGGTAGTGTTGTCCTTTTCGTCAGTAATTTTTGATGCAGTGCCATTAACGAAAATGGCAAAGCAAAGACTAAGTATATATAGGAATTTGAAAAAGTTCATTTCTTCGAATAAGTTTTAAGCTTTGTTTTTTTGAATCTAAGATGAGGTATTATTAGAAAAAATAATTTTAGAAAATAATGTGTCAATTTTTTATTTTTTTAGATATAATAATTATAAGTTGATATAAATGATTTGTATAAAAATATGCATATAGATTATTATTTATTGATGGTCTATAATATAGACATTTTATGTTCTATGAGGAACAAAGAGCGACGCTACGACTTGTATAAAAGACGCTACGACTTGTATAAAAATCATTGCGAGTCCTATAAACATAGTTAAAACAATTATTTTTACATATGTAAAAAATATATTATATAACCAATCGAAAAACGGCTCCCACTCCACTGTCTCTGTATATTGTTTTCCTTTTTTACTGAGAGATACAATATCCCAATCTTGGTATTTTAGAAAAACGTGTGACCTAAGTCCAATATAATGTCCATACGTACTTGTATACACGTATTCGTCTTCGAGTTTACGAAGTATACGAATATGATTTATAGCCGAAGAACTAGTGTCACTGATGTAGATAACATTGTATGCGAGTTTTAATGCAACAAGGATTGTAGATTCAACGACTATGTCGCCTTTTTTTCCAATTATTATTATATTTTTACATCCTAATTTATTAAGAAGTATCTCTAATTCTTCGTTTTCAAAAGCCGAACCTTCATAATTTAAGGGCTTATCTTCTTTTACAAAATAGAAGTCAGTCTTTTCCGGAAGATCATTTATGATCTCATCATGTAAGTCGCCATTTTTGTCTTTTACTGTTACAATAACTGGAAATTTTGGATTCAATGGCTCAGGCGCAGGCGTAATCAAATTCATTAACATCGATAGACTTAATTCATCTTTTTCCTTCTTTATCTCAATAACTGGAAATTTTCCATTCAATAGAGCAATGAAATTTGTTAACATCGACCGAGTGAATCCATTAACAACTAATACAGTTGTATTAGCTGTATCAGCCATATCAGTCGTATCAGTCATATTAGCTGTATCAGCCGTATTAGCTGTATCAGCCATATTAACTGTATCAGCCATATTAGCTTCAATATAAGTATTTGAACAAGATCCAGAAAAAAGTAATACAAAGAGTAATACACAAATTGTTAATAAATTTAAATTAAACATTTTAGAAACCAATGGATTTTACTTGAATTGACGTGATTTACTTTATCGAGTTATAGATATATAATCTGTTATAATCTTTATATAAAAATAATTTTAGAAAAATATGTATCAATATTTTATTTTTTATAATATTCTTGTCATGATAGAATATTGATATATGACAAATATAGAAACCAAATCTGTTGTAAAATTAATTAAGCCAAAATACGCTTCTGTTCCTCATCAGATTCAGATGTTTCATATTCAAATATGTTTATATACTCACCAAATACTCCATAGCCATAAATTTCTTTCTTAAGAAGCGGATTATTGTTCTCATATTCAAATGTAAATTTAATTGACTGTTTAAAGTCATTTTGATAGTGACCTGGATCATATTTTTTAGATAAACATTTACCTAAATCAATCCTATTTACACCATCTATTTCTAACATATAATACCTCTTACCAACTTCGATACATCCTGCCTCTGTTCCAATTTTGTTATATGCAAGACATTGTAAAGTTTGTATATTTCTTGACATTTTTATTGATATTGTTATTTGTTTATTAAAAATATTTAAGTCTTTATGTGTTAATATCCATCAATTTTTAATTTTGACTATAATTTAATTTTGACTATAATTTATGTTTATTTTTTTATATTATATATTTATATAATATGGATCAAGTATATATATGGATATTAATATTAATATTTATTATTTTAGTATTAGATTATTCAGATAGATATTTTAAAAAAGAACATTTTTTAAATCAAGATGAGGTAAATAATGAGATTAAAAACGCACCTCCTTATTATGAAGAGAATACTTTGGTTGTTTATGAACCACCATATACGAATAATGCATTAAATATTAGTACAAGTAAAAATATAAATTTTAAAAATTTTGGAACAAATGGTATTACGCCACCTTATGTAAAATGCCCGAGTTGCGATTTACAATTCGATTGTTCAAACTTTCCATATGAAATGGATGACACTTATACATCAGTATGTACTAAATGTAATGAAAAAGTATTTTTAGATAAAAATAATTTTCCAGTTTTTGCTAAAAGCCTTGGGAGACCGCGCGCGGCAAGATGCCTTAAATAATTTCTATTCTATAAAAATGACTTTTAACAATATATTATATATAGTTAAAAATTTAAGTAAATTGGATAAGTTATTTATCTAAAATTTATTTTTTAACGGGCTTCTTAACGCGCTTCTTAACCATTGGCTTTTTTACAACAGGCTTTTTAACAACCTTCTTTGAAGGTGACTTTTTAACCATAGGTTTCTTGACGACAGGTTTTTTAACAACCTTCTTAGAAGGTGACTTTTTGACGGAACTCTTTGGTTGAGTAGACATTTTTTCATCACTTTGCTTAGACATATCTGCACCCATTTTTATGTATATAAATATATATAATATATTTATTTATTTTTTATTAATTTAAATATTTAATTAGAATTAATTTTATTATTATATATTAGAACTAGTAATTTTAGACGTGTTTTGTTTGATATTTTTTATATCATTTACTTGTTTTTTTAAGTTTTTGATATTTTGTTTAAGTGGTTTATATATTAATTCTTCAAATCCCTGTTCACCAATACAATTATAACTGTTTATGTACGTATTAGTTTTGTTAGATGTAGTGTTTATGTAATTATTGATGTTTTTAGTTGTAGTTTCTGAATCGGAACATATATTTGAAAGCTTTTCAAAGTCAAAATAAATTAAACGAATTTTATTAAGATTATAAATTTCATTAAATATTTTATGTGGAATAGCAATTTTCTTTAATTCACTTATCTTTGAATATTCTCTAATTTTGTCTTTCATATCACTAAAAAATTTTTCATCCAAATTTTTAAACTCAATAGTAAAAGAATTTTCGCCATAATAAAATTTAAGAATACAAAATGAATATATATATAACAATATAAGAAGACAACTATGAAATGGAATATCAAACTTAGTAGGTATTATGGTCGAACCGTTATTACGGTTATTTAAAAGAAAGGTAGTCTCCCTTAATTCAACTAATGTGTTTTTACGCAAAGTACTTGATTTACACTTATCAAATAAAGTCATTGCAGGGCATAATTCTTTGAACAAAATATATATATGACTGTTATAGTATTTATTTCCAACGCCAAATAGAGTCATTTTTCTCTTACCAAACCCCAAACCACCATTTTGAATATTTGGATTTTTTATTTTCATTAAATTATCATAAATAGTTTTATAAAAAATGTTACTTTTATTTAGTTGTGAATTATTTGATGCATTTTGACTTATACATTTTTCAAAAATTTTTTTTAATAACTTTATATTAAGTTCATATTTGTAGTCAGGATCTTTCAGTAAAACATTATTCAGATAAGCATCATCATCTAAGGATTTTTGTAGAAATTCTACATTTATAGAGTTTAATCCTTTATCTGATGCATATTTTCTAATAGAGGTTTTCATATCTGTATAAAAAGCTGGATCCAAAAAACGAAATTCCATTTTAGCGTCTTCTTTTTTGTTAATGACCAATATAAATTTAGAATAAATATATAATATAACTAATATCAAAATTTGTTTTGAAACAAATACAACATCAACACCATCAACACCAGTAAAATCTTTTTTTAAATATATATTCAATTTATTTTTTGTGTTAAAATTTGGAACTTCTATACGATTTAAGTCTTTAAAATAACCTGCTAATGTAGATGCTTTACAATAACTACTAAAAAATCCTATTGAACATAATTTAGTAAATGCTTTCCATATACAGTTATTTTTATTATATTTATTTCCACTGAAAATATTACGTTTTGTTTCACCAAAACTAAATAAAGATCCATCACCACCTTCGTATGGAGGTAGTGGATTTAATATATTATAAACATTTTTTTTTAATTCTTTAAATGTATTATAAATAGTAATATAGAATTCTTTCGACGTATTAATAGGTATATTAGTATTATTATCTATACTATCACTTAGTTTTTGTAAAAAATCAATATCAATATTATAATATATTTGTCCTTTTTCTTCTACTTTTACTTTATTTAAAAAGGCATCATCTAAATTATTTATACTAATTGTAGATAAAGGCCTATATATAGCATATTTTTTAATAGTATTTTTCATTTTTTTATAACTGTCTGATTCATCTAACTTTAATTTTGATATATCTATATTTACGTTAGAAATATTCTTATTTTGGAATTTAAAGTAATATTTTAAAATAATTTTTGAATATAAAAATAAAAGTATTAATACTAAAATTTCTTTAGAAACATTCTTTCCAGTTCTTTCTTTATCAAAATTTGTAGCCTTAATTAAATTTAAATCATAAAATTTATCTGCTAACTTTTTTTCAGTACATCTACTAAACAATCCGGGTGGACATAATTCAGCATATTTGTTCCATATCATACTTTCATAGTGTGTTGTAAACGCGAAATTTATAATACCTTCTCCGCCTTTTTGTTTTTTAATTGATTTATCAACAGCTTTTTTCTTACATGTAGTAGTTGATGACTTAGTTATTATAGTTTTTTTTGAAGTTATTTTTTTAGGAGAAGCTTTACTTGAAGCTTTACGCGTAGCTTTAACTTTTGGAGGCATATATTATATATAAAGAATTTAATTTAATAATATAATATTTAAAAATTGATTTTTATTATTCAAAAAAATAAATAATATATTAAATAATATATTAAATAATATTTTAAAAATATTAATTTATACCGATAAAATGACAACTATTTTTAATATAAATTCATTATGCATACCTATAAAATCAAGTACCTCAAATGATACATATTACGTAACATTAAAAATCGATAATAAAACAATTATGCCAGATTGGGATTGTACATGTCGTTTAAAATTTGGTCTTGTAAATAAACGCAAATGTAAACATATTACTTCTGTAAATACAATATTAGAACAACATATCCGTTCTGGAATGAACGAGTTAAATGATAATAATTTAGAAAATATTTTTAATAATTTAAAAATTTAATATATATTTTATTAAATTTTCTAATTTATATTTATTTTTAAAAAAACAATATAAAAAACAATTTAAAAAATAATTTAATATAAAGATTTTTATATAGATTATAATTATAGAAATGTTTTTTTTCCATCCTTATTTCCTATTTTGTAATATTCGAAACATATTTAATCAACATAATTATATATATACAACAGAAACAGCATGTGTTTTTTTTGGAGGATTATTAAACACTGAATGCAAAGACTACTTTTCAATTTATAATTCTAATGAAATCCTAAATGAAGTTCCAAATAAATGCGGTAATTACATTGATAATAAATCAGATTATGAATACATTAATTCCAAAATAACACCTTTTTTAAATTTTGTCCTTGAACACAATAAGTATTATGAATCTTTTACGGGTTTATTACAAAAAATAGAGACATTCCATGAAAATCTTGAGTATATTAATTTTCATAATGATTTTTCAAATTCGTCTTATAAACTTGGAATTAATAAATTTACTGATTATACAATTGATGAATACAAAGATTACGTTTATAAAAGTGATTATCAGGTAGGTGCTAAAAATATTTGTACAAAACAAACAAAACAGTCTGGTTCATATCCATTATCAATTGATTGGAGACAAAAAAATGCAGTAACACCTGTTAAAGATCAGGGGCAGTGTGGAAGTTGTTGGTCGTTTTCAACATCTGGTGCGGTTGAAGGAATATATGCCATAAAAACTGGTAATTTAGTGTCTTTATCTGAACAGCAGTTGGTTGATTGTTCATATTCGTATGGTAATCATGGATGTAATGGTGGATTAATGGAAAATGCTTTTACGTATGTACATGATAATGGATTAACGAGTGAAGTCGCATATCCATATACAGGAACAAGTTCAAGACTTTCATCATGTAAGTCTTTTACACCAGTCACTTTTATAAATGGATGTGAAGTTGTTATACAGAATGAATTGGATTTAACATATGCCGTATCTAAACAACCTGTGTCTGTTAGTATTGAAGCAGACAGTCGTTCATTTCAATTATATAAAAGCGGTGTTTATGATAATCCAGATTGCGGAACAACATTAGACCATGGAGTTTTGGCGGTTGGATATGGTTCAGAGAATGGAAAAGACTATTGGTTAGTCAAGAATTCATGGGGAATCGGTTGGGGTGATCAAGGATATATTAAAATTGTGCGAAACAGCGTTTCAACGTCTACACAGGGACAATGTGGTATTGCTATGGATGCATCATATCCATTGCTATAATAATTCTTTATAATTCACAACAAAACATACAAAATACATATAAAAACATACAATAAAAATCACTCAACAAAAATAACTAAAAATTGATTTATTTATAATTAAACGTAATTTTTAATTATAATAAAATATAGTTACAATGATTGAAAATGAAAGTTTTCTATAAATTAAGGGATTGGATTGATAAACGTTTTTTAGAAAAAACTGCTATATCAGTCAATCCAAACGCAATTGATTTTTTAGAAGAAAATCATTCTTTAGTTTTTCCAAAATTTTTGTCATTGAATCAAAGTCCAAAATTAATTGATTTATTTATTAAACATCCTAATTTATTTTGTATACCTGTTTTATCATCAAGTTCAAATCCTGTTGTAATAAATTTTTTAAAAGATAATCTTAATTTAATTAATTGGAGACTTTTAAGTGAAAATAAAGATGCCATATCAATATTGGAAAATAATCTTGACCAAATAGATTGGGATATTTTATGTTTTAATCCTAATGGAATGCATATAGTAGAACAAAATCTTAATAAAATAAATTGGGATGTTTTATGTGAAAGTCCATATTCTTTATCAATATTAGAAAATAATTTTGATAAAATAAATTGGAAAATTATTTCTAAAAATCTAAATCAAAACTTAAAATATATACTTTTTGAAAAACTGTATAAATATAATATTAAAAATAGTAAGTCACATAAATGTAATTTAGATGAAAATAATTATTGGAATTATATTTCAAGAAGTCCTGATCCACAAAATATTGAAATATTAGAAAAAAATCTAAATAAAATAAATATTAGTGAATTATCACGAAATCCGCATCCAACGGCTATAAAATTATTAAAAAAATATTTAAAAAATAAATATGAATGGTATGATATGTCTTCATATGAAAATCTACATAAATTACAGATTGATTGGATGGAATTATGTTCAAATCCAAATCCAGAAGTGATTGATATATTAAAGGATAATCGTAGTAGAATATCATGGTATGATTTATCAAGGAATTCATCCGACGCGGCAATTGATTTTCTTGAAGAAAATATAGATAAAATTGATTGGAACGGATTATGTGAAAACCAGAATCCACGTGTAGTTGAATTGTTTGAAAAAAATATTAATAAAAATATTAATAAAAATATTTTTAATAAAATATTTTTAAAGGTTTTATCAAGAAATGAAAACATATTTGAATATGATTATCAACGGATGTCTATTGAAAGGACAAAAATTATATTGGAAGAATTAATGCAAAAAACATGGCATCCCTCTAAAATTAAAGAATTACTTGAAAATGGAGAAGATATAGATAATTTTTTAATCTAACAATTTATTATATGAACAATCTTATAATTAGGTGTAATAAAATATTAAAGAAATATTATCCTCTTAAAATATCTTTTGATAAAATTAGTTCTTTGTCACATTTTAAGATTTTAAGTTATGACTGGGATAAATATTTACCCATTAATATAAATATAAATGGCTTAATATTAAATGGTAAATATAAAGATTATAAAATTATTAAAGTAATAACAAATAAAAAATTCGATTGGAATAAATATATATTACTATATGTATCTTTAATAAATAATGATTATAATCCATGTATAGATGAAAATCAATTTATGTTTTTATTACATACTTATAATTATATTAAAGGTTTAAATATTAAAAAATTAATTATTAAAAAAAATGATAACATAATTGAATATAAAATAGATTATGTAAGTAAAATAGATTATAAATTAATTTGGAATAATGATATTTCTAACGATGTAATTAATAAAAATAATCATTTTTATTTAGATTCATTCAGTGTTAGTGATAATTATAAAAAACTTAAAATTGAGATAGATAGACTAATAAAAAATAGAGATAAATATAAAACTATTCATTTTCATTTAGATAATAATGGAGGTGGTGACATTGTTCCTGCGCATTTAATATTAAGATGTTTAGTTGGTAAAAAAGAAAAATGGATGAAAAATATTAGAAAAATACATAGTAATAAATCAATATTTGAATGGGATTGTTGGAAAGAAGAAAGTAAAAATATTCCAAATTATCATGTTGTTAAAAAATTAAATTTGGATCATTTACCAAATTATGATACAAAATATAATGGAAAAATATATTTACATATGAATAAACAAAATGGTAGTGCAGCTTGGTTTTTTATAACATATCTGATTTATTCTTTTTCTAATAAAATAAAAAGATATTCTAAAAAATGTTATGGTCAAACGATTAAATATGGTAATATACAAAGCAAACAATTGGTATTAATTGGTCACTCTGGAACTACATCGGGTGATTCAAATGCAATATCAGTAAAATATAATAATATTGAAGTACAATGTCCCACGCAACAATTTATATCTTGTTCTATAAAAAAAAAGGATTGGAATAGATTTTGGATAGAATAAGTTTTTATAAAATAATTTGGATAATTGTATTTATGATTGGATTGACAAGTATAACTTAATCATTTATCATTCAAATAAAAGATGTTACATGTTTCTTTACCAAAATGAACTGTATCACACCATCTTTGAAATCGTCTATCAATGAGTTGCCTATTATTTTCAATTATTTGATATTTTTCAATAATACTATTATCATTATTGTCTATATAAAAATCTTTAATAAATTTATCATCAACAATTTTAATAACAGATGAAAAGTATAAATGTGATTTTTCAATAATATTGTCTTTAATAAATTGACTATAATTGTTTATACAAATATATATTGACCATTCGGGTATTGACTGATGAATTATTTTATTAAAAGATTCAATTGTAAATGTATAATTTCTATAAAGGATTTTATTAGGGAATGTATTTGTTTCACATAATTTTAGAATAAACTGATGAAATTGAACAAACTTTTCAATATCATCAAATGTTGATTTTAAAGAACTTTTCGTTTCAATAATAACTTCAATAGAATATATGTCATCTTCAAGGGAAATAATCATTCCATCAATTTCGCCCTTCATAGGACACGACATTACCATCTTTGAATCAAACAACTTTGATATAGATATGTTTGTTTCATAAAAATACTGCTTTTTAATTGGATTTGAATTATTTAATACGGTTACATATTCATATATTACCTTATTAACCGTATATTCAGATTTCGTTCCTAAAAATGCCCTTTCCATATTATTCATTTTTATTAGGTGTTGGTCTATACCATATGTTTTTTCTAATTTAATGAGTTCATTAATAAAATGGCAAATTTTATTAGAATATTTAACTAAGATACTATATTTGTATAATAGTGTATTTATTCCAACAAATATTTTAGTTTTATTATCAAGTGTTTCCGCAATACGTCTAACATTTTTAATTGTTTTCAAAAAAGACGACTTTTTTGATTCAAGTAGTTTAAAAAAAACGTCCAATTTATACATGTATCGACGGATATCTATTTTAGGGAAGATTCCATGTGAAAAAAGATATGAACTAACATCATTTATTTTATTTATTAATGATATATAATCATTTTCATCATTAACTTTTAATAATTGTCTTTTTACTTTAACGTATTTAATATAATTATTTTTTTCAATATGTATTAAATTGTAATGATTGTGTATAAAATCGCGGAAATTGTTGTAATCATCAAAGTTATTATCATAACATAAGTCCGATAATGAACATTGAATAAAATGATTACGTAAATATGGAATTATATCCATTTTATTTGTAAATATTTGTAAATATTCGTAAATATTTGTAAATATTCGTAAATATTTATTTTATTATTTAAGTATTAGTAAAATCATTTTAAAATCATTTATATATATTTTTAATATTTTGATATTATAATCAAAAAAAAATCATTTTTTAATTAAATAAAATTATAATTTTAATAAAATTATAATCTATTTATAAATTATAAAATATATGAATAATAACAGAAATCATAACAATACTAAAAATGTTAAAAAAACTGAAAATATTTTAATTGTAGTTGATTTTCAAAATTGTTTTATTACAGGTGGGTCTTTTTCAGGACACAATACAGCAGATTTAGACAAGCTAAAAAATCTTTACAAACAGACTAAAGAAATAGAACAATTAATTGATGATAATAATACTATAGTCTTTTCAAGAGATTTTCATCCAAAAAACCATTCATCTATAGGAAATAGAAAAAACACTAACGGAAAAAATATAGTAGTAAACTATTCAACTACATGGCCTAAACATTGTACAAATAATAATTTTAATTGTGCGAGTATAGAAAGTGGAAACTCAAGTAGTACAGAAGGAGATAAAATAAAAGTAGGTGAACTTGTACGTAAATTATTGAATGATTTAAAATTGAATGAAGTAAACAGAAACACTGTTAATATTTCTAATAATAATTTACAACCAATATTAAATTATAATAAATTAAATACTAATATTAAAAACTCTCCTGTTATTGGTACAAATTTAAGTTATACACTATTTTTTACAAAATATGGTAATGATATATATAGTTTAATAACACAAAGAATACCAGTTGGAGTAGTTGATAATAAAGAAGTTCTTAAAGGTGATCCAGATAGTCAATATATTAAAATTTTAAGAAATAATAATCAAAATAATAATGTTTTTTTAGAATCTGGGGAAAAAACAATGTTTCAATTAGTAAAAGGACAATATTGTGGTTATGAATCACATTCTGCATTTAATTATCATATAAAAATTGAAGAAGATGATAATAGTAATGGTAAAAAAAAATTTAAATCGGTTCCAATTATTACAAAAGATACTAAAGTAGATGATTTATTAAAATACTCTACTGGATTATTAGAATCAATACTAATTTCTGAAGAAGAAATTTCAAAATACAACATAACTGTTTGTGGTTTCGTTGGAGATGTATGTGTATTACAAACTGTTGTGCAAGGATTAATTATGTTAGGTTTATTGAGTGAATCCAGTAGTAAAAATATATTTAAAAATATTTCTTTTACATATTCTTTATGCGGAACTCGATTTACAGGAATACCAATATTACAATTCGGTGGGTCAAAAACACCATCTGAAGATGAGATATTAGAATTGTTATGTAACCGTTTAAATGGTGATAAATATTTAATAGATAATGATTTTTTGAGGTTTATGAATTTTAATGTTACTGGTTATGACGGTCAACCTATTGGACGTATAGAATTTGATGGCACAAAAGTAATTAGCATACCCGCATTAATAAATATATCAAACTTCTAAATAAAATTATAAAATAATAAATACGATTAATCTATTGTTTAACCTAAAAAATGTTTAATTACGCCAAAATATTTTAAAATATTTGTAACTGAATAATTACTATATACATTGTATACAGTCTTTAAATAGTCTTTAAATTGTTCTTCATTAAAAGAAACTATTTCAAATATTTTATACATGTCCCCCACTTTTTTCAATCCTTTTTGTTCAAATTTAATAACTGAATGATATCCATTAAGAGTGCTTATTGGATCATTTAATGTCATACCACTATGTAAAGATGAACGTGTATATTTATCAAAATTACACGGTTGTTTTGATATAATATTAAAAATATTGTAAAGACACGTTGTATCGGCCAATGCACAATGAAATTGAATGATTTCATTATCTCCACATAATTGCGAAAAAACAGTTGACAATTTAAAATTTGGTTTCATATTAGGATAAATCTCCTTAATAATAGGGTATAAATCCGTAAAATACCAATTTGAAGGAACTTTTAAACCACATATTTTAAAATTGTTTTCTAAAATAATCTGGTCATAACCGAAATTATTATAGGCCGTTAAATATACATTTTCACGTCCATATCTTTCACGTATTGTTCTTTTAATAAGTTTGCATAGTTCAATTGTTGTAATTGCATTATTATCAATGAGTTTTTGATTATCAATTCCGTGAATATCTGAACATTCAATGCGTCCATTAAATGGATATGCATATTGATTTAATAGAATATTACCGTCCATGTCAATCATGGATATTTGCATTATTCCAGTTGTATAATAATCGAGACCATTTGTTTCAAGGTCGTAAAAAAGATAGTTTTTTTGAGGATTGTTTTCCATTTTTAATGATATTTTTTAATAAAGAAATTATATTTTACAAAAAATAAAAATCAATTTATAAATATATATGTATAGAATTGTTCGTACTGATTCATTGGATATAAATAAAGTTAATTCAACAAATAATTGTGGAGGGCGTTTTGGTAATATATTTATACGTAATTTTGTAGCAGAATATATTGCAAAAAAAAATAATTTAAAAATGACATATGAAAGATACGAACAATTTGAAAAATTAGGAATAAAACTATTTATTGGAACAAATGTTTATGAAGAAACATTAGTTATAACAGACGAAATAATTGATAGTATTATTTTTGATGATAATATATTTAATACATATTGTAGAAATAGAAATATATTTTTCAGAAATGTAGATTATAATCCATTTTCATTAAATGACTGTTCATGGTGTCAAACATCATCTGTCGTTTCATATATTCGTAATGTTGTTAATTATGAAAATAGAGTTATGAACAATAATCCATATAAAGAAAGATATAATAATAATAATGATATTTTCATTCATTTAAGATTAGGTGATATAGTTAATTTTAATTTTAACGTGTCTATTGATTATTATGATTCTATTATACAAAGAATATTAGATTCAGATAATTATAAGAATAGTCCATATTTTAATAGCGGCGTTCTATATATAACAAGTGATAGTATAGATCATGATATTTGTAAAAAATTAATAAATAAATATAATTTAAAAGTATATGATAGTGATGAAATAGATACTATACAATTTGGTAGTACATGTCAAAGCATAGTATTATCACAGGGAACTTATTCATGGTTATTAGGATTATTAAGTTTTAGATCAAATGTTCATTATCCTACAATTAAAGTTAAATGGCACGGGAATATATTTATATATCCTGATTGGCATGAAGTTGGATATTGATTACACAATATTTATATTTGATATGTCATTTGATAAAGTATTAATGTCAGATACATCCGTTTTTTTCTTTTTTTCAACAACATCCCAGTTAAGGACTTTTTTCTTAAGATTTATTTTACCAGTTTTATTAAAAGTTATCGTGTATTTATATTGATTTCCATCGTGTTTTTGTTCAAATGCTTTAAATTCACCTGATTCAATTTTAATTTTTAATTTGGAATTAATTTCACGAACTATATTTGAAATATCTTTTTCAAATTGTGATGCATAATAATGTGAATCACTACATAAACTTATATATATATTATTTGAATCAATATTTATATAAAAATTAATATCACATATTGATGTTAATAAATCATTTAAGATTGATTCAGGTGATTTAAATGATATTTCGCCTTTAAAGGAAAAAAATCCATACCATATGGTTGCGTATTTGGAAGATAATTGTGTATTATCAAAATAGTATTTATTTGACGTGTTTGACATATTTACAATATAAATATAAATATAAATATCAATATCTTTTATTAAATAATAATAAGTTAATTATTATATAAAATTATGTCTAATATTGTCTAATATTGTTTTATATTCAATTTTTTATTATATTTAATATAATATAAATTTATGCCAGTAGTATATTTAATTATAGATATAATAATGAATACGGATAATAATTCTTATTTAGAAAAATCTTTAATTCATTTATTCACTTCAGATATTATACATAAAATTAATAATGGATATAATTGTAATAATAATATTATAACGTCCTATTTTAAAATATATGATAATAAATTATTTTTTATATACAATGATGAATACACGTATGAATACACGTATGAATACAACGATGAATACACGTATGAATACAACGATGAATACAACGATGAATACAACGATAAAATAAATTTAGATACTAAAATACATGAATACATGCGTTTTATACAGAATTATATTAAAAATATATATCCAGAATATGGTAATAAATGGTATATATCATATAAAAAATGTGATACAGATATAATATATAAGGTCAATAATTTATGTAATATACTGTAATATATTGTAATATATTATAAAAATTATATAATGTATTAATATATATTATATGTCATTAGAAAAATATATTGTTCGTAAAAAGATAAACAATAGTGATAGTAAAATATCTTATAATTATTATTATGTAACATCAAAATCTACAAAAGATGGACAATTAAAGAGTAATAAGACAAATTTAAAAAAGATAATCGATAATAATATGATTGAAAAGTTGAAAAAAATATATATTGCACCCGCTTATAAAAATGTAAAGATATATTTGAATAGTAATATTTTAGCAACTGGAATAGATAAAGCGGGTAGAAAACAGTATATTTATAGCGAAGAACGTAAAAAACAACGTAACATTGATAAATACAATAGAATAAGTGACCTTAGTAAAAACATAGTTAGATTAAAAAAGAGTATTCATACAGATTTATTACTACAAAAATATAGTAAACGAAAGATTATTGCGGTTATTTTAAAAATTATGGATCATTGTAATTTTAGATGTGGTAATAAAAAATATGAAAAATTATATGGTTCGTATGGTTTGACAACACTACATAAGAAACACTTTAAATTTAAAAAAGATGAAATAGAGATTGATTTTATTGGAAAGAAAGGTGTTAGAAATTATTGTACTATAAAAGATAAGACTCTTCAAGCAATTATTAAAAAAATATATGTAAAATCAAGTAAGGATGACCCATATATGTTTAATATAAAAGATGAAAATACTGGTGAAAAAATTATTATTAATATAACAGATGTTAATAAATATTTGGAAAAGTTTAATGTAACATCAAAAGATTTGAGAACATGGAATGCGAATTTAATATTTTTAGAAAACTTTAGAAAAGAAGTAAGGAAATTAAATGATGATTCATATTATAATAAAAATAGTGATAAAAGAAAGAAAATTAGAAAAAGGATGATAAAAGATAGTATTAAAAATACGGCTGAAAAATTACATAATACACCAGCTGTTTGTAAAAGTAGTTATATTTTTAAGAATATTATTAATAATATAGAAGATGGTATTATAAATTTAAAATTATTTGAAACAAAATGTAGTATAGAATCTTTATTGAAAAATATATTGCATATTTAAGTTTTCTTATATATTTTATATATATTTTTTATGTATAATTTTATGTATATTTTTATGTATAATTTTATGTATATTTTTTTATGTATATAATATAGATATTGTATACATAGATATTATGAACGATACTGTAACACATTCATTAAAATTCAATTATTCACCTAAAGAAATAAAAAATATAGGCCTTAAATACATTAATGAATTAAAAAATATTCCACAAAAATTAAAAAACATTGATGAACCAAATGATTTTTTGAATTATTATTTATACAACATGAAACAGTATGATTATATATATCAAGTTATAATATTTTTGAAAGATGTATCAAATAATCCAAAAGTAAGAAAAGCATCAACAGATTTTATGTTAAAAACAAGTAGTTATTCAATTAATTTTTATAAGTCATCCGATAATTATAAATTAATGAAAAAAAAATTATTAGAAATAAAAATCCCAAAAAATGATGTTCATAACACAAAAAAACTAATATATCGTTTATTAAAACCATTTAAAGAATCTGGTGCTCATTTATCCCCTAATAAAAAGAAGATATTTATAATGTTCAACAAAAAATTAATTCAATACGAAAATCTATTTTCTGAAAATATATCAAATGATATTCGTGAAATCCGATATAAAGAGAGTGAGTTGGATGGTATTGATGAAATCAAAGACACATATGAACTTAAAAATCATTTTTTTAAAAAAATAAATGGAGAAAATGTATATATTTTTAAAACAACTTATCCAGATGAAAAATTTATTTTAGATAATTGTAAAAATCTGGAATCAAGAAAAAAAATGTATGAGGCATTTAATAGTGTCGCTAAAAGTAATTTAATAATTCTAAAAAAAATACTTATACTTCGACAAAAAATATCAATACTACTTGGTTATAAAAATAGTGTTGAAAAGACATTAATACCTGAAAATAGAATTGCATCTTTATCGGCCATCGAAAAATTAATAAAAAGAATGAAACCTATTTTAAAAAAAAAAGTAAAAAAGGAATTACATGACATTAACAGGATTTTTAATTCAAAAACTGATTTAAATGCATCAATTAATGATTATGATTTATTATACTATAGTAATATATATAAAAAAAAGTTTTTAAAGTTAGATTCAAACATTATTAGGGAATATTTTCCATGTAATTATACTATTTCAAAAATTATGAATATTTTCGGCGAATTATATGGTATAAAGTTTGATAAAATAAAAGCCAATAAAGAAAAATATTGGAATAACGGCGTAGATATAGATTTATATATAGTGAGTGATTTAGAGGGGAATGATATATTAGGATATTTGTATTTAGATTTATATCCAAGAGATGGTAAATATACACATGCTGCAACATTTGAATTACAAAATACGTATTATAACAAAAGTAAAAGAATAATACCTATAACAGCATTAGTTTGTAATTTTAATAGGGATTATCTTTTATTCGGAGAAGTTACTACATTTTGTCATGAATTGGGACATGCGATACATTCTTTGGTATCTAATGTTAAATATGAGAAATTATCTGGTATAACGATGGAACTTGATTTTGCGGAAATGCCGTCACAATTATTTGAAAATTGGTGTTATAAAAAAGAATTCTTAAAAAAAATTAGTCGTCATAAAAGAACGAATAAACCACTTGATGATAAAATTATTAAAAATATAATATTGAATAAAAATTATAATTGCGGAATACATTATTCAATACAACTTTTATATACATTATATGATTTAGAAATTCATAAATGCCACTTTTCAAAAATAACAACTGATTATTTATATAATAAATGGTTTGAAATAAAAGAAGAATTAGTACCATTTTTAAAAAATAGTGATAAAACGTTTCCAATGTGTAGGTTTGGCCATTTATCGGGTGGATATAATGTTGGGTATTATGGATATTTATGGTCAAATATATATGCATATGATGCATTTTCTATATTTGAAAAGAATGGTATTTTTAATAAAAATATAGGTGTTCGAATGAGAAAAAGTATATTAGAAAAAGGTGCAGTAGATAATACTATTCGAAATTTAGAAGATTTTTTAAAAAGAAAAAGTAATGGTAATGCCTTTTTTAAAAATTTTATATAATTATATTAATAAACTAAAAATTTTTTATTATACTATATTATAAATAATATATTAAATGATGATAAATATAAATGTTTTAAAAGAAAATAATATAAACGAATTAAATGTAAATAATATAAAAAATTTGCATGAATATTTATTAAATGATGTTTCAACAAAAACTTATAGTGATCGTACTCAAGAAATATATAATATTAGGGAAGAATTAAAACGATATAGTACAAAATTAAATAATAATAAAATATCTTCAATAATTAAAAATATTAATTCTTTAGAAAATTCTGAAATAAATAACAAAGAGTTATATCCGTATGAAGAAATTAATAATTCTGCTTTAAATAATTATTTAGATGGAAAAAAAATTACAGATATTCATAATTTTAAAAATATTAAAAAAAATTTAAAAGAAAATAAAAAAAAAATATTAAAGAAATTTAAAAAAATTAATCATAATGAATTAAATTCTTTTTTAAAAAGTAAAGAAAATATAAATAATCAAAATATTTCTTTTTTAAAAACAAAAATACGTTTAGAAAATATTATTGATGATTATGAAATTGATATTAATAAACAAATATACAACGATTTCAAACGAAATTTTAGTTATATAATTAATGGAAGAAGATATTCTGCTTTACATCAGTCTCTTAATAATAATGAAAAAACTCTTAATATAGAACAAACTAAAAAACTATTTCATAAAATGTTAAATACTATAAAAAGTTATATAAATGATAAAGAAATATTATTATTATTAAAAATAATAATGATTCAAGGTTTTCATAATGATATATTATCTATAATAATACATTTTTTTAATAAGTATAAAAATACAAAATTTTCATATAAATATAATTGTAATGAAAAAAGTATAGTTACATATGATATAGATATATTAAATAATAATATTATTATTAAAATAAATAGTTTTTATGATATTCAAATATTTGAAACAGAAGATCTGATTACTTTAGAGACTATATATATTAATACAATTACATACATTAATTTTTATCAAAATATTTATACAATTAGTTTACTATTTAGTAGTAAAAATGGTAATAATAAAAAAGAAGAATATGGAGAAATTTCAAAACTATATTTACAAAAAATTTTTCCTAACATAAATTTTATATCTAAAAATTCTATTTATAATTTAATTCATACTTCTATTAATAGTAAAATATTAATTGATTTTCAATATTATAAATATTATGAAAAGAAATTAATCCATACAAAAAAAACTGATGAAAATTTAAATATAAATAATGTAAATATAGAAGAAAATATTATAAAAAATATCATTGAACAAATAAAAATTTTATTTAAAATTAACCCTAATAATAATTTTATAAGTGTAGAAAAAGATAAAGTTTTATGTGAAAAATTTTTGTGTTATAATAATTATGTAATTGAACAATATTTTAATATTAATTATATAGATTCAAAGAATAATGAATTAAGACAATTAGGAAAAATATATGTATATACTAAATTATATATTGATAATAATGAAATAATTAAAAATACTTCATTTTTTAATATTGAAAAAAGTACAATTAATCCTTTAGAAATAATATTTTTAATGACAAAGATAATATTTTTAAAAAGACAAAATAGTAATATTCGAAATAATATTATTAGTATATTAAGTAATTTATTGTCTATATCTGAATATAATAATAATAATAATTATAATTATAAAAGTACATTGTATAAACAAAGTTTAAGTAACTTAAAAAGAAAAAGTTTAAATAACTTAGAAAGAAAAAGTTTAAGTAACTTAAAAAGAAATAAACCAGAAACTATTAATCATAATATTGATAATAACACTTACATAAATTATAATAAAAACGATTTTTTATTAATAAATTATAATGAAAATAATTTACAATACAATCAAGATGATTGTATAAAAATAATTCCTAAAATTTTAATAGAAAGTCCTGAAATAATTGTTGTATGTACACAAAATTGTAATAATTCTACTACTTCTTATCAAGATATATTAAATAAATTATTAATATCAATAAATTATCAAGAAATAGAACCAATTGAAAATATACCAATTTCATTCAATAATACAACAATTACTAAAATTTATATTAAATCTGATTCAACAATAAGTATTGTATCAACTAAAAAAATATTATATAAAAATTATATTGATACATGTATAATATTTATTTATAATAATAAAGAATATAAAATTAATATATTAAATAATAGTAATAGTAATAGTAATAATAATAGTAATCAAATTATTAAAATACTGAATAAAATAAAAAATATGAATGATTCTCCTAATATATTTTGTTGTAGTGATACATTAATTCAGAAATCATTTAACATAATAAATAAATTATTGGGAAATCATACTCAAAATACTACTTCCACTATTAATAAATACATAGATACTAATAACTTTATTAAATATGCATCTATATTAAATTCTTTATCAATACAGAAAGACGACCCAGATGGAGTAGAGGATGTCTTTATTAATAAACCAACAATTTTATATATATTTAACCCCAAACGTTTAAATATTCCTCCCGAAAACTTTAAAACCCATAATAAACCACGTAAAGAAGGAACTGAATCTATATTATTATCATTAGGATTTAATTTTTCTAATATAGAAGAATCTGAATCCTCACAAAATTATAGTCTATAAAGTATATGTACTGTCAACTAATAATTATATATAAAATGCATAATAATCTTTCATAATCCTAAAACTAAAAATTTTCGTAACCTTTACCAGAATAATATTTAAAATCTTGTCATGGTGTATTATTCTTTAAGTAGTATTATAAAATGTTTATGTAAAGGATTAAATATATATTCTAAAATTAAAATATAATATTATATTAAAATATTATATTATATTATAATATATTTATATAATGAATCAAACTAAATATACTGAAAATATTAGAACAATAAAAGATACATTTTTAAATAAATCTATAGATATAGATATTTTAAAAGATGAAAATACAGATATATATAATTTATTCAAAAAAGAAATACAAAAATCTTATAGTAAATTTGATATTAGAGAATATAATAATGATACACGTTCAAATATGAATAATTTTTATGAAAACTCATATAATCATACTTCTCAATATACTACAATTAAAGAAACTGTATTTTATCAAATTGTAAAAGATTATCCACGTACTATGAATTTATTTTTAAATAGTAAAGAAATAAATATTGATAGGGGTACATCTAATACTAATTTTAATAAAATAGGGAATGAGTTAAAAGATATATTTAAAAGTTATAATTTAAATAATAAGAATTCTTTAATATTATTCAATTTATTACCTCAACAGGGAAGACAATTATCTTATGAAAATTTAAATAAGATTACTATAACTAATTTAAATTTAAGTAGTGGTGATAATAATCAATTTTGTATTCTTTCAAAATATGAATATATATTTGAAAATTATTATATTAATATAATTAATAATAATATTATTTTTTTAACTATAAATTATTATTATTTAAAAACTTCGTCTAAAGCTGAAAATATTATGACAATAGCCGTTGTGACTTATGTTAATATTAGTCAAAATAAGTATATAGTATCATTTATTTATATGGACAGTATTAGTCAGGATAATTTAGTTATAAAAAAAAATAATCTTGATATGTGTATTTTAGAAAAATTTAATAGTAAATTTTATATTCACAAAACTATATCAATTTTTAATAGAGATAATATATTTGGAAAAAAATTTAATTTAATAAAAGAATATTTAGGTATACCTATAAAAAGTTTAAATGATGGTCATGAAAATATTAATATAGATATTGAAGATATAAATTCTACTGGAAATAATACTAATACTTATAGAGAAGAATCATATATTACTATTAAATTTAATGGATTGGAAATTGTAAAAGTATATTTATTCAGTAGTATTAGAGAATCAGTAAATGATATATATTTTCATATAGTTAATATAAATACTAGAAATGTAAGATTATTAAAAACCAGCAATAATATAAGTAATATTGATGGTTTTTTAAATAATTTATTAAAAAATAATATTATTCTGAATAAATCTTATTTAGTTACACCAAAGCAAAATGTGACTTGTTGTATAGACTATTATACACAATTTAATACTAATAATTATTTTAATACAAATAAAAACTATATTAATTTAATAAAAAATATTAAAAAAATTAAAAATTTAAAAAAAAATGAATTTTTTAGAAAAACTTATAATAATTTTATACAAAATAATTCAATTCAAGAAAAGTCAGATTTTTTATTAATAAATTTAGATGAATTAAACAAAAATAATTCTGAAATTTATTTTTATTATATCATTATTAAAATTATAATAGAAAATCCTAAAATAATTGTTATATGTTCACAATATTCAGAAAAAATAAAAAATAATACTGTAATTGAAGAACCTAATAAAAAGAAGTATTCCCAAGGATTGACGTCTTATCTTTTTAATATGGCAAAAAAATCTTTTAGTAAATCCAATAGTAAATCATCTCATAGTAATAATTCATCTCATAGTAGTAATTCATCTCATATTGGTAATTCATCTCATAGTAGTAGTTCATCTCATATTGGTAATTCATCTCATAGTAGTAGTTCATCTCATAGTAGTAATTCATCTAATAATGAATTAAGACAAATTATACAAGAACTTAGATATAAAATTATAAACTCTATAAAAAATAATGGATTAGAAACAAGTATTTATACTTTTACTAATGATGATTCATTTGGATATGGAACTATTATTGACGATGATATAAAATGTTTAACAACAACTTTAATAATAAATGATATTAATAAAAAAAAAAATTATTTTATCATATATAATTTATCAAGTAATTCTGATTTAAACCGATTAAATGAATTAATTAAAACTATATTTTATGAAGAAACACAATCAACTATAAACAATATTTTTTTATGTGGAAATATAGTAAATAATCATATTAATGTAGAAAATAATATTATAACTAGTATTTTAAATAGTAGAGTTAAAAATAATCAACATAATAAAACTATTCATTATTTATTAAAAAAAAGTAATAATAAAATTAATATTAATGAAAATAATTTTAAAAGAATATTATTAGGAAATAATACTATATTAGAAGTATTATCATTATCACTTAATTTATAATAATTAATTAGTTATTTAATTAAAAATTTTCTTAATTCAATTATAAACAATTGTGTATCTAAATCCCATGTATCAAAAAAATTTGCAATTTCTCCTTCTTTACCAGATTCTTTACTATATTTAAGTTCGGCGGTTGAATCTGCTCTTAATCCATCCGTAAAATTCATCTTATGATTTACAGCAATTAATATAAAACTATATGGTATATCTATAATTTTATCTAATCTTTGTTCAGTAAATGCTTTATGTTCTCCCCTTTCACATGCATCGTCAAAAGGACGTGCCTCCCAAAATTTACGTGTATAAGCCATACTTGCCTCTGATAAACTTATAGGTCCATCACTACTCATTGAACTTTTATTCGTTATAATATTATATGTTCCTATTAATGTAGAACCTACACATTCAATCCCTTCATTCTTGTATTTTAATAATATTTTAATGCGCGCCAATATACTTTCAGGTGGATAATAATCATCATCATCCATATGAACTATATAAGGTGCAGTAGAGTTAGAAACACCTATATTACGTTTCATAGATATTGTCATTGGCCCATCCTCATTAGGTTTCATATAAATGTATTTTATACGTTTATCGCGTGGAAGTAAATCTTTAATAGTCTCATCTATTATTTCATTTTCATCAATATCAACGTCTTCTACAAATAGGTCTTCTTCAACTATGTTTTCTATATCTATATTTGACATAGGAGAATCTTCAACAATAATCCACTCCAATTTATTTTTTGGATAAATAAAATTTTGAAAATTTCGAATTGCCATATCAAACATCTTTCGTCTTTTATATGTTGGTGTAATAATACTAACCATTGGAAGATCTTTTTCATCAATATTTATCAATTTAAGTATATAATTACCTTCTTTGTCAATATCATATTCTGGAGAACGTAATCCTTTTAATGTATTCTGCATAAAATCATACGAAACTTCTCGTCCTTCAATATCAGAATAACCCTCTTTTTGAATAGCAATCATGGGGTCACACATATATACATTATAATTTGGATGAACCGTTTCCAAATAATATCTATCAATTTCACCTTCATAAGATTCTAATTCATTAATAATTTGATTACACATATCACGGTTTGTTAAATTAATTATATAAGCATGTGTTGTCCAACATTGAACTCGTGCATATCCTCTTTTGTTTCTATTTAAAACACGATGAACCGTCCCACCTAAATAAATCATATCCCAATCTTCAGGTGGTTCATTCATCTGTGCAAAACCACTAATAAATTTACAGTCGTCTTCTAAAATCATTAAATATTTAATATTATTTTTAAGGGCTTCTCTAATAATAGATAAATGCGATTCTAAACATCCTCTTGCAGGATTAGAATGTTTTTCAGCCATAAAAAAATCATATATAATATTACGTGACTTTAAATGGTTTTGTATATAAGTCTTTTTATCAGGACGACTTGTTAAATTAATAATTTTACAATTAACATCTTTTAAATATTTATTAAGTCTCATGAAATTAATTATATAATATTATATAATCTTTATATTAATTTCAATGTTTTTAGTTGTTTTATTTTTTAAATGTTTTAATTATAACACTACTTAAATAAAAATAAAAATATTAATAAAAATATATTATATTTTTATAGTAATAATGGATAAAGTAATTGAATTGGCAAAAGAATACTTAGAAGGTCTTGAATATTTTGATAATAATTTTTTTGATAAATTTGAAGAAAAACTTAATACTAAAAAAGGTTTTTTATATGGTTATACAAAAATAAATAATATGAAATATGATGATAGTATTAATCCATTATTTAATAAAAAAAGTTATGATATAATAATAGAAGGGAAAAAATGTACTTTTAATCCAATAATTTGCACTAATACAACAAAATTTATACATTATAATCCACAAAATATAAACCTAACTAAATTAGGAGATGGTACATTTGCAACAGTTTATACTATAGAAAATGATAATAGATATGTATTAAAAATGATGAAAAGCATTAAAGTTACAAATAATATGAAAAAGAATGAAGAACAAAAACAAGTTATTCAACAATACGAAAATGATTATAAAAAACTTTGGAAAAATTTATTTTTTAATTATATATTACAATTATATTTATTTAAAATTAATAAAAAAAATATAACATGTAATATATACGAGTTTGGTACAGTAAAATATGAATATATAAAAAATAATTTAACAAGCGAATTTGATTACTTATATTGTATAATGGAAAATGGTGGATATTCATTACAAAAATATATAATTGATGAAAAGAGTAGTGACCTACAAACTATTTATAAAATATTTAGAATATGTGCTTCACATGTTAATACAATTCATAAATTAGATTATATACATTTAGATATTAAATTGGATAATTTTTTAATAAAAAATAATGATATTAATACTATAAAAATTATCGATTTTGATACAGTATTGAAAAAAAATACAGAAATTAATAAATCGTTTGGAACTGATGATTATATGCACTATGATATATTTGATTGTAATAAAAAATATAATTTAAATGTTACTGAAAAACACGATATTTTTTCATTAGGATGTTTATATTTATATATATTGTATAATAGAAAATTTAATATTAATGAAATATACGTAATGCCTTTTAAACAAATAACTGGAAGACGTTCTATACAAGAATATATGGACAAAAGAAAAAATTATAAATCGTCATATAAAAATGAATTAAAAGATTTAATTTTCCCCCAGCCATAATTTTTAAAAATAAATATTATAATCCAATTCAAAAAAATCAAAAATATCTTTTTCATGTTTTGGATTAAAATCTATTTTTTTACCAGTTTTTTTATCAAATAAACCTTTTTCATTTAGTTTAAAACCCTTTTTACTCGCAATTCCACGAATTTTTTTTGAAAATTCGCGTGAATGTCCAAAATATAATAAATACCATGGAAGTTGTTCTTTTAAAATATATGCAACGTCAATTTTATAAAAGTCTGGCTTAATAATATAAATACTCTTTTTATCACCTTCTAATAATATATCTTCTAACATATTATTTTTAACTAAAATATTTTTAAAAAAAGATGGTATATCCTTTAATACACGTTTAGTTTCACACGTGAGTATAAAATCTATGTCGCCACACATTTTCGCACCCATTCTATATGAACCCGCATTATGTAATTCTATATTACCGTTTGTTTTATTCCAATTATAATCATCATCATCGCTTAACATTTTTTTTAATAAAGTAGTTAAATCAGTTATTTTTTTACGAGGTATTTTTCTTTTTAATTGTTTATAAAATTTTAATCCAACCAGTTGTTGTTGGGATAATTTAATATTGCCACTTTTAATACTTTTTTTTAAATCAGATATTGTATAAATTTTTTTAGAAATTAACGTGTTAATAATTTTATCTCCGAATCCCCATATTTCACTTAAAACTTTATACGCATTTATAGATTTGTCATTTTTAATTGCATCATAAGCCTTTAAAGTCCCTGTTTTGGAGATTTCATCAATTTTTTCACACATTCCTTTTCCAATGTATTCTAAATCTTTAATATCATCACATGAATATATAGGCTTTTTAAAATTTCGAATGGTTACAATCGCCTTTTTATAACTATCTATTTTATATTTTATTATGGAATTATTCTTTTTGCTTTGATAATTTATTAATAATGCATTAAATATTTTTAAAATAAGTGGTTTAATATTTGTCTTTTTTTTAGTGTTAATACTTACACCACCTTTTAATTCTGTTTTTGATAAAAACACTTTTTTTAAAAATTTAATATCATTTAAATAATTATTAAAATTTGTTTCCATAATTGTATCTATTTTATTATTTTCAGCTATGTCTAAAATATATTTTAATAATTTAATCCCATCTTTTTTTTTAAAAATATAACCTTTTCCAACAGTTTCGTGTTTATTTAATAATGAACCGAAATCTTTAAAAGAATCATTTAAATGTATAAGAGCAAGATTTTTAAAACCAATTACATTATTAAACTCGTCAAAATAATCCTTTAAATCATACCCTGATGCAAATATATGTTGTGTATCAATACAGAATTTTAATCTTTTTTCAGTCTCTATCTCTTTTTTAAATGTTTTATATATAATGTTTAAATCACGTGAATTTGTTCCAACCGAATATTTCCTTTTAACTGGTGTTTCTATAATGAGTTTAACAACGTTACTATTTTTTAATAAAACTTTTATTGCCATTTTAAAATTTTTAATACATGTTTCATAATCAACATTTATTGTTTTTGTTTTATAACTTCCTGTATGAATAACAACCCCTGTTCCACCTATTCTTTTACATTGTTTCATATCATGCAATACATTCTCAACCATCCATTTATTACGAGGATATATAGGATCTTTACAAAAATTAAGTCTTAAAATTGAATGAATATAAAGTCGCATTTTATTTTCTTTTAAAAATTTTTTAATTGATTTGGATTCTTCATTTGAAAAGATGTATTTTTCGCGAAGTGTTGTTAAGATTTTTGACCCTGCATAAATTTGTATGGCATTCGCTCCCATTTTATGTGCTTTTTTAACAGCGTCAAATACAGTATTGTAATTATTACTATCTATATGAACGCCAATATGATTCATTTAATATAATTATTATATATTATTGTATTATACAAAAATATATTAAACATTTATTAAAAGAAAATAAATTTTTAACATAATTGTAATAAAAATTACTTAACTCTTTACTTAAATAATATTTAAAATCATGTGCATGGATGGAAAGGATTCTTTTTTATCTAAATTTGAAAAAGTGTAAAGTGTAAAAAGTATAAAACTTGTAAAAAACTAAATTATATCAAGTTTATATTTTTATAAAAATGAATAATATTATATTAAAATATGAATATTATAATACCACTTGGGGGAAGAGGAGAAAGATTTAAAAGAGAAGGTTATGATACACCAAAACCTCTTATTAAAGTATTTGATAAAGAAATATTATTCCATGTAATTGATAATTTATTATATTCTGATGTAAGTCAAGATATTAATATAAATATTTATATAATTTATAATAAAGAACTTGAAAATTATAACTTTTCAAATATTATTAAAAATAAATATAATGAAATAAACTTGATTGAATTAGAACATGATACAAAAGGCGCAACTGAAACAGTATATATTGGTATATGTAATATTTTAAAAAATTTTAATAAAACGAATGATTGTTTGTATAAAAAAACATTATTAATTGATGGTGATACATTTTATACAAAAAATATAATAGAAATGTTTTATAATAAATTATTTCAAAAAGAGTGTCAAGAAGATGGTGCATTACATGGTGCAGTATTTTATACAAAAAATTATGACATTAAACCATTATTTTCATATATTGATATAAATGAAAATGGCATAATAAAAGAAATAATCGAAAAAGTAAAAATAAGCGATAATGCAAATACAGGTGCTTACGGTTTTACAGATATATATCAACTTCAAAAATACGCAAAATATGTATTAGACAACAACATATTATTCAATAATGAATGTTATACATCATGTATTATAGATACTATGATAAAAGATGGTTGTAAATTTTATGGGATAGAATTGAATGATAAAGACGTACATGTGTTAGGAACACCTGAACAAGTTCGTTTTTTTGAAAATTGTAACATTCAAATTGTAATAGATTATAAATAAAAAATAGATTTTTTATAAAAAAATATTGTTAAATATTATAATATATAATAACATGGACGATGTAAAAGGTGATCTTAGTATTGAGAAATTTAAATATATTGGAACAATTAAAAAAGGAATTAACAAATATATATACGTAATATGTGATAAGTTGAAAGACACCGTTAAAGAAATAATAAAAAAACATGGAATAAAAAAAATTCCAAAAACATTATTTGAAGATTATAAATATAATGATGGTATTGAAAGAACACTTTATACTGATAATTATGAGATTGTATTTTATTGGATGGGCTTGAAAAATAAATGTTCAAATGAAAATTTATATGAATTAATGGGTAAAATAGGTAAAAGACAACATAATGAAAAAGATAAAAAGGTTTTAATAAATTTAGTTAGTGATGACTTAGTTATTATTAAAAATCAAGTTATATCATATGTTTTAGGATATTATCAATTTAGTCAATTTAAAACAACTGGTGATGACAATAAGATGAAAAATATTACATATTTTTATCATAAAAAAAAGAAGTTTGGAAAAGATATAGAAAATTATATATATGAAGCAACTGTACAAAATGAATTAAGGAGTTTAATAAATATACCAGCGAATATATTAACATCTGTCGTTTATACAAAACACATTAAAAATAATTTATCAAAAGATGTAAAGATAAAAGTATTGGGTAAAAAAGAACTAGAAAAATTGGGTTGTAATCTAATTCTCGGCGTAAATGCAGGTAGTAAAAATCCACCTATTATGGTTGTATTGGAATATGGAAAAAAAACAAAGAATAATAAAACTGTTGCATTAGTGGGGAAAGGTGTAATGTTTGATAGTGGAGGTTACAATATAAAACATGGAAATTTTAGTGATATGAAGAATGATATGACAGGTAGTGCTATAGTATACGGTATATTTAAATTATTATCAAAAATGAAAGTTAAGGGGCATTTTATTGGATTATTACCATTAGTAGAAAATATGGTTTCGTCTGGAGCAACGCGCCCAGGTGATATTTTAAAAGCATATAATGGTAAAACCGTTGAGATAACAGATACGGATGCAGAGGGACGACTTATAATGGCAGATGCATTATCATATTCCGCAAAATATAAACCACATATTTGTATTGATATTGCCACTTTAACGGGTCAAGCTGTTACAATATTTGATAGTAAATCGAGTGTTATAATGGGAAACAACAATAAATATATTCAACAAATGATACAAAAAGGAATACAAAATAATGAAAAAATATGGGAACTTCCTATGTGGAAAGAGTATATTGATTTAACGCGCTCTCAAATCGCCGATTATAAAAATTATACGATGGAATCTAAAGCTGGTACAATAATGGCTGGTGCATTTTTATCAAATTTTGTTCCCGAAAAAACGAATTGGTTACATTTGGATATAGCAGGAGTTGATAATTTAAAATATGGAACATTAATGAGGAATTATGGTGCAACGGGTGAAATAATGAGAAGTATATTAGATTTTTGTCGTGATTATGAATTAGATTCGTATAAATAGACATATGATTTTTGTTTTTTGATTGTTAATTTTTTATAAAGTTATTTTACAAATAATATATTGAATAATAATATATGAGCAGTGTTAAAGTTAGAAAATCACCAACACAAAGTGCAACATTATATAAATTAGGTACGATTAAAACTGGAAATGATGGAAACAAATGGATTATTGTTAAGAATAAAAATAATGTTAAAAGATGGATGTTATATAAAATAATTAAAAAGAGTTATAAAAAAGTAATTAAAAAGATAAATAAGAAATCTGAGAAAAAGTCTGTTAAGAAGTATGATAAGAAGCCACTTAAAAAAGTCATTAAAATGATAAATAAAAGAAATGTTTTAGATTTGTATGATATTCCAAAAATTAAAAAGAACAACTGGTCAAAATGGCTTAAAAATGTAAAACCTAATAACAAAAAATGTATAAACAAAATTAGAAAATCATATAAATCCATAAAAAAGGAAACTGGAATAAATGTTATAGAAGTAATATTACCACTAAGTGATAGTGGTTATTATTGGACTGATTATGTATGGGATTATGCTAAATCATTATATCCAACTATGTTAGATGATAATTTAGCATATATAATGATTGTATATAAATTGAATAATGATTTAGAAATTTCTGGTTTATTCACACAACATAAAGGAATCGTTAGTGAATATAAAAAAAAATTGTATAAATATATTGAGGAATTTAATAAAAAACCATATTGTAAATGTAAATGGAATGGAAAAATAGATAGTCAAATAATATTTAATATATAATAAATATTTAGAAAATTCGTCTTTTTTGAGTGTCTATAATTATTTTTTTATCTAAATTAATTACAGAGGTAATGGGACAAGCCGTTTCTAAAAGTAATAAAGACTATATTAATGATAATTGGGCTAAATTAAAATGTTCTCCTATTGGCCCATTTTTACAAATGATGGGGCTTGCACCAGGAAATGCAACTGAAACGTCGAATAAATGTAATTCAAATGCATTCTCTTCACAATTTAATTCAAGTATGACTGAACAAGTTAATGTTTCAAAAAAATTAACAGGTGGTTTAGATGTTGTAAATCAAACTGTCAATAAATTTAGAGGAGTAATTGCATCTATTGAACAGCGTGCTTTTGAAGATTTATCAAAAGTGGCAAAACAGTTGTTCACAATATATGTTAAAATTGGAAATATATTTTACGTTCTTGTTAAACATTTAGTAAATATTATGAATATTTTTAAAATAAGTGTTAATTTCGGAGCAGCCATTGCAAAATTATTAATTGCTTTTATAAATTTATTAAGAGTGCCTGTGAATGGTGTTATAAATTTTATAAAACTTTTTAAAAGACGTTAGATAAATATTATTTTATAATAAATTAAAAAAACTGATGGTTAAAAATATTTATATCTATTTAATTAGATATAATAAATAGTAATCCAAAGTGATCTATATTCTAAAAACTAAAAATGACAGAACTTGTAACCTTTATTCGCGACGCTATTAATTCAGGTGATATTGCTACTGTATACCAAATTATTCACTCTTTATATTCTAATAAAAATAAAGACGATGCTGAGTATGATCGAGTAGAATTAAAAATAAGAGTAATGACGCGCAAATACATTAGTTACGGGATTCCTGATCTAGGAGCGATTGAATTGATTGCTAGTGTGATCGGGTTTGATACAGCTGTTGAAGTTGGCGCAGGAAATGGATTCTGGGCAGCACTTGTGAAACATCGCCTTGAAAAAATAGGATGTGGTGGAACTATTTTTGCAACAGACAATTTTTCACTGCCAAAAGAGTATGATAATTATACTGAAGTTGAGAATTTGGAAGCAGTAGAAGCAGTTAAAAAATATTCAATGGCTAAGGTTTTGATATTAATTTGGCCACCACGTGATGACCCTATGGCTTTTAATGCTTTATCAGAATTCAAAGGTGATTATGTTATTTACATCGGAGAGCCACAAGGTTATTCTACTGGTGATAATAATTTTCATCAACTTCTTTCAGCTGAATGGGAAGAAGCAAAAGGTTATTTTACCGAAGATGGTAATTTTCATAGATGTCTTCCAGATGAATGGAACGAAGCAAACAGTTATTTTACTGAAGATGTTAATTCTCATCAACTTCTTTCATATGAATTGTAAGAAGAAAATGGTTATTCAACTGAAGATGATAATTTTCATCAACGTTTTTTAGATAAATTTCGAAAACCAACAACTCTAGGTTGGATTATTAGACGATGGTCTACAATTATGGATCGAGTCTATTTTTATGCACGTAAATAAAATTAAAAATGTTTGTTAATTTATTAGTGAATATTTTTATTATAATTAAAATTAGAATTTATTCTAAAAATTTTTATACCAATGCAAAAAGAAATAATAATTCTATTTTTAATTTATATATATTATTAAATATATTTCTATGTATTTTGATATATTTTTATATAATTAATAATATAATGATGAAACTTATAAAGTCAAAACTTATAAATCATACAAAATTGATTAATAAAATAAATAATTTATTAAAAAAATACTATCCAATAAAAAAATCTTTTAAAAATATTAATGAGTTATCACATTTTCGGATTGAAGATATGACATTAAATGAATATTTTCCGTTTGAATTTGATATTAATGGTATAATACTTTCTGGTAAATATAAATCCTACAAGATTGTAAAAGTAAAAACAATAAATTGGTATTCTTGGAAGAGATATATATTATTATATCTTTCTTATTATACAATTTTACGAAATCCATTTGTAGATAAATCAAATTTAGTAATTAATGAATTACATAAAAAAAATAAGATAGATATTCTTAGTATAAATGATTTAATTATTCAAAAAGATAATGATATACTTGAAATAGATGCTAATTATCAAAATAAAAACTATAAAAATAATATTATAAAAAATATTAAAAGTATTGATAAAGATAATCATTTTTATTTTTCATCGTTTGTTATTGATGAAAATACTGAAGAAATTAGAAGAGAATTAATGAGACTTTTTATAAATAGAGATAAATATAACTCAATACATATACATCTAAATGAAGGTGGAGATTCTTCACCTGGTAATTTAATAGTTAGATGTTTGGTAGGACAGCTTGAGCCATGGATGAAAAAATGTAAAAAAATAGATGCTTATGGAATACATAAATGGAATTTATGGAATGAAGATAAAAAAGGTGTGATCAATTTTAGAAGAATTGAAAAATTAAAATTAGATTTTACAGTAAATTACTTTACAAAATACAAAGGTAAAATTCATTTATATATAGATGGTGTTAATAGTGCTGCATGGTATTTAACAACATATTTAATCTATGCATTTTCTTCGGAAATAAAACGTTTTCATAGAAAATACTACGGTCAAATTATAAAATTTGGAACTATAAGTAAAGATAGTCAATTAGTTTTACATGGACAATCTTCAACATGTTCTGGTGATGGAAATTGGATTCCAACAAAATATCATGATATAATAATTAATATTCCAACAATGCAGCGATTAGAGAATGAACCTATTAAAAAAATAGACTTTAATAGATTTTGGATAGGAGATTGAGTTTGGATAAATTAAATGATCAAGTCTATTTTTTTATGCACGTACATAAAATTAAAAATGTTTGTTAATTTATTAGTGAATATTTTTATTAAAATTATAATTTATTATATAAGATAATAATAAATGTTATTATCAGAAAAGTTATATAAAAAATATAAAAATACTAAAAATTCATTAATTATAGAAGCGATTGTTCAATATTATTTAATTCAAAAAGATATTAGAAAGATAGCACAAATATCTATTGGTAATATGAAAATTAAAAATAAAGTTAATAACTTAATAAAATTTTTAGATAAATATAAAATTTTATATATAATAAATGAAAATGGAATTATAATATATGACAAATATAAAATAGAAGATATAAATAACAGTTTTGGAAAGAAATATGGAAAACAATTAGGTTTATTTTACAAATGTGCGACAAATAATTTTTCAAAAAATAAAGTTAGAATTGTTATCAATTTAATAAGAAATAATAGTGATGGTCTTAATATTGAATTATATGCACAAATGTGCAATGAAAAACAAATTAAAAAATATTTTAATGATATATATAAATTTTATAGTGAAATATATAATGTATTACATTTACTTGATAAAAATATTTTTTGCATAATTGAAATATACAATAAATAAATGTTAAATAAGACATAAATGTACAATAAGATTTTTTTATTCTATAGTATTTTTCTAATAAATTATTATATTTATTAATAATTTATTTCTTTAATTTTATTATTTTTTAATAAATTAAAAAAAATTGATGACAAATAAACGTTATGTTTGAAAGTTATATAATTTATTCAGAAACAATTATAAACAATTATAAACAATTATAAAAAAATAATAAACAATAAATAAATTAAACTTTATCAAAAATGGACATAGATATTATAAATCATTATAAAATCCAAATTTATGAAAGATACAGAAACTTGATAAATTCAGGTAAAGATATGCATTCATTAGATAATAATGATTTATGGAAAATATTTGAATATTTTTCATGCATAAAATTATCGGAAGAGAGAGAAACATTATTTTATGAATATAATGATATTGATCCAAATTTTAAGGAATTAAACAAAATGTCTCGTAATGATACTGGCATTGATTGCTGTGATTTATTAAATACAATTGTTCAATGCAAGCTTAGAAAAAATACTTTAACATGGAGAGATTGTTCTACTTTTTTTGGTAGCCAAGTTTTTTATAATAAAGAATTAAAAAAACCTGTTATTAGATGGGAAAATTTAGTTATAACGCGCAACAATGATTCTATATTATCTGAACATTTATTAGAAAGAAGTGAGTTATTTATTGATAAACCATACTTAAGAGGAGAAATAATTTCTTTTTGTGAAAATTTAATGATAAATCCACCTGAATATCCAAAATTAAAGGAGGAGAAAGAACTAATTCTTAGAGATTATCAAACTGAAGCCATTGAAATAATTAATAATAAGGATAAGAAAAATTCTATAATTTGCATACCAACAGGTTGTGGAAAAAATATTATTATTATATATTCTATGTCTGATAATATTGATAAAAAATATTTGATACTTGTTCCACGTATTATTTTAATGGAACAATTTTATGATGAACTTTTATTACATAGACCTGAATGGATAAATCAAATACAAATGATTGGTGATGGAAATAATGAATTTGATGAAAAAAAGAGAATAACAATTTGCGTTTATAACAGCGTAGGAATTATTATGAATTATGCAAACGATTTTGAGAAGATTTATATAGATGAAGCACATCATATTGAAAAACCTGAAATATATAAATTTGATGAAGATCAATATAATTATAATAATGGGTCGGATAGTGATGAGGACTGTGAGGAAAATGAAGACAGTTGCGAAGAAAATGACGATTTTGATTTAGATGAGTCAAGTGAAGATGATTCAAATGATGAGTTAAAAAAAAGTAACTATATAAAATTGATACATGATTTATCGAAATATAAAAATAATGTTTATTTATCTGCAACGATTGATCCTATTGAAGGATTTGACTTTTATAAAAAAGATATAAGAGATATGATTGAAGAGAATTATTTATCGGATTATACAGTTCATATTCCTATTTTTAATGATGATCCAACTAATAGAAATATTTGTGAGTATGTTTTGAATAATTATAAAAATATGATTATTTATTGTAATAGTCAAGAAGAAGGACAACAAATAAATGATTTGATGAATTCTATTATGAATAAATCATGTGAATATTTAGATTGTAATACAAAAAAGAGTAAAAGAAATGACATTATTAATCAATTTAAAAGTGGTAATTTACCATTTTTGGTAAATGTTCGTATTTTAATTGAAGGTTTTAATGCACCTATTACAAAAGGAGTAATTTTTATGCATTTACCTAAAGCATCAACTACACTTATTCAGATTATTGGAAGATCTTTAAGATTACACTGTGATAAAAAATATTCTAATATAATATTACCTTATAGTTGTAATGAAGATGGTGATAATATTAGTAATTTTTTGAAAGTGATGGCAAATAATGATAAAAGAATTAAAAAATCATATGAAAGGAAAGAATTAGGAGGTTATATATTATTTAATATGAATGAAGAAGATGATGGTAAAGAATCTAATAAAAATATTGATTGTGAGGAAAAGACTAATATTGAATTCAAATTTGAAATGGTTTATAACAGTATGGGTGAAATAAAAAATTTGGAAGAAATATGGGAATTTAAAAAAAATTTATTATTTGAATATGTGGATAAATATGGATTATGTCCAAAACAAAGAGAAATATATAAAGATATAAAAATAGGACAGTTTTATCAAGATTTAAAAAAAAAAATATATAATAATGGTAAATATAATAATTATATTTATAATTTATTATCAGAAAATGTTATTTTAAAAGATCATATTGATAAATATCTTAATTATAAAGAATTAAATAAGAATAATAATGATGTAAAATTAAGTTTTGATGAATTATTTAAAATTTTATTAGAATTTATTGAAAAGGAAGGAAGATGTCCTCATAAAAGAGAATCATATAATGATATAAAAATTGGAGCATTCTTGGGTAATCAAAAACATAAAATAATAAATAAGGAAAATAAATTATATAATATATTATCAGTAAATGAAATTATTAAAAATAATTTAGATAAATATTTGGAAGAAAAAGATAAAAATAAAACAAAAGTAAAATTTACACAAGATTTTTGGTATAATTTATTTTTTGAATTTATTGAATTAAATAAAAGATGTCCTTTAAGAAAAGAAATTTATAAAGATTTTAATTTAGGGAATTGGTTTCATATTACAACTAAGAAAAAAATAACAGATATAAATAGCGCGGAATATATAAAATTATCTAAAAATATAATTGTAAAAGAACATTTAGATGATTATTTGAAAATTAAGAATCCAAATAAAATTAAACTGAAAAAACATGAAATACATAATCTATTTTTAGAGTTTGTAGAAAAAGAAAAAAGAGTTCCAAGTAAAAAAGATATTTTTAACGATTATAAAATAGGAATGTCTTATCAAGATTTGAAGAAAAGATTATCAAGTATAAATGATAAAGAATATATTGCATTGTCTGTAAATACTATTATTAAAGATAATTTAGATAAATACATTGAAGAAAAAAGTAAAAAAGTAAAATAATTTTATAATAATTTTATAATAATTTTATAATAATAATAATAAATAATTTAATAATAATAATAATAATAATAATAATAATAATAATAATAATAATAATAATAATTTAATAATAATTTAATAATAATAATAATAATAATTTAATAATAATTTAATAATAATTTAATAATAATTTAATAATAATTTAATAATAATAATAATTTAATAATAATAATAATTTAATAATAAATTTTAATATTTTTTATATAATAAAAACTTATTTTTAATAAATTAAAAAAAAATGATTTTTATTTTTGATATAAAAAGATTATAATATTATGACATCATAAACAAATTATGTCTAACTCAAACACAAAAACTATTGAAGAAACTTATGTTAAAAAAACTCAACTTGAACACATATATGATCTGCCTGATACATATATAGGTTCAATTGAAAATACTGAATTAGAAGCATGGGTTTATAATGAATTTACTGACAAAATGGAATTTAGAAACATTACTTATATACCAGGTCTTTATAAAATTTTTGATGAAATTCTTGTTAATGCAACCGACCAGTATGTTAGGACTAATAAAAATAATTCTATATTAAACAAAGTAACAATGATTTCGGTAAATATAAATAAAGATATAAATTTAATTTCAGTTTTAAATAATGGCGAAGGAATACCAATAATTAAACATAAAGATTTTGGAATTTACATCCCTGAAATGATTTTTGGTCAATTATTAACATCAACAAACTATGATAAAAATGAACAGAAAATTACATCGGGCAAAAATGGAATCGGATCAAAGGCTTGTAACATTTTTTCAACATTATTTAAAGTTGAAACAGTAGACGCTGATAGGCAACTGAAATACACCCAAATTTTTGAAAAAAACATGAGTATTGCACATCCTCCTGAAATAACAAAATTTACAGGTAAGCCCTATACAAAGATTGAGTTTTCACCAGATTTAGTTCGTTTTGGAATTGATAAAATTGGAGATGATACAATTGCACTTATGAAAAAGAGAGTTATTGATATTACTGCTTGCACAGGTAAGACTGTTACAGTAATGTTAAATGATAAAAAGATAGAATCAAAAAGTCTTGAAAAATATATAAGTTATTATTTGGATGATGATGTTGAAAGAGTTTATGAAGAAGTGAATGATAGATGGGAAATTGTAGTATGTGTTAATCCAGATACTAAATTTGAACAAATATCTTTTGTTAATGGAATTTCAACATTAAAAGGTGGAAAACATGTTGATTATGTAGTAAATGGTATTGTTAAAAAGATTCAAAATTATGTAAGCACTAAAGGAATCAAACGCAAGAAGATTGAATTAAAACCAGCACATATTAAAGATAATCTTTTTGTTTTTGTTAGATCAACTATTGAAAATCCATCTTTTGACAGTCAAATTAAAGAATATCTTACAACCCCGGCAAGTAAATTTGGTAGTAAATGTGAAGTTTCAGAAAAATTTGTTGAAAAGTTGATTAAAACAAGTCTTGTTGAACGTTCTATGAAACTGAGTGAATTTAAAGACAATATTGGTCTTCAAAAAGCAAGTGGTAAAAAAACAACTAGTTTAAGAGGTATTGATAAATTAGATGATGCAAATAAAGCAGGAACAAGTGAATCTTTAAAATGCACATTGATTTTAACGGAGGGAGATTCAGCTAAGGCATTGGCCGTTTCAGGTTTAAGTGTTGTTGGACGCGATTATTTTGGAGTATTTCCATTAAGAGGAAAGTTATTAAATGTTAGGGATGTCACTATGAAAAAAATAAGTGAAAATGCGGAGATATCAAACTTGGTAAAAATCATGGGTTTAAAGTTCAATGGTAAAAAGAATAACTTAAAGGAAGATACTTTAAAAGATTTACGTTATGGACGTATAATGATATTTACTGATGCAGATGTTGATGGTAGTCATATTAAAGGTCTATTAATCAATCTTATATCAATCTTTTGGCCGGAATTATTAGAAATCAAGGGTTTTATAATATCTTTGGCGACACCAATTTTGAAAGTTAAGAAAGGCAAAGAAGTTATTAATTTTTATACAATGACTGAATTTAATAATTGGCAAAATGGCATTGAAAATGTGGGCTCATGGGATATTAAATATTACAAAGGTTTGGGCACAAGCACATCTGATGAAGCAAAAGAGTATTTTACAGATTTTGAAAATAAGAATATTTTTTATTCTGTTGCGGAAACAGACGATGATGTTGAAAATAAAGAAATGTCAATAGATAAGATTGAGTTGGCATTTGATAAAAATCGTTCTGAGGATAGAAAAGTATGGTTAAAATCATATGATAAGGATAATATTATTGAACAATCGCAAAAGTTAGTCCTTTATCACGAATTTATTGATAGGGAATTAATACATTTTTCGGATTATGATTGTAAAAGGTCTATACCATGCATTTGTGATGGATTAAAACCATCTTTGAGAAAGATTTTATTCAGTTGTTTAAAAAAGAATCTTAAAAAAGAGATTAAAGTGGCACAACTAGCTGGATATATTGGAGAAAAAAGTGCTTATCATCACGGTGAAACATCGTTACATGAGGCAATTATTGGTATGGCGCAAGATTTTGTGGGATCCAATAATATTGAGTTATTGGAACCAAAAGGGCAATTCGGAACTAGGTTACTTGGGGGCCATGATTCTGCTTCACCAAGATATATTTTTACAAATCTATCTGAATTGGCATTTCATATATATAACCCTTTAGATAATCCCCTTTTGGAATATAATGAAGATGATGGTAAAAAGATTGAACCTATATGGTATTTACCAATTATTCCTATGATTTTAGTAAATGGAACAGAAGGTATTGGAACAGGATTTAGTACTAAAGTACCCCCTCATGACCCTGAAATTATTGTTCAAAATCTATTTAATTTAATGGATGATAAACCACTTGTTAAAATGACGCCATGGTATAGAGGATTTAAAGGAACAGTTGAATTCAAAGGCATTAATGAATATGGTAGTGAACAGTATATTAATAAAGGTAATTTTAAAATAATTGATGATACAACGGTAGTTATTGATGAACTACCTATTGGTAAATGGACAGATGATTATAAAACTTTTTTAGAGAGTCTTTTATATGAAAAAGCGAATAATGATGGAAAGGCATCTAAACAGTGTTTAGTTGATTTTAGTAATAATTCAACTGAAAAGATAGTGCATTTTACGTTAAAATTTAAAAAAGATGAGTTTAATTCAATAAGGATAAATAATGAATTTGAAAATATTTTTAAATTAACTGATAGTAAAAACAGCAATTATAGTAATATACATTTGTATAACAATAAGGGAATTATATGTAAATATGATAGCCCCGAGGATATTATAGAAGAGTTTTATTTACTACGCCTTGTTTATTATACTAAGAGGAAAGATTATATGATAAAATCAATTCAGAAAGAATTGGATGTATATCAATCTAAGATTCGTTTTATTGAAGAGTTTATAAGCGGTGAAATAAATATTATTCAAAAGGAAGATGAAGAGATTGAGGCTATGTTAATTGAACGCAATTATCCTAAATTTGGAAAAGAAGATTTTAATAAAAAGAGTGATGATGATAATGAAGAAGAAGATACATCGTCTTTTACATATGAGTATTTATTAGGAATGAAGATTAAATCATTGACTAAGAAAAAGATTGAAGAACTTAAGACACTACATGCGAATAAATTAGCATTATTTAATGATTTAATGTTAAAGAGTGAAAAAGATCTATGGAGAGATGATTTAAATAAATTTATTGATGTTTATAGGATAAAGATTGATAAATATAATAAAAAGATGGATGAACAAAATAAATTATTGGCATCACAAAATAAGAAGAAACAAGCTTCTAAAAAAGTTATTGTTAAAAAGAAGTAAATAAAAAAATTTCACATATTAGGTAAATTAAGTTACTATACATTTTTAGAATTATAATTATTAAAAATTATTATTACAAATTATTATTAAAAAATAAAACTAATATTCAATTCGTTTATCATATTCTTTCCATAAAATAAAACTTTTTTGGGCATAGTCACCTTCTATATGAGTCATTTTTAACTGTCTATCTTGATTAGGTTTATTTATTTCATCATAAATAAATGAATCATCAAAATCAATGTTTGCAGCATCATTGCGAGTATTCCCATAAAAAACAGTGTTTATACGTGACCAATAAATAGCAGATAGACACATAGGGCATGGTTCACAACTTGTATATAATATACAATCTGATAAATTAAATGTATTTTTAATTTTACATGCATTTCTTATAGCAACTATTTCAGCATGTAGAGTAGGATCATTTTCAACGGTTACTTTATTTACGCCTGTACTGACAATATTATAATCATTATCTGTTATTACACACCCGAATGGCCCACCTCCATTATTTATATTTTCAGTTGCTAAATCACATGCACATTTAATTAGTTCATTATTTTTTTCTCTATTTTTTTCCTTATTATAATTATTTAGTGTTTTCATATTATAGATATATTTATAAAATATATTTTTAATTATCAATATAAACAAATTTTTAATTATCAATATAAACAAATTTTTAATTATGAGTATTAAACAAACTTTTAATTATCGGTATAAACAAATTTTAATAATTTTATAATAAAATATATTAAAAAGAAATAATTGATTTAAAAATAATATAAGAGAATAAATTATTGAGAGACAATATTAAGAATGTCAGACCCCCAAGATTTATTATATACAAATCAATTTGTATCAGGTAATATATTATCTAATGAACAGATGCAGAATGAGACAAAATATTATAGTCGTTTTAAAAATTACATAGATAATGGTTTAGTTGAAGAGACACAAAAATATGTAAATGACAATGAATATGAAAATTCACATTTAAATATTAATAAAACAATATTTAAAAAATGGCCTGTTAATGGTAATAAAAATCATTATCCAATGTTTGATGATTTTACAAATGATGTTAGCTCAAATAATTATAAAAAAGAGATAATAACAAAAGTAAATATAGATTGTAATAATAGAGATATTGCTTATAATCCTAATTCAAATAGTTTTACAGTTCCATTAAATAAAACATTTAATAATATTAATAAAGTTATTATAAATGATTTAGTTTTTCCAAATACAAATCAATCAGTTACAAATGTTAATAATAGTTTGGCATGGCAATATGCATCAAAAAATAGTTTATTAGAAGGAAATATTGACAATTCAATTATTCCAGTTCCAGATAATAAAAGAACTATATCATATAGTAGTTTACCCAATTCAGTATATTGTTATAATACATCATCTGGTATATTACCAGATTTAGGTAATTATTTGGTATATCAAACAACTATTACACCTGGTTATTATAATATTGAAACATTAATTAGAAATATACAGTTTTCAACATCAAAAATAACACATGGTTCAAATAATTTAAAAAATAATATTAGTATAATTGAACAACCATATGTAGCTTATCCTAAAAGAATAGGTACACCTCATTTATTTAGAGTTGATATTGATCCATTATCAAGTATTGTTAAATTTGTAAACAGAATTGAAGAGATTAATATTGCAGCGATTCAAACATTTTCACCATATAATAATAATTTTTTATTGTCTGATATATTTTACGAGAAATCTACACAATATCAAACGAATAATTATTATACATTAGATACGAAATATATATATATTGTAGTACCTGCATCAAATGATACTACAAGTCAATATTATTTAAATCCAGATTGTATATATACACCTAATGCATTTCCATTAGTAATAACAGATTTAAAAACAAATGTTGGTAATATCGATTATAGATTAATTAATTATACGGAATTTTATGACGTTGAAATATATTTACAAAATGGTTATAATATTAATGAATTACAAACAATATCGTATTATAAATATATTGATACATTAATATTATCCAAACCGGGTTCAACTACACAACAGAATTCAACTGTTCGATATTTACGTTTTGCACTACAATTATCTACAGGAACAGTTAATTCAAAACAATATAATCCTGATGGAAATATTATAAGACCATCTATAACAAATAATATTATTTTTTCAAGTGTATTAAATTCATTTTTATCACAGCGTCGATATGATTCTTTAACACTAAATATTCCATCAAATAATACAATATATCCAGATGAAGGGCAATTTAATGGAAATAATTTATTTCAAGATGGATTACAAATAATTCAGCCAGGGGTTGACCAAACATCAGGATTACCTATTTTTAATGCCATCCAAAAAAATACTGATAGTAATGGAAATATTACATTTAATACTATTGATGGAGGATTTATTTTAAATAGTTCTTATAGTTCACCTGCTATTTTTACGGATTATATATATGTAGATGAAAATGTTTATATAGGACGTTCATTATTATTTAGATGGATTTTTGATAAAAAAGATGGTTTATATATAAATTATGAATTTAATACAGATAATGAAAAAAAACGTTCATTATTAAATATTTTGGCATGGCCTATTGCAAATCAAACAGATGAAATATATGTTGTAATACAGAATGATGGGTTCAGTTTTGTAAAAACTAATTATCAAGCGTATGTTTTAAATCAACACCAATTAACTACAAATCAAAAAAATTTATATTCATCTATTACAAGTATACCTTCTTATAATTTAAAATTACAATATTTTTCAAATCAATATTACTTTATCAATGATACGTATATTTATATTAAAATAAAATTTGATTCAAATGAAGTTATTGATAATACAGACCAAGTTATTAATGCTATATGTTCAAAACAGTTGCAATACAATAGAAATTATATAAATGAAAAATTATTTAATGTAAATATAGGTGATGATTATACATGTATTACAAAGGATAATCCTGATATAGAAGTATATCAAAAAGATCAGTCACATATATTTGCTAAAATATTATTAAGTAATGTTCCTGGTAATTATGATACGGTTATATCAAATATAAATAGGAATAACAGTTATATGATAAATTATTCAAACTTATTAAATAATGTTTCAAATGTAACGATTGAAGCATATAATGCAGATTTAAAATTGTTAACAATAAAAAATAATTTTAGTTTTACATTAAATATACATGAAATTAAAAATGTTTTAAAAGAGACTTTAATAGATACGAAGGCAAATAATGTTGTAACAACTGGATGGACAAAATAATTTTAATTATTTATTTAAAATTTAATCCGCTATATATAAATAAAAAAGATCTATTATAAATTATATAATGAATCAATTAACGAGTCAATTTCAAAATGGTCGTGTTACATTAACAGATAATAATATGAAAGATATGAAAATGATTGATAAAAATAACGAAACAATGAATAATTTTCAAGTAGAAGCATTGTATGGTATACAAGAGACATCATTATTAAATCAATTATTTTTTTCAAAAAAAAATATGGATATTATTCAAAATATGATACGTTATAATGTTTATGTTAAAAGTGATAATAAATATGTAATCGGGCGACAATCTGATATAGAATTGGAAATTATAATGAGGTCTATTTATTTACAACATAGTCCAAATAGACCTGATAAAATAAAAGAACAGCTTGAATATTTAAATAAATTAGTTTCTGATTGGTGTACTGAACAAATAATTCCTGAAGTACAGCAGTATTATGGATATATTAAAGAAATTGAATATATGCCAGTGCCGATTGATTTGCCTCTTAATTTATCATCTAAAGGTTCGAGGTCTTTACGTTCTGTTACTACTACTTTTTAAATAAATCCAATATTTTAATATAAAGATATATTTATAAATTTATATTATTAAATAATGGAGGATAATCAAAAAGAATCATACTTAAAAACAGATGATAACCGATTAATAAATGAAAAATATATAAGATGGATAGAAAAAATAGATGAATGTTATAAAGTTTGTATTAAATCAAACGGATGTATGAATATAGATACACATAAAATATGTAAAATAAATAATCTGGATAGTTATAATAAACTTAATAAATATTTTGAGTAAGTAAAATAATGTTTGACTTAATATTATAATATTTTTTCTTTTTCCAGATATATTTTAAAATCATCTAAATCAATATTTACATGTGCTTCATCTGTAACATATTGGTGATGTTTAATTTTACATGCATTAGATAATGGTAAAAACCAATTATCTAATTCATATTTACTTTTATTAATTATTTCAACTAATTGAGAGTCTTTATTCATAAAAATAATATTTGACAAACTTGCACCATGTTGACAAAATATTAATTTCGCATTATTAAAAAGTTTATATTGGTCAAATATTGGTGTATATTCAAGTGATATATTTAAAACTTTTTTTTTAGGAAATAATTTTTTAATAAATTTAACAAATTCTTTATGATTAATGATACTTCGTAATTCTTTGCCAGAATGTTTAAAAAGTTCTTTTAATTTATTATTATAACTTTTATCATCAACGTCTTTTTTAGTATTTTTTAAATCTTCCACTATTTCATACGATTTATGTACTTTTCGTTCAATTATTAATATATCATACTTTTTAACGAGGTCTAAATCATATTTTTTAGTATTTTCTTTCATCCATTTATTAATATTAGTATAATCATTGTATTTTAAAAAATCGCCATAACCTTTCTTCTTCATTACAAGATTCCTTTTTAAAATATTTGGATTAGGGTGCATGTCATATGATTTAAACAGTTTTTGTTCAATTAATTTGTCTTTATCTAATTTTTGACATAATTCCATATCACTATATCTAAATTTAATATTAATAGGTAATTCCATTAATATACGTAACATTGGGCCGAAATTAGTATTGAAAATATATACTGGTTCAATACCTTTTTTTAAATATTCAAATGTGTCTAATAAGAGTGGTATAAAAACGGACATCATAAAATGATAATAATTTTGAACAGAACCATGCAATGGATATATTTTTTTAATTTCAATATATTTAATTTCATTTGTTTCTTTATTGCTTTTAATATTTTTATACATATTATTGACCATTTTCTTTTTAGTTAAATTTAGTTTTGAGTTTTTATTATCCATAAACTATTATATACTACATAGAGATTTATTTCATATTAGTTGTTTTAAGATAAATAATTTTTTATATAAGATTTATATAAAAAATTCTATAAAAAAATATTTTATTATATATGTTCAAGAAATGCAGTGGGATAATATACATTTGCTTTATTATTTTTAATTACATTTGAATTTTCATAAAAACATTTTCAATCAGAGTCGTTCGTTTTTCGTGGATATTTCAAATGTCTTGTCTTAGTCCGTGCCTTTTTATGTAATATAATAGCTTATTGAAATAAAGAAAATAAATTAAATTGTAAACTTATATGGATTTAATAAATTATTTGTTATATTTTTTTTAATTTTTATAGTAATCTTTTTTCTCTTACTATCGCCAGTTTGATTAAATTTATCAATCTTTAATATATTTTCAAGTTCATCCATGCTAATATTATAATTATTCATAAAATTTATTAAATTACTATTATTAGTATTATCATTACCTATTGGTTTTACACATTTATAAAATTCTGCCGTATCATTTTTTTCATCCAAATTTTCTTCTTCATTATCTTGCTGAAAATCTTCATCACTTTCACTATCACCCGATTCTTTAAGTAATAATTTCTTATGCTGTTCATAATAATATTTTACTATTTCAGTTAAGTATATCATTTCGTCATTATCATAATTTATTTTACCTATTGAAAATCTCGAAGAATTCAATATTTTTTTGTTTGAATACATTTGTGATATTTTGTTTAATAAACTTGTAAATTCAACATCTTCAACAATAGGGCTCTTATTTTTCAATTGCATAATATTATAATTTGGAATAGATGCACCATATACACTCGCTATATCATATAACTCAATCCAATCTTGTGTTTCATAAATATTAGTTTGTATTGTATCATGTATACATAGTGATTCTATAATGTTTTTATATGTTTTTAATTTATTTTTTATAGTATCATCGCTCTTTTTTATATAATTATATGAATTATGATATACCATTAAAGGTATTAATAAACAATCTACATCAAAGTATTTTTGTGAATCGGACACCTTCATATTTTTGCTCATTAATAAATGAGTTGACTCCATTAATTGAATATCTTCGTTTTTAGAATTAAATGCTTCTAAATATATTTTAAACATATTCACCGTAATTAATTCTCCGTGTGCATAATTATATATATCTTCTAATAATATAATCAATAAACGAACATCTCCATTAACATGTTTACATATAATCGGTTTTACATCCTCTTCTATTTTTTGATTATTCTTAAGATATAAATCATCGATTATATAAATAATCTCTTCATATGTTAATTTATAAAGATTTATAACGACTGAATATTTTTTTAAATCATTTATTTTTTTGTCATTTATATCATTTGATGTACATACTATTGGATTATATAATTTAATATAATCATCATGAATCAACTTTTTAGTTGTTTTTTTTAAAGGTTTTTCTTCTATTGTTTTTTTATGAGATAAAAACTTGTCATTATTCTTTAAAATACTTAAAAATTCATTAAAGCCACCTTTATCTGATAATTTACATATTGTATCTATTTCATCTAATAAAATGCCGATTGGTCTCTTACCATAATTAAACATATCAATAACATTATTGTATGACAACGTTTTTTTAAGAAACTCGCCTATTTTTTTTTGACTTCTAATGTCACTTGAATTTAACTCAATTTTGTCATAATTATATTCTTTAAATAATAGTTCTGCTAATAGTGTTTTTCCACATCCAGATGGACCTAATATAAGACATACTTTTTTAGAATTAACCGAGTTTTTTTTATAATTTTCTATCCATTCTTTGGCTTTTTTAATTTCATTTATATTGTGTTTAATTTCATTTAAAAAAATGGGTTTATATTTATCAGACCAATTCATAAATATTATATATTAAAATAATTTGTAATATTTATTTTAAGTAGTAAATTTTTATTTTAAGTGGTAAATTTTTATTTTAAGTGGTAATATTTAGGAGAGAAAAAAGATAAAATTATGAAGTGGGTGGACTATTACAAATCTCATTTACGCCTGACCATATACCTTGAACATTCTTTGATGGACCACAATAATTAATCCATTGACATCTACTCATTGAATTATTTACACTTTTATTTAAAAAGTCGTATTTTTCATTATACGTGTAACTTGTTAATCCATCTGGATCACCATATTCCCATGTATAATCTTCATCTATCTTTGGAAATACCATCTTAACAGGATTACATTTTCCAGCATAACTTCCCGATGTTGGATTTACTGAATCAATATTAAATGAATTGTGACATACATAATCACCTTTTGGTGTTATTCCTGTATTAACCCAGTAATCAGGACATTTTAATCCCGAATTCTGCATATAATTATTTGGAGGATTAGCATCTTCTGCAATTTTTTCTTCAATTTTATGTTTAATGTATTTATATAAATAAACAATTAGATATGATACGACTACTAATAAACCAATTGCAGCTAATACTGTAACAACTGCGGACATGTTATTTATAATATAATATAGAAAAAAATAGTATATTATATTATTAATTATATAAATATATATTTTTTATAAATGTATTACTTAAAAAGATTTTAAGTATTTAGTTTGGAGTATTCTGGAGTAGGTATTCTTCTATATCATCTACATGGAAAGTGAAAATTATCACAATAATTTAAGCTATCAATAATTCCAAATATTACTCATATCCAGGAGGGGCATATTCATGGGGCATTTTAATGTTATTTGTGCATCACGGTAATTAAAAACGTAATCGTCGCCGTTCTCAAAACAGCCAATAATTATTGGTTTTTTCTCTTGTATTTCAGCAAGAGAACGAGTCAATAACTCGACGCCTGGAATGTTTTTATCACTCTGAACCTGAACATCGATTGTTTTATTTCCGATGCTTATTTGTAGAACAGATTGAGTGTATATATCAGATAAACCACGACCACCTACGTTTAAAATCGCCATGACTAAAACAAAAAGACCAATAAGTACGAAAATAGATTCAATCATTTCAAAATTATGTTTATTTAAGGTTGCTTGTTGTTAAAGTTTTTGTTATTACAGCACTTTCTGTTAAAAGTATTTGTGTTTTATTTACATTGTATTGTAAAAATAATTTTTAGATTTTTAGCCATCAGTTTTTTATAAAATTAGTTAATTCTTTATACAGGAATAATATTTTAAATCATGAGTATGGTGTACAATTCTTTATTATAAAATGTTTATGTAAAGGTTTAAATTACTTCACATAAAATAAAATCAATCGCTATATAATGTAAATAATAACTCTTCTATAATATATATAATTTTAATGATAAAATATTTGATTTTTACTATAATTTGTATAGTAAAAAAATGTGCATGATTATATTTTTTTATACTCCTCCTCCAAAAAGGCTTTATCCTTATTTAAGATTAAAAGCCATTCGTTTAGTTTTTCTCGTGATAGAGAAGAGTCATCGCATACATTACTTATTTTTTCGTCTATTCTATTAATAGCCCAAAGTAAATGTTCCTTTTTATTATACGGGCTTTTACCTTGATTTGACTTAAGAAGAATCATTAAAATAATAGAAACTATAATTATGAATAAACCACATACAAGATTCATGATAGCAATAATACAGACTTCAAAAAACATCTTTTACTTCTAATATACGAAAATATAAATTAAAACTTATTTTGGTATCAATATTTTTGTTAATAATATTTTATATGAAAAAGTTTTTTAGATTTTTAGCCATCATTTTTTTATAAATTATAAAAATATATATTTATAAAATATAGATTTCTATAAATAGATATATTATTATATATAGATGTTATCATATATCAGGAAAAAATGAAATAACATATACTATAATAACTATCTTTATTAAATTGTGTATTCTATATTGATTAAATGTTCATGAATTTTTCTATATCATAGTGAATTATATAAAGATAATAATAATGTAACTAATTTCACTGAATGATTTTATCAGAACTAATCTCAATCAGAAATATTACATTTCGGTAGCTTAAATGGAAGCACATCTAGATGCTCAATAATTTGATATATAGTAATGAAAAAAGCTAAAATGGCTGGAATGAGTATCATACACCTCAGTATTAGACAAAACATTTCTAAAAAGATTAAAAGCATTTCACAAAAGGAATTCATTTTTAAAACTGTTTAAATTAATTTTATTGTGTGTTACGTTTCTTGATATTAGTTTACTTGTTGTTGAGTATTGCGTGTTTATTTTAATTATATTATAAAAATATTTTTTAGATTTTTAACCATCAGTTTTTATATAAAAATTTAAATTTCTTCAACATATAATGTAAATAATAATTCTTATTTGAAATATAATTTTATAAATTCATTACTTAAAAACATTTTAAATATTTGATTGCGGTATTCTAGAGTATCGGTTAACAATGCTAAGTATATAAAAATATTTACTTTTTAATAATTTTCTTAGAAGGGTTTTTAGTAGATTTTTTTTTTAAAGGTGTACTACGTTTTAATTTTTTATTTATTTCACCTAAATGTTTATATTTATTATAAATTGTTTTTAATAATTCAAAATTTTTTTTTGGTTTAAGTTCATTTATTACATTTTTAAATGTTAAAAAGGGTGTTTTTGTATTTATAATACTTGGATCAATATCATAATATTCCTGAAATGTTATATCAAATGCGCCAAACCTCATTTTAGATTTATCTAATTCTAAAATATTAATTAATTTATTTAGATCTTTTTCTTTATTTGTTTCTATTTCAGTATATGCAGGTAAACCAGGAATAATATCTATTGTTATTTCGTTTGCTAAAGGATGTTTCCATTTTTCACGATATGATTCTTGATAAGCTTTTTCTTTTAGTCCTAAACTTTTATAAAATTTAACACCATCTTCGAAACTCTCATTAATAGAAATTTCATTTTCTTCTGCATATTTTGGTGTAGGATATGTTTTAGAAGTTAATGTAACCTTATCTCCTTCATCGCGAACTCTACAATATCCAGTTAGATTATTATCACATAAAGGAAATGCTGACCTTCTAAAAAGTCTTAGTTTAAAAACTCGTTTACATCCTTTTGATTTAAGCAATTTTCTATACTCATCTATATCAATATCTAAAAATTTTGCTTCTATTTCTGTTGGCATATGGTGTTATTATATTATAATAAAATATATTTTTATAAAATATATTTTTATAAAATATATAAAAATATTATCTAAAAAATAGTTTATTAATATCTCTTGTTAATTTTAATTCTTTTATATAAATCTTCTAAATGAAAATTATAAAATACCACTAAAAATAACTTATTTGTATACTGTTTTTATATAATTCCACTTTTTATCATTAAGTATTTATTTTGATATTTAAAAAATTCACTTTTTAGAACTGTTATATCTTTCTTTCCATGTTAATTTGTAATTCCATCCATTAATATTAAAACGGAACTTATGATTTTCTCTCAATTCACATATTATCTCATTACAGAATTCAATGTCATTTAACAAACACCGTTTTAGAGCTTCTCGTGGATGTTTACAGTCACTATTTTCTTTAATAAAAATAGTTACATTTGGCGTTAGTTCTTGATTTTCAAATTTAATTGTTTGTAACCAGATTATTTTTTTAACTCTTGAGCGTCTCATGATTGAATTTGAGGGAGGCGGAGACTTAAAAAACATTGATATTATTGAATCAATCAATGTAGAACCGTAGTATACAACAATGGATGTTAAGAGTATTATATTTAAAAGGATTAAAAATCCTGAAAAGGTATGTTCCATTTTTTGAGATAATATTTAGGAATTACTTGTTATTAATTAAAATACAACACTTAAGATATTATTAATCATTTTTTTATAAATAGAAGAAATATATCAAAAATGCACAAAAATAAATGATAGAAACAATATGATTTACACATCATACATTAATCGATTCTTTGTGTATATTTCTGGACAAACTAACGTAACATTTATAGTATTTGCGTCGTTTTTTAATCTAATATTATAGTCATGTCCTTTTTTGAAATTATGCAATATTTTTCTTTTATTTGTGCTTACAATTTTTCGTAATTTCGTTTTATACTCGATATAACTTATTTTTATATCAAAACTCTCAAGTGGATTAAATCCACACACGGCTTTGAAGCGTATTTTTTCTCCATTATTGTCGATGATTTTCATTATAGGAGACCATTTATTCAAATACATTTTTTTTAAGTGATAGTTCAAAAAAATGAGTAATTCGTAAATAAAAAAGAAAGAAAGAGCTTTTAATACTTGTAAAATGTCGATGTTTTGAAGGATGAATAATATTGATATATTTAGCATTGTATTAAGTATTTCACGCTGAAAAAATAAATTTCTATTCGATTCAGTGGATAGTTCTGTATATTTTTTATATATTTCTGTAGATTTCTCTTTATTTATATCAGCATCGGTGCCTTTATATTGAATGTATAACATTTTATTAAACAATTAAATTATTATATCTCTAACAATTCACATTTTAATTTAACTAATATAAAAAATTATATGAATATATCTAATCATATTATCTATCATTTTTTATATAGTTTCCGCCTCATACAAATTATTATACATATTATTATACAAATTATTTTTATAATTTTTAAAATCTTTAAAAAGTTTTTTGTTTTTTTAAAATTTTGGCTATTTTACGCTTTTCGTTTGTTTCAAATGGTATGTATTATTTGTTAATTAAAAAATCTTATTTTTACATCTTTTGTAAAATTTTCAAATAGACATTCCTTTTCATGGGAATGTTTAAGTTTATTCCATATATATTGTTTGTAAAAGTCAAACGTACATTCAACAAAACTTTTGAATTCCATCATTTGAATGTCGTGTAGAGATTCACATTCTACAGTAAAAGACATTTTTTCATTTCTTTCATAATTTAACATCTTACACATTGTTGATATATTTCTCCACTCAATGTCTTCGTGTAATGATTTAGTTACGATTGCACACATCGGTTTTGGAAATTCAATTTCTATGTTTATATATGAGAATGTATTTAAGAACGTAGGTATGGCTTCAGCCATGTATTCATCGTAATCTGAGAACGTAGTTATGGTTTCATCCATGTGTTTGTATTCATCGTAATTTGTAATTAAGCTTGTACCTAAGCTTGTACATTCACCTGTATACAAGCCTGTACATGAGTCTACATAAGAAATACTACCAAAATCTTCATCTAAGTGTGCGCTTAAACTTGAGTTTGTACATTCGTTTGTACATAAGTCTTCATAAGAGCTTCTACCAAAATCTTCATCTAAGTGTGCGCTTAAACTTGAGTTTGTACATTCGTTTGTACATAAGTCTTCATAAGAGCTTCTACCAAAATCTTCATCTAAGCGTGCGCTTAAACTTGAGTTTGTACATTCGTTTGTATACAACTCTGTACATAAGTCTTCATAAGAGATTGTATTATGAGTTGTATCCAATCCTTCATAGATGCCCGTATAAGAGTATAAATATGACATTTTAGAAAAGATATTAAAAAATAATAGATAAGTATTGATATTTATTTATAAATGTATAAATAATTATCTATCATTTTTTATAATATATTAACTTAAATAATGTTGAACAGGTCTATCCTGATATTTACCTACTTCGTATACAGGCTCGGCGTTTGTCACGTCTCTTTTTATTTTTGGATAACATAATTTACAATCACCTTTATCATTCGTGCATTTACAATTAGAATACACATCTAAATTTCCATTTATATCGCATACTTTTGGCATAAATGCTGGTTTTAATCCTTCCTTAGAACATTCATCGCTTAAACCAGTTGTTGGATATAAATATCCATCTACAAGTCCATTATTATTATAAAAACTCTCAATAAAATCTTTACGGTCATTTAAATGTTTAACATATAACAATATCATAATTAATAAAAAAAGTAAAATAATTGGTATTATAGAAAGTGAACTATTTAAAGTAGATGTTCTCATTTGTATTTTTATATCTATATATAAATTAGAAACTTTTATAAGATTTTTTATTTTAATTATATGAAATATTTTTTAAATAAATTACATATTAACCCCAATAATCATTATTCGCCAGTCTTGCTTGAACAGTTTCGGCCGATTGTGGAAGCCATTGTGGCCCTGGAACTGGAAAATGCATTGGATTTGAAGCAGTATCTGGACCGGAACATAAATTATAATCATGTGTATTACCACCTACACATCTTTCATAATCATCCTCATATTTTAATTTTATAGGTTGTGGTGAAATATTTTTAATTTCGCATATTGGTTCTTCAACATCTTCATTATAATTTTTTTGTTGTTCTCTATATACTCTCTCTTCAACTTTCATTATATCATTGTATTTTGTTTTATTATCAAATTCATTATCTTGTATAGTAAAATGTTCATTATTATTTTCATGGTCATCTATTTCAATATTATCATCAGAATCATCATTCATATTATTAAAGTGGTCAATTGAGGCGTTTACATCATATAAAACAACCATATTCATATCAATTTTTTTTCTTAATAATAGATAATTACGTATTCTGGGATCATGCATCCATATTTTACATTTTTGTATTAAATGTGCTTTTTCATCACCTGATAGCATCATTCTTGAAATTACGTCTATAACAACCATTGTTAATAAAAATGTTAAAACGGGTATTAAGATTTGATTTATATATGAATTAGTTGACCATTTTCTTGCTTTGGATATACCAAATACAATAATTGCTAAAAGAAGCGACAGTGGGAAACTAAATGAATATAGAGGATTTTTATTTAAAAGATATTCTTCTACTATTTGTTCACAATTAATTTCCATATTATAATTTATATTGATATTTTAAAATTGATATTTTAAAATTGATATTTTAAAATTATAATTTAAAATTATAATTTAATTTTTTAAATTTTTTAAATTTTTACTTTCTAAAAATCTAAAATTATATAAATTAATTTAAAACTTATATAACTATTATAATTATAAAAAATAAAATATGAATAATTATTCTTCTATAAAAAAAAATATTATTCTTAAAAATAATAATGTCCCAAATAATTCAAGTAATAATAAACAAAATTCAAATTCTCGCGATTTAATTAAATCATTAAATTATAAAATACTTATTCTAAATTTGAAAAAAAGGATTGATAGAAAAAATGCTATAATAGAAAAATTAAGAAATGTCCATTTTGATGAAACATATGAATTCTATGATGCAATAGATGGTTATGAGATTAATGAAAATGTTGAGATGTATGAATTATTTAAAATAAATGATTTTGGAAATCGTAAAGGTTTTATTGGTTGTGCTTTGTCACACTATAATATTTGGATTGACTTATTAAAAGATGATACGAATGATTATTACTATATATTTGAGGATGACATTGTTTTGTCTGATAATTTTACAAAATATTTTAAAGATATCGTAACTGTAATGGCTGATTTTAATAAAAATATTGATATATTATTTTTAGGATATCACAACAGTGTTAAAATTGATAATATGACTACTGTAGAAGTATGTAATTTTAAAAATCATAAATATATAGGTGGAACTTTTTCATATATTATTACGAAACGTGGTGCACAGAAAATGATTGATTATATTATGTTAAATGGTATTAGACATGGTATTGATTACGTTATTAAAATAAATAAAGAATTATTAATATTTGAATTAGACCCACATATCATTTATTCAGATTGGGTTAAAGAATTTGTAAGTGACGTAGATAGTGATATTCAAAAAGATTTTAGTGGATTTGATTTAGATAAAGTTAAAATAAATACGTATGATGAGAATTCAACTAAAACATTCTATGTTAAAATGTTGTGTAATTGGCAGAGCGGGAATGATTTATGTAATGAGTGGAATTCAATGTCAAAAGGTAAAAATGAATATACATGGAATAATATTAAAATTGTTGGGGATGATTATGAAAATCCGGATTATTACGTTATTGTTAATAAACCCCTTAGAGATACGGATTTTTATGACCCATCTAAAACAATTGTTTTTCAAATGGAACCTATGTGTTTAGATTATAGTCAAACGTGGGGTGTAAAAACATGGGGTGAATGGGCGAATCCCGATGAATCACGGTTTTTATCAGTTAGACATCACAAAAATTATTACAATAATTGTTCATGGCAGTTTGGTAGGGGATATGCGGATTTTCAAAAGGATATTGAAAATGACGATTCGCGCATATTTAAGTATTATAATTATTTTGCAACAGTGTGCTCTTCAAAGTATCATGACCCGGGCCATCGTTTAAGAGTAGACTTTTTAAAATTTTGTGAGAGTAAGGAAGGGAACAATTCTTCAAATGACTTATTTAAGATAGATATTTATGGATTTGATAATCATCATAATTTTAAAAATTATAAAGGGCGACTTGATAATAATCAAAAAATAGATGGATATTTTCCATATAAATATTATTTTATCGCTGAAAATAATAGTGAGTATAACTATATTAGTGAGAAATTATGGGAGCCCATATTATGTGAATGCTTATGCTTTTACTGGGGTGCACCTAATGCATCGTCCTATATAAATCCTGAAGCATTCGTTCAATTGGATTTAAATGATTTTGAGGCTTCATATAATATAATGAAAAAGGCCATGGTAGAAGACTGGTATTCAAAACGAATTAATATTATACGTTATGAAAAGAGTAAAATATTAAATTATTATAATTTTTTTCCAACTATTGAAAGAATTATTATAAATGATATTTATAAGAATGAATTAAATGATATATCAAACAATATGTCGGTTCATTATTTATCAAATAGTTCTTTAATAAGCCCTTTTGTATTGACCTTAATAGATATTGGATTTAAAGTTGATATTGTAAATAATATTTTTGATAATGAACCTATAAAAATTGAAAATATTAACGGTAGTGATTACGAAAAGAGAATACTTTTTAAAAATGAAATAAAATATTTTATGACGCCTCATCAAATTAATGATAATAATGTAAAAATATTTTTAAATAATTATAGACAAATAAATTTATTTGAAGAGTTATTAAAGGGTTGTAATAAAAATGGCGAATACACTGATAAAAATAATTTTTTAATTATTACAGATAATAATAAAATGTCGTGTTATTTGTATACTTTTTTAAAATATATTGACATTAAAAATCTGCCTTTAAATTATGATATTTGCCAATTGACTAATAGTATGTCGAATAATTTTATACCAATTGAACAGAATAATTATTATTATTTTAAGCCTAAAAAATACTTTTTTAACAATTGTGGGGTATATATTATATCTAAAAAGGGTATATTAAAAGTTTTGAAATTTTTGAAAAACTATGTTCCATATAATGATGATTTTATATATGATTGTTATGAAAATATTGAAGATTTTGATTTTTATTGTATTTATAATAATATAAAATTATTAGATTAAACGTGATTATTTGATTAAAAATAGAATTTAATATATAAATATTCTTTAACAAAATGGAATTAGATACAAAAGATGTTAATACTTTTGTTGAACCTGTTAATTCATCAAAAGATTTGTCCAAAGGTAAAATATTAATATTTACTACTAAATTTGGTAATTACATCGCAAAAGCTTTGAGTTATATATTAAGAAAAAATAATATTGAAAATGAAATTATTTTTAATATTGATTATCAAAATCCATTATTACACATTATTTTGTTTTCACAAAAAGTTCAAATATTTCCTAAAAACTATATTATTTATCAGTTAGAACAGAAAGACATTTCAAAATGGATTGATACAAAATATGAAATGAGTATATACAATAGTATCAAAACATTTGACTATTCAAAATCAAATATTAATAAATTTCACTATGTTATTAAAAAGAAAATGTATTATTTTCCTATACCACTTATATCTATTGAAAATCTATATAACATTAATATAAAAAATATTATTCCTCAAAATAATATATTATTTTACGGTTCGATGAATGATATTCGTTCACTAAAACTTAAATATTTAAACAAGCTATTATATCCTAATTATAATATAAAAATTATTAATAATTTATATGGAGATAAATTAATTTATGAAATACTAAATTCTAAAATCGTTTTGAATATTCATTTTTATAAAGACGCTATTTTAGAAACATGCCGAATAAATGAAATTTTATCATGTCATCGTACAGTAATTAGTGAAAAACCTAATATAATAGATGCGGATAATTATGAATTATATAAAAATAATGTTATTTTTACAGATAGTATAAATGACATGTATAATAAAATAATTGAAATATTAGATAATAATATATATGATATGGAAATAATTGATTTTGACAATCATCCTATAAATTCATATAATATATGTGATTTATTGTGAAAATTAACCTCCGAAATTTCTATTATATAGTAATATAACAAATACGACTAATACAGCTAATATTGGAGGCCATATATGCATATATCCCATTGAAGTAAAATTACTTAAGAATGAAAATTCTATATAGTTATAAAAACTTCGCCCTGTTTGATTCATGTAGGGGAATACTTTATTAATTATCTTTAAACTAATAAAACCAACCAATAGACCTACTATAATTATTACAACCGTACTCATATTAGGATTTGTTTTAATTAGTGCGTTACATACTACTAATATTACAATTATTGAAATAGCATATTGAAAACTAAAATTTATATTCGAACCGACTAAATTGTCACCCATATATATAGATATTATATAGATTTTTTTGAATATTATTTAATTTAATTTATTTATTTTATATGTTTATAATTATTATTTTATTACATATAAAATAATTAAATCCGTAAAAATAGTGTAAACTAATTAATATTTTTATATCTCTAAATAAAATAATCATTCATACTTTTTATTTCACTTGTATTTTCATTCAACTGTAACTTTAAACTATCAAGCTCTTCTTTTAAATTACTTATCTCATAATCTTTTTCCCGTATGATATAATCAAACTTCTTTTCAACTCTCTTTATCATTGTTTCTAACTTCTCAATATTATCAAGCTTATTTAATTTGTAATCAATTAATTTTAAAATACTTTCTAATTTAAGGTATTCCTTTTTGTTTGTCATAGACAAATCCATACTAAGGGTTTTTATATATTTTATTAAACTGTCGATTTCACTTTCTGATTCTCCACTATTACTTTTACACATTTTAATGTCGTCGTCGCTTGAAAACTCGGTTTCGGTTGATGACGACCTTTGTCTCTTTCTTAATTCTTCCATATTCATATATTAGGTTTATATATCGACTTTATATCATATATATTAAATTACCTTTTATAACAATTTAATTATTAAAAATCATTTTTTTAATAAAATATATAAAATACATAAAAAAATAAAAGAAATAAAAAATCCCATCCTCGCCAAAAAGTAGGAAGGCACACATAAAAAACCTTTTTTCCCTCGCCAACAAGTAGAAAGGAAGGTACGCGTAGGAAACCTTGGTTTCCTCGCATTAGTTAGAAAATGCAACATTTCCAATTCCACCTATTATTCTAAATACATTATAATTTATTGCATACATGCCACAATTAAACTTTTGTTCAACAGGATATGTATTAAATATATTTATTCTAAATTCCTGATAATCAAGGCGCGAAAAGTTCTGTGTTCCACTCGGTTGATGTTCCTCCGGTTTTAATCCAAATGATAATATATATAAACCATGTGGTGTATAACCAGTATGATATTTAAATAATTGTAGATTTTGATAAAAGTCGTGATCCATTATTTCCATTCTATCATTATTATTAAAAACAGGTTGTGCCGATTGCATTATACTATAAAAATCTATAAATGTAGTTTGATTTTGCGAAGGTGTAAGTTCATTAACCGATTTATCTTTAACTACCGTTAAATATGGTGTAAAATTATTATTAATATAAGTTAATTCAGGTTCATAGAAATGTTGTAAATTATAAAAACGCAATTGACTTTGATAATACAAAAGACTTAGTCTCTCTTGTAATCCCGTAAAATTATACCAATCATTATATAAATCTAAATCATCCCTTGTTAAGAACCAAATCACTTCTTTAACAGGATGATTGAAAGTCGTTTCCAAATAATTAGGCCCTTTCTTTAATCCCTGAAAATAATTGTATTGAACTTGTGGTATAAGATATTCATGTGATGTCTGTGCGAATAATTTACGTTCATCATCGCCTAAATAAATATAGTTACAAAGAAGATTCGTATTACTCTGCCAATTATTTTGTGTAAAATAATAAAATACATTTGTTTGATCATATCCTTGACTTAATAAATAATTGCGAATATTAATATTATAAGGACTATTTTCATAATCTCCAAAAAGGCGTTTTGGTGAAATTGGTGGATTACCAATACGTATTAATTCATTAAGAGGTGAAAAAGTACAATCAATATAAAGTTCTGTATATTGAAGTGCTACTAAAGGAATTGATAAACCGCTATTAAGACAGAACCAAAATAATAAGGGAATATATAAGCGCCGTGCATTAATTGCGATGGATTGAGTCGTTATATCATCACTAAGATTTTGACCACTATTAAGCATATAGGACTCTCCGCCAACACATCTTAACCATTGTGCTTTTTTAGTACCATTAAAATTTATGTCTGTAAAAACTTTCATGAAATCACCTCGTTGGGTGTCAATGACAAGACCGTCTAATCTTACAGATATTTCTTGAATTATGCATGTTCCTAATTCTTCGACCCAACCGATGGGAATATTATTATTTGTATATAAGGCGGGAAGGTCGTATGTTAAATAGGTGTCGTGAATAAGATCGGCATTACGGTCTATTTTACATGTCGCTTTTGTCATTTGAAGGGGTGTGAATGAGGGTATGGGGTCAAATGGTAATGTTATATATTCTGTTCCAAATTGAGTATGGCGTTTATATACTGTTTTGAAGTATGTCATTGTTGGATTTCCTGTTAAAAATAAATCTTGGGCACCGTGAAAGAGGAGTTGCATCATTCCACCTGGCATTTTTTAAATTGTGTTCTAAATATTATTTATATTAATTCTTTTAAATATTAATTCTTTTAAAAATAAATCTTTTAAATTATAATTATTTTCTTAATTTATATTATAAATAAAAATGCCATTTGGAACAAATAAATTTATAAAGAAAAAGCCAGACAATATAACAAATGTTAGTATTCGTGATTTTGAAGTTGTATTAAACAATATTGATAGTGAATTAGATAATTTAATTATGTTAATTCAACAAAAATTTCAAAGTTTAGCAAATATAGTAAAAACAAAAATTATTAATTTAAATGATATTCATAATGACAGTAATTTTGTTAGTGTAATTAAGAATTTGGACAATGAACTTGTTAGCGAGATTAATACTTCTTTATTTGAAATGATTAGTTATAATGAAATACTTGATGAATTTTTGAATACTTTGAATAATAATAGTTATAATATGTATAATAAATCTGTAAAAACACACAGAAAATCTTTAATAGATAAAATTTCAGATATAAAAGAATCAATTCCAAAAGAACAAATACAAACAAGTAATAGCACTTCTACTAATATTCTTCAGAGTATTGATGAAATTCCTAACTATTTTTTATATGAATTGAATGAATATAACGATTCATTCAAAAAAAAAAAAAAAAAATATATTGCTAATTTAATACAAAAATATATAGGTTCAATTCAAAATTTTAATGATAATAGAAAAATTATAAATAAATTAGATTATAATAATAATAAAAATAAATTTAATGAAAGTATTCTAGATAATATTAGACAATTGAAGAATAAATTTAATCAAATATTAATTAATAAAACTCGTATTTTTAGTAATAAAGACAATTTAGAATTAAATAATTATGTTTTAAATTCTATTAATGGATATAATAATTTACAAATTAAATTTAATTCAACAATAGATGAATTAATAAATAAGTTTGAGTATATAATTGATAAATTAATGGGTATAAAATCGCAAATTTTAAGTAATTTTAAAT
>Ga0214921_10000335_pt1 | contig 91091 bp, 76 predicted proteins | sample LL1505_MetaG_FD_177992 | JGI IMG/M metagenome (GOLD analysis project Ga0214921, IMG submission 177992) | Freshwater microbial communities from Lake Lanier, Atlanta, Georgia, United States - LL-1505 | ecosystem: Environmental > Aquatic > Freshwater > Lake | place: USA: Georgia | collected... | reverse complement strand
GACCGGCTTGCACCACTTCGGAAGGGTGACGAACACGGCGCCATGCCATGTCGGTGATGTGCAGCAAACCATCGATGCCGCCCAAGTCAACGAATGCACCGTATTCGGTGATGTTCTTGACCACACCATGAACCACGGAACCTTCGCGCAGGTTTTCCATCAGTTTGGCGCGCTCTTCGCCCATGGAGGCTTCAACCACAGCACGACGTGACAACACGACGTTGTTGCGCTTGCGGTCCAACTTGATGACCTTGAACTCCATGGTCTTGTTTTCGTACGGTGACAGGTCTTTGGTAGGACGTGTGTCAACCAATGAACCTGGCAAGAAGGCACGAATGCCGTTGACCAACACAGTGAGGCCGCCTTTGACTTTGCCGCTGGTGGTGCCGGTGACGAATTCGCCGGATTCCAAAGCTTTTTCCAATGACAACCATGAGGCCAAACGCTTGGCTGTGTCACGGCTCAAAATGGTGTCGCCGTAGCCGTTCTCGATGGAACCAATGGCCACAGAAACGAAATCGCCAACTTGGACTTCGATTTCGCCCAAATCAGATTTGAATTCTTCTAGGGGTACGTAGGCTTCAGATTTGAGGCCGGCGTTAACAACCACAAAGTTGTGTTCGATGCGAACAACTTCAGCGGTGATCACTTCGCCAGTGCGCATTTCGGTGCGCTTCAGTGATTCTTCAAATAGGTCTGCAAAAGATTCTGACATTCAAGTTCCTAGTCCACAAAAAGGTCTGACGACAGCACCATTGCGTCGTTAACAAGGCTAATTGCGGCGGTTGTGTGCGTTTTCACGCGGGTTAAGTTGTTGAACCACAAGGCCAGTGCGCAAGCAGCGCGGATGGAGCCTTGTGGGCCGGTTCAAGTCTGCTGTTTAAATTCTATTTAAGTTTGAAATTAAACAGGGAAGGCTTGTTTGCTTTGCCACCAGTCAAGGACCTGAACCACCGATTGCTCGATGCCCAAGTCTGAGTTGTCTAGCAGCTTTGCGTCTTGTGCTGGCTTTAAGGGCGCCACGCTGCGAGATGTGTCTCGTGCGTCGCGAGCCTCTAAGTCAGCCCTAAGATCGGCGATTTTAGCCTGAAAACCTTTAGAAATCAATTGCTTATGGCGCCTCTCGGCTCTTTTTGCGGCACTGGCAGTCAAAAACACCTTCAAAGGCGCACCAGGAAAGATCACGGTACCCATGTCTCGGCCGTCTGCCAAAAGGCCTGGCAGGCGCTGAAAGCTGTGTTGAAGCGCCACCAAAGCCACCCGCACGGCCGGCAAAGTGGAGACCTTGGAGGCGTTCATGCCGCCTTCTTCACTGCGAATGGCATCGGTCACATCTTGGTTGTCTAACAAAACTTTGTCGCCGTCAAAACGGACGGGCAACTTTTCGGCCATGGCGGCAATGGCTGTTTCGTTGTTGCTTTCCAAACTCAGGCCTGCCTGCAATGCGGCATAGGCCGTCACGCGGTAAAGGGCGCCTGAGTCGAGGTAGTGATAACCCAAGCGCTGAGCAACAAGGCTGGAAAGAGTCCCTTTGCCAGACGCGGTAGGGCCGTCGATGCAAATCACGGGGATGCGGTCTGCAGGTGTTTGTGTGAGCGAGAAAAGTGCCTCGAAGTAATCTGGAAAAGTTTTGGCCACGCACTTGGGGTCTTCAATGCGAACCGCTTGTTGGTCTGGATTAAAAGCTGCCAATGAGAAGCACATGGCCACGCGGTGGTCGTCATAGGTGTGAATGCTGGCGGCGCGCCACTGACCTGCTGGCAGGGGATGAATGCGCAACCAATCGGGGCCTTCTTCTACGTGTGCACCCAATTTGCGCGATTCTTTGGCCATGGCCGCAATGCGATCGGTTTCTTTCACACGCCAGCTGGCAATGTTGCGCAAAGTGCTGGGGCCATTTGCATACAAAGCCATCACAGCCAGGGTCATGGCGGCATCTGGAATGTGATTGCAATCTAGATCGATGGCCTTGAGGGGCCATGCGCCGCGTTTGATTTCTAAGCAGTTGGGGCCACTTTCAATGTGTGCGCCCATTTGAGCGGCAGCTTCCATTAAGCGAATGTCGCCTTGAATGGACGATGCGCCGACGCCTTCAATTCTCACAGCTTGCTGGGTAGCGGCAATGGCACCCAAGGCAATGAAGTAGCTGGCCGAAGAAGCATCTGCTTCCACGTGAATTTCGCCAGGCGATTTGTAATGACTGCCCGCAGGAATGGTGAAGCTCTGCCAGCCGTCACGTTGTACATCAATGCCGTAGCGCGACAACAAATTCAAAGTGATTTCAATGTAGGGCTTAGAGATGAGTTCGCCGACCACTTCAATCACGATGTCTTTTTGCGCAGCCAAGGGCAATGACATTAGGAGTGCTGTCAGAAATTGGCTGGATACATCGCCGCGAACTTGAATGGGCTTGTCGAGTTGCAGTTGAGGCTTTAAGACGCGCAATGGCGGATAGCCTTCATTGCCCAAATAATCAATGTGGCAGCCCAACAAGCGCATTGCATCGACCAAGTCGCCTATGGGGCGCTCGTGCATGCGCGGCACACCCTTGAGTGTGAAGTCGCCGCCCATGACAGCCAATGCCGCCGTTAAGGGGCGCATGGCTGTTCCCGCATTGCCCATGAAAAATTCAATGGGTGCAGATGGTTTTTTCAAGCCTGAGGAAGTGATATCTAAAGAGCTTTGTCCCAAGCCCGTAATGCAAACGCTGTGAGTACCGGGCTTGGGCTCAACGCCGCAGCCTAGCTGGCGCAATGCGGCCAACATAACTCGTGTGTCATCAGAGTCTAAAAGGTCATGCACCCATGTGCTGCCTTCGCACAATGCAGACAAAAGCAAGACCCGATTGGAAATGCTTTTGGAGCCAGGCAGAGTGACAGTGCCCCCAGCTTGCTGCAAAGAGGGGATGTCGAGAAACGCGTTGGCAAACATGGTGGCCTGATTATTCTTCTGATTTATGGCTGGCGCCCATGCGCCAATTGAAACGCAAATCGCTGGCTTGGCGAATCATGTCTTCAAGAGCTTGCGGGTCATTGTTTTGAATGGCCATTTCAAATTCGTTTAAAGCTTCTTTGAAGTGCGCAATTTGAAACAAGACTTGTTCTCGGTTGGTACTTAAGATGTCGCGCCAAACAACCGGATCGCTTGCGGCAATTCGCGAAAAATCTCTGAAGCCAGGACCGCCCAATGCAATCAAGTCGGCCCCATTTTTTTGTTGAAAAATGCCTCGAATGATGGCGTAGGCCAACACATGAGGCAAGTGGCTTACTGCAGCAAAAGCCGCGTCATGGGCAGCAGGGGTGAGTTCGGTAATGTAGCTGCCCAAACTCTTCCAAATTTGTTTGGCAAGCTGGACCTGAGTTGCGCCCGAGCTTGCCATGGGGGTCATGATCAGAGCGCGATCCTTGTACAGATCTACATCGGAATGCTCAACACCAGCAACCTCTTTGCCTGCAATAGGGTGGACCGGAACAAAGCAATGAAGTTTGTCGCCCAATGTGTTGAGAGCCGCGACCACAATGTCTGATTTTGTAGAGCCAACTTCCATCAGCAGGGCATCTGATCGCAAGGCGGGTGCTATGGCTTCAAAGCAAGCGCATGTCGCTGTGACAGGTACCGCTAGCAAAACCAAATCTGCACCTTGCACGGCTTGCGCAATGCTGGCTTCAGAGGCGTCGATCACACCCATGCTGAGTGCCTTTTGCCGAGATGATGCCGAGGCACTGTAGCCCACAATGTGTTGGGCCCAGCCGGCTTCCCGAGCGGCCAGTGCAAACGAGCCGCCCATCAAGCCGCAGCCTATGAGAGCGACTTTTTCGAATTTCATTCTGGGATGGGGTAGGAACCCAAAACCTTGTAGAACGCGCACAGACCTTGAAGTGCTTGCAACGCTGCCGCCACATGCGGCTCAGAAATATGACCTTGAATGTCGATGTAGAAATAGTATTCCCACTGACCAGATTTGGCAGGACGAGATTCAAAGCGCGTCATGGAAACGCCATTGTTCTTCAAAGGCATGAGCAAGTCATGAACGGCGCCAGGCTTGTTAGGCACAGAGACCACCAAGCTGGTGCAATCTTTGCCAGAAACAGGTGGGGTCGCCAAAGTTTGCGGCAAACAAATCACAGCAAAGCGCGTGCGGTTGGTGGCTTCGTCTTGAATGGCATGCGCCACGATGTGCAAACCAAATTGAGAGGCTGCACGCTCGCTGGCCAAGCCGGCCCAAGCGGGATTTGTGGCAGCCAAACGTGCGCCTTCTGCATTGCTGGAGACGGCGCGGCGTTCGGCATGGGGCAAGTTTTGAGTGAGCCAGACTTGGCATTGCGCCAAGGCTTGTGGATGTGCCAATACCACTTCGATGTCTTTGAGGTTGTCCGATTGGCGCAATAAGTTGTGGCGAACCAGCATGCTCACTTCACCGATCACATGCACAGGGGAGCGCAAGAACAAATCAAGCGACCTGGCCACCACACCTTCGGTAGAGTTTTCCATGCCCACCACACCATATTGAGCAGTACCAGCGGCCGTGGCATGAAACACTTCATCGAAGTTGTTGCAGTAAATGAAGCTGGCGGCGCTGCCAAAAAACTCAATCCCCGCTTGCTCGCAAAAAGTACCCTGAGGGCCTAGAACCGCAACACGCTGTGGCGCTTCCAATGCCAAACAGGCCGACATGATTTCTCGCCAAATGGCCGCCACATGTGCATTGAGCAAGGGCCCTTGATTGGAGTTTTCAATTTTGGCAATGACTTGTGCGACGCGGTCGGGCCGAAAGAAGGGCGAACCCTCGGCGCGCTTAATTTCACCCACTTTTTCAGCCACCTTGGCGCGTTGGTTCAGTAAACTTAAGAGTTGCTGATCGAGCGAGTCAATTTGTATTCGCAAGTCGGCCAAAGCGTCCGTTTGAATGGGTTGAGTCATATGTGTTTAAGCCTGAGTGGCTTCAAAGTCTTTGAGGTAAGACACCAGAGCCACAACCCCTTCTAGGGGAATGGCGTTGTAAATGCTGGCCCGCATGCCGCCAACAGATTTGTGACCTTTGAGTTGCAACAAACCTCGCGCCTTGGCGCCAGCCAAGAATGCATCGTTTCGCGATTCATCTCTCAGGTAAAAAGGAACGTTCATTCGCGAGCGGAAAGATTTTTCAACTCGATTTTCATAAAGCTGAGATTGGTCTAAGTAGTCGTACAACAACTTCGCTTTGGCTATGTTTCGCAGTTCCATGGCGGCCACGCCTGTCACGCCATTTTCTGATTGTGCTTTGAGCCATTTGAAAACCAAGCCCGCCATGTAAATGGAATAGGTGGGGGGCGTGTTGTACATGGAGCCGTTGTCGGCCACCATTTTGTAATTGAAGGCACTTGGGCAATGCTTCATGGCTTTGCCAAGCAAGTCTTCTCTGACCACCACCAAGGTAAGGCCCGCAGGACCTAGGTTCTTTTGTGCGCCACCAAAGGCCACGCCAATCTTGGACCAATCGAAACTGCGCGATGCAACGTGCGAAGAAAAATCAATGACCAAAGGCGCCTGGCTTCCAAGCGCCTTGAGATCGGGCAAGTTGTGATACTCCACGCCATCAATGGTTTCGTTGGTGCAAACATGCACATAGCTAGCGTCAGAACTCAACTGCCACTGCGCTGGTGACGGAATGTTGGAAAAGTTGGCGGCTTGAGCACTGGCCGCCAAATGGGGCCTGCAAAATTGCGCAGCTTCTTTGTAAGATTTTTGGCTCCAGCTGCCAGTGACTACAAAATCGACCACGCCTTCTTGCGAAAGATTCAATGGCACAATGGCATTTTCGGCTATGCCACCACCTTGCATGAACAAGATTTTGAAGTTGGCAGGAATGGCCAGCAACTCACGAAGGTCGGCTTCTGCTTCTTCGTAAATGGACATGAACTCTTTGCCGCGATGGCTCATTTCCATCACGCCCATGCCGCTGCCATGCCAGTCCAGCATTTCGCTGGCAGCTTGAATCAGGACAGCGTCGGGTATGGCGGCAGGGCCGGCAGAAAAGTTGTAGGGTCTGGTCATTCAGTCAAGCCGCTTTCCGCTGCGCCGCCTTCATCATCGGCAAGGTTCTCGTCCGATTCATCTTGCACGATGGCGTCGTTCTCTACGATGCGTTGCAAGCCAGACAATTTGGCGCCATCGTCCAAGCCGATCAAGGTCACACCTTGAGTGGCGCGGCCCAGTTCACGGATTTCAGAAACACGCGTGCGAACTAACACGCCGGTGTCGGTGATCAACATGATTTCGTCTTCGGCACGCACCAAAGTGGCGGCCACCACTTTGCCATTGCGCTCAGATTGCTGGATGGCAATCATGCCTTTGGTGCCACGGCCATGGCGCGTGTATTCCGTGATGGAGGTGCGCTTGCCGTAGCCGTTGGTTGTGGCTGTCAAAACACTTTGTTGCTCGTCTTCGGCTACTAACATGGCGATCACGCTTTGCGTTTCGTCCAGCATCATGCCGCGCACGCCGCGTGCATTGCGGCCCATGGGGCGCACATCGTTTTCGTCAAATCGAACGGCTTTGCCGCCATCGCTGAAAAGCATCACGTCGTGTTTGCCATCGGTGAGAGCAGCACCAATCAAGAAGTCGCCTTCATCCAAGTCGACCGCAATGATGCCGGCTTTGCGGGGGTTGCTGAATTCATCCAGCGATGTTTTCTTCACGGTGCCCATGGAGGTGCCCATGAACACGTAATGGTCGGCAGGGAAGCTGCGCATGTCGCCTGTCAAAGGCAAGACCACATTGATCTTTTCGCCTTCTTGCAAGGGGAACATGTTGACGATGGGCCTGCCGCGCGAGCCGCGCGAGCCAGCAGGCACTTCCCACACTTTGAGCCAGTACAAACGGCCGCGGTTGGAGAAGCACAAAATATAGTCGTGCGTGTTGGCAATGAAAAGTTGGTCGATCCAATCGTCTTCTTTGGTGGCGGTGGCTTGTTTGCCGCGACCGCCGCGTTTTTGGGCGCGGTATTCAGACAAAGGTTGGCTCTTGATGTAGCCGCTGTGCGACAGCGTGACCACCATGTCGGTGGGCGTGATCAAGTCTTCGGTGGCCAAATCTTGCGCATTGTTTTCAATGAAGCTGCGGCGTGCACCCAATTTGGTTTGGCCAAATTCTTGGCGCAATTCGCCCAGTTCGGTGCCAATGATGGTGGACACGCGCTCGGGCTTGGCCAAGATGTCGAGCAAGTCTTCAATTTCAGACATGACTTCTTTGTATTCGACCACAATCTTGTCTTGCTCGAGTCCGGTCAAGCGTTGCAAACGCATTTGCAAAATCTCTTGCGCTTGGGTGTCGCTTAAGCGGTACAAGCCGTCGTTGCCCATGCCAAATTCTTTTTCCAAGCCATCGGGGCGATAGTCGTCACCATTCACAGCGCCACCATCGGCGCGTGTGCGTGTCAGCATTTCGCGAACCAATTTGGAGTCCCAGCTGCGGGTCATTAATTCTGCCTTGGCTACAGGCGGGGTAGGCGCATTGCGGATGATGGCAATGAACTCGTCGATGTTGGCCATGGCCACTGCCAAGCCTTCCAATACGTGGCCACGTTCGCGCGCTTTGCGCAAGGTGAAAACGGTGCGGCGAGTGACCACTTCTCGGCGGTGTTGCAAGAACACGCTGATCAGGTCTTTCAGGTTGCACAACTTGGGCTGACCGTCAATGAGGGCCACCATGTTGATGCCGAAGGTGTCTTGCAGTTGGGTCTGTTTGTAAAGGTTGTTGAGCACCACTTCAGGCACTTCACCCCGCTTGAGTTCAATGACCAAGCGCATGCCAGATTTGTCAGATTCGTCTTGAATGTGACTGATGCCTTCGATTTTTTTCTCGTGCACCAACTCGGCCATGCGCTCTTGCAAGGTCTTTTTGTTCACTTGGTAGGGCAACTCGTCCACCACGATGCATTGGCGCTGGCCTTTGTCAATGTCTTCAAAGTGGCACTTGGCGCGCATGATCACACGGCCGCGGCCCGTGCGGTAGCCATCTTTCACGCCATTGATGCCATAAATAATGCCGGCAGTCGGAAAGTCGGGTGCAGGAATGATTTCCATCAACTCGTCGATGGTGGCACCTGGGTTGCGCAACATATGCAAGCAAGCGTCAACCACCTCGTTCAAGTTATGAGGTGGAATGTTGGTCGCCATGCCGACCGCAATACCGCCAGAACCGTTCACTAAAAGGTTGGGAATGCGGCTTGGAAGCACCAAGGGCTCTTTTTCAGAGCCATCATAGTTGGGGCCAAAGTCGACCGTTTCTTTGTCGATGTCGGCCAACATTTCGTGGGCAATCTTGGCCAAACGGATTTCGGTGTATCGCATGGCCGCTGCGTTGTCGCCGTCGACCGATCCAAAGTTGCCCTGACCGTCCACCAGCATGTGACGCATCGAAAAATCTTGCGCCATGCGAACGATGGTGTCATAGACAGATTGGTCGCCGTGGGGGTGGTACTTGCCAATCACGTCACCCACAATACGCGCAGATTTTTTATAGGCGCGGTTCCAGTCGTTGTTCAACTCGTGCATGGCAAACAAAACGCGACGATGGACCGGTTTGAGGCCGTCTCGGGCATCGGGCAGGGCGCGTCCCACAATCACGCTCATGGCGTAGTCGAGGTAGCTGCGGCGCATTTCCTCTTCTAGACTAATAGGAAGGGTTTCTTTGGCAAACTGGGTCATGAGGGGTCAGGCGCACTGGGTGAAAGACTGTCATTTTAGGTCCAAAGAGTGTCGTTGATTTGCAACACATGATCGGCTTTGAATTGACCCTGATCGCGCTGATTTCACCAAATTGGGGAATTCACCATTGTCTATGGCACAATGATTTCAACGTTTTGGGTGATGGTCATTCAAATCGTATCTTTTTTCGCAGGATGGCTGCGGTATTTATCCCCATGAGGAGAACCATGAAAAAATTCAACAAATTGGCAATGGTGTTGGCTTCAGCTGCCTTGGCAACTGCAGCAAGCGCGCAATCCGTAGACAACTGGCGCAATGGCACAGGCGAACACGCCTGGAAAAATGGCTCCAACGAGCTATGCTGGCGCGATGCCACCTGGACACCCGCAACAGCTGCTGCTGGCTGCGATGGCGCCATTGTTGCTCCTAGAGCTGCTGCACCTGCACCTGCACCAGCACCAGCACCAGCACCAGCACCAGCACCAGCTGCTGCACCAGAACCCAGAGCAGCTGCACCTGCTGCACCTGCTGCGCCTGCACCTGCACCCGCTGCTGCTACTAAGGTTACTTACGCTGCCGACACGTTCTTTGACTTTAACAAATCAGTGTTGAAAGCTGACGGCAAAGCCAAATTGGACGACTTGGCTGGCAAGGTGAAAGCCATCAACTTGGAAGTGATCATTGCTGTGGGTCACACTGACTCTGCTGGTTCTGACGCATACAACCAAAAGTTGTCTGTGAAGCGTGCCGACGCTGTTAAAGCCTACTTGATCACCAAGGGCATTGAGAAAAACCGCGTTTACACTGAAGGCAAGGGCGAAAAACAACCCGTTGCTGACAACAAAACAGATGCTGGCCGTTCTAAGAACCGCCGCGTGGAAATCGAAGTTGTGGGTACACGCCCCAACTGATCAACAGCAAGCTTGAATTAAATCAAGCTTTGGTTGATTCAAAAAAAGCCTCCTTCGGGAGGCTTTTTTACTTTCAGACACAATGCCATCTATGACCTCACAAACTACCCCTTCCCAATTTTCTTCCGCCAATGTGGATCCTGCCGAATTGGCCAAATTTTCTGACTTGGCGCACCGTTGGTGGGATACCGAGAGTGAATTCAGGCCCCTGCACCAAATCAATCCTTTGCGATTGAATTGGATTCAAACGCTGGTGCAACTGTCAGGGAAAAAAGTAGTTGACATCGGTTGCGGTGGCGGCATCTTGTCCGATGCCATGGCCAGACAAGGCGCACAAGTCTTAGGCATTGACCTGGCTGTGAAGTCATTGAAGGTGGCGCAGTTGCATGCCATTGAAGCGGGTACGCAAGGTGTGCAGTACCAAGAAATCAGCGCAGAAAACTTGGCAGCACAACAAGCGGGGCAATTTGATGTGGTCACTTGCATGGAAATGTTGGAGCATGTGCCCGACCCCGCCGCTGTGGTCAAGGCTTGCTCGCAATTGGTGAAGCCAGGTGGTTGGGTGTTCTTCTCGACCTTGAATCGCAGTCCAAAATCATTCTTGTTTGCGATTGTTGGCGCTGAGTACGTGCTTAATTTGTTGCCCAAAGGCACTCACGAATATGCGCGTTTGATCAAACCCAGTGAATTGGCTGATTGGGTGCGTGCTGGAGGTCTTGAGTTAAACCAGATGAAGGGCATGACTTACAACCCTTTCACCCGCGTTTATGCAATGAACGCCGACACCGACGTCAATTATTTGATGGCGACCCAAAAGCCATTGGCCAACTGAAATCGCAAGGTCACCCCTTATGAAGTTTGAAAACATTCAGGCCGTCTTGTTTGACCTTGACGGCACGCTAATTGACAGTGCGCCAGACTTAGGGGCGGCCGTCGATAAGATGCGGGTGGACCGCAGCATGCCTTCCTTGCCGCTGCTGCATTACCGGCCCATGGCCGGCGCAGGTGCCCGCGGCATGATTGGCTTGGCGTTTGGCTTCACGCCCGAGCACCCCGAATACGACGCCATGAAAGAAGAATTCTTTCGCAATTACGAATCTTGCATGACCGAAAGAACCTTTGCATTTGAAGGCGTAGCGCAAATGATTGCTGCACTGGTCGCCGCCAAATTACCATGGGGTGTTGTCACCAACAAGTCCAAACGATTTGCAGAACCGCTTACGCAGGCCATGCCGCTGTTTAAATCTTCGGCCGTCCTCATTTGTGGCGACACCACACCACACGCCAAGCCTCATCCAGAACCCTTGCTGGAAGCGGCAAGGCGGTTGGGCTTAGACCCCAGTGCATGCATTTATGTGGGCGATGATGAGCGCGACATCTTGGCGGGTCATGCTGCCCATATGAAAACGGTGGCGGCTACCTATGGCTATTTAGGGGCTCAGGGTGATGTTGAAAAGTGGCAAGCACATGCCCAAATTCAATCGCCTTCTGAGCTCGCATCTTTGATTTCAAGCTGAACAAATTCAATTGAATTTCACAACCCAACGTGGGCTTGGAAATTTTTTCACGCCGTTTTGCACTTTCTGGCACGACAAGACGGTGGCTTAGCCCTCTCTTGGGGTTTTGGAGGCTGTTAAACCCGAAGACCCCCGTTATGCTATCGGCAACTTAAATGATGATTTAGCAACAGGAGTTTTCATGAGCAACGTGACTTGGTCTGGTGGTGTAGAGCATTGGACAAAAAAAGGTGATATCAATCTTTTTCTTTGGCAGAAAAAAGCTTCCCCCAAAGTGCCTTATGCAGGCACCATTTTCTTTGTGCACGGTTCGTCCATGGCCTCGCAACCCACCTTTGATTTGTCTGTGCCCGGCCGTCCCTATTCTTCTGTCATGGATTGGTTCAATGAGCGCGGCTTTGACACTTGGACCATGGACAACGAGGGCTATGGCCGCTCTGACAAACACCGCCCTATCAATTCAGACATCGCCAATAGCGCTGAAGACTTGGCGGCTGGCAGTGAGTACATCTTGAAGCACTCCGTGTCGCAAAAGCTGCACATGTATGGCATTTCTTCGGGTGCTTTGAAGGCAGCATTGTTTGCACAAAACCACCCAGAAAGAATTGGCAAGTTGGCTTTAGATGCATTTGTCTGGACGGGTGAGGGCAGCCACACCTTAGAGCAGCGCCGCAAAAAATTGCCAGAGTTTTTAGCAAAAAATCGCCGTCCCATTGATCGTGCATTTGTACACAGCATCTTTGATCGCGATCATCCAGGCACAGCCGACGAGGCCACCATCAGTGCTTTTGCCGATGCCATTTTGACTCTGGATGATTCCATGCCCACGGGCACTTATGTCGACATGTGTTCCAAATTGCCGGTTGTCGATCCTCTCAAAATCACAGTGCCCACCATTGTTTTGCGCGGCGAGTACGACGGCATCGCAGGGCTTGATGACCTGATCGATTTCTACAAATTGTTGCCCAACACAGACAAGCAGTTCAATGTGATGGCTGGTATTTCTCATGCCAGTTTCCAGCAGAAAAACTACATGATGGTTTATCACATTCTTCACAGTTACTACACCATGCCTGTACCAACCTATAGGGGATAAACTATGCGCCACTTCGTTCGACACTTGCGCCGAGTTGCACTGCTAGGTTGTATTTTGGGAGGGGCTGCCAGCGCAGCTTTGGCGCAGGCTTATCCCAATAAGCCTATTAAATTGATCGTGCCATTTGCGCCCGGCGGATTTACGGACGTTGTGGCACGAATACTGGGACAAAAACTTTCTGTTTCATTGGGTCAGCCCTTTGTGATTGAAAACAAAGCAGGTGCAGGATCAACGATTGGCACGGACTTTGTGGCCAAGGCCGCCCCAGATGGCTATACCTTGGTGATGGTCTCTACCACGCACGTCATCAGCCCAGCCATTTATCCTAAATTACCCTACGACCCCATCAAGAGTTTCACACCGGTGGGCAAGTTGGTCGACTCTGCCTATGTGTTGATGGTCAATCCCAAAGTGCCGGTCAATTCAGTGGCGGATTACATCGCTTTGGCAAAAGCACAACCAGACAAAATTCATTACGCATCTTCTGGCAATGGAAGCTCTCAACATTTAATGGGTGGAATGTTTGCTTCAATGACCGGCACAAAATTGATTCACGTGCCTTACAAAGGCAGCAGTGGTGCCGCCAGTGATTTGGTTGCGGGTATCGTGGAGAGTAGCTTTGCAGGCGTCCCCAATGCCATGGCCCAAGTTCCAGCAGGTCGTTTAAAAGCCCTGGCAGTGACGACTGCTAAACGCATTCCGCAATTGCCAGATGTGCCAACCATGCAAGAAGCCGGTGTGCCAGGCTATGAGGCCAGTGTTTGGTTGGGCCTTTTGGCTCCTGTTGGCACACCCAAAGAGATTGTGGCCCGTTTGAATGCAGAGATTGCAAAAGTCATGAATTCCCCAGAAACCAAAAAAGAGCTTTACGCTGCCGGTGTTGAGTCCGATATTTCAAGTCCCGAAGCTTTGGGTGCCTTGATGAATCGCGAAATGGAGCGTTGGGGAAAAGTCATCAAAGACGCAGGCATCACTATGCAATAAAGCTGAAATTTCATGTCCAATAGCGGCATGGCATTTCAACAGATCAGTGAAATTCGAAACCAATTGCGTTGCTTGGGGGCACGGCCTGCCCATGAGCAACGTATTTTGCGTTTGTGGTCTCAAGCCAAACCTCAAAACAGTGGCGGCAGGCCCCTAGAGAGCTTCATGCCGGCGGCTTTGCGGCAAGCTTTGCCACAGTTGTCTGAAAAACTTTCCACTTTGCTTAGCTTGCAATCAACGCATCCGGCAGAAGATGGCTCGGTTCGTTGGCTGCTTGCGCTTCAGGATGGCCAAACTGTTGAAACAGTGGGCCTGCCTCGCGATGGTGTGTGCGTGTCTTCGCAAGTTGGTTGCGCCGTGGGATGCGTCTTTTGCATGACGGGCAAAGAAGGCTTGATCAGGCAAGTGGGCAGTGCAGAAATAGTAGCGCAGGTTGCCTTTGCAAGGCTTCATCGTGCCGTGAAAAAAGTAGTGTTCATGGGCATGGGTGAACCTGCGCACAATTTGGACAATGTGTTGGAGGCCATTGAGGTCTTGGGCACTGTGGGCAACATTGGCCATAAATCATTGGTGTTTTCAACCGTGGGAGATTCGCGTGTTTTTGAGCGATTGCCCCTTGGCTTGGTCAAGCCCGCACTGGCGCTTTCTTTGCATTCCACCCGAGCGGATTTGCGCGCTGAATTGTTGCCACGAGCCTCCAAAATGACGCCTGAAGAGTTGGTGGAAGCGGCAGAAATCTACGCCCAACAAACGGGTTACCCCATTCAATACCAGTGGACTTTGCTTGAAGGCGTGAACGATACGCAAGAGGAAATTGAAGGCATCGTTAGATTGCTTAAAGGTAAATACGCATTGATGAACATGATCCCCTACAACTCAGTGGATGATTTGCCGTTCAGGCGTCCTTCATGGGAACGTGCCGCAGAAATTGCACGCACCTTGCATCGCCAAGGCATTCTCACGAAGTTGAGAAATTCTGCAGGACAAGATGTGGAAGGTGGGTGTGGGCAACTGCGTGCACGCCATCTTCAGGGGGAGTCGAGTTCTAATCAGCGCAACTTAAGCAAGCCCCTAAGGACTCTAAAGGCCATTGAAGCGCCTCTTCACTTTGTTAATGCGAAGCCTGCCACGTTCTTGTAGTTGTCTGAAATCTGACGTAACTCGTCTTGGCTAATCAGATCGTCAATGTGGCGGAAAGGTTTGCCGCCGCTCAGTTCTTGCGCCTTCATGATGATGAAGTCGGGTGGAACATTGCGATTGGTTTCTACCACTTTGGCGGTAGTGGAGAGTCTTAAAGATTCGTACTCTGTCAGTGCATCGCGCGGATCAGTGTGCTTGCTCAATTGATCAGACAAAGTGCGCGCATCTATCAGTGCTTGGGCGGAGCCATTCGAGCCGCGTGGGTACATGGGGTGTGCTGCATCGCCCATGAGGGTGATGCGTCCTTGGGTCCAGAATGGCAGAGCATCTTTGTCAACCATCGGGTATTCAAAAACCTTCTCGGACTTCAAGATGAGTTCGGGCACATTGAGAAAGTCGAACTTGAAATCTTTGTAGATTTCTGCGCAGACGCCTGGGTCGACCGAACGGTTCCAGTCGTTCATGACGGCGTTGGGTTTTTGCAATTCAGCCACCCAGTTGATCAGCTGGTTGCCTTTGCCATCGACGTTGTCGATGATGGGGTAGATGACCATTTTGCCGACTTCCACCGTGCCGATTCGCAAATAAGTTTTGCCGGTCAGGATGGGCGGGTGGATGGTTACGCCGCGCCAGGTATTGATGCCGCCAAAACACAGTGCATCTGTGGGGTGCATCTGTTTGCGAACCGCAGAGTTCACGCCATCGCAAGCCACAGCAATTTTGGCTTTTACGGACACGTTGGTGTTGTTGTGGGCGTTCAGAAAATTCAAATGAACGCCATTGTCATCTTGCGAATAGCCAGTGCAACGCATGCCGGTATGAACTTTGTCTGCGCCCAATCGGCTGACTGCAGCATCAAACAAAATACGGTGCAACTTGCCGCGGTGCGCGCCAATTTCTGGGAGTGAATAGCCGGCGTGCCGCCCTCGAGCCTCTTTGTAAACAAATTGACCGTGGTGAGTGAAAAACACACTTTCCAGGTTTTCAATGCCTGCTGCTTCAATGGCAGACTGAACGCCAATTTCGGCAAGTTCGCGCATGGCATGAGGCAGGAGCGTAATGCCCACGCCAATTTCTTTGACTTCGTTGACAGCCTCAAAGACATCGCAGTCAATGCCGCGCTTGTGAAGCCCTAACGCAAAACTTAAGCCGGCAATGCCGCCGCCCACAATGGCAATGTTCATGGTCAATCTGCTTTGATGTTTTGAGATTTGATAAGTTCGGCCCAACGGATGGCATCTTTCTCAACCAGTCGACCGAACTCTTCGGGTGTGCTGTTGGCAGGGTCCATGCCTTGGGGTTGAAAGGCCTTTTGAATGTCTTCGCTGGCCAAAATCAATTTGATTTCTTTGTTGTAGGCCTGAATGATGTCGTTGGGCGTATTTTTAGGCGCGAAGATGCCAAACCACATGTCGACATTCACTTGGCCAGCCTTAGATTCTGCAATGGTGGGGACGTTGGGCAACAAAGGATGCCGCTGTTCACTGCCCAAGCCTAAGGCGATGAGCTTGCCAGCTCTGATTTGGGGCAAGGCCACGTGGATCGGCAAGAACATGGCATCAACTTGACCGCCTAACAAGTCTGTGACTGCGGGTGCCGTACCGCGATAAGGAATGTGGGTTAAGAAGACTTTAGAAGTGTTTTTGAACAACTCCATGGCCAAGTGGTGAGGGGTGCCCACACCAGGAGACGCGTAGTTAATTCGGCCAGGGTTGGCCTTGGCAGCAGCCACCAAATCTAAGGGTGTTTTGAAATTTGTTTTGGGATGCGTGACCAACAGCAACTGCCCCCAACTGGTCAAAATGACGGGTGCTAAATCTTTCACAGGGTCAAAGCTCAAGCCGGTGTAGAGACTCTTGTTCATGACCAGTGTGTTGACACTGACCAAGAGGGTTTGACCATCGGGTGCCGCGCGCACCACGGCCTCTGTTCCAATGTTGCCTGATGCGCCCACCCTGTTTTCAACGACCACCGGTCTGCCAAGTCTTTGGGAGAGTTTGGGTCCAACAGTTCGGGCAATCAAATCAATGCCAGTGCCAGGTGTAAACGGCACGATTAATTTGATGGGCGCTTGATTGCCGACAATGGGGCTATTGCTGCTGGTGTTTTGTGCGAATGCAGTGAAGTTTACAGAAAGACACAAAAGAACAATAAAGGGTAGGCGTTTCATGATTTGATCATTTCATTTTTTAGAAATAAGCCACTTGATAAGGCCGTGCCAAAAACTACAACTGCACCTAAGAATAGCATGCTCAGAGTGACTGTTTCACCTAAAAATGCCACGCCATAGATTAGAGCAAATACAGGAATTAAAAAAGTCACAGTCAGTGCTTTGGCTGGCTGATGCTTGCGTTTTCAAGCTTCAACAAAGCTTGTTTGCGCCAAATGCCCCCTGCATAACCTGTGATTTGGCCCTGACTGCCCATCACGCGGTGGCAAGGAATAAGGATGCTGATGGGGTTGCGGCCGACCGCTGTGCCGACCGCTCTGACCGCCATGGGGCGACCGATGGCTGCTGCGAGCTGACCATAGCTGCATGTTTGCCCCATGGGAATGCTCATGAGGGCATGCCAAACGGCTTTTTGGAAGTCGGTGCCGGCGCTCAAATCTAGCCTTATGTGATGCAGTGCTTTTTTAGCTGAAATGGCAGGCGGCCATTTTTGGTCAAAGTAATTGCCTAGGCTTTGCTCAGCTTGAAGCAAAGTGGGGTGTTGGTTTGAAAGTGTCCAAGCGCGTGTGTTTGGAAAATGTTTTTGGTTTTCAAACCAAACACCGCTCAGTCCATCCGGATTGGCTGCTAGGGTCAATGATCCCCAGGGACTTTGAATGGTTTTGTGACAGGTTTCAGGGTGAAATTGCATGCGGCGATCGTATCAGATTTGAGCCTGTCGCACCTACAATGGGGGCCAAAGAAGTTCACCCAAGGTCGCGCAGTTAAGCGGTGCGGCACATCTACCAAGGCTAATTATTTATGCAAGTCACGGCATCCATATTCAAGGCTTACGACATTCGCGGTACCTATCTGCTGAACATGGACGAAAACCTGGCTGAAGCCTTAGGCCGAGCCTTTGGCAGTTTGGCAATGAAAGAAGGGCGGCATACCGTGGCGGTTGGGCGCGATGGTCGCCTCAGCGGGTCCGTGTTGTCGGCCGCCTTGATGCGCGGCCTGGTGGCTGTTGGCATTGAAGTCATTGATGTGGGGCTGACCACCACACCCCAACTTTATTTTGCGGCGCACACCGTATGCGACAGCGGTATTCAAGTAACAGGCAGCCACAACCCCAAAGATGACAACGGTTTCAAAATGGTCTTGGGTGGCCGGGCTGTTTATGGCGATGAAATCAAGGCCTTGCAACACGTCATTGAAAATGAGTCGTGGCAACTCAAAGACGGCGGCTCTTTGCGTGTGGTCAATATTTTGCCGGCCTACATTGAGCGCATTGTGTCGAGTATTCAGTTGACCCGTCCGCTGAAAATTGTGGTCGATTCGGGCAACGGTATTGCTGGCGCCAGTGCCCCCGGTATTTTTCGTGCATTGGGCTGCGAGGTCATTGAATTGTTCAGCGAAGTGGACGGTAACTTTCCCAATCACCATCCAGACCCTAGCAAACCAGAAAATTTGAAAGATCTCATTGCAGCGCTGCAAAGTTCGGGCGCCGAGTTAGGGCTGGCCTTTGATGGCGATGGCGACCGACTGGGCATCGTCACGCAAGATGGTGAAACCATTTACCCAGACAGGCAAATGCAACTGTTTGCCCAAGATGTATTGAGTCGAGTGCCCAATGGCACCATTTTGTTTGATGTGAAGTGCTCGCAACGTTTGGCTCCCGCCATTCGCGCTGCGGGCGGTAAAGCCCTGATGTACAAAACGGGCCACTCTCTGATCAAAGCCAAGATGAAACAGATAGAAGCAGAGGGCGGTGAAGCGCCACTGGGCGGCGAGATGAGTGGCCATATCTTTTTCAAGGAGCGTTGGTATGGCTTTGACGATGGCACCTACGCGGGTTGTCGCCTTTTGGAAATTTTAAGTCGCAGCCCCAATGCCAATGAAGTTCTCAAAGCATTGCCAAGCAGTTTCAGTACGCCCGAGCTAAACGTGGCGTGCCAAGAAGGCGAACCACACCAACTTACCAACAAATTATTGACAGTGGCTGCTGACTATTTTTCGGCCCCTGCTGAAATTTCAGACATGGACGGTTTGCGTGTCGATTGGCCCGATGGCTTTGGATTGATTCGCGCTTCCAACACCACACCTGTGCTGGTCTTGCGTTTTGAAGGGCATACAGAAGCTGCCCTGCATCGCATTGAAAACGACATGCTGACCTTGTTGAGAACCGTCAAACCAGATGCCAGCTTGCAAAGCGCAGCGCATTGATGGGTGTGCCTCATTCTTTCGGATCTGCTGAGTGATTTCTAATCTCTCTCTTTGGCTTTACAGCGTTTTCATGCGCTTGGCGCAGCCACTGCTTCGACGCAAGTTGCACAAGCGAGCCCAAGCAGAGCCGCTTTATGGCCAGTTCATTGAAGAGCGACTGGGTCATTACACGCAAAGCGCTCGTCAAGACTGGATTTGGATTCACGCCGTCTCTTTGGGCGAAGCACGGACTGCGGCCATTTTGCTAGAGGGTTTGCGACAGGCCATGCCTGGGATGAAATTGTTGCTAACGAATGGCACGGCAACAGGGCGCGAGGAAGGGCGCAAATTTTTGCAAGACGGCGATTTGCAAGTTTGGCAGCCTTGGGATTCGCCCGAAGTGCTTGATCGTTTTTTCGTCGCATTCAAACCCAAAGTGGGTTTGTTGCTAGAGACGGAAGTGTGGCCTGGGCTGGTTCAGCGTGCGCAAGTTCACGGCGTTCCCATCATGTTGGTCAATGCACGCATGAGTGAAAAATCAATGCAGCAGGCGCAGCGATGGCCCGCTCTCATGCGGCCTGCTTATGCAGGACTGAGCGCAGTCTGTGCGCAAGCGCAAGACGATGCCAACCGACTGAAGACATTGGGTGCCAAGGTTCAGGGCATCTTTGGTAATTTGAAGTTCGATGCGAAGCCTGATGCAACCCAATTTGCATTGGGTCAAGCTTGGCGCCATCATCTGACTGCACCCGTTGTCATGTTGGCCAGTTCGCGCGAGGGTGAAGAAAGTTCATGGCTGAAGGCTTGGCAGGCATTCATCGCGCAACATCCTGATGTCCAAGTGAATTGGCTGATCGTGCCAAGGCATCCGCAGCGTGTGGCTGAGGTTGAAAGTTTGCTGCAGTCTGGCGGCTTGCGAGTTTCACGACGTTCAAGTTGGGGTCAAGACGGCCCTACTTTGGGTCCAGATTTAAATGCAGAAACCCCACACCCAAAATCAGTGGTTTTGCTGGGTGACAGTCTTGGTGAAATGGCGCTTTATTACAGCTTGTCTGATGTGGCCTTGCTGGGTGGCAGCTTTGAAAAATTGGGTGGCCAAAATTTAATTGAAGCAGCCGCTTGTGCTTGCCCCATTGTGATGGGGCCACATACCTTCAATTTCTCAGAAGCTTCTGAAGCAGCGCAAACCTCGGGTGCGGCGCAGCGTGCGCCCAACATGGCAGAAGCTGTGCGCTTGGCTGTAGAGACCGTGCAGAACAAGCAAGTTCAACAGATGCGCGCACACCATGCCTCGCAATTTGCAAAGCAGCACGGTGGGGCTACTGAACGCACTGTGCTGGCAGTGCAAGAATTGCTGAATTCAATCAGAGATTGAATTCAGCCAACTTTCAAGGATTTAAAAGTGCATTGATCGAAGCTAGATCGGCCTCGGTCAGTGTGCCGGCGGCTTGTCGCAGTTTAAGTTGACCCAACAAAACATCGTAACGCGCTTTGGCCAAATCACGTTTGGTCTGGAACAGCTGGCTTTGGCTGTTGAGCACATCGATGTTGATGCGAACACCCACTTGGTAGCCCAACTTGTTGGCATCTAAGGCGCTTTGGCTGGAGGCCTCGGCAGCTTGGAGTGCATTGACCTGGCCAATGCCAGATTGCAATCCGAAGAAGGCGGTGCGTGTTGCTTGGGCCACATTGCGTTCAGCGGCATCGAGGTCTGAGCGTGCTTTGTCTTCCAGTGCAACTGTTTCCTTGATGCGGTTTTGAGTCGCGAAGCCGGCGAACAAGGGCATGTTAAAGGCCAAGGTGACGCTGCTTGAGTTGGTGTCCACTTGAGATGAATTGATGCCCTTGCCGTTTTTGTAGCGTGTGGGTGTGTAGCCAGCAACCAAGTCGAGCGTGGGTTTGTTGCCTGCCTCTGCTTTCGTTGTTTCAAGTTTGGCAATGTCCAAGCTAGCACGGCTTTGAAGAATAGCAGGGTTGAATTCTGAAGATTGTTTGACCCATTGGTCAATCGAAGATGATTCTGGGGCGGCAAGTTTGGCCATGCGCGACAAAGATTTGGGCTCGATGTTGTTCAGTCCGACCAACTGATTCAAAGCCAGTCGTTTGATGCGCAAATCGTTGTCGGCTGCAATTTCTTGCGCCAGAACCAAGTCATAGCGAGCCTGCGCTTCGCGGCTGTCAGTGATGGTGGAAGTGCCGACTTCAAAGTTGCGTTTGGCCGCAGCCAATTGTTCGGCAACGGCCAATTTTTGGGCTTTCACAAAGTCCAAGCTTTCACTGGAAATAAGCACATCAAAGTAGGCTTGGCTCAAACGAACCATGAGGTCTTGCTCTGCAGCCTTGAGCTGAATGCTTGCTAATGCCAGTTGACGCATACCCTGTTCATAGGTGGCAGAGTTGGCAGGACGATACAGAGGCTGGGATGCATTGATGGTGGCGGCCATGCTTTGTGATTTGACGGTTTGCGAAGCGGCGACCAAGTCGACCTCTGTCCTGTTGACGTTGGCAGACAGGCCAACGGTGGGGAGTAAAACAGCTTTGGCTTGTTCACCCTTTGACAAGTTGGCGGTGTATTGGTATTGAGCCGCCTTATAGGTAGCATCGAAACTGCGTGCTGTTTCAAACAAGGACATCAAGTTCTGTGCTTGCGCTGAGCCAGCGAATGCGGTTGAAATGGCCAAAGTGATTGGGAGAAAGCGCAAATTCATAAAAATCTTTCGAGGTATAAACCAATAAGAAAAGGAGTCAATTCAATAAACAGGAATGCTGACATCGACTTGGCTGGACCAAGCGTTGATGCCGCCACTGATGTTGGTGATATTTTCAAAGCCATGGTGTTCTAAAAATGCTGCAACCTGCATGCTTCTGCCGCCATGGTGGCAAAGGCATGCAATGGGTCTTTGCTTATCGAGGTCTTGTAGGCGGTCTGGAACCGTCTGCATGGGCATGATTTGAACTTCGCAGCCAGCGGGTGCAATGCTTGCCAGTTGGCATTCCCATGTTTCGCGCACATCCAAAATCAAGGGCAGGCCTTGAGCAGTGGCCTGAGATATCCATTCGCTAAATTGGGCGGGGCTAACTTGTTGCATAAAAGAGGCTGTGTTGTCTGTGGTTGAGCTTGATTAAAAGGCAAAACGATTGAGTTCAGGAAAGCCTTTGAGTCGAGGGGCGATGGTGTCCCATGGCTCTGAAGTTTGCCATTGCTGTTCGGCTGTGCGAGTGATGACGCTGGCGCGCATCATGGGATCTTCGCCAACCACCGCCAGCAAACGGCCGCCAATGCTCAGTTGATTGAGCAACACTTGGGGAACCTCGGCCACCGATCCGCTGAGCATGATGACATCGAAGGGGCCATCGGCTAAGGCGCCTTGGCTGCCATCAGCCTGGCGAACTTCTGCATTCTGAATGCCAGCAGTTTGCAGGTTGGCGCGGGCTTGTTGGGCCAATGCAGGGTCTAATTCAAAACTTAAGACGCTGGCTGCTTGGTGCGCCAACAATGCCGCCATGTAGCCAGAGCCTGTGCCAATTTCCAGCACTTTATCGGTATGTTTGACGGCGGCATTTTGTAAAAAACGCGCTTCAACGCGTGGGGCCAACATGACTTGGTCAGAATCAGCGTCTTTGCCTAAGGGAATTTCCATGTCGACAAAAGCCAAAGCTTTGTGCGCCATGGGCGCAAAGTTTTCGCGCTTCACCTCTAAAAGCAATGCGAGCACTTGCCCATCCAAGACTTCCCAAGGACGAATTTGTTGTTCAATCATGTTGAAACGGGCGATGTCATTGTTCACGGCTACTCCAGGGGGTATCTAACTCTAGCTCATCATATTTTAGCTTCTACGCGCGCCTAGGAATTTGATTTTTCCTTGCCAGACCAAAGCCTTTTCAAAAACTCACTCAAATCGTCCATGTAGCAATAAACCACTGGCACGACCACGAGGGTGAGCAAAGATGAGGTAATAACCCCTCCGATGACGGCTTGACCCATGGGTGATCGTTGCTCTGAGCCCTCTGTGATGGCAAATGCCAGCGGGATCATGCCAAAAATCATGGCCAAAGTGGTCATCAAAATGGGGCGGAGTCGGACTTTGGCGGCCATGAGCAGCGCGTCGTGCCGAGTTAAGCCAGGGGCGGGCTGCCCTGTGTTTGAAACGCTGCCTTCACGGGCTCTGATGGCGAAGTCGACTAGCAAAATGGCATTTTTGGTGACCAAGCCCATCAGCATGACGACACCAATGACCGAGAACATGGAGAGCGCAGATTTAAAGGCCATGAGCGCCAAGACGACGCCGATCAGGGTGAGTGGCAGGGCAGTCATGAGGGAAAGAGGTTGTAAAAAACTCTTGAACTGGCTGGCCAAAATCATGTAGATGAAAATCACGGCCATGATGAGGGCTGTGATGGCATATTGAAATGACTCATTCATGCTCTTGGTGGTGCCGCCAAATTGATAGCGGTAGCCAGGCGGCCAAGCCACTGCATCCAAAACTTTCCGAATGTCGTTCGAAATTTCGCCCGCCGATCTTCTTGACGCATTCGCATTGATCGACACCTCTCTCATCAAATCGCGGCGGTTGATTTGGTTGGAGCCTGTGGTTTCTTGAACTTGTGCAATTTGTCCTAAGCGAACGGTTCGCGAAGTGCCGTCGGGGGCTGGCAGGCTAAACGGCAGGCGCTCTAAGTCTTGTGGGCTATTTCGGAACTCTGGTGCAAGGCGCACGTTGACATCGTAAGTCTGATCATCAGGTGCTCGCCAATTGCCCACAGTTTGCCCGGCCACCAAGGTGCGCAGAGCACCTGCAATAGGCGCAGCACTTAAGCCGATGTCGGAGGCTGATTCGCGCAATACGTTGATCGAAATTGAAGGCTTGTTGGGTTTGACACTGGAATCCAAATCGACCAAGCCAGAGATGTTGCGAATCTTTTCCATGATTTGCAAGGTGAGTCGTTCTAGCTCACGCTGATCAGCACCTTGAAGTGAAAATTCAATTTGCTTGCTGCCAGCCACAGAATCTAGGGTGCCAACATGGGTGACCGTAATGCCGGCAACTTTGCTAAGTCGTTCTCGCAGCAGAGCCCCTAGGTCCTCCACGCTGCGCTGGCGCAATTTCCGATCAACCAAACGAATGTAAATACTGGCGCTGTTTTTGCCTTGTGCATTGGGCGTGTTCATGCCCGTGAGGGTGTATTCAACCTCTGGAAATTCACGCACAATTTTTTCAACTTGTTTGGCTTTGAGGGCCGTGCTTTCAAGCGAAGTGCCTACTGGCGTTTGAAAGGCCAGTGTGGCTTCTGAGTAATCGCCCTTAGGCACAAATTCAGTGCCCAAAAGCGGCACCATGAAAACACTCGCAATGAAGATCAGCAATGCAGTTAACAGGGTGGTGAGCTTGTGATTCAAGGCCCAAGCCAACATGCCTTGGTACTTGTCAGCCATGCGATCGGTTTGTACTTCAAACCAATGCGTGACACGGCCCACCGTTTTGTCATAAAAGCTGGCCGGCTTTTGAGTTTGGCCTTGCGGATGAATGCTAGGGTCATGCCAGACACTCGACAGCATGGGATCCAATGTGAAACTGACAAACATGGAGATGAGTACGGCTGCCACAATGGTGATGCCAAACTCGTGGAAGAACTTGCCAATGATGCCCTCCATAAAACCAATGGGCAGGAAGACAGCCACGATGGACAAGGTGGTTGCCAGAACAGCAAGGCCAATTTCTTGCGTTCCGATCATGGCTGCGTCATAGGCATTTTTCCCCATTTGCGCATGTCGCACGATGTTCTCACGTACCACAATGGCGTCGTCAATCAGCAAGCCCACACACAAGGACAAGGCCATGAGCGTGATCATGTTGATGGTAAAACCAAACATGCTCATGAACCAAAATGTGCCGATCAATGAGATAGGCAGCGTTAAGCCCGTGATGACCGTTGAGCGCCACGAGTTCAAGAATAAAAACACAATGAGAATGGTCAGCAGTGCGCCCTCAATGAGGGTTCGGCGAACATTGTCAACAGCGACCCGAATTTGACGCGAGCCATCCGACACAGGTTCAAGACGAATGCCAGCAGGAATTTGTTTGCGCAGCTCTTTCAGGGTGGTCACCAGCCCGTCAACCACTTCGATGGTGTTGGCGTCTTGAGCCTTTTGAACCGTGAGCACCAAGGTTCTTTCGCCGTTGTAAAGTGCCATGTTTGTAATTTCTTGCGCCCCGTCATTCACAGTGGCGACTTGAGACAATCGGATGGGCGTAGTGCCTTTGCGAGCCACAATGATGTTGGCAAAATCTTCGGGTCGTTTGACGCGAGATTGAACCTGAATCACACGCTCTTGCGTAAAGGATCGCAAGGCCCCGACAGGTAAATCTTGATTTTCATTTCGAACCGCGGCGGCAATTTGATCTGCCGAGACGCCCAAAGCCTCCATGGCATCTGGTCGCAGGTAAATGTTAATTTCTCTTCGGCTACCGCCCAATACATTGACAGCACCTACGCCGCGAACGTTTTCTAAACGTTTCTTAATGGTTTGTTCAGCGTAGTTGGTGAGTTCAACCAAGCTGGTCAGTTTGCTGTCATTTTGGGTTTCAGGGAAAACAGCTAAAGACCAGATGGCTTTGCTGGTAGGGTCGAAGCGAATGATGCGCGGCTCTTTGACTTCATCGCGTAAAGTTGCGCGCATGCTTGCTACTTTTTCGCGCACGTCATCGGCTGCTTTTCGGCCATCCATGTTCAGCTGAAACTCGATGACCACCACAGATTGGTTTTCATAACTGCGCGAGGTCAGGGCACTGATACCGGCAATTGAATTCACACCTTCTTCAATTTTTTTAGAAACTTCACTCTCAACAATTTCAGGTGATGCACCTGGGTACTCGGTCAGAACCACGACCACAGGAAAATCAATGTTCGGAAATTGATCGACTTTCAAGCGCTGAAAGGAAAATAAACCCATGACCACGAACACGAGCATGATCATGGTCGCAAAGACCGGATTCTGGATGCTGACTTTGGTAAACCACATAGGCTGTGCTTATGGCTTGGCGCCGGTTGTGGTCTTCGGGGTTTTAGGGGCGCGGGTTACCAAGGTGCCGTCTCTGACCGCGCCTGCGCTGGGTGCCAGCAACAGAGCGCCTTCTTCGATTTCTTTCAAGGCTATCACAGCTTTGCCATTGGCCTCACCTTTTGCACCCAGCTCTACTTGGATGTGCATCACTTTGTCATCGCGAATGGCTTGCACGTAGGGCATGGGTTTGTCCGATCGCACACTTTCTAGCGGGACGACAATGGCTTGAACTTTTTGTGTTCCTAAACTTCCTTGAACAAATACGCCTTGTCGCAACATGGGGTGGGACTGCAATCCTAAATAAATCAAAACACTGCGACTGCCTGTTTGTGTGCTTGGGTTGATTCTCAAAACTTTTGCTGAGACTTCTTCGTGGGTACCCTCAACATTCAGTTTGGCAATCTGTCCAAGTTTCACGTTCATGGCTTGTGCAGAAGTTAGGGTTGCTTCAAGTTCAAGTTGCGACAGGTCAACGATTTCAATGATGCGGGCTTCAGGTGCCACGCGTTCGCCAGGTTGCGCAAAGCGTTGGCTGACAAAACCATTGAGAGGCGCTTTTAAAACGCTGTCGTCCAATGCCTTGGTCGCAACATCCAAAGTTGATAGGGCCGCTTGATAGCTTGCCTTGGCACCGTTGAGGTTAGAGATAGAAGTATCGAGCGCGGTTTTAGAAATAAAGCCTTGATTGACCAAGGCGTTATTGTTGTCAAATTGTCTTTGAGCCACTTCAACTTGTGCGCGTGCAGCTTCTGCTTGCTGTTTATTTTGACTTTGTCGAGCTAGGTATTCGGTGTTGTCCACCCGGGCAACAATTTCTCCCATTTTCACAGCATCACCTTCGCGAACTTCCAGCAACACGAGTTCACCGGCTACGCGGGCTTTGACCATGGCGCTGCGAACGGCCTTGAGCGTGCCAGAAACGGGCAAGCCTTGGATCATGGTCATTTTTTGAGCAATGGCAATGTCGCCATCTGACAACTCAATGTTCACAGGGCCATTGGTTTTGAGGGAGCTACTTTGTGTTGCTCGCTTACCAATCCAGCCCTTCTGGAAGCCTAAAGTAAGGAGGCCTGCTAGCACCACAAAGGCGATACCAAAGACAAGTTTTTTTGAGATCAACATAATTAGTTTGAATTGGAAAGTCCACGCACAAGCAGGTCAGCATGCTGCGCTATGAAATTTTCAGGGTTGGTTTCTTGTGAACCAGAAATGCAAACGGCATTGGCGTGTTTGGACATGATGAGAAACAACATGGGTGCGATGACCACCATGGTGGTGTGTTCTGTGTTGAAGTTGCGAAACTCGCCCGATGCTCGTCCTCGCTCAAGGATGTCCTTGAGCATTCGCGTAGCGGGGTCAATGACTTCTTCCTGGTAGAAAGCAGCTAAATCTGGAAAGTGATTGCCTTCACTGATGATCAATTTGGTGATGCCAGAGGCTTTGGTAGAGCCATATCTTCGCCACCACTCAAGCATCAGTGTTTTCAAAAGTTCGGCGCTACTTCCTTTGAAGTTGGCCACTTCCAATGCGCCCTCTGTGACTGTTTTCACCACATTTTCCCGAACCACCGCTTTGAACAATTCTTCTTTGCTGGGAAAGTACAAAAACAGGGTTCCCTTGGAGACGCCAGCTTTGGCTGCAACTTCCTCTGATTTGGTTGCAGCGAAGCCTTTTTCAACAAATAAATCGAGCGCTGCTTCCAGCAACTCGCCTGGGCGCTGCTGTTTGCGACGTTCTCTTCTGGGGGTAAGGAGGGATTCAGACACGTTTAATGACTCGTTGGTTAGTAATGTAAGTCGCTGGGGCAGGGGAGTCAAGGCGCCAAGCAGATTTCAGTTAAAAAAAAGACCGCTAGAGCGGTCTTTTGAATTGTGTTTGAGATGTGTCAAAGTTCAATAAAAAGCCTGCAAGCCAGTCTGGGCGCGACCGAGGATCAGCGCATGCACATCGTGCGTGCCTTCGTAGGTGTTCACAGTTTCCAAATTGATCATGTGGCGAATGACATGGTATTCGTCGTGAATGCCATTGCCGCCGTGCATATCGCGCGACATGCGGGCGACATCCAAGGCCTTGCCGCAACTGTTGCGCTTGATCAGGCTGATCATCTCTGGCACAGCTTGACCTTCGTCCATGAGGCGCCCTACGCGCAAACAGCCTTGCAAACCCAAAGCGATTTCTGTTTGCATATCGGCCAGTTTTTTCTGAATCAGTTGGTTTTGCGCCAAGGGGCGACCAAATTGAACCCGATCAAGCGTGTATTGGCGAGCGCGATGCCAGCAGTCTTCGGCGGCTCCCAAAGCACCCCAAGCAATGCCGTAACGTGCTTTGTTCAAGCAACCAAAGGGGCCTTTCAAACCAGACACATTGGGCAACATGTTTTCTGCAGGAACAAACACATCGTCCATCACGATTTCGCCAGTGATGCTGGCGCGCAAGCTCATCTTGCCTTCAATCTTGGGCGCTGTGAGTCCCTTCATGCCTTTTTCTAAGATGAAGCCGCGAATGGCAGACTGGCCATCGCCTTCACTTTCAAGTTTGGCCCAGACCACAAACACATCGGCAATGGGGGCGTTGGTAATCCACATTTTGGCGCCCTTCATGATGAAGCCACCATCCACGGGTTTGGCGCGTGTGATCATGCTTGCAGGATCAGAGCCATGATTGGGTTCTGTGAGTCCGAAACAACCGACCCATTCGCCTGTGGCCAATTTAGGCAAGTATTTTTGACGTTGTGCCTCAGAGCCGTATTCATAGATGGGGAACATGACCAAGGAACTTTGAACGCTCATGGCACTCCGGTAGCCGCTGTCAACGCGTTCTACTTCGCGGGCTACCAAACCGTAGCTGACGTAGTTCAAACCAGCACAGCCGTAGCCATCGATGGTTGAGCCCAAGAAGCCCATGGTGCCAAACTCGTTCATGATTTCACGGTCGAACTTTTCGTGGCGAGCCGCCATCAATACCCGTGTTTGCAATTTTTCTTGGCAGAAGTTATGGGCGGCATCAACGATGGCCCTTTCGTCGTCGCTCAATTGGGCGTTAAGCAGAAAGGGGTCTTGCCACTGAAAGGAAGGCTTCATGATTTAAATCCGTCAAACATCAAAGATCATGCATTTTATCGCGATGCGAAATGTTCCATGGGGCTGTTCCATCATTAAGCCTACTGAAACGCTGACAAGTGCCTGCTTGCGGCGGGGTTTTTAAGCAGGGTGGCCAAATTTTGGGTCAAAATAGGGCGATGCAAATACCATCTCACGCTGAAACGTTGGTTCTTGGGGGCGGCTGCTTCTGGTGCACCGAAGCTGTCTTTGTCCAGGTCAAAGGTGTCTTGGACGTTGAATCGGGCTATTGCAATGGCCAAAGTCGCAACCCAACGTATGAGCAAGTCTGCTCGGGCCTGACGGGTCACAACGAGGTGGTGCAACTTGTATACGACCCCCAAGTCATCAGCACCAGGGTCTTGTTAGAAATTTTCTTTGTCATCCACGACCCCACCACCTTGAATCGCCAGGGCAACGACCGCGGCACGCAATACCGAAGTGGCATTTACTTTACAAAGCCAGAGCAGGCTCAAGTGGCTCAAGCCATGGTTGCAGAAATTCAAGCTGAGGCAGTCTTTGATTCACCAGTGGTCACAGAGATCTTGCCTTTGCAGAATTACAGCGCTGCCGAGGAATACCACCAAGACTTCTTTGAACGCAACCCAACTCAGGGTTATTGCATGGCGGTGGCTGCGCCCAAGGTTTGGAAGTTCAAGAAAACTTTTTCTGAATGGACCAAGGGTAAGTGAAGCCTGTGTCTTATTTTGTTCGGCTGCTGCAAGCGCTTTTCATCTGCGCTGTTTTGCTTGCGCCTGCGCTAGGGCAAATTCACAAGACTGTTCATGCGCGTCATGACAGTTCGAATTCAGAAAAAGTGCTTTTCAGTGAGCATGCCAAGGATTCACTTGCCTGTCAGGCGCTGGACCATCTGGGTTCAGGTGAAGCTCTTCAATCCGCTGCCATTATCGTGGCGAGTGTCAGACCCACTGATGGCCTTCAATGGCCCCTGATTGAAAAGAGCTTGCAAGCGCCTGTTCTTTTCTTTTCTGCGCGCGCACCCCCTCTGTTCCTTTGATCTTTTTTCGCCTCTTTTCCACTAGGAAAGAGCGTTTCTGTATGTCAAAGGATTTCCATGTTTCAAGTTTCTTCATTGAATGAAGTGGCACATTTGCCGTTCTCATTTCACAAAACCCTTCCTGTTCTTGCTTTTGCCGCATTGTCTCAACTTGGTTTTTTGCCTAACGCTTTAGCCCAAGCTGTGTCTGAGGTCATCATCACGGGCAACCCTCTTTCTAAATTACAAAACGCCAACAATGTCAGAAGTTTGTCGGGCATGGACTTAAGCCAACAAGGGCAGAGTACCTTGGGCGAAACGCTTAACAATTTGCCAGGTGTGAGCAGCACCTACTTTGGGCCCAATGCCAGTCGTCCCATTGTGCGAGGGCTTGATGGCGATCGCATTCGGGTGCTAAGCAACAGCGGCGCAAGCATGGATGTCTCCTCACTCAGTTATGACCATGCGGTGCCCCTTGATGTTTTGTCGACCGAGCGCATTGAAGTTTTGAGAGGGCCTGCCGCATTGCAATATGGCGGCAGTGCCATCGGCGGCGTGGTCAACGTCATTGATAACCGCATTCCACGAAAACCAATGCAAGGGGTGTTGGGCAAAGTTCAATTGCAAGGTGCTACAGGCAATCAGGAAGTGTCAAAAGGTGCCTTGCTCGAAACGGGTTTTGGCGCATGGGTATTGCACGCCGATGCCTTTGACCGTCAATCAAAAGATGTCAAAGTGCCGCAAGCTTTGCCTTGTACCAAGCCAGGCTCACCAGAGCTTGCCAAGCGCATTTGCAACTCTGCCAACGAAGCCAATGGCGGCGCCGTAGGTGCCAGTTTGTTTTTCGATCAGGGCTTTACGGGTCTTTCTGTCCAAACCTACAAAAGCAATTACGGTACCGTGGCTGAAGACGAAGTCACCATTGGTATGAAATCAGAGCGTGCAGCCATAGAGGGTGAGTGGCGTCCAAAAAGTGCTTGGTTGCAAAGTGTTGAATGGCAAACCAGTCAAACTCGATACCAGCACACTGAATTTGAAGGCAGTCAAGTTGGTACAGTGTTTGCCAACAAAGGCCATGACAGTCGCATTCAGCTCAAACACAAGCCATGGACATCTGGTGTTGGCACTTGGGAGGGCGTTTGGGGTTTGCAGACTGAGCAAGGACAATTTTCGGCAGACGGTGCAGAGGCTTTTGCACCCTTCAGCAACACGCGAACACAAGCCTTGTTTGCCATCGAAGAATTTTCAGTGGGCAAAGCCAGTTTCAATGTGGGTGTTCGCCGAGAGCAAGTTTCAGTTCAGTCCTTAGGCAATCCAGACCCCAGTGTTGAACGTTTTGAATTAGGAACTCGCAAATTTTCGCCTCAAAGTTATGCCCTGTCTTCAGCATGGCAGTGGCTGCCTCAATGGCGCTTAAGTGCCAATGTTTCTCGCACTGAAAGAGCGCCCAAAGACTATGAGCTGTTTGCCAATGGTCCGCACATTGCCACGGCAGCTTGGGAGCGAGGTCAATCTGGGATTGGCTTGGAAAAAGCCAACAGCATGGATGTGTCGGCGCAGTGGCAACAAGGGGCGCATCAATTCAAGTTGACTGCCTTCCAAAGTCGTTTTGCAAACTACATTGGGCTTCTTGGCACCACCGAAGTACAGGAAGATTTGCCTGTGCAGGTTTACCAAGGTGTGCGCGCAAAGTTTTCAGGTTTTGAAGCTGCTGGTCAGTGGCGCTTGATGCAATCTGCAGGTACTTTGGATTTGACTTGGCGAGCTGATGCGGTGCGAGCCCAAAACCTTGACACTGACGAAGCCTTGCCTCGAATCGCACCCTTGCGACTTGGTGCAAGCTTGGTCCATGCAGCGGGGCCTTGGAGTTCGCATGTAGGTTTTGATTGGCATGCTGCCCAAAATCGTGTGCCAGAGGGCAACCTTGTGACGCCAACATTCACGCTCTGGCATGCGCATGTGGGGTACAAGCAAAAAGTCACTGGCGCTGCACTGAACTGGTTTGCAAGGATCAACAATCTCAGTAACCAATGGGCCTACAGCGCCACCTCTATCTTGACCTCTACAGCCCCAGGCAAGGCGCCATTGCCTGGGCGAAGTTTGAAGTTGGGTGTGGTGGCATCCTTTTAAGGCGCCAGGCGTTCGCGAAGCCAATCGCCTTCGTTGATGCGATAGCGCAATCGATCATGAAGGCGACTTCTGCGGCCCTGCCAAAACTGCCATTCATCTGGAACCAAACGGTACCCGCCCCAGTGCGGTGGGCGTGGGGGATTTAACATGAATTGGGCGGCGTACTTGGCAGCGTTGGTCACCAACACGGTTCTGCCATCAATGACTTGGCTTTGCGGAGATGCCCATGCGCCAATGCGCGAATCGAGGGGGCGACTGTGAAAGTAAGCATCACTTTCTGCGTCGCTGATTTTTTCCATGCGGCCCTCTATGCGCACCACACGTTCGAGTTCAACCCAGTGAAATTGCAAAGCTGCAAACGGATTGCCTGCCAACTCTTTGCCTTTGCGGCTGTCGTAGTTGGTGTACCAAACAATGCCGCGCTCGTCATAGCCTTTGATCAGAACCACCCGAGTGCTGGGCCGCATGTTGCTGGCCACGGTGGCGACAGTCATGGCATTGGGCTCGGGTACTTCGGAGTGAATCGCTTCGTTCAACCAGCGTTCAAATTGTTTGAGCGGATCAGAAGCTGAAGCGTCTTCACTCAGTTCAGCTTTCTCGTAGCTTTTGCGTAAATCAGCGATGTTCATTTTCAGTCCTTGGCATGCTGCAGCAAAGCCTCGAGTGCCTTGTCGTGAATGCCTTGTTGTTTCAAGCTGTGAAAGGTTTCTTTCGCATAGTCTAAAGTAGTGCCGTAGCGACCGGTGGCATTTTGAAAGATATGTTGATATTGCGCAGGGGATAAGTTGCCTGTGTAACTGGGGCTGCTGCGAGGCAAAGTGAAAGCCAGTGCATTGACCGGGCCTTGAGGTGTGGGGCACTGTAGCCAGCGTGTTGTGTAAACACTGTTGGGCATTTCGCGCAACCAGAGTTGCTCGATGGTCTGCCTGACTTGTCTTGCGGGCGTTCTAAACACCAGGCCTTGGCAGCTGCCGCCAGACAGTAAGGCAAACACCAGACCAGGGCATTCAGGTGTGCCGCGGTTCAAGCGACTCCACATTTTCAAAGCGCGATGCCAACCTTGAACCTTGGTTGGGTGTTGTTCCAAGATTTCAAACTCGGGTCGCCAAATGAGCGAGGCGTAACCAAAGATCCAGAGGTCTTGCGATGGGGGCCAATTCGCCAGCAGTGCCTCTCGATTCGGGGCGCAGGGTGATTGATCGGGCCTGTCGGAATGAGGGAAGGTCAGGGTCTTCAAAATGCTCAGAGTGAATTAAGTGAAGTCTCGCTGAATCAGTTCCACTTTGTAACCATCGGGGTCGGTGATAAAGGCTATGACCGTGGCGCCGCCTTTGACTGGGCCCGCTTCACGCGTCACTTTGCCGCCGGCATTGCGAATTTTTTCGCAGGCTGCATAAGCATCTGGCACGGCAATGGCCAAATGACCGTAGGCGGTGCCCATGTCATAAGACTCTACGCCCCAGTTGAAGGTGAGTTCGAGTTCTGCATGATCGGGGTTGCTGCCGTAACCCACAAAAGCCAATGAATATTTGTATTCAGTGTTTTCTGTGGTTTTGAGCAAAGTCATGCCCATCACCTGGGTGTAAAAATCGATGGAGCGTTGAAGGTTGCCAACGCGAAGCATGGTGTGTAGAAGTCTCATAAAGCCTATTGTGAGTGATTGAGAAAAACCTGTTGAAGACAAGTGTCAAGTGCGTGAAATTCTAAAGTGCAAATCTTAGCTCTTATGCCAAGCTTGAACAAAGGCCGCTGCAGATTCGCCCACCGCTTCAGCCGATTTGCCAGGCGCAAACAAGGCCGAACCAATGCCAAAACCCGAGGCGCCACTCTGGCGGTAGTTTGCCATGTTGTGAATGCCAATACCGCCCACAAGCAGAAGCTTCACCTCTTTGGGCAACACGGCGCGCTTTGACTTGACCACTGCGGGGCTGATCATTTCTGCAGGAAATAACTTCAGGCCATTGGCGCCCAGTGCAAGGGCACGAAAAGCTTCAGAGGGCGTGGCCACACCTGGCAAAGAAACCATACCTAAATTAACAGCTTCGCAAACCACGTTGTCATCTAGGTGGGGCGAAATAATCAGTTGGCCCCCCACGGCTTTGATGTCGCGCACTTGTTGGGCAGTGGTGACGGTGCCGGCACCTACCAGCGCATTTGGAAAAGCTGCAGACAATATTTGAATGCTGCGAAATGGCTCCGGAGAATTAAGCGGTACTTCTAGAATGTGAAAGCCTGCATTCACAATAGCTTGGCCAACGGCCAATGCTTCTTCAGGTTTCAAGCCGCGCAAGATGGCCACCAATGGCAGGCTGTCCATGTGGGCTTGAAATTTGGCAACAAAGGGTGTCATGTTCTCTAGCTTAACTTGAAATGATCTGGATACAAATGATGCGCCAAGGCCCAAAGACCTGACCACGTGACTTCATCGGCTACGGCTTGCGCTAACAGCCCCATTGCGTCCATGGCAAAGGCATAACGCTGGGTGAGTTGACTGTTGCCCAAGATGAACAAGGGCGTGCTGTCTGACTGCATGCTGCTTTGGGCGGATTGGATTTCTTCGCCAATTAACAAACCTGAAATGTAGCTGCTGGATTGCGCAGGGTTGAGCTTTTCAAACAAGGCCAGGCTTCGGGCAGAAAAAGCATGGTGCAGCAGACCGCCTGGCTTTTGACTTTGCATGACGCCTTCCAGAAATACTTCTTTTTTCAAAGGTGCGTCGGGCAGGCAGGTTTTGGCCAAGATGGAGTGCTGGCTGAGCAGAGTGTAAAACTCGCCAGTCATGAAGGTCTTGAACTGGGAAATTTTGCCGTCTAAGACATGCGCCCATTTGCTATGGGTCCCTGGCAAAACAAATTGAGCTGTTTCAATTTTCAATGTGCTCAATGCGCCGAAAATTTGAATTTCTTCTCCGCGCATGACATCTGGCGTGGTGTCATTGAAAGTGGACAAGCCCGGCACAATGCCAATGCGGTCTTTTTCGATCCACTGCAGGTGTTGGGCGATGTCTTGGAAGCCGCTAGGGCAGGGGCAGTAGGGCGCTTCACGCCAGCCTTGTCTGCTGCCCGCCATGCCAGAAACAAGGCACAGCGTATCGTCGGTCATCCAATCTGCAAAGCGCTGTTCAAAAACGTTTTGAAACTGGCCATGCGCAACCTGCATGATGCCTTGAGGAAAGGCGCGCTTTTCAAGCACTGTGCCATCGCTGTTGATGAGTGCACCTCGCAAAGACGAAGTGCCCCAGTCAACTGCAACAAGCTTTTGAGACATGCTTATTTTTTCAATCCGTCCAAGGCATGAGAGGGGTAGTAGGGGAGTTGGCAGTCGTCAATGTATTGCTGAATGATGTCTTTGAAAGACGCATCTGGCTTCAAGCCCAAAGCTGCCGCGCGTTGTGCGCTGCCGCCTTTGGCCCAGTTGGCCACAATGCCAGCAATCTGTTCGTTGCGTACAAACTTCACGTGCTGACGAACAGCAGGGCCGGCCACTTCTTCAAGCGCTTGCAGCATTTCTTTGACGGTCACATTGAGACCCGGTAAATTCAAAGCCAAGCGTCCTTGCATGGCTTCACGGCTGGCTTCATACACTGCAATCAAGCACTTGATGGTGTTGTTGGGCGAAGACACTGAGTGCGATACGTTTTCATCGACAGGACAAATGGATTCTTGGCCTGCAAGTGGCTCGCGAATGATGCCGCTGAAAAATGAGGATGCCGCGCCATTGGGCTTGCCTGGGCGCACAGTGACTGTCATCAGGCGTGCAGCACGGCCGTCGACGTAGCCTTTGCGGGTGAAGTCGGCCAGCAAATACTCCAGCATGAGTTTGTGGGTGCCATATGACGTTTGGGGGGATGGCAGCGTGTTGTCGGCCACAATATTGGGCATGGGGTTGCTGGGGTCGGGGCCAAACACAGCGACTGAACTGGCAAACACCATGCGCGGCACATTGCCCGCTTTGCGCAAGCCTTCTAATAGCAAGCGCGTGCTGTCTAAGTTGGAACGCATGCCCAGATCAAAGTCTTGCTCGCACTCGCCAGACACGGCAGAGGCCAAATGAAACACGCCATCAAAGCCGCTCTGAAACAATGCACCTTGCTCCAGCATGGGACCAGCATGGCCTTTGACACGAGAGTCTGCCAACAAATCAGCTGGCGCAGGGAACAAGTCGGCAATGTGCAACTCTGTGACTTTGTGGCCGTTGAGCTCGCCTTTTTTGAGAATTTCGCGGGCCAAACGTGCGCCTAGAAATCCTGCGCCACCGGTGATGAGTAATTTCATAATGAATACTTTGTAAAGTTGAATAGAGTGAGATCAATGGTTGTCTTTAGGGACAAATGAGCCGCGCTTACCCACTAAGAAGTCGAGGTCGCAACCTTCGTCGGCTTGAAGCACGGTATCAACATACAGTTTCCAGTAACCAGACTTCAAGGGAGGCTCTGGGCGAACCCATTTGGCCAACCTTGCTTTGAGTTCTTCGTCGCTGATCAGCAATTGCATTCTGCGCTCTGGCACATTGAGTTCAATCATGTCGCCATTTTGAACCACGGCCAAGGGGCCGCCGTCGGCTGCTTCGGGCGTGGTGTGCAGAACCACCGTGCCGTAGGCCGTGCCACTCATGCGAGCATCGCTGATGCGCACCATGTCGGTAATGCCTTTGCGCAAGACTTTGGGAGGAAGTGGCATGTTGCCCACTTCGGCCATGCCGGGGTAGCCTTTAGGGCCACAGTTTTTGAGCACCAAGATGCAGTTTTCATCAACATCCAATGACTCGTCGTCAATGCGTTTGTGAAAGTCATTGCTGTCTTCAAACACCACCGCACGGCCTGTGTGCACCATGAGTGCTGGTGTGGCTGCACTGGGCTTGATGACGGCACCGCGCGGTGCCAAGTTGCCCCGCAAGATGGCAATGCCTGCTTTTTCTTTGAAGGGCGCTGCCAAGGTTTTGATGACGCGAGGATCGTAGTTTTCTGCGCTGGCCACGTTTTCGGCCACGCTCTTGCCGCTCACGGTCAAGATGTCTTTGTGCAAAAACTTTTGAATCTCTTTCATCACGACAGGCAGGCCGCCAGCGTAACAAAAGTCTTCCATGAGGTGATCGCCAGAAGGTTGCAAATTCAAAATGTTGGACATGTCGCTGCCCAATTTTTCGAAGTCGTCAATGGTGAGGTTGATGTTCAATCGGCGAGCAATGGCAATCAAGTGAATGACGGCATTGGTAGAGCCACCAATGGCGGCCAAAGTGCAGATGGCATTTTCAAAAGCCTCACGCGTCAGAATTTGAGAAATCTTCACATCTTGGTGAACCATGTCGACGATGCGTCGGCCCGCTTCACGCGCCAACACATTGCGTCGGCCATCCACTGCAGGGTAGGCCGCATTGCCAGGCAAACCAATGCCCAAAGCTTCTACCATGCTCGCCATGGTACTGGCAGTGCCCATAGTCATGCAGTGGCCGTGGCTGCGGTGCATGCAGCTTTCGGCTTCAAAGAAGTCTTGCAGCTTGAGTGTGCCGGCTCGCACTTGTTCGCTCATACTCCAGACGCCGGTGCCCGAGCCCAATTCTTGGCCGCGCCATTTCCCATTCAACATGGGGCCACCCGACACGCCAATGGTGGGCAAGTCAACACTTGAGGCACCCATGAGAAGTGAGGGTGTGGTTTTGTCGCAGCCCATCAAAAGCACTACGCCGTCGATGGGGTTGCCGCGAATGCTTTCTTCCACGTCCATAGAGGCCAGGTTGCGGTACAGCATGGCTGTAGGACGCAGCAGCGTCTCACCCAAAGACATGACGGGAAATTCGAGCGGAAAACCACCCGCTTCGTACACGCCAATTTTGACCTGCTCAGCCAAGGTGCGAAAGTGTGAATTGCAGGGCGTGAGTTCGCTGAAGGTGTTGCAAATGCCAATGACAGGGCGGCCATCGAACTGGTCGTGCGGTACGCCTTTGCCTTTGACCCAGCTTCTGTAGGCAAAGCCATCACGGTCTTGTCGGCCAAACCACTGTTGGCTGCGCAATTCTTCGGGTTTTTTCTTGGGGCTTTGAGTCATGGCAATTTTCTTCTATGGGGTTGACGGTTGATTCAGGGCTCGCGATATTATCGTATGATGATAGGTGATTTGAGTTGCTTTTTGAACCCATTAGCACTCGTGCAAACCCTCAATCCATTCATCGCCATGGCGGCGTTTTTTTTGTGACCAGGAGATTCTCAAAATGACATTTCATAACCCAGAAATCGTTGTGACCTCACGCATTCCCCCATTCCTAACAACGGGCTTGCAAGAAAAATTTGTAGTCCATGAGCGTGATCACATTCGAGACCGCCAAGTTTTTGGCCGTGTGCGCGCCTTGGTGGGGGGTGGCGAGTCCAAAATTGATGGCAGTTACATGGCCCTGTTTCCTGCCTTGGAAATGATTTCAGTGTGTGGCGTAGGCTATGACGGCATCGATGTGGCGGCTGCTAAAAAGCGCGGCATCATGGTCACGCACACGCCTGAAGTACTGAACGACGATGTGGCCGATTTGGCCTTGGGCTTGTTGTTGTCAGTGGCTCGCAAAATTCCCGCTGCCGATCGCTTTACCCGCAACGCCGATTGGTTGGACGGTCCTTTCCAACTCACACGCAAACTCACTGGCGCCAAGTTGGGCATTGTGGGCATGGGCCGCATTGGCCAAGCCATTGCCAAACGTGCAGCTGCATTTGACATGGTCATCAGCTACACCACACGCAATGAGCGCTCTGATGTGCCTTACAAGTATGTGCCCAATGTGCTTGCCTTAGCGGCTGATGTTGACTTCATGGTTGTGATCACACCGGGTGGCGCCGCCACCAAAAACCTGATCAACGCCGAAGTGCTCAAGGCTTTGGGGCCACAGAGTTTCTTGGTCAATGTAGCGCGCGGCTCTGTGGTCGATCAAGTAGCCCTCATTGAAGCCTTGCAAAAGAAATTGATTGCTGGCGCAGGCCTTGATGTCTTCGTCGACGAGCCCAATGTGCCTGCCGAGCTGAGAAAGCTCGACAACGTGGTGCTAACCCCCCACATTGCCAGCGCCACCGTTGAAACACGCAAGGCCATGTCGGCCTTGGCCTTGGCCAATTTGGAGGCATTTATGGCCGGCCAGCCCGTCCTAACCCCTGTGCCTGAATGTCGAACTTGAGCCTCCATTCAAGTCTCTCCATTTACAGAACAATTGACCCTCGCTTCGAATGATCAAAAACGTTCACGGCAACACGGTTGACTTTATTGGCGAGGCCATCGTAGGCGGTAAGTACCCCGTGGGTGGCAGCTTGCCGCCAGAGCCTGTTCTGTGCGAGCAATTAGGCGTCAGCCGAACCGTGATTCGGGAATCAGTGAAATCATTGGTGGCCAAGGGTCTTATTTTTACTGGCCCCAAGGTCGGTACCCGAGTCTTGCCAGAGGAGCAATGGAATTGGTTTGACCCTGATGTCATTGCATGGCAAGCCAAAGCCGGACTGACAGCCGAATTCTTGCGCGATCTTCAGGAGCTGCGCAGAGTGGTAGAGCCAGCCGCTGTACGCTTGGCAGCAGAGCGTGCCACCGCAGCCGACATTGACATTGTGTCTGCCGCTTATGCCGGCATGAAAAAGGCCATCGAAGAGGGCGGTGATTACGTGACGCACGACATGCACTTTCACACCGGCATGTTGGTGGCTTCGCACAACCGAATGATTGTTCAGATGAGCAAGGCTTTAGGGGCTTTGCTTCGAACCAGTTTTGAAATTTCAACGGCGCGCAAAGATGCGCCTAAGGCTGCTTTGCCTTTGCACAAGGCGGTGTTAGATGCTGTCATCGCCAAAAATCCAGACAAGGCTGAAAAGGCCATTCGCGTTTTGATTGAAGGCGCGCACCAAGACATGGAGCATGTTTTAAACTCACGCAAAAAGTTGCCCAGCCTGTCAGGGCCAGCCAAACTGATCAAAGCGCCCTAAGCCAATTCATTTTAAAAATACCCTTGAATCATGACAAATTTCACCAAAGTAGTGCTTTTCACCGACACCGACGGCAAGGCACGGTTCAAAGAAGAAACCATGACCATGGGCGAGGGCACTGTGCAAAGTCAGTTGACCGAAGTTTTCTCAGCAGAGGGCTATCAACTGCGCTACAGTCCGGTTGGATTTCGGAGTCAATTTCATGTCACGGGCAAGCCTCAGTGGGTCTTCATTTTGTCGGGCCAAATGGAAATTGGTTTGCAAGATGGCAGCTCGCGTGTGTTCTCTGCAGGTGAACATTTTTACTCTGCCGACACCTTGCCTACAGGGGCAAGTTTTGATCCGGCCGTGCATGGGCACTGGAGCCGACAGGTCGGGGAAGAACCCTTGCGAACTTTGTTCCTCAAGGATTAATACGACACCTTGAGAGGTATTCAGTTTGATGGCCGTTGCAGTTTGAACAGCTGTTCTGGCCCAATTGAAAAATAGTCTGCAGGCCCACCACCGCGAAGCACGTGCTGAGCATTGGCTGTGTCGTAAATGCCATTGTTCAAGAGCTTCTCGTCGATGTGAACACCAATCACTTCACCAAAAACCATCCAGGTTTGAAGGGGTTCACCTTGTAAATTTTTCATTTGCAAAATTTCGGTGCATCGGCATTCAAAACTCACAGGGCTTTCGGCCACCCGAGGCACCTTGACCAATCGGGACGGCGCTGTTGACAGTCCTGAGATTTCAAATTCATTGACTTCAGGGGGCACCGCTTTGCAGGTCTGGTTCATGGCTTCAACTTGCGGGCGCGTGACCAGGTTCCATACAAATTCGCCTGTGGCTTCAATGTTGTTGAGTGAATCTTTGCGCCCAATGCTGGAGAAGCCAATGAGCGGCGGAATGTAATTGAAGGCATTGAAGAAGCTGTAGGGCGCTAAATTCAGAATGCCGTCAGCACTTTGCGAAGAGACCCAACCGATAGGGCGAGGGCCCACAATGGCATTGAAGGGATCGTGTGGAAGATTGTGTCCAAGGCGGGGTTCGTAAAAATAAGTCATGGTTTAAATATAACTGCTGGTGAGTAATTTCGCTTGCGCTGCAATGGCGTCTCGTTCTTCATTTGAAAGTCGATTGAGATTTTTAAGCTGCATGAGCATGCGCGGATTTTTGGCCAACACATCGACATGTCGGTTCAGGTAGTCCCAATAAAGGGTGGTGAATGGACAAGCATCATCTCCAACTGAGACGCCCGGGTTGAAACGGCAGCCTTTGCAGTGGTTGCTCATTCGGTCAATGTATTTGCCGCTGGCCACATAAGGTTTGCTGGCCATCACACCGCCATCTGCAAACTGGCTCATGCCCAAAGTATTGGGAAGTTCAACCCATTCCACCGCATCTACATACACACCCAAGTACCAGGCATGAACTTCTTTGGGAACAACGCCCAGCAACAGCGCATAAAGACCCGTGACCATCAAGCGTTGAATGTGGTGGGCATAGCCGTGGTTCAGCGTTTGAGAAATGGCGTCTCGCAAGCAAGCCATTTCTGTGTCACCCGTCCAGTAAAACGCGGGCAAGTGTGCTGAGGCCTGCATTTCATTGCGCTCTAAATACTCTGGCATTTGCGTCCAGTAGATGCCGCGCACATATTCTCGCCATCCTAAAATTTGACGAATAAAGCCTTCAACCGCCGGCAGCGGCGCATGACCTTTGACATAAGCTTGTTCTGCAGCATTCACCACTTCTCTGGGATTGAGCAGTTTCAAATTCAAGGCGCTGGCAATGTGCGAGTGATACAGCCAAACCTCACCCTCCCACATTGCATCTTGGTACAGGCCAAAGGAGGGCAGTCGATGCTGAATGAAACTTTCAAGTGCTTCAAGAGCTTGCGTGCGGGTGACGGCCCAGCCAAAGCTGTTCAAAGTGCCAGGGTTTGCGGCCAGTTTCTCATTGACCAAGTTCATCACATCTTGTGTGATGCTGTCGGGTTCAAATCGCAAGGGTTTGGGCAACAAGCCCGGACCTGCCTTGCCAAAGCTGCCACGGTTTTCTTCGTCAAAGTTCCACTGACCGCCGATGGGTTTTTTGCCGTCCATCAAGATGCCAGTTTTTTGACGCAACTCTCGGTAAAAAAATTCTTGACGCAATTGTTTGCGGCCCTTGGCGTGCTCTGCAAAGTCACGCACGGTGCTAAAGAAGTGGGCGTCATCTCGAACGTCCAATGTCAAGTCATTTTTTTTAGCAACGGCTCGCAAGCTTTGTAAAACTCGCCACTCCCCAGGTGCTGTCATGAGCAGTTTTTGAGGTCTTATTTTTTGGATGGCTTTGTCGAGTTCGCCCGCCAAGGTGCCCGTGTTGTCTGCATCGCTTAGCTGGGTGTAGTTGAGTGGCCATGCTTTGGCTTTGATGGTTTCGGCAAAGTGGCGCATGGCACTGAGAAACAAAGTGCTACGCTGTTTGGAAGAGGCGACATGGGTTGACTCCTCCACCACTTCAGCCATCCAAATGATGTCTTGTGCGGGGTCAAAGTCAGCCAAGGCTGTTGAATCTAGGTTCAGTTGATCACCCAAGATCAAGACCAAATGACGCAGTGATTTAGCCATGTTGGGTGTTTCCTTGAGGACCTGCAGATTTTTTCTTTCTACATGCTTCGGAGCAGTACAAAACCTGATCCCAATTTTTGGCCCAAGCCTTGCGCCAGGTCATATCCCGCCCGCACACCGTGCAGGGCTTGCTAGGTAGGCTTTGTTTGTTGCCTTTGAAAGAGGTTTTCATGGGGCTATTGTGGCGGGAAGCTGCTGGTGTTTGCTGGCTTGTTCGATAATGTCCCTACCCCAATGATCTAACCCGTTTGGTTTTTTATCATCATGCCTAAATCAATTGAAACGCCATTGACCCTCAGCCCTGGGGATGTGTCCGCCGTGATTCAAATGGCATGGGAAGATCGCACCACCTTTGAGACGATCTTTGAACGAACGGGCGTGACTGAACCCGGCGTGATCAAAATCATGCGCGCCGAACTCAGTTCGCGTTCTTTTAAAATGTGGCGCGCCAGAATGCGCGGCAGGGTGACTAAGCACCGTGAACTGCGCAGCCCCGACATGCGGTTCGATGACCGGGCCATTGCCGATCACAGGCGGGCGAATTGCTGATTGACTTCTAATCAGCGACCGAAAGATCGGCCGCCGCCATTGCCGCCACCGTAGCCACCGCCACCACCACCGCCTCCACTTCGGCGGCCACCACCATTGCCGCCGCCAAATCCACCACCACCGCCCCCGCCGCCACCATTACGGCGTGGACCGCCGCGGCCACTGCCAGCCAAACTGTCGATGCTGGTGCGAGTTGGATCGGGTTGGCCGCCACCGCCACCGCTGTTGCGACGTGGCGCGCCTTGACGTGCAAATTGATTGGTCATGAGCGGGTCGATGTGGCGTGGCAACTCATCGCCACGGGGACCGCGGTCATGGTCTCTGTCCATATTGCGGTCATTGGGTCCATCATTGGGCCGATCGTTAGGGCGGTCATTGCGTCGATCGCCGCGCTCACTGAAACGGTCCGGTGCTGCGCCGTCAAATCTTCTTTCGCCACGATCTTGGCGATCAGTGCGTGGACCCTGTGCAGGACCACCCCGACGTGAAGGAGGGGGGCCATTGCGTGAGCGACCGGCGCCACCATCTGGGCGGGCTTGACCACCGCCGTTGCCGCTGGGGCGACCACCACGTCCACCGCCACCGCCTTCACCGGCGGCACCTTTGCTTTCGCGAATGCGTTGCATCATGTCAGTGCGTGCTGCTTTAGCGGCAGCTTGCATCACATCACGGCTTGGTGGACGGCCTGCACCGCCCCACAAAGTTTGACGCCCCATTGCAATAGGTTCAGGCCTCTCGCCTGGTTCGGGTCCAAAGCCTTCCAAAATTTGGACTGGAATTTCTTGCTTGGTGAAGCGCTCGATTTCCATCATGAAACCTTCTTCGTCCAAGCACACCAAGCTGACCGCTTCGCCGCTTGCGCCGGCGCGGCCCGTTCGGCCGATGCGGTGCACGTAATCTTCAGACACATTGGGAATTTCGTAATTCACGACATGGGGCAAGTCTTCAATGTCAATGCCGCGGGCTGCGATGTCGGTGGCGACCAAGACCCGAATGTCGCCGCTCTTGAATTCAGCCAAGGCCTGGGTGCGAGCAGTTTGGCTCTTGTTGCCATGCAATGCCATGGACTTGATGCCGTTTTTGGTCAGGTAGTCGGCCACATTGTTCGCGCCAAACTTGGTGCGAGTGAACACCAAAACTTGACTCCAGTTGTGCAGGTTGATGATGTGCACCAACACTTCTTTCTTCTTGCCACGACCCACTGGGTGAATGACTTGAGAGATGCGTTGCACCGTGGTGTTGCTGGGCGTGACTTGAATGCTCTGTGGGTTCTTTAAAAGCGTGGCAGCCAGGTCGCGAATTTCATCGCTGAAGGTGGCTGAGAACAACAAGCTTTGTTTGTCTTTAGGCACCAAGGCCAAGATTTTTTTCACATCGTGAATGAAGCCCATGTCGAGCATCCGATCGGCTTCGTCCAAGACCAATATTTCAATGCTGGACAAATCGAGAAGGCCTTGGCCTTGCAAGTCGAGCAAGCGGCCTGGGGTGGCCACCAAGACATCGACGCCGCGCTTCACGCGATCGACTTGAGGTTTCATACCCACGCCACCAAACACAACGGTGGACTGCAGGCTAAGGTATTTGCCGTAATCTTTGGCGGACTCTTGAATCTGGGCGGCCAATTCGCGTGTGGGTGTGAGCACCAGCGCGCGAATGGCTTTGCCGCCAAATTTGTTTCGACCGGCCTCTGCCAAGCTCAGTTTGTGCAAGATGGGCAGCATGAAGGCGGCTGTTTTGCCGGTGCCAGTTTGCGCCCCTGCCAACAGGTCTTGACCTGCCAAGACGATGGGAATCGCTTGTGCCTGCACGGGGGTGGGTGTGTCGTAGCCTTGCTCTTGCACGGCCTGGAGAATGGCCGGAGCCAAATTCAATTCTTCAAATTTCATGATGGCGCGCCAAAAACGGCGCATGGCATCGGTTTGTCAGGCTGTTTGGAAACAGCCGCCAGTCAAAGACCGATGGGATTCACAGGTGGGTATGGAAACCACAGGCGGTTGCCTGGGTCAAACCCCAGCAGAAGTGCTGATGTTGCGGCAACTGGAGGCGGCAACGTGCAGATTGTCGCACGAATCTGTAAACTCACAAATTAATTCTAAAGAATGAATAATTTAGACCTAAAGAGTTTTTTGGTGTTTAATTTAAAGTAAATACAAAAACTATTGAATTCTTCTACATGAATTTTTTAAAAATCTTGGGTTCTTGCTTACATAAACTGTGGGCTTGGGTGCCAATAGGGTCACGCAGTTATCTGCCCCCGCTTGTTGTGTCGCTTGCCGTGTTGGTGCCCAATCAGGCCTTGGCGCAAACCACTCGATTAGAGCGTGTACTGGCCAACAAAGAATTGCGTGCTTGCATATGGCCCGAGTACTACAGCATCAGTTATCGCAATCCCAAAACCCGAGAACTCAGCGGCATCGACATTGCCATCACGCAGGATTTAGCGCGGGAACTAGGGGTGAAGTTGAAATATGTGGACAGTAACTTTGCGCAACTGTATGAATCCCTAGAGCAAGATCGTTGCGACATTGCCACCCACGCCATTGGCATCACAGAAGAGCGTCAGGCTCGCCTGCTGTTTTCTCAGCCTTATCTCAAAAGTGGTTTGTTTGCCGTCACCCTGAAAAACAAAGAGGGCCTTCAGAACTGGGACAGCTTAGATCAATCAGGGCGCGTGATTGCAGTTGCTGCGGGGACGATCATGGAAGCTGTCATGTCAAAGTCTTTGAAAAAAGCCAGGTTGCTTAAGGTTCAGTTCCCAGGCACCAGGGAGCAAGAGGTTTTGTCTGGCAGAGCCGATGCCTTCATGACCGACTATCCCTACAGTTTGAGAATGATTGACTTGACTGATTGGGCTGCCGTGATTCAAGCGCCTAGCAGCATGGCTGCCACCGAGTACGCTTACGCTTTTGCCAAAGGCGATCAAAGTTTGCAAATAAGGGTCGATGGATTTTTGAGTTTGATCAAAAAAGATGGACGTTTGCTTCAGTTCGCAAAAACAAACAATCTTGAACCCATCGTGTTGTTGAAATAATAGGCAAACCAGCTTGAAAAGTAAGTCACTCGCCAGTTCGCCGCTTTCCCAGAATGCAACTTCTCAGGGCGTCTACCGATTTGGGGTGGCCGTCGCTGTTTTCATCGCCTTGGTTGCTGGCAGCTACCTTTGGAAAGACAGGCAAGACACCCTAGATCGAGAGGAAGCAAGGGGTGATTTGTTGACGCGTATCTTGTTCAATCATGTGAGCCGAACACTAGAGTCATCTTCCGCCATCATGACAGTTGCCAATCAAGGGTCATCTTCAAATTCGCCCACGCAATCGCAGCTCAAATCCGCCATTGAAAATTCCAGTTTCATTCGTTCTTTGTCCATGCTGACAGAAGACGGTCGGGTATTGGCAAGCTCAGAGGATGGGATGGTCAATCAGTCTGTGAGTTGGCAGCAACTTGGCTTAGACAGAGATGTTGGAAACGATTTAGCAGCTGGACGATGGCGGCCCGTTCGCAATTTGATGGACTTCAACCAAACCGATATTCGCTTAAAGGACATTGCCATTTTGCCCTTGTCAATGCGCATGAAACGTGCAGATGGTCAGGTGGTGCGTTGGGTGGTATTGATTAACCCAGAAGATTTAATTGCTGGTTTTGCAGAATCGGTTGACGATCAATGTGATGCGGTCTATGTGTTCGATTACGCAGGTCGAATTTTGGCCAGCAGTTCACAGAGATGGTTTCCGCATGACCAAGTTTTTTCAGAAATGCCAGCTGTCAAAGGGGTTGCAAAGAACCAAGATTTTGGCCGCTACATTGACATTCTCATAGATGCCAAACAAAACAGCGAAAATTTGGAAGTGCACTATCGCACCGCCGCACAACTGCCTTTGACAGTGGCTGTTGCCATTTCACGCAGTCGGATTGAAGGGCAGTGGTGGCTATCTTCCAGTGGCATCATTGGCATGTCTATTTTGATGCTGTTGGCCACTTATGTTTTAACTCGCCATGTTGCGGCCATCTGGGCACGAAGGGAAGAAGACCGGCTTGCCATGTCCAATGCGCTTGATGCCGCTGAAGCGGCTAATCAAGCCAAGTCGGCCTTCTTGGCTCAAATGAGCCACGAAATTAGAACGCCCATCAACAGCATGGTGGGCATGACCGAACTTGCACTGGGTACACGTTTGAACCCAGAGCAAAAAGACTATCTTGAAATGTCACGAACAGCCTCGCAAAGCCTGTTAAGACTGATTGACGACATTTTAGATTTCACACGATTGGGTGCCAATCGTCTTACGCTAGATAAAGCCTTGTTCGATTTGCATACGGCCTGTCAGCAGGCTCTCAAAGGGTTTGCATTTCAAGCAGAGCAGAAAAAAATTGATTTGTACTTGGACATCGATCCCGATGTGCCGCAATTGCTGATGGGTGACCCCTTAAGACTTGGACAAGTGTTGCAAAATTTATTGGGCAACGCCTTGAAGTTCAGCGATACGGGTTGGGTTAAATTGAGTGTTCGGAAAAAAGAAGTCAGTGAAAATCAGGTGGTGTGCGCCTTTGAGGTGACTGACACAGGCATTGGCATTCCGGCTGAAAAAATTCAACTTATTTTTTCGCCATTCAGTCAGGCAGATGCTTCAGTCAACCGCAAATATGGTGGCAGTGGCCTCGGACTTTCCATTGCAAAAAATTTGGTTCAACTCATGCAGGGTGAAATGAAAGCTCACTCACGTCTGGGTGAAGGAAGTTCTTTTTCTTTCACGGCCACATTTGAAACCCCTTCGCCAGAGTTACTCGACAAGCAAATCATTCCTAAGCTGCAAATGACCCAAGGTTTCAGTGCTATTTCGCACTCAGTGGATGTGGTTTTGGTTGAGTCCAATCCCTTTGCCAGAGAAATTCTGAGAAATTTGTTGGCAGCCCAACAAATTAAGCCGCTCGAAATTGTGACGCCCGTGGCCTTGCAGTCGTGTTTAGACGCTTGGTTGAGGCAAGGCCTGAATCGGCAAACGCTGTGGGTCATTGACCACAGCATGTTGGCCTTCATTGAGTCGGCATATTTGCTGGCGCAGGAAGCCAGTAAGTGGCGAAGTTTGTCTTGGATTGTGTTGTCAGATTTTGGATTGAACCATGATGTGCAAAATTTGTGTGCACTGGCCAGAACTTTAGGTGTTCGTGTCGTGAATTTGTACAAGCCCGTCACAGGGCTAGAAATTCAGAATGCACTCACAAGTTTGACGCAACGCGATGAAGTAGGAGAAGAAATTTTAAAACCCAGTCCTTTTAAAGCCAAGCACGTGGGCAAAATATTGGTCGTTGAAGACACACCCATGAATCAGCAGTTGGCTCGATGGACTTTGGAAAAGTTGGGCTGCACTGTTGAAATTGCCGACAACGGTGAAGCCGCCGTGCAAAAAATCCAGTCCAATTCCTACGATTTGATTTTGATGGATTTGCAAATGCCTGGCATGGATGGTTTAACAGCGACCCACGAAATTAGGCACATTGAAGTGACGAAAGCCTTGAAGATGACGCCCATCGTGGCCATGACGGCTCACGTCTTGGATGAAGACCGTGTGCTTGCCAAAAAAGCAGGAATGCAAGACTTTCTCATCAAACCAGTTTCTGCCGATGAGTTTCAAAGGGTTTTAAAGCAATTTTTGTAGCAAGGCTCAGCCTGTGAGCCTGTGCTGAGTCGATAATTCAAACAAGATTCACGCGCAGCAGCAAACCCTTCCTTTATGTCCAATGAATTTCAAGCAGGATTCATGGTGTTCCATGGCAACCGCCTAGAAGACCTGCGCGATCTCACGCTTGGCCTGTTTCGCAGCCAGCCCTTGGCCCCCTTGGTGCCAGAAACCTTGTTGGTGCAAAGCAATGGCATGAAGCACTGGCTTGAAATGGCCTTGGCAGACGACAGCGCCATGGGCATTTGCGCAGCCACGCAAATGGAATTGCCCTCTAGCTTTATTTGGCGCATGTACCGTTTGGTATTGGGCCAAGCGGTAGTGCCTGTGGCCATGCCTTTTGACAAACAAGCTTTGGTTTGGCGCTTGTGGCGCTTGCTGCCTGAGTTTGCCCAATCACACCAAGTTGGGCCTTTGCTGGCTTACGTCAAAGAAGATCCACATGGGCGCCAAAGGTATCAATTGGCACAGCAAGTGGCCGACGTTTTTGATGGTTACCAAAGCTACCGCGCCGATTGGCTCGCCGACTGGGGCAATGGCCAATTTGTATTGCGATACAAAGCTGAGCGCAAAGCCATGCCGCCCGACCAAGTTTGGCAAGCACAGTTGTGGCAGCAACTGCAACAAGATGTGTTGCAAACGCAAGCCCCCGAACTTTCTTCTCAATGCCTTTCCAGGGCCGACGTGCATTCGCAATTCATGCACAAGGTACAGCAAGCCAAAGCTTTGAAGCCAGAAGGTTTGCCCCCTCGCATTGTGGTGTTTGGTATTTCAAACTTGCCCATGCAGGTGGTAGAGGCTTTGGCCGCCTTGGGTCGCTGGTGTCAAGTGCTAATGATGGTTCAAAACCCTTGCCAAGAATACTGGGGCCATGACATGGACCTGGTGGCGCAGAAGCACTCGCTGCTTTCTTCATGGGGGCAACAAGGTCGAGATTATTTGCACGCGCTAGAGCGCTTTGATCAGCCAGAAAACGCCCTAAGCGTCATGAGCAAGCAAACTTTTTTTGTAGATCCAGCTGAGCAAGCTTGCCCTTCGCGTTTGCAGCATATTCAGTCTGATATTTTGAATTTGAAGGCCATGCCCGAGCAGCCTGAATTCTTGCCCGACGATGGCAGTATTCAAATGGTCCAGGCGCATTCAGCGCAGCGCGAAGTTGAAATTTTGCACGACCAACTTTGGGCATGGTTTGATGAAAATCCAACGTGGAAGCCAGCTGATGTCATGGTCATGGTGCCTGATATGGCCAACTTTTCATCGCACATTCAAGCGGTGTTTGGTCGTTTTCCAGTTCAGCATCCCCGGCATATTCCTTTTTCAGTAGCAGACACCACGCCGCGTCAGGTGCCGCTGGTTCAAGCGCTTGAGTTTTTGCTGAACTTGCCACAAGCAAGGATCACCATGTCGGAATGGCTTAGCCTGTTTGAAGTATCTGCCGTGCGAGCCAAGTTTCAGATGGACGAGGCCGATGTCCAAACCATGAAAAACTGGTTGCAGGACGCTGCTGTGCGCTGGGGCTTGAATCCAACGCACCGACAAAAGTGGGGCGTGCCCAGCAATATGCCGCTTGCACAGCAAAACACTTGGGCCTACGGTTTGCAACGTTTGATATTGGGTTATGCCGCCGGCCAAGCCGAAGGCAATGCGGCATGGCAGGGTGTCTTGCCCTTGCCGCAGGTTTCTGGATTGAGTGCTTTGAAGGTGGGCTATCTGGCGCAGTGGTTGGAGGCTGTGTCTATTAGCTTGGCTCAATTGAATGCCAATCATGCGCCTGCCGAATGGTGCTCGGTCATGCACGACTTGATGGCGCGCTTTTTTGAAGCCGACAACGAAGCCGATGAACGCATGTTGCTGCGTTTAAAGCAAGAACTGACGCAATGGCAATCCTTGTGTGAACAGGCTGCTTTGTCAGAGCCATTGCCCTTAACCGTAGTCCGAGAACATTGGTTGTCGGGCCTTGAGTCAACTGGCCTGAAGCAACGCTTCTTTGGTGGCGGAGTGCAATTTTCAACCCTCATGCCCATGCGCGCCATTCCCTTCAAGGGTCTGTGTTTGCTGGGCATGAACGATGGCGCTTATCCCCGCCAAAGCACGCCTCGAGATTTTGATTTGATGACCACGCATTGGCTTGCAGGCGATCGCTCACGCCGCGAAGACGACCGTTACTTGTTCTTGGAAGCTTTTTTGTCAGCCCGCGAAAAACTGTACATCAGTTGGCAAGGCCGCAGGTCTTCAGACAATCAGAAGATGCCCCCTTCTGTCTTGGTCGCTCAACTGCGCGATACCTTCAAGGCCCGTTTCTCCCCCGAGCTCGCTGCCGTCTTGCAGCCCTTGCAAGCTTTCTCGGCCAAATACTTCAAGCCCGATTCAAAATTCTTCACCTATGCAGACGATTGGGAGACGGCGCAGCGCATTGGCTCTGAATTCAAATCTGCGCTTTCTGCGCCTAAGGCGGCCCCCGCGGAATTGCCAGCTATTTCAGAATGGCCTCTTCAGGAGTGCATGCGTTTGCTCAGGCAACCTGTCGATGTTTATTGGCGCAGTCGCTTGGGTGTTCTGCTCAAGGGTCCTGAAGAAGCCATGCTAGATGATGAAAACTTCACTCTAAATGGGCTAGACAGATATGCCTTGGGTCGCCAATTGCTTGAAGCCGAAGACATCGAACTGCAACTTGAAGCTGAAAAATTGCTAGGTCAATTGCCAATGGGAGCCTCAGGACAATTGGCATTGAAACAGCAATACGATGCGGTACTTCGCGTCATTGACCGAGCCGATGCTTATTTAGAAAAATACCCACAAGAGCTGCCAACTCAATCCGTGGCTGTTGTCATTGCCATGCCTTGGGGTGATGTGCGCATCAGTGCCGAGATCCCTGGTTTGCGCCAGGTACTGAATTCAGCCGATCCGTTGCCAACTGATTCTGAACCTGTTCAAACACTGCAACTGACCAGGCGACCCGGTGCGGTGGCCACAGGTCAAAAAGACCAACAATCTGCTCGCGCCGATGTCTTGATCAATCTCTGGCCCAATCATGTGCTGTTAAGCGCTGCAGGTTGGACAGTCAGCTCCGTGGCCGTTGGACTTGATGCTGTGGCGGTGTTGCCCGCCATGCCGCCTCAAGCGGCACAACACTTGTTGGTACAGTGGCTGGCCGTTTATGCGCAGGCATGGGCAAAGCCCTTGCCCACAACCCTGAAAGCAGGCTTGGCATTTGTGTCAGAGCAAATTCGAAGTGCGCAGTCAGGCAAAGACGTGGCGGCTGACCAGATCATCGAGATGGCCTTGGACAAGGCACGGAAAGAATTTTCCGATGGTTTTTCTGAAAGCACCGATTTGGCGCGTTCCTTGTATGTTCAAAGATCGTTCGACAGTTTTGATCCTCTCATTGAAGGGCTGCCAAACTGGGCGCCTCTTTTGTACGGCGATTTGATCCATGCAGCTTCAATTGAAGGCGGTGCTGCATGAGTCAGTTGAAAACGCAAAAACTCAATGTTCTCACATTGCCTTTGAAGGGCATTCAACTCATTGAGGCCAGCGCAGGCACCGGCAAAACTTGGACATTGGCCGCGCTTTATGTGCGGCTCATTCTGGGACACGCTTGGTCAGGGCCGGGCCTCATGCCACCTCAAATCTTGGTGATGACCTTTACCGAGGCCGCCACAGCAGAACTCAGAGATCGCATCCGCGACAGATTGACACAGGCTGCTCAATTTTTCAGGGGACAGTCTCATGTCGCAGACGATTTTTTGCAGCAGCTTCAAGAAAGCTTGGGCACCGATTTAAATGCGCAGCACGCTGAGCGCCTAGAAGAAGCCGCTCAGTGGATGGACGAAGCCGCCATCTACACCATTCACAGCTGGTCGAGTCGCATGTTGCGCCAACATGCTTTTGACAGCCAGAGTTTGTTTGATCAAAAGCGCTTAGACGATGCACCAGCTTTGAAGTTGAAGCTGGTGAAAGACTATTGGCGGGAATACGTGTACCCCCTGGAAGTCAAGCAACTGGGTGCCATGAAGGATTTGGGCGGAACACCCGAAGCTTTGCTGAAAAACATTCAATCGCTTTGGCAAAAGTTTGAGAAGTCACCAGGCGGTTTTCCTGATGCCTCGCAAGATCCAGATCCAAAAGCCTTGGTGCTCGCTTGGTCTGAGTGGCAAGAGCGAGTTTTGCACTTAGAGGCGCAAGCCAGACAACTGTTGTTGACCAACATGCCTCACGCACTGGACCTGTTGAGCAAGGCACTTGAAAATGATTTGAATCGCAATCACTATCGAGTCAACAAGCACGCATACTTTCTTCGCCATCTTTCAGACTGGGCTTCTGGTGAAGAGGCAGACATGGATGCACTTTCCAAATTTACCCTTGAAAAGCTCAACGCCGGCTTGAGGGGCGGGGCCAATCCGATTGACAACGCGCATGGCGTTTGGACTGCAATAGGTCTTTGGATGGCTGAGCGTCAAAGCGAGCCTGATGTGGGTCTTAATTTGCTGCACCATGCCGCACTCAAAGTGGGCCGTGCGTATTTGCTGCAAAAAAGAAGTTTGGCCAGCTTTGATTTTTCAGATTTGCTACAGCGATTGCACGCAGCATTGCATGCACCCGACGGCCGCTTACCTCAGATCATTCGCGCGCAGTTTCCGGTGGCCATGGTCGATGAGTTTCAAGATACCGACCCCTGGCAATATGAATCGCTGTCGCGCATTTATAGCGCAGCAAATTTGCCAAACCCTGAGGCCCGCAATGAAGTCAATTCAGAACAAGACAATGCCAGCGCATTTCTAATGATTGGCGATCCGAAGCAAGCCATCTACAGTTTTCGAGGCGCCGATTTACCAACCTACTTGAACGCAAGGCATGCGGCTGAATCCATTTGGACCCTCACAGAAAATTTCAGATCCAGCCATGAGGTGGTCAACGCCGTTAACCACCTGTTTGCAACGGCTCAGAACCCTTTTGGTGAAGTGCCGTTTGAACGTGTGAAAACACCCACACCTGCCAAAGCGCAAAGTCTTCGCTTGGCCCATGGTGAAAAACTACCCGCGCTTACGGTATGGCATTTGACCGCCGACAAACCCCTAAGTGGCGCGCAATACGGTGAAAACATGGCGCAAATTTGTGCCACGCAAATGGTTTGGCTCTTGAATCAAGGCCTCGCTCAACCCGGGCACATGGCAGTTTTGGTCAGAGATGGCCAAGAAGCCAAAAAGATTCGCCAAGCCTTGGCTCAGCGAAGCGTTCGAAGCGTCTACTTATCAGACCGTGACAGTGTTTACGCCACGCGCGAGGCACTCGATTTAGCTTGCGTTTTAGAAGCCGTTTTACAAGCGCGCAATGCCAAGTTGCTGCGCGCTGCGCTGACCACTCGCACCTTGTGCCTCAGCTTGCCTGAAATAGAGCAGGTGTTCAGTGAAGAAGAAGCCTGGGACATTTGGGTAGAGCGTTTCAATGCATGGCACCAAACCTGGCAACGTCAAGGCTTCTTGCCAATGCTCTACAAAATGGTGCACGAACAAGACATTGGCAGGCGCATGCAAGCCGAAGGCGATACCGCTGAACGGCGCTTGACCAATCTGTTGCACCTCGGTGAATTGCTGCAATCGGCCAGCCTTCAGTTGCAAGGCGAATCTGCATTGCTTCGTTTCCTCACCGATCAATTGTCAAATCCTCATGCACAAGGTGAGAGCGCGCAAATGCGTCTCGAAACAGATGCCGAGTTGGTCCAAGTCATCACCTTTCACAAAGCCAAGGGTTTGCAATACCCCTTGGTGTTTTTACCTTTTGTCTCTAATTTCAGAGAAGACAAAGATGACTCACTTCGAACGGCCGAAGAACGTCTCCAAGAAGACATTCGTTTGTTGTACGTTGCCTTCACGCGCGCGCAACAAGCCATGTGGATAGGCGTTGCCAAACGCCAAGGTGACTTCAAAAGCAAAGAGATACACGCACAAAGTGCTTTAAGTGTTTTATTACAACGAAATTCTGCCGATGATCTGCAAGAAAAATTGCAGGCTTGGACAAACTGTAATGACATTGAAGTCGTTCATGCGCCCGAAGCGAATGCGCAGTTATATGAGCCTTTAAATGCAGCCAAGTTAGAAGCGCCAACTGCTGCAAAATCGCCATCGCGCGTGTTGCCCAATGCAGGTTGGACGGCCAGTTTCAGTGCACTGACTCGCAAGCTCAGTGATTCCAAATGGCAGGCCGCAGACTCGGGACTTGCGCGCGAAGAGCGCTGGTTAGATTCTCAAATCGACAACCCAGTGGCCAACGCCAATGACCTGCTCGTGGCAGATGACGCATCCTCTGCAAAAACGGAGCAACCCCCGTTCAATCATTTCCCTGCGGGCAGTGCCTACGGTACCCTGTTACACGACATCTTCGAATGGCAACTGAAAGAAGGCTGGCCGCTTTTGCAAAACGAATCAGACCTCTTAGCTGAAGTCAAAATTCGATGGCAAGGCTGGTGGCAAAACCAAGCAGACAGCCTGCAACTTAAAACCGAAGACCAAGCCCTCTGCCTTCAACTCATTCGCCAATGCGCAGCCTCTCAGTTCACACAATTGGGGTCAGATCAACATTGTTTTAGTTTGTCTCAGCTCAACACCCAAAACGCGTGGCCAGAAATGGGCTTTACGTTCAAAACGCATGGTGTTTCAACGCTGTACATGGATCAACTCATTGGCACTTCGCTGCATCCCAACAAAGCCCGCCCTGCTTTGCAGGCGCAGCAATTGAATGGTTTGCTAACGGGCTTCATGGACATTGTGTTTGAGCACCAAGGCCGCTATTACGTGCTCGATTACAAGTCGAACAAATTGCCCGACTATTCGCATGACAGCATCACTGGCAGCATGCTCAGTCATCGCTACGACGTGCAATACACCTTGTACATCTTGGCAGTTCACCGACTCTTAAAGTCACGCCTCAAAAATTACAACTACGAGCAGCACGTGGGGGGTGCCATTTATTTGTACTTGCGGGGCATTGATCAAGCCGGGCAGGGGTGCTATGTCAATAAGCCATCCTACGAACTCATCCATGCTTTGGACGAAGCATTCAAATTGAATCAGCCATCCAGTGCAGCGGGGGTATTGTCATGACCCAATCACAAGCCCCTATCAACAACACTTTGGCGCCCCAATTGACATCTGCATTGGCAGGTTTACCTTGGACCGCTTTGGATGTCGCATGGCTTCAATTTTTAAAGTCACATCAAGCTACCCCAGAGCCCTTGCACGATTTGCTAGCGCTTTTGGTCAGCCACCAAATGGGAAGAGGGCATGCTTGCTTGGACCTTGATGCTTTGATCCAAGACCCAGCGCATTTGCTTGACTGGACCGATACGCAAACCAAGGCATTGCATCAGCAGCTTGAAAATTCAAAGTTGGATGAACAGCCTGCAGATTTGTTTGCTTTACCACACAACCCATGGGCTCAAGCTGCCAAAACAATGCCATGGGCCATTGGCGATCACTCACCCATCATGGTTTCTTTCAAAGAAGATGGCCAAGCCCAACGTGTTTACCTAAGGCGCGCTTGGCAAGCAGAACAAAGCATTCAAGCCTCCGTTCAAATGCGTCTGTCGAAAAACTTTGAAGTACCTGAGAACAGCGATGAAAAACTGAACAAACTGTTCGGCCTTCAAAGCGCGGAAACAGATTGGCAGCGCATCGCTTGTGCCAAAGCTTTGCGTGCAGGCCTGACACTCATTACCGGCGGTCCTGGCACAGGCAAAACAACCACGGTGGTTCGCTTGTTGGCCTTGCTGCAACAGGCTGCTCACGATCAACAAACAACTTTGCGCATTCATTTGGCAGCCCCCACAGGCAAGGCTGCCAGCCGCTTGAGTTCCTCAATTCAATTGGCATTGGCCAGTTTGCCCGAGGGTTGGGCTGAAGGTCTTCCATCAAATGCGGTTACCTTGCACCAACTGTTGCAGTACAACCCCGATGCAGCCGCAAGGTCTGCGCCATCATTGGCAACGGACTTGGTGGTGGTCGACGAAGCCTCCATGATTGATCTAGAACTCATGGCGCGATTGATGAAATGTGTGCCGGCACAGGCTAGGCTGGTTTTGTTGGGCGACAAAGATCAGTTGGCCTCGGTAGAGGCTGGCGCTGTGTGGTCTCAATTGTGCGAGGGTGCGGCCCAAGCAGACAGCGCCACCCAAGCCCACCCCACCCAAGCCTACACTTTGCCAGAACAAACCGCGGTGCTGCATGTCAGCCGACGCTTTCATGCCAACAGCGCTATCGGTCAATGGGCCAAACTGATCAACGATGGCGATCAATTGCAAATCAAACAACAATGGCATGCCTTAAGCAGTGCCAGCGCTTCGGACAACATTAAAAAGCCAGAGGTTCAAAGGTGGCCAGATGAATGGCGCGAGAGGCCGCAAGGGCATTTGCAGCCAGAAGTTGTTCATGCATTGCGTGAAGGGTGGTCTGCATGGTTGGAAGTTTTGAAACCGCTGCAACAAGCCGATGCCCTTTGTGACAACGCGCAGGCCCTTCAGTTGCTAAACCTTTTCAGTGAGTTTCAAGTGCTCTGTGCACTGCGACAAGGCGCATGGGGTGTTCAATCTTTGAATCAGCAAATCGCCATGGCCCTAGGCTTGTCTAAAAACGCAGAAAGAAACTTTCAGCCAGCCAAAGCGCAAGACGCCTGGTTCGTCGGACGTCCCATCATGGTCACCCGCAACGACTATCACCTTCAGCTCATGAACGGCGATGTGGGCCAGTGTTTGCCCACGGCCAATGGCCTTCGCGTTGCGTTCCCCGATGGCAAAGGCGGTGTGCGGTGGGTGTTGCCTTCTCGCTTGGATGCCGTTGAAACTGTTTGGGCCATGACCGTTCACAAATCGCAAGGTTCGGAATACGGCCATGTGCTTTTGGTGCTGCCAGACCGAGATTCCCCCGTGCTCACACGCGAACTGCTTTACACCGGCATCACGCGTGCTAAATCGCGCTTAAGCTGGTGGGCTCCCAACGCTTCGGTCTTGTTCAACGCAGTAGCGCAGCGAGTCACCCGAAGTGGCGGTTTGGCAAAGGCCCTGTTTCATCCGTCAAAATAGGCACTTCAGAAAAAAAGTGAGCAATGATGAATTTCGATGAAATGGCTGACAAGTTGTCAGCCCACCCAGACTTCAAAGTCAAACGCCGCTTGGTTCCAATTCTTGATTTTGGACCTGGGTCTGGCGCACCGACCAAGCGAGTCCTCATTTTGGACACGGAAACGACAGGCCTAGATTGGCGCGCCGAAAACATCATCGAGTTGGCCATGCTGTCTGTGGCTGTTGATATGCAGACGGGTCAACCTGTGGGTGTGGTTGAGGTTTATGAAGATTTCGAAGATCCAGGCAGACCCATCCCAGCAGAAATTGTGAAGCTCACAGGTATCACCTCCCAAGATGTGAAAGGCCAAAAACTCAACGAAGCCAAAATCATTGACATGGTGCAACGCGCAGACCTTATCGTGGCGCACAACGCTGGCTTTGATCGCCCCTTTGTTGAAAACCGACTAGAGGTGTTTGAGCACAAAGCATGGGCCTGCTCGTTTGCCGGCATTAACTGGAAGGCCCAGGGTTTGGGGTCGGCCAAGTTAGAATTTTTGTGCAGCGAATTGGGATGGTTTTACGATGCGCACCGTGCACAAGTAGATTGCCATGCTTTGCTTCGGGTCTTGTCTGCGCCCTTGAAGGCCCAGCCAGAGGACATGCCATCTACAGGTCTGCAACAACTTTTTGAGTCAGCCGAACAAGCCCGAACAGTGGTCAAAGCATTTGGTTCGCCCTTCGAGACCAAAGACAAGCTCAAAGCCCGTGGCTACCGATGGGATGCCGAAGCCAAAGTTTGGTCGACAGCTGTGAAGTCAGCGGAGGCTTTAGAAGCAGAGGCGGATTGGCTCAAATCACAGGTTTACGGGGGACGGGCCGCCAGAATTGGCCTAGAAACCCAAGACGCGCTGGTTCAATTTTCAAGCCGAAGTGGTAAATCGGGCGATCGAGTCTTGTAATTTGAGAAATTTCAGGGCCAGAAACCCCTAAAGGGGTCACTAAAGACAGGGATAATCATAGGGTAGGGAAAATTAAGTTCCGCTTTTGGAAAATCATCTTCCCCTTCCCTTTTTGAAGAGCATCCCAGCCATGGCCCAATACGTTTTTTCTATGAACCGCGTCGGCAAGATCGTGCCGCCGAAGCGTCACATTCTCAAAGACATTTCACTCAGTTTCTTCCCCGGCGCCAAAATTGGCGTGCTGGGCCTGAATGGTTCCGGCAAGTCCACCTTGCTGAAAATCATGGCCGGCATTGATAAGGAAATTGAAGGCGAAGCCATTCCCATGGCTGGCCTTAAAATTGGTTATCTGCCCCAAGAGCCGCAGATGGATCCCGACGAAACCGTTCGCGAAGCCGTTGAAGGTGGCATGGGCGAAGTCAAAGCGGCGCAAGCACGCCTCGAAGAAGTTTATGCAGCCTACGCTGAAGAAGACGCCGATTTTGATGCGCTGGCTGCAGAGCAGGCCAAGCTCGAGGCCATCATCGCCACAGCAGGCGACGCCTCTGACCACCAACTTGAAATTGCTGCTGACGCTTTGCGCTTGCCCCCATGGGACGCCATCATTGGCAAACTCTCTGGCGGAGAAAAACGCCGAGTGGCCTTGTGCCGTTTGTTGCTCAGCCGCCCCGACATGTTGCTGCTTGACGAACCCACCAACCACTTGGACGCAGAGAGTGTCGATTGGCTCGAATTGTTTTTGCAACGCTTCCCAGGCACCGTGGTAGCCATTACCCACGATCGCTATTTCTTGGACAATGCGGCCGAATGGATCTTGGAACTTGACCGCGGACACGGCATTCCCTACAAAGGCAACTATTCCAATTGGTTGGAGCAAAAAGAGACACGCTTAGGCCAAGAGCAACGCACAGAAGACGCACGCACCAAGGCCATGAAAAAAGAATTGGAATGGGCTCGCTCCAATCCAAAAGGTCGTCAAGCCAAGAGCAAGGCGCGCCTGGCTCGCTTTGAAGAATTGAGCGATTACGACTACCAAAAACGCAATGAAACACAAGAAATTTTCATACCTGTGGCCGAGCGCTTGGGCAACGAAGTTTTCGAATTCACCAACGTCAGCAAGTCTTTTGGCGATCGTTTGTTAATTGACAATCTAAGCTTTCAAGTTCCCGCTGGCGCGATTGTCGGCATCATCGGGCCTAACGGCGCCGGTAAATCAACGCTCTTTAAACTGATCTCTGGCAAAGAGCAACCAGACAGCGGAACGATCAAGGTCGGGCAAACCGTGAAGATGGCCTTCGTCGACCAAAATCGCGATGATCTTTCCAATGAAAAAACCGTTTGGGAAGATGTATCTGGCGGTTTAGACATCATGACCGTCGGTAAATTTCAAATGCCCAGCCGTGCTTATTGCGGCCGCTTCAACTTCAATGGTGGCGATCAGCAAAAGAAAGTGGGCATGTTGTCGGGTGGTGAGCGCGGTCGTTTGCACTTGGCCAAAACCCTCATCGAAGGTGGCAACGTTTTGCTGCTAGACGAACCCTCCAATGACTTGGACGTGGAAACATTGCGCGCCTTGGAAGATGCCTTGCTCGAGTTTGCAGGCTCGGTCATGGTCATTAGCCACGATCGATGGTTCCTCGACCGTATTGCGACGCACATCTTGGCCGCAGAAGGCGACAGCCAGTGGGTGTTCTTTGATGGCAACTACCAAGAGTATGAAGCCGACAAGAAGAAGCGTTTGGGCGAAGAGGGCGCCAAGCCTAAGCGTGTGCGTTTCAAAGCCTTGAAATAATTCACTGCGCTCAGTGAACTCAGAGCGAGTTGTGACATGAAACCCATGCGCTTAGAGGACGTCCTCTTTAGCCAAGGTTTCGGCACACGCCGTGTGTGCGCAGGTTTGGTACAGCAAGGCTATGTGAGCGTGAACAACGAGCTTCAAGAAGACCCTGGTGTTTTCTTTGATCTGGAAAATCTCAAGTTCAAAGTGCAGGGCACAGAGTGGCCTTACTTTGATCGCGCTTACCTCATGCTGCACAAACCCACAGGCACAGAGTGCTCACAAAAGCCCTCAACTTGGCCCAGCATCTACACCTTGTTGCCTTCCCCTTTGAGACTGCGTCCTCAAAAAGCTGCGGTGCAAGGCGTTCAAGCAGTTGGGCGCTTAGACCAAGACACCACGGGCCTGTTGTTGCTCACCGATGATGGCAAGTTCATTCACCGCATGAGTTCACCCAAGCACCACATGCCCAAGGTTTATGAGGTCACCACCAAGCACGAGATCACGGCGCAACAAGTGGAAAAATTATTGTCAGGCGTGGTGCTAGATGACAGCCCAAAGCCTGTTCAAGCAGCGGCCTGTGAAAAGGTGTCAGACACCCATTTGAAACTCACCCTCACAGAGGGCAAGTACCACCAAGTCAAGCGCATGTTGGCGGCTGTTGGCAACCGGGTGGAAGGACTGCATCGCAGTGCCATTGGCAATTTGCAATTGCCAGCAGATTTGGCGCCCGGTCAATGGCGCTGGATCTTGCCTAGCGAACTCGAAAAATACTTCAAAGCTTGAAGCACTTCCAAAGGCTGGTCCTTGTGAGGACTGTGCCCGCAGTTCTCTAATTTCACCAACCGAGTTTGAGTTGCGTGCGCCGCAATTTCATCAATTTGTTTCATGGTTCCATAAGGGTCATCTGTTCCTTGAATGGCCATCAAGGGCGATTGAATTTTTGAAAGCAAAGGCCGAATGTCAAAGCTTCTAAAGGCTTCACTCAACCACACATCGTTCCACTGCCAGAAGGCGACATCGACATCTTTGTGAAAGGCTGTTAACTTGGGTTTGAGTTTTTCAAAGTGATCTCGTGCATGAGAGATGGCCTGAACAGAAATGTCTTCCACCATCACATGGGGTGCCATGACCACGCAGCCTGCAACCGAAAATTGACTGGCATGAATGAGTGCGATGGTGCCGCCATCGGAGTGGCCAATCAAAAGGGGATTGGCAATGTTTAAATGCCCCAACAAAGCGGGAAGAACTTCCAAAGCCTCCCGGTGCATGTAGTTCGATGGAAGTCTTCCATCTCCTCGCACGTCTGAAATGCCTTCAGATTGCCCATAGCCTTGGCGTGAATAAACCCAGCCTTCGCAGCCCAGACTTTGGCAGATTTGCGCTGGCCAATCTTTCCAGAGGGCCACACTGCCAAGTCCTTCGTGCAAAAAAACGCAACTGGGAGCTTTGTCCTTGAAGGCCAAAGGCTTGTCTAGCGGGATGTGTTTCACTTCTAAGTCAACACCCAAGATGGAGATCAGAGAGGGGTCAGTCATCCAGACAATTTTGACACTAGAAAACCTCAAAAATTAAAAAGATTGCACCCGATAGGTAGGGATGCCTTCCAATACCCCATTACACTTAAGGAATGATCTTAAAAGCACTGACCTTCACAATTGGTTTGGCCACTTTCGGTCTTGCTTCAGCCATGTCCTCAGGACCTAAACCTGCGCCTCCCGAGCCTGCAGTTCAAGCACCTGCCCCCATTTTTGTCTTAAATTCCCTCGAAGGGAATGTCAGTGTCATTGACCCCGTCACTTGGACTGAAACCAAGCGAATCCCCACCGGCAAAGAGCCGCACCATTTGTACCTCACGCCAGATGAAAAATCGGTCATTGTGGCCAATGCCCTGTCCGATTCTCTAACTTTCATCGACCCCCGAACCGCAGAAATCCAGCGAGTCATTCCAGGCATTTTGGATCCTTACCACTTGCGCTTTTCGCCCGACATGAAATGGTTCGTCACGGTCGCCAACAGACTCAATCACATCGACATCTACAAATGGGATGGACAAACGCCCACCTTGGTCAAGCGCATTCAATCGTCTAAAACACCCAGCCACATGTGGATTGACAGCAAGAGCACCACGGTCTGGGCCACCATGCAAGACAGCAATGAATTGGTCGCCATTGATTTGAACACCCAAACCATCAAGTGGCGCGTGAAAACGGGCCCCATGCCGGCGGATGTGTTTGTCACGCCTGACGATCAAACATTGTTGATTGGTCTCACCGGCGGTGATGGCGTAGAGGTTTATGACGTGTCCAAAAACCCCGCGAAAAAAATTAAATTGATTCAAACTGGCAAAGGCGCGCATGCTTTCCGTGCCTTGGGTGACAAGCAGCATGTGTTGGTCAGTAACCGTGTAGGTAACTCCATCAGCAAAATCGATTACAAAAGCCTGGCTGTTGTTGACAAGTTTCCAGGACCCAGCGGGCCAGATTGCATGGACATCATGGCCGATGGCAAAACCATTTTGCTAGCTTCTCGTTGGGCTCAAAAGTTAACTGTCATCGACATGAGCACCCGCCAAGTTATCCGTCAAATCAAAGTGGGCAAATCACCGCACGGGGTTTGGACCTTGGACCATGCGCCACGCCAATGACACTTTGAGCAAGCGTCTGACCCGGATCTTTCTGGGCGCACTCTTGTTCAATGCGCTTTCGTTGGCAGTGACTGCCGAGCCTCTCAAACCTTCGCTGCAATGCCAAAAGCCCATTTACCTGACCCTTGACACAGGCCACATGGGCATGGCCCCCTTGATTGCCGACGTACTGCGCAAGCATCAAGTGCCAGTGACCTTTTTTGGAGCCCATGAAAAAACGCAAGAGGGTGACGGTAGCCTTGGCCAACACTGGTCTGCATGGTGGAAGGCGCGAGGCAGTGAAGGCCACGATTTTGCAAGCCATACCTACGACCATGCCTATTGGCGATCGGACATCGATGCTCGAACTTTCAAAATTCGGCCCAGTTCAGGTGAGCAAAAAGACCAAAACTTAATTTGGAGTGCAGAAAACTATTGTGCTAACTTGAAAAAAGCTTCTCAGCGTTTGGAAGCCATGACCGGCCGCGCAAGTTTGCCGCTTTTCAGAGCGCCGGGGGGCAAAACTTCGCCCGCTTTGTTGAAGGCCGCCAGCCAATGTGGCTACACCCACGTCGCTTGGGCGCCTGCTGGTTTTTTAGGGGACGAATTGTCAAGTCAAACCCATAGCAATGCTGCTTTGCTACATACTGCGCTCAAAAGCATCAAGTCTGGCGATATTTTGATGGCCCATTTGGGCATTTGGTCGCGCCAAGATCCTTGGGCTCCTGCGGTGCTAGAGCCCCTCATTGTGGGCTTGAAAGACAAAGGCTTTTGTTTTGCCAGTTTGCGCCAACACCCACAATATTCGAAACTCCTTGCTACAGTGCCATAACGCCCCTTGAACCTTCATCACTTCTTATTTTTAACGCCATGCTTACATCCATGATTGAGTGGCTCATTGACACCTTCTCAGCATTGCAAACCTTGTTGTTTGAAAGTGTGGTTCAGCCTATCGCCTTTGCTGGGGGTGCCGGTAATTTGCTGGATGTGGCCTACGAAGGCACGGGTTGGCTTTTAATTGGCTTGCTGCAAATTCTGATTTTGCTTGTCTTTATTGCACCTTTGGAAAAATGGCGACCTTTCGAACCTGTCACGGATTCCCAAGGGGTCAAAGTTGATGTCATCTACACCCTCATTCACCGTTTGGGCTTGTTCAAGTTGGTCATGTTTTTCACTTTTGAAGATGCTGTTGATACTGTGTTTGGCATGTTGCGCGTGCATGGGCTTCCAACCTTCAACATTGACGCATTCTGGCCAGGCGTCTCCGACATTGCTTGGGTCAGTTTCATGCTCTACCTTGTCGTCTTCGATTTTGTTAACTATCTGATTCACAGAGGACAGCACCAGTTCAATCGATGGTGGGCTCTGCATTCTTTGCATCATTCGCAAAGGCAAATGACCCTCTGGACAGACAACCGCAATCATTTGCTCGACGACGTGATCACCGCGCTTTTATTGTCTGTGGTGGCCAAATTGATCGGCGTGGGCCCGGGGCAATTCATTGCCTTGGTGGTGTTAAGTCAATTGAGTGAAAGTTTTCAGCACGCCAACATCAGATGCAGTTTTGGCTGGCTTGGGGATCGCTTGTTTGTTAGCCCTAGGTTTCATCGCTTGCACCATGCCATTGGCATAGGTCACGAGTCAGCCGGCCGAAAAACATTAGGTGGACACAACTTTGGTGTCTTGTTTCCGTGGTGGGACATGATGTTCAAAACCGCTGACTTTTCAAACAGATACGACCCAACAGGTGTTCGAGATCAAGTGGAAGAGGGCCGCGAATATGGGCAAAGTTTTTGGGCGCAACAAAAATTAGGCTTCATGCGCTTTCTGAGCAAGAGTACAAGTTCATGATACTTTTCATGGACTCTTTTTGGCGCGCGCTTGCTTACGGCATGCACCCCAAGGTCATCATGCTCTCCTTGTTGCCGCTCATTTTGATGGCGGTCATCGTGACTGGCTTGGGTGTCATGTACTGGGACCTTGCTGTCGACACCGTGCGCACAGGGATGGAAGCTGGTCCAGCGCTGGGTTGGGCTTGGACTTGGTTGGAGCGAGTCGGTCTGCTGAAGTTAAAGACGGTGCTTGCGCCCTTGGTCATCATCCTGGCAGTGACGCCAGTGGTCATGATCATGTCTCTATTGGCAGTGTCATTCATGATGACGCCAGCACTTGTGAATTTGGTTGGCACAAGGCGCTTCCCTGATTTAGAGCGTAAGCGGGGTGGTTCTTTATGGCAAAGCGTCTTGTGGACTTTCATGTCTGTCATTTTGGCCTTAGGCGCATTGATTCTCACATTGCCCCTTTGGTGGGTGCCGCCGCTGGCCATCCTGTTGCCAGCATTGATTTGGGGATGGCTGACCTACAGAGTCATGACCTACGATGTCTTGGCTGAACATGCGTCTAGTCAAGAGCGGGTAGAGCTCATGAAGCGTTATCGATTTCAATTGTTAGGCATGGGAGTTCTAACCGGAGCCATGGGTGCGGCACCAAGTTTGGTGTGGGCGTCCGGTGCTTTGTTTGCGGCTGCTTTTGTGATTCTCATCCCCGTTGCAGTTTGGATTTACACCCTCGTTTTTATTTTTTCAGCACTTTGGTTTGTGCACTTTTTGTTGCTTGCTTTAAGTAAGCTCAGGGAAGAGCCCATCATCATTTTGAACGAAGCACAGCCATGAACACACCTATGCAACTCACTCCGCCTGCCATCGGCATCATCATCATTGGCGATGAAATTTTGTCGGGTAAACGCTCAGACAAACACTTGCCTAAATTCATAGAGCTTCTCAACGAGCGAGGTTTGCAGCTGTCCTGGGCCGAGTATGTGGGCGACTCTCCCGAGCGCATTACACAGGTCTTAGCACGTGCCTTCGCATCGGGTGACGTGGTCTTCTCTTGCGGTGGCATCGGTGCAACGCCAGACGATCACACTCGCCAATGCGCGGCCCAAGCTTTGGGCGTGCCCTTGGCTTTGCACCCTGAAGCCAAGGCCTTGATCTTGGAGCGCATGCGCGATGTCGCCTTGGAGCAGGGTGTTGCTTTTGAACCTGACCGGGATGACAACCTTCACCGATTGAACATGGGCACGTTTCCAAAGGGTGCTCAGATCATTCACAACCCCTACAACAAAATTCCTGGTTTCACTTGTCAGGGTGCAGACCAAGGCCTGGTTCACTTTGTGCCTGGTTTCCCTGTCATGGCGTGGCCCATGATGCAAGACAGACTCGATGCCTATTGCCAAACTTGGGGCGCAGCGCCCAAGCGCATCGAGCGGTCTGTGATTGTTTTTGGCGCCATGGAGGCAACCCTGACCCCCTTGATGGAACGCATTGAACTACAACATGTGGGCATCAAAGTTTTTAGCCTCCCCAGCGTGGACCATCCCAAGTGGGGTAAACATATCGAACTGGGCGTGAAGGGGGCAGAGCCACAAGCTGAATCTGCTTTTATGGCTCTGAAAGAAGGCTTAAAGCCATTTGAAGTCGAGCTTGGCCCTGAAATGGTGCGTTAACTTATTTCGCACTACAATAGTGCATTTCTGGTGTATTGTGGTGCATCAATCAGACGCTAAAAATTCCCAGCAAGTCGCAAAGTGAAGCCCTGTCCTCAGGGCACAATAGCGGGCTTGGGTCATTGTGGCGCACTGCTTTTGTTGGCATAGAACCTGCATTCCCGAAGAACCAATTATCAACACCCATCCTTAGGAGAATTTGATGGCAAAGACCGTCGCAGACGTAATGAAGATGGTGAAGGACAATGAAGTCAAATTTGTTGACTTCCGCTTCACCGATACCCGTGGAAAAGAGCAGCACGTTTCCGTGCCAATTTCCCACTTTGACGAAGCTAAATTCACCGACGGCCACGCGTTCGATGGTTCTTCTATTGCCGGTTGGAAGGGCATTGAAGCCTCCGACATGTTGTTGATGCCCGATCCCATCACAGCCAACATTGACCCCTTCTTCGAAGAAACAACTTTGATTTTGGGTTGCGACGTGCTGGAACCCGGTGATGGCAAAGCCTACGACCGTGATCCCCGTTCTATCGCCAAGCGCGCCGAAGCTTATTTGAAGGCGTCTGGTCTGGGCGACACTGCTTACTTCGGTCCAGAGCCAGAATTTTTCTTGTTCGATGATGTCCGTTTTGGCAGCGACATGTCAGGTTCGTTTTTCAAGATCGACGATTACGAAGCGCCTTGGAACTCAGGCACCAAAATGGAAGGCGGCAACCGCGGTCACCGTCCTACCGTCAAAGGTGGTTACTTTCCAGTGCCTCCCGTCGACAGCACGCAAGACATGCGCGCCGAAATGTCTTTGATTCTCGAAGGCATGGGCATTCCTGTTGAAGTGTTCCACCACGAAGTGGCTGGCGCAGGTCAAAACGAGATCGGCACACGCTTCAGCACCTTGGTGCAGCGCGCTGACTGGACTCAAACATTGAAGTATGTGGTTTGGAACGTAGCCAATGCCTATGGCAAGACAGCTACTTTCATGCCCAAGCCTTTGGTCGGTGACAACGGTTCTGGCATGCACGTTCACCAGTCCATCTGGAAAGACGGCAAAAACTTGTTCGCTGGCAATGGCTACGCAGGTTTGTCAGACTTCGCGCTTTACTACATTGGCGGCATCATCAAGCACGCTCGTGCCTTGAACGCCATCACCAACCCCACCACCAACAGCTACAAGCGTTTGGTTCCTGGATTTGAAGCCCCTGTAAAGTTGGCTTACTCTAGCCGCAACCGTTCTGCTTCCATCCGCATTCCTCACGTTGCTTCTGACAAAGGTCGTCGCATTGAAGCGCGCTTCCCAGATCCAATGGCCAACCCCTACCTGTGCTTCTCTGCACTGATGATGGCTGGTTTGGACGGTGTGGAAAACAAGATCCATCCAGGCGAAGCTGCTACCAAAGATTTGTACCATTTGCCGCCCGAAGAAGATGCATTGGTGCCAACCGTTTGCCACAGCTTAGACCAAGCTCTGGAGTATTTGGACAAAGACCGCGCCTTCCTCACAAAAGGTGGCGTGTTCACAGACTCCATGCTCGACGCTTACATTGAATTGAAAATGGGCGAAGTCACACGCTTCCGTCAAGCTGTTCACCCCATTGAATACGAGATGTACTACTCTCTGTAATTTGCAGCGAGTTTGGGCAGCTGAGCCCGACCCCGAAAAGGACGGCTCAGGCCGTCCTTTTTCATTCAAGAAAGATTTTTGAGACATGCTTGTAGGCTTGAGATCGGTGAAATTTCAATGGCACATACTGCTCATGGCATTGCCATGTTTCGCAGGTTTGGCGTTGGCTGATCAAGCTGTTTATAAGTGTGGCCAAGAAATAACCAATCAACCGAATGACCCCAGTCAGTGTCAAAAACTGCTGATTTCAAATCCGACTCAAATCGAGGGAACGCGTGTTCAAAATGGTCAGTTTCCAAAGCCTGTCTCGGCGGTTTCTGGCATTGCTGCTGAGCGCATTTCGATACCGCCCAACAACCCGCAAGATGCACTTCAGCGAAATGTTCAAGCGCGCACTGTTTTGGAGGATGAGTGGCAGAAACTCAGCGCCAAGCATGCCGAAATGGTGCGAGTTTTTAATGGAGGTCAGCCAGCCCTTCAAGAGGGCGAGTCTTTGCAAAACCCGCAATACAAGCGCCGTGTTGCGGATATGCAAATTCAAATTGAGCGCATGGCACGTGACCTGATGGCTTTGAAAAGAGAGTTGAGTCGTCACACTTCTCAATTGGCCTCGGTGCCATCTAAGTGAAATTCAGATGGCAAAAATTTCAAATCAATCCAAATTGAGTTCCACCAGCTCTATTGGCTCGCAAGCGCAAAATATGAATGTGACAAGTGCTTCACAAAATCATCGCTTTCAGGCTTTCGATTGGTTGGCCACCCCCATTGCCGTCTTGGAAAGCAATGGCACTGTCGTCTTTGTTAACTCAGAACTAGAGGACGTGATGGGTCAGTCCAGAAGAAGTTTGGAGGGAGAGTCCTTTTTGAATTTCTTTTCAGACCCCAAGCCCTTGTTGCATGCACTTTCTGGCGCCAAGGCCAATGAATTTGCGGCATTGCGTTACGACGCCGAGTTGTTGCGCATCAATCCAGAAGAGTCGCTTCCTGTTCATGTGATCGTGGCGCAGTCCGATCAATCCGACGAAGTGATCATTGAATTACTGCCTATTCAGCAGCAAACTCGGCAGGACAGAGAAGAGCGGCTGATTGACCAGGCTCAAGCCAACAAAGAGCTCATTCGAAATCTAGCCCATGAGATCAAGAACCCATTGGGTGGTATTCGCGGTGCTGCGCAGCTGCTCGAAATGGAAATGGAATCCAAGGAGCTGACCGAATACACCCAGGTCATCATTCGAGAAGCCGATCGTTTGCAACTCTTGGTTGACCGGCTGTTGGCACCGCATCGCCGGCCCCACATGGTGGGAGATGTCAATATCCATGAAGTTTGTGAGCGAGTGCGCTCACTTGTTGTAGCTGAATTTCCAAAAGGTTTGCGGGTCATCAGAGACTACGACACTTCCATTCCCGAATTCAGAGGCGACAGGGAGCAGCTCATTCAGGCTGTTTTAAACATCGCTCACAACGCAGCTTTAGCCTTGTCAGATCGGGTGACTGAGGGCGATGCCCAACTTACTTTTAAGACGCGAATTACCCGCCAAGTGACATTTGGCAAACAGCGTTATCGACTGGCATTGGAATTGCATGTGATAGACAACGGGCCTGGTGTTCCAGACTCTATCAAAGACCGAATTTTCTTCCCACTGATTTCTGGAAGAGAAGGCGGCTCTGGCTTGGGTCTCACTTTGGCGCAGACCTTTGTTCAGCAGCACCACGGCATGATTGAGTGTGAAAGCGTGCCGGGTCGAACCGATTTCAAAATTTTGATTCCGTTGCCCTGATCTGTTAGCAGACGGTGCATTCCTTTCTAGAAAGTTAAGTCACATGAAGCCTATCTGGATCGTAGACGATGACCAATCCATCCGATTCGTCTTGGAGAAGGCTCTCCTTCGCGAAGGCTTGAGTACTCGCAGTTTTACCAATCCGCGTGAAGTCCTTGCTGCGCTGGCCACAGAAGACGGCAGTGAAGGCCCTCAGGTCTTGGTCAGTGACATTCGCATGCCAGGTGGATCGGGCTTGGATTTGTTGACGCAAGTCAAGCAGCAACTGCCTGCATTGCCAGTCATCATCATGACGGCCTTTTCTGATCTGGACAGTGCTGTTTCGGCTTTTCAAAATGGCGCTTTTGAATATCTGCCTAAGCCTTTTGACTTGCCCAAGGCCATTGAGCTGATTCGACGCGCGCTTGAAGAAAGTCAGCGCGAAGAAGTGGCTGAGGAACTCATGGCGGCGACGCCAGAGATGATGGGTCAAGCGCCCGCCATGCAGGATGTTTTCAGAGCCATTGGACGATTGTCGCAAAGCAATGTAACGGTCATGATCACCGGCGAATCTGGTTCCGGCAAGGAACTGGTGGCCCGTGCATTGCACAAGCATTCCCCCAGAGCCAACGGCCCTTTTGTGGCCATCAATACGGCGGCTATTCCGAAAGACCTGTTGGAGAGTGAGCTTTTTGGTCATGAGCGAGGTGCATTTACGGGCGCTCAAACATCAAGGCGTGGCAGGTTTGAACAAGCAGAAGGCGGCACCCTGTTTTTAGATGAAATTGGCGACATGCCTTTTGACCTTCAGACACGTTTGTTGCGCGTTTTGTCCGATGGGCACTTTTACAGAGTGGGCGGGCACACTTCGGTGAAAGCCAATGTGCGAGTTATTGCTGCCACACACCAAGATTTAGAGCAAAGGGTTAAAGAAGGCGTATTTCGGGAAGACTTGTTTCATCGCCTGAATGTCATTCGACTGCGTTTGCCCGCTTTGCGTGAACGCAGAGAAGACGTTCAAGTTTTAACCAAGCACTTCTTGCTGCAAAGTGCGCAGCAATTGGGTGTTGAGCCCAAGCGAATTTCAGAGCAAGCGCTTGAAATTTTGGGACACTTTAATTTCCCAGGCAACGTTCGCCAATTGGAAAATATTTGTCATTGGCTGACTGTGATGGCACCAGCCCAAATGATTGAGGCCAAGGACCTCCCGCCGGAAGTTTTGTCGCACAACAATGCTGTGAATGCAGGTGCCCAAGGTGAAATTGCAGCAGGGGAATTTCTCCCATTGAGCGAGAGTGCACCCTTAGCAGCCACCATCGGCTCAACGCCCGCCTTGGTTAACTTAGGCGCACATGCAGGTTGGGAAAGCGCGTTAGAGGTGGAGGCTTTGCAGCTGTTAGGGACCGATCGCCAAGACGTATGGGACGTCCTGACCAAACGCTTTGAATCCTTGCTCATTCAAGCAGCACTGGCGACCACCCGCGGACGACGCATTGAAGCGGCTGTTAAGTTGGGTATTGGGCGCAATACCATTACTCGAAAAATTCAAGAGCTTCACATTGAAGCTTGATTCTTAAAAAAAAAGGCCTTCAGATGAAGGCCTTTTTTGGGGCAAGAGAGGCGATACCTGGGTTGCATTTTATTTGGAGTAAATGATGCCGCCCGTGTTGGTGACTGCAATGTACATGTTTTGAGCTCTTAGCAAATTGGTGAGATTGGCGGTGGTCTTGCTTGCTTGAGACTTCCATGTGATGCCATCCAAACTGATCACAACAGTGCCGCCTGAACCTACGGCCAAGAACTGATTGGTGGTGGACAGCGCATTGAAATTGGCAGTGGTATTGGCACTCTGTGCTGTCCATGTGATAGCGTCAGGGCTGCTCAAGATGGTGCCGTTGGCGCCAACAACAATGAATTGATAACTGGTGACATTGTTGGTGAAGTTTGTCATTGAACCAACGCCTTTGAGGTCAGCTGAACTGCCTGACTTTTGAGCTGTCCATGTCAAGCCATCACCGCTGGTCAGAATGGTGCCGCCTGCGCCGACGGCCAGCCAATTGCCTGCGCTTGTGTATGAAATGCCATAAAGGTGGGATGACGTTGGCACATTTGTAGCCATTGTCCAAGTGATGGCATCCTTGCTGGTCATAACGGCGCCGTTGTCACCCACTGCAATGGCCAAGCTGCCATTGGCCGCAATGGCATTTAAGTTTTGAGGTGTGATTTTGGTGGACGGCGTCCAAATTTTGGAATCCGTGCTGTAAAGGGTGGTGCCCCCTTCGCCAACCGCAATAAATTTGGCGAAACTGTATGCAGCCGCATGCAGGTTAACGTTGACAACAGGTGTGATGGCGGTCCAAGTGTTGAAGTCTGCAGCTCGAAACATCTTGCCGCCATTGCCAACGGCCAAGTACGTGTAAAGCACAGTGTTGCTGGCGATGTCTAAGTAGCTGCCATAAGTCAGTCCTGTGGGTGTACCGGTGTTCAAGGTACTGGATGAGGTCCACTCGGAGCCTGCTAAGCGAGGCGTGGCGGCAACTGTTGGCGTGGCGTCTCCACCTGGGCCGCTGTTGGTTCTGCCCGTCATGAAAAATGAATAAGGCGTGCCATTGGTCAGGCCAGTGACCACATAAGGGGATGTCACCTTGAGACGGTATGTCGAGCCCGATGTGGCGAGCCAGTTGCTTAAGCTTAAGTTGGGGTTATTGGGGGCTGCGAAAATCCAGTACTCAACCCCTGGCGTTTCTTTCCAACTCACGGTCACTTGACTGTCTCCGGCAACAACACTCAAACCGCCGACGGGAGGCGCAGGCGTTATGGACGTGGAGCTGCCGCCACAAGCTGCCAAAAGCAGGGCCGATGTCAGAACCAGCAGATAAGCGCGAATGGAATGCAAAGACATGAAAATTTCCTGTACGGAACCGAATAAACCCAAATTCTAAGTGACCAGACTGGGAAATGTGCCAATGTCAGAGTTTAGGCCTTCGTAGAGGCTATTTTTAACTTTATTAAGTGACTAGAATAGCTCTCGATGTCGGAGTTTTTCCAGAAAGAGATCTCAATATGAATGTTGCCATTGCCTCTTTGTTGGTGGCGGGCTTGATGCCCATCGTTTGTGCTGGTATTGCCAAAGCCGGCAAGAAGAATTACGACAATCACAATCCGCGTGAGTGGTTGGCGCAACAAACGGGTTACCGAGCCAGGGCCAATGCCGCACAAGGCAATTGTTTTGAGGCATTTCCCTTTTATGCCATTGGCATTTTGGTAGCCATGCATGCCCAAGTACCTCAGGAACGCATTGACATTTACGCTGGCGTTTTCATAGTGGCTCGAGTGGCCTACATTGCCTGCTATGTAATTGACCAAGACAAGCTTCGCTCACTGGCTTGGTTCGTTGGTTTTCTATGCACCCTTGGTTTGTATTCAGCCAGTCTAGGTGCTTAAATTGACCCCGCAAGAGGGCGCACTCACTGTGAAGTGAGGCGCCTTTTTTGTTGTCACTTGCTCCAGGTGTCTTTCAGGCCTGTACAGCGGTTAAAGACGAGCTTGTTGGCATTGTGGTCGATGCGATCCGCCACAAAATAGCCGTGTCTTTCAAATTGAAATTTGGCATCGGGTGCACTGCTTGCCAATGAAGGCTCGACAAAAGCGGTTATCACTTTCAGGCTTTCTGGGTTAAAGCTGGTCAAGAAGTCTTTGCCACCTGCATCTGGATGGGCTTCTGTGAACAAGCGGTCGTACAAGCGCACTTCAGCCGAAACTGCATCAGCCTGTGACACCCAAGTCATCACGCCTTTTACTTTCACACTGTCAGAGCCTGGTGTGCCGCTTTTGGTGTCTGGCATAAATTGCGCAAGCACTTCGGTCACCTTGCCATCGGCATCTTTGTTGGCGCCAGTGCATTCAATGACATAGCCGTATTTCAGGCGAACTTTGTTGCCAGGGAACAAACGAAAGAAGCCTTTGGGTGGGTTGTCTTCATAGTCAGTGCGCTCGATCCAAAGCGATTTTCCAAATTGGAAATGCCTTTGCCCTAACTCAGGATGATGCGGATGAACAGGTGCATGACAAGCCTCTAGCTTGCCTGCGCCCATCAGTTCATCCCAATTTGTGATGGTGAGCTGAAGTGGGTCGAGGACGGCCATGGCGCGCGCAGCCTTGGGGTCTAGGTCATCGCGCAAACAACCCTCTAAGGTGCTGTAGTCAATCCATGAATCACTTTTGGTCACGCCAATGCGTTCTGCAAAAAGCTGCAAACTCTCGGGCGTGTAGCCGCGGCGACGAAGTCCCACAATGGTGGGCATGCGGGGGTCGTCCCATCCGCTGACTTTGCTTTCATTGACCAATTGGGCCAGCTTGCGTTTGCTGGTGATCACGTAGGTGAGGTTGAGTCTTGCAAATTCGTATTGCTTCGGATTGGGACTTGCAAGAAGTGCCGCCAATGGCGTGCCATCTGCCTGTGTGTGGCTTTCGCTCAAGCGCGATAAAAGCCAATCGTAAAACGGACGCTGATCTTCAAACTCAAGCGTGCAAATGCTGTGAGTGATTTGCTCTAGCGCATCTTCAATGGGATGCGCGAAGGTGTACATCGGGTAAATGCACCATGTATCGCCTGTGTTGTGGTGCGTTGCCCTTCGAATGCGGTAAATGGCAGGGTCGCGCAAGTTGATGTTGGGCGATGCCATGTCAATTTTGGCGCGAAGAACAGCCGCACCATCGGCTAGCTTGCCATCGCGCATTTCGCGGAAACGAATTAAATTTTCTTCGGTTGTGCGCGAGTGGAAAGGGCTGTTCTTGCCGGGCGTATTAAAGTCGCCACGGTGGGCTCGCATGTCCTCGGCTGATTGCTCGTCTACATACGCTAAGTTCGCTTGTATGAGAAATTCGGCAGCCCGGTACATGAAGTCGAAATAATCGCTGGCCTGGTACAAATGCGCAGTGCCATGAGCATCCCAATTGAAACCCAACCATGTCACAGCATCCAAAATCGAGTTGACGTATTCGGTGTCTTCTTTTTCTGGATTGGTATCGTCAAAGCGCATGTGGCAGACGCCTCCATAATCACGCGCCAAGCCAAAGTTCAGGCAAATGCTTTTGGCATGGCCGATGTGCAAATAGCCATTGGGCTCGGGCGGAAAACGTGTGCGAATTTTGGCGGGGTCGGGAGAACCGGCGGCATGATGCAAAGCATCACCCGGAGAGCCTGCCCATTTGCGCTGCGCGTAAGTTCCTTGAGTCAGATCGGACTCAATGATTTGACGCAAAAAATTACTGACCTTGTGGGCGTCCTGTGGGGCGTCTGTCGGCTTGACTTTGTCGTTGGCTGTGCTCATGGCACGATTTTAGAGCCAGACGACGCCATGTGAAGCTTCTCTGAGGTGATAATTGAAGGGTAACTAAGGAGCACTGGTGGATTTAATGTTGCTGGCCAAAGCCGCTGCCATGGGCGTGGTGGAAGGCTTGACCGAATTTTTGCCCATTTCATCAACAGGTCATCTGATTTTGGCCGGTGCCTTGCTTGGTTTTAACGATGACAAAGCCAAGGTTTTTGACATCGCCATTCAAACGGGTGCTATCTTTGCCGTCATCTTGGTCTATTGGGAAAAAATTCGATCTACGGCCAAAGCTTTCAGGTACCAAGTCGAAGCGCAGCGCTTTGTTCTCAACGTGTTCATTGGATTTTTGCCTGCTGTGGTGTTGGGCTTGCTCTTTGGCAAATTGATCAAAGAACATTTGTTCAACCCTTGGGTTGTGGCCACGACCTTCATTGTGGGTGGCTTCATTATTTTGTGGGCCGAAAGACGACCACCCTCAAGTGTGCGCATTCGCACCGTCGAAGACATGAGGGGGCGGGATGCTTTGATGGTCGGACTGGTTCAGTGCTTGGCCATGATTCCTGGCACCAGTCGCAGTGGTGCCACCATCATTGGCGGCATGTTGCTGGGTTTGTCGCGCAAAGCGGCTACTGATTTTTCATTCTTTTTGGCCATTCCAACACTCATGGGTGCTGGCGTTTATAGCCTCTACAAAGAACGCGCGCTGCTGTCTGTGGAAGATATTCCCATCTTCGCCACAGGCTTGGTGGTGTCGTTCATCAGCGCTTGGATTTGCGTGCGGTGGCTCTTGAAGTACATCGCCACGCACAGCTTTGAAATTTTTGCTTGGTACCGCATTGCTTTTGGCATTGTGGTGCTTGCAACAGCTTGGACAGGCGTGGTCGACTGGGCACCTTAAAAGGGCACCTACTGTCTGTTTAATGCGCGCCCATGTTTCGCAAGGCGGCTTCTACGGCAGCGGCTGTTGCCATGGGCTTTTCCATGGGGAACAAGTGAGAGCCATCCAGCCACATCACTCTGCCTTTGGAGACCTTGTCGGTTAACTCCGAGCCTACTAGGCGCATTTCTCGGGAGTGTGTGCCGCCAATGAAGGCCACATGGCATTTGAGCGGTTGTCGCTTTAGCATCGACGACAAGTTGTGCGGCAAGGTGTTGTAAATGGCCGTTTCAATGACGCGATCAAAGCTTAAAACACGCTCGCCATTTTCGATGCGAGTGCCAAATTCTGCGTAGTCTCTGAGTGCATCAGGATGCCAGTGTGAAAATGCACGCTTGTGTTGGAAGTGCTCAATCACAGCTTCAATGTTGGGCCAATGTTGCCGGCGTGATTTGCTGATTCGGCCTGGACTGACAGAGCCAATCCAGTTGGTTTTCTTGACCAGATTGAGCGCACTGGCTTTCCAACCACCCACCACAGGTGAGTCAAGAAGGACCACACCCGCTGTTAAATCAGGGTGCTTGGAAGCGCACATCAAACTGAGAAGTCCACCTAGAGAGTGTCCGATCAGGTAAGGCTTGCTGCCCGTCTGATCCGCAGATTTTTTTGCAAAATCTGCCAGTTCTTGGACCAAGTAAGGCCAATTGCTGGTGACTGGAAACAGAGGGTCGTGGCCAAACTTTTCAATCGAGGAGACTTTGAAACCTCTTCGGCTTAAGTCGTTTGTGAAACTTCGGTAAGTGCTGGCTGGGAAACCATTGCCGTGCGAAAAAATGACGTTGTTCATTGGCTCAATTTTCTGAACGCTTTAAGACGCGCTGCAAACTGTACAGGGCTTCTAAGGCTTCGCGGGGACTGAGCGCATCGGGATCGATTTGATTCAGAGCAGCTTCTAAAGCGGAAGGCCCGGCATGCTCTGATTCAGGCGGCGGGGCAAACAGATCGACCTGAATGCGGTTGTCATTGGCGCCGGCTTCCAAGGCCGTTAAAGTGTGACGCGCATGGCTCAAAACAGATGTGGGCATGCCAGCCAAGCGTGCCACTTGCACGCCATAACTTTTGCTGGCGGGGCCAGCTTGCAGCTCATGCAAAAAGACAATGTCATTGCCCGATTCTGTGGCACCCACGTGCATGTTCAAAGCGGCATGGTGTGTGGCGGGAAACTCGGTGAGCTCAAAGTAATGTGTAGCAAACAGCGAGAAGGCTTGCGTCTTGTCGTGCAAATGCGTGGCAATGCCACTGGCCAAGGCCAGGCCATCAAAGGTGGAGGTGCCGCGGCCAATTTCGTCCATGAGCACCAAGGACAAAGGCGTGGCACTGTGCAAAATTTGAGCAGCTTCGGTCATCTCCAACATGAACGTCGATTGGGCATTGGCCAAGTCATCGGCAGCACCGATGCGGGTGTGAATGGCATCAATGGGGCCCAGTCTGCAACTGCTGGCCGGCACATGACTGCCGATGCTGGCTAAAAGCACAATCAATGCCACTTGGCGCATGTAGGTGGACTTGCCGCCCATGTTGGGGCCTGTGATGATTTGCAAACGTTGTTTGCTGTTCATCAAACAATCGTTGGCAATGAAATTGCCACCCGAAGTTTCAGCCAAACGAGCCTCTACAACGGGGTGGCGACCTTGTCGAATTTCAATGCAGGGCTCTTTGGCAAATTGGGGTGCGCACCAGTTCAATGTGATGGCACGCTCGGTGAGTGTGCAAAGGGCATCCAAAGCTGCCATGGCTTGCGCCAATTGGGTGAGAGCTTGGATATGGATTTGCAGTTGGTCGAGCAAAATTTCGTAAAGGTATTTTTCGCGGGCCAAAGCACGCTCTTGCGCAGACAAGGCTTTGTCTTCAAAGGCTTTGAGCTCGGGCGTGATAAAACGCTCGGCATTTTTCAAAGTTTGACGGCGTCGGTAGTCGTCAGGCACTTTGTCGATTTGACCTTGCGTGACTTCAATGTAAAAGCCGTGCACCCGGTTGAACTGAACTTTCAAATTGGCAATGCCAGTTCGCGCTTTTTCACGCGTTTCCAACTCAAGCAGAAAGTCGTCGCAATTGGTTTGAATGGCACGCAGTTCGTCCAGTTCTGCATCAAGGCCGTTGGCCATCACGCCACCATCGCGAATTAAATTGGCGGGTTCTTCCAGGAGGGCTTGTTGCAATATTTCTGTGAGGCCAACGGGCGGTTGCAAATTGACATGAATGTCGTGCAATAACTTGGTGGGTGACAAGTGGCCCAAGGTGTCTTGCAAGTGATGCGACAAAGATGCAGAACGAATGAGTGCATTTTTGAGGGCTACCAATTCACGCGGCCGAACCTGCTTGAGCGCTATGCGCGCTGTAATGCGCTCCACATCGCTGGCGCCTTTGAGTTTTTCGCGCAATCTGGCCCAGATGGCCATGCCGCTCTGGGCGGCTGCGCTGTTGTCGTTCAACTGATCAAGGGCGGCCAAACGTTCTACCGCAACTTGCCTGTCGCGCGGCGGATTGAGTAACCATTGTTTGAGTTGACGGCTGCCCATGCCAGTCATGCAAGTGTCTAGCAAAGAGAAGAGGGTGGGCGAGTCTTCGCCCCGCAAAGTTTGTGTGAGTTCTAAATTGCGACGCGTGCTGGTGGGTAGGTCAATGAGCTCGTTGGCCTTTTGCACTTTGAGCTGCGACACATGTGGCAGTGATCTGCCTTGCGTATGTTCTGCATAGGTAAGCAAAGCACCTGCTGCGGCATGTGCATGACTGAGCTTGTCAGCATCCCATGCGGCCAGGCTGACCACATTGAGCTGCTTGATCAGTTTGCTGTGTCCTAAACCAGCTTCGTATTGAAAGTCGGGCCGCAGCGTGAGTGACAAGGCCATGCCACGTTGACCCAAGCGCATGGATTGAAGTTGTTGTTCCCATTTGGGCGTGATGCTGGCGCTGACCAACAACTCGCTGGGTGCAATTCTCTCAAGCCAATCGGCCAATTCATCGTGCGTGCATTCGGTCAAATGCAAGATGCCTTGTGTGACACTCAGCCAAGCCATGCCGCACGCATTGCGCGGCGCAATGTGCAATGACAACAAAATGGCTTCGCTTTTGTCAGACAGCAACTCAGTGTCTGTGAGCGTGCCTGGTGTGACAACGCGCACCACTTTGCGCTCTACAGGCCCCTTGCTGGTGGCCACATCGCCCACTTGCTCGCAGATGGCCACAGACTCACCCAATTTGATGAGTTTGGCCAAATAGTTTTCGACAGAATGAAACGGCACACCGGCCATGGCAATGGGCTTGCCTGCGGTTTGACCGCGGTGCGTGAGGGTGATGTCCATGAGGCCCGCTGCACGCTCGGCGTCTTCAAAGAACATTTCGTAAAAGTCACCCATCCGATAAAAAACCAGGGTGTCAGGAAACTCCGCCTTGATGCGCAAATACTGCTGCATCATGGGCGTGTGAGCACTCAAGTCGAGCGCGTCGGTCATGGCTTAGATGGGGCTGTCGGTTGAGGTTTGGCGCGCTTCCGTGTCCTTGATGTCGGCTGCTCGCATGGCCGCTTTTTCGCCAGCACTGGCGAATTTGCTGTACTTACTCAGGATAGGAACCAGCTGGCCATAAATTTTGGGCGTGCCTGCCAAGCATTCTTTTTGATCCAAGAAATCGGCGTCGCCCGTGAAGTTGCCCACCAAGCCGCCCGCTTCAGTGACCAGCAAGGAGCCCGCAGCAACATCCCAAGACTGAAGACCTGTTTCGAAGAATGCATCTGTAAAACCTGCAGCCACATAGGCTAAGTCCAATGCCGCAGCGCCTGGCCTGCGCAGACCCTCGGTGCGCTGCATCACCTCGCCCATCATGCGCAGGTATTGGTTGAAGTTGTCGCCTGGACGGAATGGGAAGCCAGTGGAAATAAGGCACTCATGCATTTGGGTGCGCTTGCTGGTGCGCAAGCGGCGGTCGTTCATGTAGGCGCCGCGGCCTTTGGTGGCTGTGAACAAATCGTTGCGTGAGGGGTCGTAGACCACGGCTTGTTCAACTTTGCCATTGACGGCCAGCGCAATGCTGACGCAGTAAACAGGAAAACCGTGAATGAAGTTGGTGGTGCCATCGAGCGGATCGATGATCCAAACATGATCGGCGTCGGGGTTGCCATGCGTTTTGCCAGACTCTTCGGCCAAGATGCCGTGATGAGGATAGGCGGTGAGCAGGGTTTCGATGATGGTGTTTTCGCTGGCCAAATCGACTTCGGTCACAAAGTCATTGACTTGTTTTTGCGAAATTCGAACAGCCTCCACGTCCAAGGCCGCGCGGTTGATGATGGCGCCGGCGGCGCGTGCAGCCTTGACGGCTACGTTGAGCATGGGGTGGAGATTTGTCGACATGAATTTTTAAGAGCAAAACCGGAGGTCCTCTGTGCGATGACAGAAGCCAATGGCGCATTTTCCCATGAAATTTGGCCCTCGGCGCAAGCCACAGTTCGTTTTGCTGATTTTGGGCACTTGGAACTGGGACAATAGCCCCTATGCGAACCCGATTTATCTTGATTGAAACCAGCCACCCAGGCAATGTGGGTGCGGCCGCCCGTGCCTTAAAGGTCATGGGATTCGATGAAATGGTGTTGGTGGCACCGCGCTACGCCAATATTTTGCGCAAAGAAGAAACCATCCAAAGGGCCAGCGGCGCCAACGATGTGCTAGACAAAACCCGCATTGTAGACACCCTAGAAGAGGCTTGTGAGGGCATCTCTCATCTGTGTGCCACGGCCATGACGCCTCGTGATTTCGGTCCCCCAACGAGATCACCCAGAGAGCACTTTGAAGGGCTGTTGGGTCGTTCTCGTGCGCAAGCTCCAATGCATGTTGTCAAAGACAATGAAAGTCCAACGAAAGAGGTCATTTCGTCGATTGGATTTTTGTTTGGTTGCGAACGTTTTGGCATGAAAAACGAGGATGTCTACAAGTGCCATGTGGCTTTGTCTATTCCGACCAATCCGGAGTTTGGCTCCTTGAATTTGGCCGCGGCCATTCAATTGGTGGCCTATGAATGGCGTTTGGCCTTGGGTGGTTTTCCTGTTGCATCCCATGAGCTTGAGTCAACTTTGGCCGATGCAGCTCAAGTGGCAGGCATGCTCAGTCATTTGGAAAAGGCCTTGGTTGAAATTGGCTTCCTCGATCCTATGGCCCCTAAAAAACTCATGCCCCGTTTGAATCAGCTGTTCAACCGAGCCGACCTGACACCGGAAGAAATCCATATTCTCAGAGGTGTTGCTAAAGCCATGATCGAAACAGCTGACTCAAAAAGGTAGACTCGTCGCAAATCCAATAGCTTATGTTCTCTCGCATCCAATCCGACATTCAATGCATCCTTGACCGCGATCCTGCTGCGCGCACGTCCTGGGAAGTGCTCACGTGTTACCCAGGACTTCATGCCGTGGTCATGCACAGGTGGGCCCATGCTTGCTGGCGCATGGGGTTCAAATGGGTGGGCCGATTTATTTCCAATTTTTCACGCTGGATCACGGGCATTGAAATTCACCCAGGCGCCAAGTTGGGAGAGCGGGTATTTTTTGATCATGGGATGGGCATCGTGATTGGTGAAACAGCCGAAATTGGCGACGGTTGCACCATTTACCACGGCGTTACTCTGGGCGGCACATCTTTGTACAAAGGTGCAAAGCGCCATCCTACTTTGGGCAAAGATGTGGTCATCGGCGCAGGCGCTAAAGTGCTGGGCGGATTCACTGTTGGTGATGGCGCTAAAGTGGGGTCCAACGCGGTGGTCACCAAGCCGGTGCCAGAAGGCGCTACGGCTGTGGGCAATCCTGCTCGCATCATTCAGGAAGATGCCGATGTACAGCGCGAAGCAACAGCCTCCAAAATGGGCTTCTCAGCTTATGGCGTGACACAAAACGACGATCCCTTGTCGCAAGCGATGCGCGGATTGATCGACAACGCAGCCAGTCAAGAACATCAAATTGCCATGCTCTGGCAAGCGCTTGAAAAAATGAATTCAGAAGCTGGCAATTCAGCGACCCTTCAAATGCCTGGCGATGCAGCCAAGCGCGAAACCTTTGAAGCTGAAAAACTCAATCAGTTGCTGGACAAGTAATTCTCAGGGTTTGGATGGCCGGATGGCCGTTTTGGGTCTGAAGGCTTTGCACACTTCGTCGTGTGTTTCCAAATAAGGACCGCCAATCAAATCAATGCAGTAGGGCACGGCCGCAAAAATGCCATGCACCAAGCTTTGCCCTTGGCTGTCTTTCAAACCTTCTAATGTTTCTGCAATCGATTTGGGTTGACCAGGAAGATTGATGATCAAACTCTGGCCCCGAATGACGGCCACTTGCCTTGAGAGAATGGCGGTGGGCACAAACTTCAAACTGATCTGGCGCATTTGCTCGCCAAAGCCAGGCATTTCTTTGTCGGCTATAGCCAAGGTTGCTTCTGGGGTGACATCTCGAATGGCTGGGCCGGTGCCGCCAGTGGTGAGCACCAAACTGCAGCCAGCCTCCACCAATTCAATCAGCGTGGCGCTGATGCGATCTTTTTCGTCGGGAATAAGTCGAGACTCAAACAGCAATGGGTTTTTCAAGGCATGGCCAAGCCATGTTTGAAGTGCTGGCAGTCCTTTGTCTTCGTAGACGCCCGAACTGGCACGGTCGCTGATGGAGACGATGCCAATTTTGACGGGATCGTGGTCTGTGCTTGGTGTGTCTATTGATGGCGTCATGTTCAATGTTTATTCATCGTCGTCGTTGACTTGGCTGGCAGAGTTGCCTTGCGAAGCGCTGCTCATTTCTGCGCGTACCAGCTGAAATATTTCGCGGTAAGCGCGACTTTGCCTTGGCGCCAAGCCTTGAGAAACGCTGGCTGCAGAAATGGCGGGCGCATCTTTGCGTACTTGCCGAATCAGGGCGCGCAATTGTTGGCTGTCGGTATCAGGAAAGTTTTTCAGCCATTCACCACATGCGTCGTCATCACTGATCAAGCGGTCGCGCCACTGTTCAGCCAAGTGCAGTTGCAATGTTTCTTGTGCCGACCCTTGGTTTTGTTCCAGCAGGGCTGACTTGACGCTTTCAATGACGTCGTCGTCGAGTTTGCGCATGAGCTTGCCAATGAATTGCATCTGACGGCGCTTGCCTTCAAAGTTGGTAATTCGTTTGGCATCCGCCACGGCATCGACCAGTTTTTCGGGCAGGTCGGCTTTGGCCATCAGATCGGGGCGTAAATCCAATAGACTCTCACCCAGTTTCTGAAGCTCATCGCTCTCTTTTTTCAGGTCGGTGCGGCTGGGTTCATCGCCCCCTTTGAGCTCGCGTTTGAGTTCGAGGTCAAGCTCGCTGCCTTCGGCAACAAATTGACCTTGAACGAAATAACCTTTTTTGAATTTACGGGACATGTGAGCTCTTAAGCCTTTTCAGCGGGACGGCAAGTATCATAGCCGTCACTGTGCATTTTAAATAATCGACTGTTTTGACGAATTCGACGCAAATGATGAAAAAAACCAAGCCCCAGACTGCCATGGCCCCTTCCAAGTCCCACAACGCGCACGCGCATGACGGTTTCAGCTACAGCCGCAACTTTTTTGAAGGCTTGGTTGATTCTGCCTTGAAACATGCCAAAAAAATCGGTGCCACCGATGCAGGGGCTGAAGCTTCTGAAGGCTGCGGGCTGAGTGTGAGCGTGCGCAAGGGTGAGCTAGAAACAGTCGAGCGCAATCGTGACAAGTCCTTGGGCGTCACGGTGTATGTGGGCCACAGACGCGGTAACGCCAGCACTTCTGACTTCTCGGAGGCTGCCATTCAGCAAACAGTTCAAGCTGCGTTCGACATTGCGCGTTTCACCGCTGAAGATCCGACTGCAGGCCTGCCTGATGAAGACGATATCGCCAAGCTTCAACCTGAATTGGATTTGTTTCATCCTTGGTCAATCAACAGTGAAGAGGCGGCCAAGTTGGCTTTGGCTTGTGAAGCCGCCGCGCTCAAAACCAGTCGACGCATTACCAACAGTGAAGGTGCTGGCGTGTCTGCACAGCAGAGCCATTTCTTCAGCGCTCACACGCACGGATTTCGGGGTGGTTATGCCAGCTCACGTCACAGCATGTCAGTGGCGCCCATTGCATCACTGCCTGGCAAAAACGCAGAAATGCAACGCGATGCTTGGTACACCTCCATGCGCGCAGCCGATCAAATGGCCTCGCCTGAAGCCGTAGGACGGTACGCCGCCGAGCGCGCGTTAAGTCGTTTAGGCAGCCAAAAAATTCCCACCACAGAGTGTTCTGTTTTGTTTGAATCGCCAGTGGCTGCGGGCTTATTGGGCGGCTTTGTGCAGGCAGTGAGTGGCGGTTCTTTGTACCGAAAGAGCAGCTTCTTGTTGGACTCCATGGGCAAGCAAGTTTTTCCCAAGCACATTGAAATTTCGGAAGATCCCCATGTGTTGCGTGGCAAGGGCAGCTCACCTTTTGACGATGAAGGTGTGCGCGGTTTGAAGCGCAAAGTGGTCTCGGGTGGCCGTGTCGAAGGCTACTTCTTGAGCAGCTACTCAGCACGCAAATTGGGCATGAAGACCACTGGCAATGCCGGTGGCTCGCACAACCTGATCATGTCTTCGAAGTTGACGCGTTCAGACGATGACCTTAAAGCCATGCTGCAAAAACTGGGCACCGGTTTGTTCGTGATTGAACTCATGGGGCAGGGCGTGAATTACGTCACGGGCGACTACTCACGCGGCGCATCAGGCTTCTGGGTCGAGAATGGTGAAATTGCTTTCCCCGTGCACGAAATTACCATTGCAGGCAATTTGAAAACCATGTTCAAAGGCATTGAGGCTGTGGGTGCAGATGCCTACAACTACGGCGCCAAAACCATTGGCTCGGTGTTGGTCAATAGGATGAAGGTCGCGGGTAGCTGAATTTAATTGGGGTCAGAGCAACATTAATTTCCAATCAGTTGGGGGCAGAGGCTAATGGGGGCTGACGATTTGTGGTACCCCACCATGAGGAAGCCCCCATTAGCCTCTGCCCCCAACTGATTGACCAAATTAATGTTGCTCTGACCCCAATTAAATTACCCTGCGAGGGCGGCTTTGACGGCTGCTGACACTTGGCCCATGTCGGCTTTGCCGGCCAGTTGAGTTTTCACAGCACCCATCACTTTACCCATGTCACCAGGGCCTGAGGCGCCCAAGGAAGCAACGATGGCTTGAACTGCGGCAGTCACTTCCTCGGCAGACATACGCGCTGGCAAATAGGCTTGCAGCACCACCATCTCTGCTTGTTCAATATCGACCAAATCTTGACGAGCCGCCAATTCAAACGCTGCAATCGAGTCCTTGCGTTGCTTGACCAGTTTGTCGACGATGGCGATCACAGCGGCATCGTCTAACACCACCCGCTCATCCACTTCCTTTTGCTTCATGGCCGAAAGTAGCAAACGAATAGTACCCAAGCGCGCTGTGTCCTTAGCGCGCATGGCGTTCTTCATGTCTTCGGTGATTTGGTCTTTGAGGCTCATGGTGTTTCCTAAAGTGGATGAACGCTGGCTTGAATTAAAAAAAGCCCGCTTGAGCGTCCTCCAGCGGGCTTTGCTTGGCCACTGAGGGCTTCGCAGATTCAAAAATTCAGGCGAATCTTTGAACGAAGTGACCTTTATGCCGAAGCAGATTAGTACATCTTCTTGGGCAATTGCATGCTGCGCACGCGCTTATAGTGGCGCTTCACAGCAGCCGCTTTTTTGCGCTTGCGTTCTGTAGTGGGCTTTTCATAAAACTCACGGGCACGCAAGTCGGTCAACAGACCGAGTTTTTCAATGGTGCGTTTGAAGCGGCGAAGTGCTACGTCAAACGGCTCGTTTTCTTTCACGCGAATGGTGGTCATGGATTTCAATGTTTCCAAAATATGCCGACTGACACTGAAAGGGAAGATCGAGCCCTTAGAAGCAGTTTCGGCGGGTTCCCCGTCACGAACTAGTGTTTGGCAGACGGAGGATTGCCAGCGAAGCCTTGGATTATAGCCCTAAGTTTTAGACTGTTTTAAGCTGTTTCTGGGATATTTACTGGGCTACAGCCTGTTTTTGCTTGAGGGCTTGGGCGCATGCGAATGCGCTGGACCAGGCCCACTGGAAGTTGTAGCCGCCCAGCCAGCCTGTGACGTCGACCACCTCTCCAATGAAATACAGGCCTGGCTGCTTGGATTCCATGGTTTGGGACGATAAATCTCGGGTGTCTACCCCGCCCAATGTGACCTCAGCCTTTTTGTAGCCCTCGCTGCCATTGGGGGTGAGGGGCCAGTGGCTCAGTTTTTGGGCCAGTTGAAGCAAGGCTTTGTCGCTGGCTTCGGCCACTGGGCGTTGCCATTGGGGGTCTTGGGCGACCCAGGCGTCTGCCAATCGGTGCGGCACCCAAGCGCCAAGCTCGTTGGCAATCAGCTTTTTCGACCTGGCTTTGGCTTGCATGAGCGAGCCTTCAATGTCTTCTTGGGGTGCCAGGTTCAAATGAAGGGGCTGACCTTCTTGCCAATAGCTGGAAATTTGCAACACAGCTGGGCCAGACAAGCCGCGGTGTGTGAACAAAAGGTCTTCGTCAAAACGTGTGTGGGTCTTTTTGGCGCAAGTCTCGATGCTCACTGGCAATGACAAGCCCGCCAAGCCGGCATAGGGTGCCCAGTCGGCGCCATCAAAGGTGAGAGGAACCAGTCCTGGTCGTCTGGCAACCAAACGCAAGCCAAATTGTTCTGCAATGCGGTAGCCAAAGTCGGTGGCGCCAATTTTTGGAACAGACAAGCCGCCTGTGGCAACGACCACCGCGCCGGCTTGAACTTCGCCTTGGTCAGTTTGCAATTTGTAGCCAGAGCCCTCAGCGGTGATGGCTTTCACGCCGCAGCCATGCCAACGCATCACACCCCCTTTGTCGCACTCCTTCAAAAGCATTTGAATCAGATCTTCAGCAGAACGATCGCAAAACAATTGGCCCTTGTGTTTTTCATGAAACGGGATGTCATAAGACTGCACCAGTTCAATGAAATCTTGCGCGGTATAGCGCGACAAAGAACTGCGGCAGAAGTTCGGATTTTCACTGAGGAAATGTTTGTGAGGCGCACTGACGTCGATTAGGCGATTGGTGAAATTGCTTCGACCGCCGCCAGAAATACGAATTTTTTCAGCCACCTTGTGACTGTGATCGACTAACAAGACGGACAAGCCCAATTGCCCAGCCACGCCAGCACAAAAAAGGCCGGCAGCGCCAGCGCCTACGATCACCACGTCACATGTTTGCATGCAGTGGGAGTGTAGGGCTAGATGGCTCCGTTTGGAAAATTTGTGCGCAAGCTTGAACCACATTGCCCACGACCAAGATGCTGGGGCTTTTCAGGCCTGTCTCATCCAATGTGAAAGTAAGACGGTCAAGGCGTGTCAGAGCTTGGCGCTGCTCAGGCAAGCTGGCGTTTTCAATGATGGCAACGGGTGTGTCGGCAGGCAGGCCCGTTAGCAGTTCAGTTTGAATATGGTCTGCACCACTGACACCCATGTAGATGACCAATGTGAGTTTGGCATCGCGCGCAGTGGCTGCCAGTTGGCGCCAATCGGTGCCGCTGTCTCCGGGCTTGGCATGGCCTGTGACAAAGACCACTCCGTGGGCATGCTCGCGGTGCGTCAGCGGTGCCCCCAAACTGCTGATAGCGGCTAAACCTGAAGTGATGCCGTTGATGACTGTTACCGCAATGCCCGCATCTCGAAGGTGTTCCACTTCTTCGCCGCCGCGACCAAAAATAAAGGGGTCTCCACCCTTTAGGCGCACCACGGTTTCGCCTTCATTCACGGCGCTGATCATGAGCTTTTCTATGAAAGTTTGAGGTGTACTTTTGCAACCGCCGCGTTTGCCCACATGAACAATGCGAGCAGTCGGCGATGCATGTTTTAAAACTGCATCGTTGACCAAGTCATCGACGAATAAAACGCTAGCTGCTTGAATGGCTTTAACGGCTTTGAGGGTGAGCAATTCAGGATCGCCTGGGCCTGCGCCCACCAGAGCGCATGTGCCTAATGCGCAAGCTGATGGTTTGATGAAGGATGAATCGTTGTGGCTCATAGAGATTTCAAGGCTTGGAAAATATGTTGAACTTGAAGTGCTATGGGCGCAGGTACTTCGCGTTTCTGCTTCAAAACATCTTCAATGTAGGCGGCCGTTTCAGCCGCGTTGGGTTGAGGTAGTTCAGGAACGCTTTGAAGTGCACCAGCTTGCGCGGCTTGAACAGTTTGTGTACGGCCACCGTGAAAGAAATCCATTTGAGGCGTGCGACGCGCATCGGCAACAGGGTCGCCTTCAGTGCCTCTGAGCAAGAAAGCAGAGGCCTCTGTTAATTTGAAAGTTTGGGCCATGGAGACGGCATATTCTGGGTGCGTGTAGCTGCTGACAACGAGCGCCGAGCCTTGGCAAGGATTCATGAGCTTGACCAAACTGTGCGCGGGATTGCGCAGATTGACCACGCGGCGAACATCGAGCAGCTTTTTCAAAGCGGGGCTCAGCACTTCGGTGGGTACGAGGTTCAAACCAGCCTGAGCTTGATCGACGGCGGTCAGAGTTTTGTATCCCAGCGCTTCAAGCACTTCAAAAGAAGTTGTCCGACTGTTTTCTGTGGGGGTGCCATGAACACACACTCGCACACCTTGCTGGCATAAAAGCAAAGCCAAAAGGGGGGCCAATGCGGGTAATTTACGAGCACCGTTGTAGCAAGGAATGACAACTGTAGGCTGTTGGCCCAACTGGGGCAGTGCATTTAAACGTGCGTGAACAGCATCCAAGAAACCCGCCATTTCTTCGGGTGTTTCGCCTTTGATGCGCATGGCTAAACAAAAGGCGCCTACCTCTAAGTCACTCACGGCGTCATCTAGGATTTGGCCCAAAAGATCGGCAGCTTGATGGCGCGACAAGGCTTTGGCGCCGTCTTTGCCGCGACCAATTTCTTTGATGTAGTGACCAATTACCATGCAGGTATTGTCTCAAAGCCTAGATAACTTGGCGTTATAAGTTCAATGAAGGTCATCGCATAAACTTAAGCACTATGCTTTTTCTTGGAATTGAGTCTTCTTGCGATGAAACCGGTGTGGCTTTGGTTGAAACCCAAGCCCATGGCGCACCACGCCTTTTGGCGCATGCTTTGTTCAGCCAAATCGACATGCACCAGGCTTATGGCGGTGTGGTGCCTGAATTGGCCAGCCGCGATCACATCAAGCGCGTCATTCCCCTCACTCGGGAAGTTTTGAAAAATGCCAACATCGAATTGAACCAAGTGGACGTGGTGGCCTACACCCGGGGCCCAGGATTGGCGGGGGCTTTGTTGGTCGGTGCCGGTGTGGCTTGCGCCCTTGGTGCAGCCTTGCAAAAACCAGTGTTGGGCGTTCACCATTTGGAAGGTCACTTGCTGTCCCCGTTTTTAAGTGAAGACCCGCCAGAGTTTCCTTTTGTGGCACTGCTGGTTTCTGGTGGCCACACCCAACTCATGCGAGTTGAAGCTGTGGGCTCTTATGAAATTTTGGGTGAAACGGTTGACGACGCTGCAGGCGAAGCATTCGACAAGTCCGCCAAGCTGATGGGCTTGGGCTATCCGGGTGGCCCGGCACTTTCGAAGTGTGCTGAAGGCGGTAATCCTCAAGCCTTTAAGCTGCCACGCCCCTTAATGCACAGCGGTAATTTTGATTTTTCATTCGCTGGCTTGAAAACCTCTGTGCTCACGCACGCCAACAAACTAGGCGCAGCGCTGCACGACACCCGCAACACTCACAAAGCAGATTTGGCAGCATCGACTGAAGCTGCCATTGTGGAAGTGCTGGTGAAAAAATCAATGGCCGCGTTGAAGGCAACAGGCATGCGCCGTATGGTTGTAGCCGGCGGCGTAGGCGCCAATCGTTCTTTGCGATTGCAATTGAATCGAGCCTGCGAAAAAGCAGGCGTGCGTGTGCACTATCCAGAACTTCATTTGTGCACAGACAATGGCGCCATGATTGCCATGGCAGCTGCGATGCGGGTTCAGTCTGGCACGCAGCAAGCCGAATTGAATTATGGGTTTGATGTCAAGCCAAGGTGGCCACTGTCGAACATTGATGCTGCGCTTATCTGATTTTTTTGGAACATTGTTGTGTTAGTTTTCTTTCGACTTTGGGCTCGCCTGTGGCAAGTCGGCATCTTTTGTTTGAGTTTTTCAGTGAACCCACAAACACCCCCACTTCAATTGCCCCCCGTTCAACTGGCCCTCATTGAAGGAATGAGCGGGCCCTTTGCCAACACCGGTGAAGCTGTGCTTCGAAATTTGGTTTGGGCTGTGGAGCGAGTGAATGCGCGAGGCGGCGTGGCTACACAAGAAGGCAAACGCAGGTTGGTGTTAAACCGTTACGACAGCAAGGGCCAAAGTGAAGAAGCTTTAACTTCTTTGCGCTCGGCCATTGATTCGGGTGCTCAATTTGTTTTGCAGGGAAACTCCTCGGCCAATGCTGCTGTATTGATGGATGCCATTCAAAAACACAATGATCGTGAACCGCAAAAGCGTGTTCTCTTTTTAAATTACGCCGCCGTCGATCCTGCGCTCACACAAGAAAAGTGCAATTTTTGGCACTTTAGATTTGATGCGCACGCAGACATGCGCATGGTCGCGCTCATGCAGGTCTTGAAACAAGATACAAGATTGAAATCAGTGTATTTGATTGGGCAGGACTACAGCTTTGGCCAATCCGTGTTGCGAGAAGCCAAACTGCAACTTGAAAAATTAAGACCAGACATTCAAATAGCAGGTGATGAATTGCACCCCATGGGCAGAGTCAAAGATTTTCTG
>Ga0214921_10000334_pt1 | contig 91203 bp, 65 predicted proteins | sample LL1505_MetaG_FD_177992 | JGI IMG/M metagenome (GOLD analysis project Ga0214921, IMG submission 177992) | Freshwater microbial communities from Lake Lanier, Atlanta, Georgia, United States - LL-1505 | ecosystem: Environmental > Aquatic > Freshwater > Lake | place: USA: Georgia | collected... | reverse complement strand
AATTCAAACCAGGGGAAAAGAGGTTGAGAAATAGCTAAACTGATTCTTTAGTTATATAATTTCTGGAAGGATTACCTTATTCGCCGGTATTCATTTGGAGACATGCCAACACGTTGTTTAAATAAACGGTTAAAATGTTAAGGATAATTAACTTTTAGGTAAAAAAGCGCTTACTTCCTCTAGCCAGGAACTGTTATTTAAAGTATTATTTTTCTATTAATGCATTTCTGCATTTCTTTGTTATCATACCTTCATTTTTAAAAGGAGATAATTATTATCTAAATTTGCTGAGCTGTTTTTGGTGTGTATTATATAAGAATAAATTTCTAACTCCATATTTACATAACCTTATCGTGAAACTTGCTTGGGGGGAAATAAATACTTATATTTGACGTTAACCGGGACTAATGCTTAAAAGTTTTGGCGATAAAATATCCGAAAAAATTTGGAATGGAATTCGGTCGGAAAAATTTCCAAACGAAATCCAGGACGTTGCGCGTCGAAAATTTAGAATGATCCATAACGCTCAGGATGTTAATGATCTTCGCATTCCTCCCGCAAACAGACTGGAAAAATTAAAAGGTGACCTAAAAGAATTTTACAGTATTCGAATTAACAATCAATGGCGCATCATCTTTAAATGGATTAATAATGATGCTTACGAAATAAGAATCGTAGATTATCATTAACACAAAAGAAATGGAAAGGCTAAAAAATATTCACCCCGGTGAAATCCTGCTCGAAGAATTTCTAATTCCGATGGAGATTTCTGCTTACCGTTTGGCTAAGGAAACTTTTCTCAATCAAACCCGTATTTCCGAAATTATCAAGGGTAATCGAAGGATCACCGCTGACACAGCTCTTCGTTTTTCCAAATTTTTTGGAACAAGCGCTAAGTTTTGGTTAGGTCTTCAAGATGATTATGATCTTGAAGAAGAGAGAAATCAGATAGAAAATGAACTAAACAATATCAAACCCATGAAAGAAAATGATGCTTAACAGCAAGCAAACGCCAATTCAATAAATTGATTAAAAATATGGGATGCCATTAAAATCGATATTGAAAAGTAATAATTCAGAGATCTTTAGATAATTTTATGTAAAAATGCGCTTACTTCCATTAGCCTATAACCGTTAATTAAAGGTATACATTTCTTTTAAACGCTTTTCTAAATTATCTTCTTGTTGTCATGCTAGTTTTTCTTTTTTAAAGTTAATCATTTATATTAACTAGCTGTCTTGTTTTTGGGGAGTATCATAAACTTAAAGATACCTATCTGCTCAGCATTAACTGGTACCCAGGATTCTGCACCTTCAATGACATGTACCAGGATCTTTTCAGTCATAGTTGCTTGAAACGTTTTGTATAGAGGCATTCATGCCATGTACACAGATATCTAATGCGCTAGAAGTTTATATCAATAGGAATCTTCTTTGTAAAGATGAATGATACTTTGAAAATAAAAAGAGGTATTGAGCATTGCATTTTGCAGCTTTTTGTTTGGACAAGATTTATTTATGGGCACAAAATTCACCTTAAACCCTGTTAACACAGGGACAAATCGCATTTGCCCGCCATGATACAGATAAATTTCCCCAGGTATGATAATGGTGTTCTCCCAATGCAGAAAACAATAAAAGCTAATACATTTACAACAAAATAAAAAAGGTTCGGAGCATAAAAACACTCCGAACCCCGATAAACTAATAACCTAAAAACTTATTTCTTATAAACTAAGTTAATTTCTAAATCAAACTCGTCGTAAATTGTTTTGTCACCTAAATTTTCGAAAAATGAGCCAGAACCAAATCTGATGTCGTACTCAGAACGGTCTAAAGTTATTTTTGCCATAGCCGTTTGTTTTCCTTCTACCGTCTTGATGTCTGCATTAAATCTTAATTCTTTAGTTGTAGCCTTCAAATTTAAGTTTCCAATAATTTTGTAAGCACCAGGAGTTCCTCTGGAAACTACTTTTGTAATCACAAATTTTGAAGTTGGATAAGTAGCCACACCAAAGAAATCATCACTTTTTAAGTGACCTCCTAATTTTTTAGCCCCTTCACCACTTAAATCTTCCACCGTAATTGAAGTCATATCCATTTCAAAAGAACCACCAATTAAATTATCACCTTCAAACTCAAGAGAGCCACTTTTTAACATTACCTTACCAAAGTGTTTGCCAGTTACTTTATAACCAGTCCATTTTACATAGCTACTTGTTAAATCAGCTGGTACTTTTACGGGTGGCTTAACAAAAGAGAAAGAAGCAATAGCTGCTAACATCAAAAACAAAGAGAATTTTTTCATAAATTATTTATTTAAAGTTTAACAATTCATTTTTAAGTTGGTTCACAGTCATTTGAACCGTTTCTGACCATTTCCAATAGCTCATTTAACTGAATTGCTTCCAGCTCGCTGAGATTATTCATGGTCGCATTAATATTTCTTTCCATAATATCATTGCAATTTTGAAGAATTCGTTCTCCAACTTTTGTAATTCTAATTTCAACTTGCCTCCTGTCCATAGGACAAAATGTCCTGATGACCATGTTCTTTTCAATTAACTTATCTACCAATCTGCTGGTGTTTGAAGTTTTGTCCAACATTCTGGAGGTAATAAGTTTTAATGAAGCTGGCTTTTCACCTAATCCTTTTAATATTCTGAGAATATTGAACTGCTGACCACTTACCTCATAAGGCTTTAATAACCTGTTGATTTTCTGATTCAACCAAGCTGCAGTAAATAATAAGTTCACATGTGCCTTGTGAAAATTATCCTTAAACACTGGTTGATTGATCTCGTCTTCCAATTTCATTGTTTGCTCATTAATTGTATATACAACTAAAATGAAAAAAGGTTCTCTGATTTAGAAAAAAATTAGAATAACTTTACCTGAATAAAAAATTAATATGAAAATACTGATTATTGGTGGAGGAAATATGGGTTTAACCTACGCACAGAGTTTTCTTCGCACCCAAAATGCGTCTAAAGATGACATGATGATTTTAGAAAAATCTCCAGACAGAGCTGCCGATCTTTCAAAAAAAGATATTGGAACTGTGTATGGTGTATCAAATGAATGTGTTCCTCTCGCTGATATAGTTATTCTCGCAGTGAAACCTCAAGATGCTAAAATCATGTTTTCTTCCATTAAAGACAAGGTTCACCATCAACAGGTGTTTTTGTCTATCATGGCCGGGGTTACAATCAATCAGATTAAAGAAGGGCTGGGAACGTCAAAAGTTATTCGGGCTATGCCCAATTTACCAGCTCAAATTGGACGGGGTATGACCGCTTTTACTTCATCCGAAGAGGTAACGAGGATAGAGCTAATTACGGTGCAGAATTTACTGAATACTACAGGCAAGACCGTATATGTTGAATCTGAAAAGTTTATAGATGCGGCAACAGCTATTTCAGGCAGTGGGCCTGCTTATGTATTTTTATTTATGGAATCTTTGATTTCAGCAGCAAGAGGCATGGGGTTTTCTCCCGCTGAGGCAGAACTGCTGGTAAGCCAAACTTTTCTAGGAGCCACAGAATTATACAACTCAGGAGATTATACCTGTCAGGAATGGATTCAGAAGGTTTCATCTAAAGGTGGTACCACCGAAGCGGCGATGCATTCATTTGACCAACAAAAAGTAAAATATAATATAATTGTGGGGGCCAATGCAGCGTTACAACGTGCCATTGAACTTGGTGAGGGTAATTAAATAGTTTAATTAAAATGTAGGTATGACTCAAATGTATATACTTTTCTTATTATCTGGAGCTGTTACCGTTGGCTTCCTTTTAGGTTTTGTAGTCCATAAATTAAATGTAACCGCTCATTATCTGTCAAAAAAGGAGGTTGAAAATAGCTATGTGCCAAAAGGTCAATACGATGCCGTAATTCATCAGCTTAACATTGCCAAATCTGTTGAAACTGCCCAACAATGTCAAATCCTGGAATTAACGGGAACTTTGTCTGCAACAAAAGCGCAAAATATAGAATGGGACAAAAGACTAATGGAGCAAACGAAGGAAATTCAAGCCCTACAATCAAAAGCCCGATTAGAATTTGAGCAACTTTCAAATGCCATTCTGGAGGAGAAAAGCAAAAAATTTACTCATCAAAACGAGGAAAATCTCACTCGGCTAATAAATCCTTTAAAAGAACATATTGCCAAATTTGAAGAAAACATGCAAAAAAGATTTAAGGAGGAATCGCTGGACAGAAATACCCTTAAAGGGGAAATAAGTTCCTTAAAGCAACTCAATCAACAAATAAGCCAAGATGCCATAAATCTTACCAGTGCCTTAAAAGGCAATTCAAAATTTCAGGGCGATTGGGGTGAAGCTCAGTTAGAAACCCTGTTACAACAGGCAGGCCTTGAAAAAAACCTTCATTACCTGATTCAGGAGACTAAAACGAATGAGGCAGGTAAAAAACAGAGACCTGATTTTATCATTTTACTGCCTAACAAAAAACACCTTATCATAGATGCAAAAGTTTCCCTTACGGCTTTTGAAAGATACCATAGGGTAGAAGAAACTAAAGAGAAGGAAAAAGCGCTTCAGGAACACCTTTTTAGTCTCAGGAAACATATCAGAGACCTGGGTGAGAAAAAATATCAGCAGCTGGCATCCCTGGAAAGTCCAGACTATGTGTTACTTTTTATTCCCATTGAACCAGCCTTCTCTTTAGCACTTCAATCAGATACTACTTTATTTCAGGAAGCTTTAGAACGAAATATTGTTTTAGTAACCACCTCCACTTTACTGGCTACATTAAGAACCGTATCTTTCATCTGGAATCAAGATAAACAAAGTAAAAATGTGGCTGAAATTGCGAGACAAAGTGGATTACTGGTGGACAAATTTGTTGCCTTCCTGGAAGATATTAAAGAGGTAGCAGATAAACTGACAAAAGCACAAGAAAGCGTTCATGCTGCTATGAACAAATTATCACAATCACCCAGAAAGGCTGAGACCCTGGTTGGCCGTGTAAAATACATCAGCCAACTGGGTGCCAGTCATACCAAGTCTATCCCAACGGAATGGATAGAAGATGAAACTATTTTACCGTTGGAATAATTTTTTTAAGAAATTCAATACTCAATGGAACGTTTTCCATTTCTTTATCACTTTCATCTTCGATGAAAAAGTGCTTGATGCCATTTTTCTTTGCCAACTTAAATATAGTTTCATATTCAGCTTGTCCTGTACCTAAAACTACGTCATTTTCAGGACCCGAGCCACCAGTTAAATCTCCGGTTACTCCCTTTTTAATATCCTTTAAATGCATCATTTTAAATCTGTCAGGATATTTTCTCAATAAAGAAGCAGGGCTAGCTCCCCCGTGGATAGTCCAAAAGATATCCATTTCAAAAGATACATATTTCGGATCTGTCTTCTGTACCAGATAATCCATCAGGGTTCCATCCATATAAGGTTGAAACTCAAAGCCATGGTTATGATAACACAATGTTATACCGTTCTCTTTTAGCAATTTACCTGCCTTATTGAATACCTCTACGGCATTTTTAGCATCCTGCAGATTAAATTTCCCTTTCTGATGAGGAATCCATGGGCACATCACCATTTTAACACCCAGTTCTTTAGCCCGGGTAACCACGACGGAAGGTTTGTCTTTCAACTCATTGTAATCGCAACCTGTTGAAACCACAGAAATACCACGTGCCTGACATTTTTTCAGAAAATCAGCATTTGAAAGCGTTTTCGAGCCTCCACCTTCAATTTCCTGGATACCCAGGTCGCGGATTAAATCCAAAATTTTATCTGGATTTTGCCCCATGTGGTTTCTGTAGGTGTAAGCCTGAACACCAATTTTAAACCATTTTGGCATTTTCTGGGCTACAAGGGAACCGGATAAGAAAATGTTACCTAAAAAAAAAGTTACCATTAAGGAAAACATTGTTTTACGCATAATATATCAGTTTATTAAATGAACTTCCCGATAACCCGTCCTTCTATGTCTATGTCGGATATTTTCCTACTATTCATTTTCTGAGGGATTAAATTTTTCATACAAAATAAATAGAAATATTTATATTTAGGAGAATATGTTTTACCTTTTCAGTAAATACCTTATTTGAACCCAAAAAAAATGAACCTGAAGTTTAAAAATTCTTTAAGATGGGCTTTACCAATCCTGTTTGCTATAGGAATTATTTTATTTTTACCGGAAATCTTTTCCATTCAAGATAAAGAAACCTTCTACTCAGTTCATGTTAAGCCTATTATCAATAAAAAATGTATTTCTTGTCATGGTGGTGTAAAACAAAGTGCTGGTTTCAGCATGATGAACAGGGCTTCTTTTTTTTTGAAAAATGAATCGGGTAATCCTGCTATAAATGTAGAAAACCCCTCAAAAAGCGAACTTTTACTCCGTATAAATCATAGTGATCCCTCTGAAAGAATGCCATCAGAAGGCAAGCCACTAAGTAAGGAAGAAAAAAAAATATTTAAAAAATGGATTGAAATGGGCGCTCCCTGGGGAGAACACTGGGCTTATTTGGCTTTAAAACCTGTCAAAGTACCTGAAACTTCAGGATGGATGGGACTTTTAGGAAGAAAAGAAGAAAAAGAAAATGCCATCGATGCATTTATCAAACAAAAACTAAATGAAAATAATTTAAGATTAAATCCTGAAGCTGACAAAGAAACCTTACTTCGACGAGTAAGTCTTGATTTAATTGGCATGCCTGCTCCAAAAAGATTAGCAGAAAAATATTTAAATAGTAATCACCCTAATGCTTATAAAAATTTGGTAGACAGTCTATTGACTATGCCTCAATTTGGTGAAAAATGGGCCTCTGTCTGGTTGGATATTGCCCGATATGCAGATAGTAAAGGATATGAAAAAGATGGTAGCAGACAAATTTGGCGTTACAGAGATTGGGTTATTCAGGCTTTAAATAACGATATGCCATACAATCAATTTATTACAGAACAACTCGCCGGTGACTTATTGCCCAATCCAACCGAAGATCAATATATTGCTACCGCCTTCCACAGGAATACACCTACCAATGATGAAGGGGGTACCGATGATGAAGAATTTAGAACTGCAGCAGTTATCGACCGTGTCAATTCCACATTTGAAGGACTAATGAGCACTACATTTGCTTGCACTCAATGCCATGGACATCCTTATGAAGATATTAAACACAAGGAATATTTTCAATTTATGGCCTTTTTTAATAATTCCAGGGACGAGGATACCGTTGAGGAATTTCCTGTACTCAGACACTACGAAAAAGACGACAGCCTGGCTTTATTAAAATTAAAAACTTGGGTAAATAAGGTTTCTACACCTCAAAGAGCCAATGAAATTTACACTTTCCTCAAATTTTTACAACCATTGGTTTACGCAACACATGCAGATAAATTTGTGAACAGTGAATTGTATGACACTAAATATTTGGTTTTCAGGAAAAATAGTTCCGCCAGAATTAAAAATGTATTGTTAAATGGCGAAACTAGATTTATTGCTCAACAAAGAGGACAGAGTAAAAAAGGCAAATTAACCATACATCTGGATAGCCTAAATGGAAAAATGATAGGAAAAATGGATATTCCTTCCACAGAGGGTAAATGGACATTTACCTCTTTCGAACTCACCCCGGCTTATGGAAGACATGATTTGTATTTCAGGTATGAAAATAAATCGCTCAGTAATGATATGGAATCTGGTTTTACCTTAAATTCCTTTCATTTAGATCAAAATTTTCCAGGTAAAAAAATTGATCCGTTAAGAATTACTATGGATAGTATTTATTGGGCTTTGTTGCTGAAAAATCCTTCCAGTACCCCCATAATGATGGATAATGACCCACAAAATACCAGGAAAACTCAAGTGTTTATTCGAGGTAACTGGAAAGTTAAAGGGGAAGTAGTTTCATCCGGAATTCCAAAAGCTTTTAGTAAAAATTATACCCTTAAAAATCCTAATCGTCTGGGATTGGTAAAATGGATGACCAATAAAGAAAATCCATTGGTTTCCAGAACCCTTGTAAACCGATTATGGGAACAATTATTTGGCACAGGCATTGTAGAAACCCTGGAAGATTTTGGATCTCAGGGTTCCCTGCCATCACACCCAGAATTACTTGATTATCTGGCATGGGAATTTATGAACAAACACAAGTGGTCCATAAAATCTTCACTACAAGAAATCATTCTTTCAGCAACATATTGCCAGTCTTCTGTGGTTGACCCAGATAAGATTAAAAAAGATCCAACTAACCGTTTTTTGAGCAGGGCACCCCGAATCAGGTTAAGCGCCGAACAGATTAGAGATCAGGCCTTAAGTTCAGCAGGACTTCTAAGTACCAAGATGTATGGTCCTTCAGTGATGCCTTACCAGCCAGACGGAATTTGGGCCAGTCCTTATGATGGCAATAAATGGAAATTAAGTGAAGGAGAAGATAAATACCGAAGATCCATTTATACCTATTTCAAACGGAGTAGCCCCTACCCTTCCCAGTTGACTTTTGACGGAACGGGTCGAAATGTTTGCACAGCCAGAAGGATAAGGACAAATACCCCATTACAGGCTTTAGTTACTTTGAATGACCCTGTTTTCATGGAAGCCGCCACACATTTTGCTCAAAAAATTTTAAAAACCACTGATTTATCAGTTAATAATCGGATAGAACTGGGATATAAAATTTTGTTAAACAAGAAAATTACTCAGGCCAAACTTCAACCATTGGTAAAACTTTACAAGGATGCCTATACCTATTATAAAGTTCATCCCGAATTAGTCAAAGAAATTCAAATTTCAAATCCTACCACTGAAGACGCCGCTTTCACATTAGTAGCAAATGCCCTGTTAAATTTAGATGAAGTAATAACTAAAAACTAAGCTGCGACATGAATAAGAAAAGATTAAGTATTGATGAAGAAGCTGTATTAATGGATGCCCAGCTGGCTACCCGGCGATTATTCTTAAAACAATGTTCTATGGGACTGGGTGCATTAGCCATGTCTCCTCTCATCAATGCATGTACCAATCAGAACATTTCTAATGCTGAAACATTTTTTGACGCAGCAAATCCACTTGACCCTAAAACGCCTCATTTGCCAGGCAAAGCTAAGTCTGTCATATATTTACATATGGCAGGCGCACCATCACAGTTAGAATTATTTGATTATAAACCGGAACTCAAAAAACTGGATGGTCAACTTTGCCCGGAATCATTATTGAAAGGTAAAAAATTTGCTTTTATCAGAGGTGTACCTAAAATGCTTGGGACTATTGGTGAATTCAAACAAAGGGGACAATCAGGAGCCTGGGTTTCTCATTATTTACCTCATTTGGCGGGTGTTGCCGATGAAATTTCCTTTTTAAAGGCTGTCCATACCGATCAATTTAATCATGCACCGGCTCAATTACTGATGCAAACTGGATCAGCAAGACTTGGCAGGCCTAGTTTAGGTTCTTGGGTAACTTATGGGTTAGGGTCAGAGAATGCTAACCTGCCTGGATTTGTGGTTTTAACCTCAGGAGGACAAAATCCTGATGCTGGAAAATCAGTTTGGGGAAGTGGCTTTTTACCCTCTGTCTATCAAGGAGTTCATTGCAGATCTCATGGTGAACCCGTTATTTACTTAGATAATCCATCTAATGTGGATGGTAATATGAGAAAAGCATCTATAGATGCTATCAATCATGCAAACAAGGAGACTTATAAAGAATTCAATGACCCAGAAACCTTATCGAGAATTTCACAATATGAGATGGCTTTCAGAATGCAAATTTCCGCTCCTGATGTCATGAATATAACTGACGAACCTGCTTACATCCATGAAATGTATGGCACAGAGCCTGGTAAGGAGAGTTTTGCCAATAACGTGCTATTGGCAAGAAAACTGGTCGAAAAAGGAGTCAGGTTTGTGCAGCTTTTTGACTGGGGCTGGGACGTTCATGGAAATTCAACAGATACCTCTCTGGAAATTGGATTGGTCAATAAATGTAAACAAATTGACAAAGCAATTACTGCACTTATTTTAGATTTAAAACAAAGGGGGCTTTTAGAAGAAACCTTGATTGTATGGGGAAGTGAATTTGGCAGAACGCCTATGCAAGAAAATAGAAATGGTCTTGAAATGCCCTTTAAAGGCAGAGATCATCACGCTGATGCCTTTACGGTATGGATGTGTGGTGGTGGCACAAAACAAGGTACCACTTATGGTGAAACAGATGAAATAGGATTTTATCCAGTTGATGGAAAGGTATCTGTTTATGACGTACAGGCAACCATCCTTCATTTATTAGGATTTAATCATGAAACCTTTACCTTTCCATTTCAAGGAAGACCATTCCGACTAACTGATGTTGAGGGAACAGTAATAAAACCAATATTGAGTTAAAAAATGGGAAGTAGAAGAAAATTTTTAACCCAGACTTTATCTGCCACTGCGATTCCTATTTTAGGTCTTACAGATACCATTCAAAAGTCTTCTGCTGATTCAACCATCAATATATCTGTGCCTCTTCAAATATTTGCTACTAATTGGGGCTTCAATGGCACTTTACCCGAATTTTGCGAAAAAGCAAAAAGAGCAGGCTATGACGGTATCGAAATGTGGTTGCCTGGAAATGCCCCACAAAGAGAATTGTTGCTTCAAACAGTTGCTCAATATGGCTTGAAACTTGGTTTGCTTACTGGAAGTGGTAAAACAAATTTTGAAGAAAACCGCATTGAATTTAAACAGCAAATCGATTTAGCGATCTCAATGAAACCAGTATATATTAACTGTCATTCAGGTAAAGATTTTTTTTCTTTAGATCAAGCTAAACAAATCATAACAGATACCCTTTTTCCATCAGAAATTTCGGGAATTCCTATTTATCATGAAACTCACAGGGGAAGAATATGTTACAATGTACCGACTACCATTGCCCTTCTAAAGTCCATTTCTAATATGAAACTAACTTTAGATATATCCCATTGGTGTGTTGTTCATGAATCATTATTAAAAGACCAGAAAGAATCGGTTGATCTGGCTTTGTCAAAAACCGGGCATATCCATGCCAGAGTTGGACATCAGGAGGGTCCCCAGGTGACCGATCCGCGTGCACCTGAGTGGCAAGATGCCTTTCTAGCCCATTTATCCTGGTGGGATGAAGTAGTAAAATTGAAAAATCAAAAAGGTGAAGCTATTACTATTTTGACTGAATTTGGTCCGCCTATGTATCTGCCCGTAGTTCCTTATACACAGCAACCTCTTGCTAACCAATGGGATATAAATGTTTATATGCTTAATTTTCTTCGTAATCGTTATCAAAACAAATAAAACCATGGGCGTTTTACATCCCTTGTTGATACATTTCCCTATTTCATTATTGATGTTAGCTTTTTTTTTAGAACTATACAGTTTAAATAGAAAAGGTAAAAAGTATAAGGAAGTTATCCCGTTGATAACTTTATTAGGTGGAACAGGTGCTATATTATCTGCCTTAAGTGGATATCTTTTAATGAATGGAGGAGAATATGAGGAGGCCGCTGTTTCCTTGCATCGAAATTGGGGAATCGCATTAGCTGTAAGCTCAGTTTTACTCATGGCACTTTATAAATTCCCACCTAAGATACCTTTTATTCATCTCATCGGTCAAGCATTTTTAAGCATTTTAGTAATCATAACAGGACATTTAGGTGGTAACTTGACCCATGGAGAAGATTTTCTGAGTTTTAATAAAACTGTAAAGGTAAAAAAAGAGGCCCCTTTAAATCAAGATGATTTGGTCTATGCCAAATTGGTTGCTCCTGTATTAGAAGAAAAATGCATTACATGTCATGGAAAAACGAAGCAAAAAGGAAAACTAAGACTGGATAATATCCAGGATTTATTAAAAGGAGGAAAAAATGGATTTTATCATGGAAATGGGGTAGAAAAAATGGCCTTGGTGGCGTATCGTATCCAACTTCCTGCCATTGATGAAGAACACATGCCACCAAAGAGTAAGGCTCAACTTACAGAAAGCGAGAAAGATATCATTAAAAGATGGTTAAGTCTGGGTGCAACGGCTACCTTAAGGATAAAAGATTTAAAACTTAGTGAAAAGCCTAATGCCAACCAGACTGTCAAAGAGGCAGACTGGCCGTCTGTTCCAAATCTGGCTATATTAACTGATGAAAATTTAAATCCACTAAGAGAAAAAGGCATCGTTGTTTTACCTCTTGCTAATAATCATCCCCTTTTACAAATAAACAGTCAGTCTCTCCCCTCATTTGGAGATAATGACTGGGAGGAATTCAAGGACTTGAAACAGCACATTGCCTCCCTCCGATTGAGCGGCACCAGCATTAGCGATAAAAGTTTAAAATGGATTGGAGAATTACCCAATTTGACAAAATTGTATTTAGATTATACCTCAATAACAGACGAGGGCCTGTCATATCTTAAAGATACCAAAGAGTTAAGGTATTTGAATCTGGTAGGAACTGGTATCAGTGAAAAAGGAATTCAAAACCTTCAATATCTGCCGCATTTAAAATCTGTCTATTTATATCAGAGCCAGGTAAATCCTGAAAGTTTAAGTAGCCTGCAAAAAGAAATGCCTAAAGTTTACTTTGACTTGGGTGGTTATAAGGCAGATACTTTAAGCTTAACACAAAAAACGGAAGAGAAATAAATCCTCTTCCGTTTTTTACTTCTTGATGTGGTCACCATCCAATGCCGTAATCTTCACCAAACTGGCTACTTCCGCCCCAGAATGAACCGTGTTTGTGATCAAAATAAATGGCATTGATTGGACCTGATGTTTTCCTGTCAAATTCGAGTAGATATCCCAGTTTTTTCAATTCCTTTCTTGTCCAATCAGGAATTTGTTCGTTTAGCAATAAACGACCAGGCTCAGAAAGGTGTTTATCGAAGGTACTTTTCATTTGAAAAGAATTTACATTTGGCGCTTCGCAGGCCTCCTGAACATTCATATCAAATTCAACCATATTCAGGAAAAATTGCAGTAAATTTTGGTCTTGAGAATCCCCCCCTTGAACAGCAAAAGAAACATAAGGAATATTATTTCTCAAGGCCAGTGTTGGAGTCAGCGTTACTCTTGGACGCTTACCAGGCTCCAGCACATTAAAAGGATTTTCTGCGGCATCCAGAACAAAAGCTTGCATTCTCTGGCTTAAACCAATACCCGTATTTCCAGCAACACAAGCAGGAATCCACCCACCACTTGGGGTAATACTCACTACCCATCCTGTTTCATCGGCTGCTTCAATGGAAGTGGTACCGGCGTAGAAACCCGTTCTGTGGTCATCAGTTATCAGATGAGTATGCGATTTTTTGTATTTTTCCAATAATGATTTGAATGGATTTACTTTTTGCTCGAAAGGATAAGGGTCTCCAGGACCTGCAAGGGTATCATTATTCTCATACTGGATACTTTTTGCTCTTTGTTTTGCATAATTTTTTGAAAGTAACCCTTTTATAGGCTCAACAGGAGCAAAATCAGGGTCACCATAATAAAAATCTCTGTCTGCAAAAGCAAGATGCATTGCCTGACAAAGGGTATGAATATATCGGGAGGTATTATAACCCATTGATTTTAAATCAAAATTTTCAAGAATATTTAAAGCTTGAAGCATCACAGGTCCTTGCGTCCAGGAAGTTAATTTATAGACATCGATACCTCTGTAATTGACTGAAACAGGTTCTTCCAGTTTTACCCTCCAGTTAGCCAGATCTTCCATGGTTATAAGTCCTCCTTGTTCTTTTACACCTCTGACAAATTCAGTTGCAATATCTCCCTTATAAAATCGGTCATATGCAGCCTGAATGGCTTCTTTCCTCGTTTTGCCATTTTTTAATGCAGCTGATTCTGCTGCCACCAATTTTGATAGCATGTCTAAGAGGTCTTTCTGCACAAAAATTTCACCTCCCTCTGGAGCTTCTCTTTGTTCATTTAAATGTGGGAGGAAGATCTTTTTTGAATAAGGCCATGCTTTTATTCTTGATTTATTTTTTTCTATCATATCAGCCGTAGAAGTCTCAATAGGATACCCTTCAGCAAGTTGCATAGCTGGTTTAAGCACTTGAGCAAGAGACATGGTACCAAATTCTCCCAACATAGTAAACAAGCCACCAGGAGTTCCCGGAGTTACAGCTGCCAATGGTCCATAGGCAGGAGGAATATCATAACCCTTTGATTTATAAAATTCAGGTGTAGCACCTGTAGGAGCGACACCTAATGCATTAATTCCTATAACTTTACCTGTATTAGGATTGTAGATCAAGGCTTGCGTTTCACCACCCCAACTCAAAACATCCCACATGGTGGCGGTAGCAGCGAGCATCGCACAGGCGGCATCAACTGCGTTTCCCCCTTGTTGAAAAATAGTTGCCCCTGCAGTAGCTGCAAGTGGTTTTCCTGTTATTGCCATCCAGTGTTTACCATGAATGACAGGTTTCTGAGTTGACTGAGCAATTCCTTCTACTGCAAAAAAAAGTATGACAGGGAAAAAAAATAATCTGATAGAAAACATATGTAATTATTATGAACTTAAAATCATTTACCTTTTGCTAAATTATTAATCCAATCCAACTGATCATTGGCATTAATAAAATATTTTTTTAGAAATCCATTTTCGTCGGCAAAAAACAGATAAACTATTCCATTTTCCTCCCTTCGAATTATTATATCCCAAATCCAACTATTATTTTCAACTAATTTTATAGCATTAGCGGCAGGATTTTCTAATTTCAAATCGACGAAATAAACTGATTTATCCAAGCTTGAAGAAAAAAGTTTATCTTCAAAAAAAATCATTTTTGTAATATCAGAGCGGTGAAAAACAAACTTTTCTTTTGGATTTATTCTTACATTCTGGAAAAAGTCATCTAAATTATACAAAACAATTTTACCATTTTGAAATCCAAAAGAAATTAAATTTTTTGATAGGGATATAGAAGAAACAGGAATAGAAAATTCACCGCTTCCAATTGGAAGAATAGATTCAATTTCACCTGAAGTTTTCCAAAAGTAAAGACCCTTTTGTGTGGACAATAAAAATTTATTTTGATTAACCAAGGGAACAATAGCAAGCAATTTATCCCTAAGCATAGATTGAGAAATAATTCCTTTTTCCAAAGAGAATAAAATCATTTCGTTTTGAGTTGCCAATAAAAATTCCCCATTTTTAAATGAATTAAACAGTCCCACGGTGGGCAAATTAAAAGAAGAATTTATTATTTTAACGGCTGGACTTCCAGCACTGGCCGAATAAACAGTACCGTTGAAAGTACCAACAAGGGAACTTGAACTCATTTTCGAAGTAAGGATATATCTAATTCGATTTCCTATCTCAACCTTATTTTTACGACTATCTGTAAAAAGAATTCCAGCATCGCCACCACAAATGAGGTTTCCATTTTGGTTAATGACGGTTCTTAAACCAGCAGTAGATCTTAATATAATGGAAGATTTATTTCTTAAAGCTTCTAATTTTGCCGTTGCAATATTTAAAAGCTGATACAAGGTATTGTTAGGTAAAACCGTTCCAAAGATTTCTCTTGAAATCTCGTTATATTCATTGATCTTTAAGTTTAATTTTGGTATTAATTCCAATAAATTTTCATTGGCTAAAAATTCTCCAACCAGCAAAAACAGTTGATTTTTAACATTACTGAATTCCTCTCTGGTCTTTGCTTTTTTAGTGGCTACTATCTCTTTGTCTTTTGCAATTTCTGCTTTTTTAACTGCCTCTTTCGTTTCCTTAATTTGAGTTTCAAGATTTTTGTACTGTTCTTTGATGGTTATAGCTGATTTTTCAAGGTCACTACTTTTCTTTACTAAAGTTAAATTTTGATTGCGGATAGTAATTTCTTTATTTTTTAACTCCGTGACAATCTGATTAATACTATCCTGACTTTCCGTTAGCGCTTGATTTAACCGATCTGCGATTATTTTTTTTTGTGCCAGATCCTCCTTAGCTTTTACTGCAATAAGTCTTTCTTTGTCAGCTATTCGTTTTTCATTATTTGCTTTAATAGCCAGAACAGAAACCACCGAAATGATGACAAGTCCAACCACAACCCCAATCAACATATTTCTTCGATATCGTTTTATTTCATTTTTCCTGGCATTTTCCTTTAAAACCAATTCATTTTTGTACGATGAATGGCTTAAGTTAAGATAATCGATAGCATTTTGATAACCATGAACGAGATTTTCACCCCATATTTTTGAAGGACTATTGGTTTGATACCACTGCCAGATAAAATCTAAATCTGGTGGACGTAATAAAGAAGTTTTTCCTGCATCATAACGCAACTGATTTGCAACTAAATTTTTATAAACCTCTCTTGATTCCTTTTCTTGTTCGAGCCAGTGCCTAAATCTATCCCAATGAATAAATATATTTTCATTTTTAAGAAAAACCACACTATTAGGATGATGATTTTGATTTAGATGGGATGATTTAGAAGTAATATCTGGAGGTAATATTTCAAGAAAAGTTATTTCACCTTGAGAAACAGGCATGAGAACATCTGTAATTTCTTCAAAGGAAGATTCCGTTATAGAACTAAGGTATGCCAAGGTTTGAGGTTGAGTCAATTTTCCTATTGATTCATCAGAAACCATTGCTTTAAAAATTTTTTCAAAGACCTCTTTTTGATGATCATCTAATTGATTAAAATAGTTCTCCAGGTGAAATGAAAAGGCATTAGGAAGGTTTCCAAGTTGTTCTACTTCCTCAGGTTCCACCAATATTACTTGTTCTTCCCCTTTATCAAAAGTGGTCCAGAGTTTATACAATAAAAATTGTAAGTTTGAAAGCAGACGCATATCTGAGCCAAACTGAGAAAGTATAGTGTCAACCGATTCAGGGCTTAATCGAATATTTGATCCATGAAAAGGATTTAAAATAATTCGTTTTAAGTCCACACTGCTAATTCTTGGCAATAGATACTGACCTTGATTCATTAAATCCTGTAAACGACGGTACGGTGATAAATCAATAATATTTTCAGCACTTAGAGCGATAACCACATAAACGGCTATTTCTTCAGCAAAATTTGCCCCTGTAACTGCATTTATATATTGATTGGTTTCATCATTTAAAGAAGCATATCTGGACTGATTCGTTTTTAAAAATAAATCTTCAAACTGATCAATTACAATCATTAAGTTTTTTTTCCCAAATATCTCTGACTGCCGATAGACTGCTTCCAGTCCGGATATTCCTTCTCTTAGACGTTTTTCAATCCATAAAGGCTGCTCTGGTGTACTCTTCACAGAAGGATTCAATAAATCATTTTCTGCTAAGGCAAAAGCGAGATTTTTTAATGGTGCTAATCCAGGTCTTGTTTTACAAATAACCCACTCCTTGCCCGCGAGCCCGTTATGACCTTTTTTAAGAGCAGGAATCAATCCAGATTGTAAAAAGGAAGACTTGCCTGAGCCAACCTGGCTGGAAATAACAATAAATTTATGTTTTTGTAACAATAATAATACGTCGTCGACTTGTTTGCTTCTTCCGTAAAAAGAAGATTGTTCAGATTCATTAAAGGATCTGCACCCAGCAAAAGGTATCTTTGAATGTGCAATTATTGACATCAGTATTTTTTATTCAAAAAAATTACAATTTAAATATACTTTATTATAAATATTAAAAGTAACAAAAATAATTGACTATTTTCCCGATTATTAAACTGTCTTTAGATTTCAAACCAAAGGATGAATGAATTATTTACCGAAAAAATAAAACTAGCCCTGCGATCTTGTCAATTCCATATTCAAGGGGTTTTACCTTATGAATTATTTGAAGATATTTCAAGCAGCCTTTTTATCCTTCAAAACAAAGGTGTTTTGATTGAATTCATTATTTTGATGGAGAATGAAATGAAGTCAATAAAAACATCTAACACCCTTTTGCGGGTTTCCGCAGGAGGTGGCCAATTATATACTTTACTAAATCATAAAAATGAAAATTCATACTTTATAAATATTGATAAAAAAATAAGATTGTCCTCCATTGAACCCAATGAAGAAACTATGGAAGATACCTATTCAAAGCTAACAAATGGCATAATAAAATTTAATTCTTTAAAATTAAAATCTAATCCAGTTTTACATAAAAGTGGATGTCCGGAAATAATATTTTCAGCCTCGAAAGAATGGGTAAAAGCAGGCGATAAAATTAATTTATTCTGGGAGGTCGATCAAGCACAATCTGTTCATCTGTCACCCCAGGAATTAAGTCTACCCTTAAAAGGAAGTATTGAGGTGGAAATCAATATGGATTGTCTGTTTACGATTCAGGCAATAAATGAAAATTTAACTTCAGAAAAAAGAATTTTTATTAAATCTTTAACATCCAATGGATTAAATTTCTCAGTTCAAATTTTAACGAACAATTTAAACGATTATATTCCTTTGACCTCTCATCCGGAAATCCCTTTTCATTATGCAATTCCTCCCGATTGCCATATTCGTTTATCCTGGGAAGCTGATCAAATGGGTATTTTAAAAGAAGAAAAATGGGGTGAATTACCTGTCCATGGTTATAGAGATATCCAATTTAATGAGGATACAACCCTTGTTTTTATATGGAAAACCATTTTTGAGCTCAAGAAGATAAATCTATATTTTTATATATTAAGGGAAAAACCAATACCTGAATTATCTAAAGAGGAAAAAACCAGCAATTTCTTGTTTAACATATTTAAAAAAAGACATTGATTTTTTTTCTTAAGAAATGATACCTTTAACTTTAATTAACTTAGTGAATTTCAGGAATGTCCAGATTTTTTCATTTTGCTGCTGGGGTAAGTAAGGACATTATGGATGAATGTCCAGAATCAGAAAAAATTAAATATGCTGGTATAGGTGCAAGCGTATATTTTACTACGTTAATGGCTGGACTTTCTGCCTATTTTGCATTTAATCTTATCTTTCAACAAATATTCACCGCTGTTTTATTGTCCGCACTCTGGGCAGGATTAATTTTTAATTTAGACAGATTTCTCATTTCAAGTTTTCGTAAAAAGGGAAATCCTTTTAAAGAATTTTTACAGGCATTACCAAGGATTTTTATGGCTGTATTCATTGCACTCGTTATATCCAAGCCATTGGAATTAAAGTTATTCCAATCAGAAATAGCATTTAAGCTTTTGGAAATCCGAAGAGAAAAGACTTTGCAGATTGAGAACCTTTATGGAAATAAAATATTAAAATTAGAATTGAAGGAGAAAGAATATCAAAAAACACTCCAAAAAAGTTTTGAATTAAAGGAAGCATATTACGCTCAATACAAATGTGAATGCGATGGTACTTGCGGAACTTTAAATTCAGGAAGAGGAAGTGAATGTTTAAGAAAACAAAAAAAATATGAATCATACACTAATGAGCACCTAGAAATTCAAAACAATATAAATAGCAGATTAAAATTAGTATCAGAGGAAAAACTGAAAATTATTCAGGAAAAGGAAAAGGAAAAATTACAAATCAAGATGTACTTCTCCAACGGCTTATTAGCAAGATTAGAAGCCTTATCCTTATTATCGGGTAATACCTCTTTTGCCATATTATTACTTTTTATTTTTTTAGAAACAGCGCCAATCCTTTCTAAATTATTTGCACCCATTGGCCCCTATGATCACTTGTTACAAAATAAAGAATATCCCTTTAAAGTTGCTTATATGGGTCAAATAAGAGAATCTAAAATAACGGAAGACTTTAGAACTAAATCTCCTTCGCCGACAAAACCTGACTTAGTTAATAACGTTGAAAAAAATTTAGTTGAAAAAATTAAGCAAGAAGATACAGCAAATCAACTTGCTCAACTGCAGGAAAAATTAGTTAAACAACTTTTAAATAGAAAAAATTAAAAATATTTTAATGAAACCAACATTTACCATAAGGTATTTAAAGCTGATTTTTCTTTTCTTTTTATTTTTTCAAACGAATATATGGGCTCAAATAAAATTAGATAATATAAAAAATACCTTAAATGAAAAAGTGGAAAAACCAATTTCATCTTTAAATATTAAAGATATAATGGCTAAAAAACCATTTTTGGACAGCCTTCATGAAAAATTAAAAAAAGGAGATACCCTAAACCTCCCATTTCACTTAAATGACTTAAAGTCAATCCTAAAATTTAATGGTAAGGATTCTGTAACCTTTGGAGCTGTTAAGGTCTTGATTCCTAAAAAAAATTTGGTTGAATACGCATATCCCTTTGAAAATGGAGATACTATGCAGTTATATATTAAACATAATTCTATGTTTAATCTCCGCTCTGTTGAAGTATTACAGGGAAAAATTCCATTATACTCCAACATTAAATTAAAGAAAAAAGGACATTTATATGTAAAAATACCTGTCAAAACATCTGGTGATTTAACCATTAAGATGAATAATAGAAATTACTTTCCTTTAAAAGTGAGTTTATTTGTCAGAAATTTAAAACGCGAAAAAAAAGTAATGATGAAGGAGGTTATTGATACTCTTTTTTCCTTTGACACCTTAATGGTTACTAAAGAAGAGTTACAATATTACCCTTTAGCTGAACAAAATTTTACCCTGGGTGCAACCTTAAATCTTACGAAAGTTCCCTATTTTATATATCCTATTCCCTTCGAACTGGCAAAAAACGGAAAAGGATGGGCATATTGGCTTGGATATAATCAGAAAAATTTAACAGAATTTAAATCAGTATCAGCAGAAAAAGATCCCCTGATTGATTATGCAATGGACAAGCTTCACTTCCTCCCTTATTCGGAACCTAAAGGATTAACATGTGCTTTCGTTAATGAGTCAAATGCTCTAAAATTAACAAGAAATGAGAAATTTACCCCCGTTTTACTTTCTCTTTCTGTAAATTATGGACCCAATTATGGTAAGATTTTAGAGTCAACATCTAAGTATCAAAAGAAATTATTATATTTGGCTTGCCTGAATAACAGTGGAATATCAGATCAAATCGTATATTTCAAAAGTATTTATTTAGAAGGTAAACCCTACACTGAACAAGTCATTAACAAAATACCATCACTGGTTAAGTCTTTTAAAATTTATACAGAATGATAAAACAAATCCTTTCATATCGATTTGTATTGTATTTTATAGTACTTAGTTTATTTCTTTGCAGTTGTGGGGCAAAAGATACTTATTTTAAAGCCAAAAGAAGTACCAGACAGACAGAATCTACGCTACGCTATATTTATAAAGATGCCTCAAAGATTAAAAATGCTCTTGGTTTAAAGGAGGAACAACCAAGTGATGAGGAATTGAAAAAAATGAAAGAAGGTTTAGCAACTCCTGAACAACAAAATATGCTCAGAAGGTATGCCTATCTTTATGATTTTTTGAATCCCGATAATCCAAATAAACTAAAAGCAAATAATTTTTATTGGGATTCCGTACAGCAAATATATTTTATTAAAAATCCATCAAATCGAAAATTAAATAAAAAATATGAAGTCTTTGGCTGGCATCCTCATTGGATGGGTTCTGCCTGGGAGTCCTATAATTTTTCATTATTGAGTACCATAGCCTATTTTGCTTATATTGTTGATCCTGAGACTGGCTCCTATTCAAATCCAGCTCAAATGCAAGAATGGTTGACTACATCAATGGTAGATTCAGCAAAAATAAATGGAACCAGAGTATTATTAAGTATGGCCAGTCATGGCTATGAAGAAAATAATCGATTCCTTTCCAACCAAGCAGCCTGGAATACCTTTTCAGATAGTATTTCCCGATTAATCATAGCAAGAAATGCGGATGGAGTTGATTTAAACTTTGAAAATGTTCCTGAAAAGCACAAAGAATCATTAGTTAATTTTGTAACTTTTTTACGAACAAATTTATCTAACAGCTTGCCAGGTGGAAAAGTATTTCTCTCTATAACCCTGCCTTCCTTCAGTACAAGAGAAGCTTTTGATCATGTAAAACTTGGGGAGTTAGTTGATTTAATGGTCATAATGGGATATGATTACCACAAAGGTAAAGGAATTACAGGTGCTGTATCTCCACTAAGAACGACGAATAGAAATGGCATAAGTTTACAGAGTACCCTCGATTATTATGCTAAAAACAACCTGAATATGACTAAAACTGTGTTAGCTTTACCATATTATGGGGCACAATGGAAAGGAAAAATCAATAAAAAAGGGGTGTACGACACTTATTTTGATAAAGATATTCCCTACCGAGAGGTCATGAATTTATATGGAACCACTTACACTCCCCAATATGATTTTGTCAGTATGACGAATTATTATTTTCTTGAGTTTGGTGACAGTACATCGGTTGAATGTTGGTTTGATAATGCAGCCACCTTGGAAAAGAAATATAATATGGCACTAAGTTATGGATTAAAAGGCGTGGGAATATGGGCTTTAGGATATGATAATGGTTATACGGATTTATGGCAACTAATTGACGAAAGGTTTACCTCGGATACCATTGGCGTGGTAAATCCCATAAATGAAGCAGAAGGATTTCCTGTAACAATGAGTAGTTTCATGGTCAAATACAGAGATATTCTAACTTTAACCTATTTATTGTTTGCTTTAAGTGTAGTTATTGGTTGGGTGATTGCTTTTGCTGACTGGAGGGTAAGGACTGGAATTTTGGGTCAACAATTTTTCAGGTATCTTTTTATGTTGATTATGACTTTATTGCTGGTACCTTTATTAAGCATAATGAATTGGTTTTCAGATGAGCGAATATCTTTGCTCATTGCCTTTTTATTTGGCGCTTTCGTTTTTTATTTTATTCAAAAAATGCAGTTCAACATAACTACTAAACGCCCCTGATTATCAGCATGAAAAAAACAATACTAAAAGAATTAATGTGGTTCATTTTAGCCTCTATTCTGGCAGTTCCCTTGTCATTTGTATTTTTATTGCTGTTTAAATTAACCAGTTCCAGTCCAAAGTTAAATGAAATAGAAAAAATATTCACCATTCAATTATTTATGATAGGATGGCTTGTCATGTTTTTATGTATATACATCGTAAGGATAGTGGTCAAAGCATTATTAAAAATCGTAGGTGTTCATGACGTATCTTCGGGAAATCCATAATAAATATGATTCATAATGTAATACCTATTATTGGCAATCTTTTAAATGAGTATCTGAAAAATTCATTTGGTGAGACTGAAGACAGGGTGGTAGTCACTTCTGTTGGAAGTACTACGGGTACTTCTACCCTAGAAATTGATAATAAAATCATGATTACTTTAATTAATGTAGAGGAAGAAAAATTAATAAGAAATACAGGATATAACCAATTTGGTGGAACTAATCCGTCCATATATATCAATTTATATGTTTTATTTGCTGCAAATTTTCCTGATAATAATTATCGTGAAGGTTTAAGATTTTTATCAGCTGTCATTTATTTTTTTCAAGGTCAACACACGTTCAATGCACAAAACACTCCTTCATTGCCAGCAGAAGTAGAAAAAATAACAGTAGAAATCATCAATCTGGAATTTCCCGTTTTAAGTAATATCTGGAGTATGTTGGGTGGAAAATATTTACCTTCAATGGTTTATAAATTGAAAATGCTTAATTTTAATCAATATGCAATGAATGAAGAAATTATACCCTTGTTATTTACACCTAAATAATTAAAGGTAAACCTATGCAAATAAATCATACCATACAATTTCAAGAGTTACTCTCTATAACAATAAATCATGGATATTACTATCGTAACAGATGCAGTGACTTTAGTTTTGAGTTAGAAAATGAAACTCGTAATATACTAAATCAATATGGTATCATTCTAAAACAAGAACCGGGAAAACTTATTTTAATAATAGATGTAAACAAAGATTTTAATCACCATTGTTTTCTGGGCGAATTAATTTTAAACCTTAAAATCAAGAATAATAATCCACAATTTTTAAATTTTACCGAACTACCCTTCATTTCTAATTTATTAATCTATTTTGAGCAAATCTCCGGAAGAGAATACTTGCATCCATCTGAAAATGTGACTGTTGATATCTGTAATGAATCAGAATTATCAGGAGGTATCACAGGAATTATTAAATTGGTATTAAATAAAAATAATGAACTTTTCGGTCCCTCATCGAGTGATAAAAATAAAATATTACCCATAAGACATACTATTCAATTTAAAGAAAGGAATGTTTTTTGGAAATATATTGTATATGGCAATGGCAAATTCATAGAAGAGATTGATAATCTGTGTATTTTCGAGAAAACTCAAAATGATAGTATTGCTTTTACAAAAGGAATACCTATAAAATTGTCTACCGGAAAGGATGGGTTTTTATTTATTTCAGAAAAAGATTTACCTCTAAAGGAGAAGCCAGATAAACAATTAGGGTTATATTTAAAAAGAAATAAAAATACTGAAAATCAATTAATTAAGAGTTTACCTTGTCCCAATCCAAGGTCAGTTAATTATGATTTTAACACAGGAAAATTTTATGTGCAAGAATTTATTTCTATTTAAATTAATTTATTTAGTTTATATAAAAAATATAACTATATTGTTGCTTTAATTAGTTAAAAACCATAAAATTAAATAAAACGGCATGGCAAAAGTATTAGCAACGCCTGGAGTCTATATCGAAGAAAAGAGTGCTTTCTCCTCTTCTGTGGTTCCAGTATCTACTGCGGTACCCGCATTTATTGGTTATACACAGAAAGCTGCAAGAGGAAATAAACCTCTGACTAATATTCCAACCAGAATAACTTCTCTGGCTGAGTATGAGGAAATGTTTGGTGGTGCTCCTAAAACCAAATTTACCATTGAACCAGAAGCTAATGTAGGATATTCTTTAGCGGTTGATCAGTCTACCAGGTATCTTTTACACAGTGCGTTAAGACATTTTTATTCAAATGGGGGTGGAGATTGTTATATCGTTTCTATTGGAAATTATGGAAATGGTATAAAAGCAATTGATTTTAATGATCCTGCAAATGGAAAAGGATTAGTTACCTTGTTGAAATATATGGAACCTACCTTGCTGGTAATTCCTGAGGCTATTTTACTGGAAGAGGCAGATTGTTCTGCTCTTCAACAAGCAATGTTATTACATTGTGGATACACCATGAAGAATCGCTTTGCGATATTAGATGTATTCAATGGTGACAAAGAAAGAACTTTTGACGATGAGGATATCATTAATAAGTTCCGTGAAGGGGTTGGTGCCAATTTCCTTCAGTGGGGTGCCGCTTATTATCCATTTCTTCATACCACTGTAGTTCAGGCCAGTGATGTTGATTTTACAAATATTAGCAATAAAGATGGCCTCATTGAAATATTGACTAAAGAGGTTGTTGACGGCGTTGCTGCCGGAGTAGTCAGAGAATCAAGGGCTGAATTGGTTAAAGCTGAAATCTCAAAGATTGCCACTGCTACTACTGCGATTGAAATACTGCTATTAAGTGATACTTTAAAAGTAATTAGTCCAACTTTCAAGAGTATTTTAGCAGACATGCGCGATATTCTTAATATATTGCCTCCAAGTGCTTCTATGGCTGGTGTTTATGCAATGGTTGATAATTCCATTAATATTGCAAAATCGCCTGCAAACGTAAGCGTTGGAAACGTAATTGCCCCCGTTGTTAATATAACAAATGAGGCGCAGGAAGAATTAAACTTACCATTAAGTGGAAAGGCAGTCAATGCCATCAGAGCTTTTACAGGCAAGGGAACTATTGTTTGGGGAGCAAGAACACTTGATGGAAATAGTCAGGACTGGCGTTACATTTCTGTGAGGAGAACCATGACCTTTTTAGAACAGAGTATTAAAATCGCTTCTGAAAGATATGTTTTCGAACCCAATACAGCGACTACTTGGATTTCCATTAAGGCAACCATTGAAAATTTCCTGAACAATCAATGGCAAGGTGGTTTATTGGCAGGAAGTACACCAACTGATGCTTTCTCCGTAGAAATTGGATTAGGTTCCACGATGACCGCAAATGATATTTTAGATGGGATGTTGAAATTAACTGTTAAAGTTGCGATAGTACGTCCTGCTGAATTTATCGTAATTACGTTCCAACAGCAACAGCAAAAATCATAATCTTAATTTAATAACATAAAATTCTAAATATATGGCAGCTCCAACGCCAGGCACAGGTGCAGATCAGGACCAAAATTGGCCGTTACCTAAATTTTATTTTTCTGTTGATATAGGAGATCAGACCGATCTTCCATTTCAAGAAGTTTCTGGATTAGATATTGAAACTGATGTGGTTGAATACCGTCATGGTAACAGTCCTGTTCATTCAACAATCAAAATGCCGGGTTTAATGAAATACGGTGATATTACCCTTAAAAAAGGTGTATTCACTACAGATAATTCATTCTACGACTGGCTGATTAAAATCCAATTGAATACTTACGAAAGACTTACTTTAGTCATTAAATTATTAGATGAGGATGCATCTCCAAAGATGACCTGGACGGTTACTGGAGCATTCCCCAAAAAGATAACGCCTACTGATATGAATTCCCAAACAAGTGATGCTGCAATTGAATCGATTGTATTTGCTTGCGAAGGAATAACCATTGAGGCAGCCTAAATTCGATCCCAATGAAATGGGATAAAAAAAAAGAATAAAATCCTAGAGGAGGTTTACCTCCCTGGGATTTTTCATTTTATTGATATTTTTTACAAAAACCTGAATAATAGATTAAATGCCGGGTCCAAGTCCACGATTACAACCTCTTCCGGGGTATAACTTTTCAGTGAATATTGTAACTACCGTATTTGGCGTTCCTGTACCCCTCGTTGGGGATAATTACTTTAGTAAAATTTCTGGTATTTCTACGACCAGAAATACGAATGCAATTCAGGCAGGTGCAGGTAATATGACAACTTATCATTTACCAACGGAAATAAGTTATAGTCCTCTGGTATTAGAACGAGGAATTGTGGCAGGTTTCTCTCCACTGACTCTATGGTGCACAAGTTCAATGTCCATGCTAATGGGTGGAATTCAAACGGCTAACATTATTGTTTACTTGATTGAACCAATGACTTCTGCGCCCGCTATGGCATGGGCTTTTTATAATGCCTATCCAACAAAATGGACTATCAGTGATTTCGATGCTCAAGATTCAAAATATGCCTTTGAATCTATTGAATTTAGTTATTCCTATTATTCTAGAATATATTAAATTATGCCAGTTGAAATAAGACAATTAGTTGTTAAAGCAAATGTAAAAGACCAGCCTAGAGAAAAATCCTCCTCAAGTAGAGTTTCGAAAGATTCTAAAAAGAGATCAAAAGACAAATTGGGATTTTATGAAAAGGAAGAACTTATAAACGAAGTTGTACAGAGAGTTATGGAACAGATTAAAGGACAAACAAATTTATAATGCTTTCTTTTTTTAATCTTTCCATTACCGCTTTTGAAACTTATGAGGATATAAGCTGGGGATATTTTTGGAGCGTTGATTCCTATCAACTCCAGATAAATCCTGGTAGTGTTTCTTGTAAATATGGAAAAAACGAAGGTGATGACGAACCCTCCAGTGCCAATGGTGGTGCAATCCCTCAGAAATCACCTACTTATTTTAAGGAAACAGTATCTTTTAAATTCACCCTCGACTTAACAGGCGTTATTCCAAGCGTTCCCGATGGGGATTGGTATTGGATGTTACCCTCAGAAATAAGTTATTTCATGGGTTTGGAAGATTCAATAGAAAAATTGAAAGGTGTCACTATATACCCTCTTCGTTCAACCCATGCTCCCCCTTTTGTGCATTTAGTCTGGGGAGATATTTCGTTGAAAGGTGTGGTAACAGATTTAGATATAGAATACACTTATTTTAATTCCACTGGAAGTGCTGTTCGTGCGGAAGTTTCCATAACCATCGAGGAATTTATTAATAGAGAAGTTGAAGAATCAAAATATCAAAGCCCTGATATAACCAGGATTCCAACCATCAAAGCAGGAGATACTTTACCTGCTTTATGTAAATCGTTTTATGGCGATAAAAAATACTACCTGAAAATTGCTGAAATAAACAATTTGTCCTCATTCAGGAGGCTAAAACTTGGAGAAAAAATATTGTTCCCACCGTTGGAAAAATAACAAAATACTATGTTTGGAGTATCACCTTTAGATTCTGCGGGAAAACCAACTTCTTTCACCCTTACTTTTAACGGGTCAGCTTTACCCGATGATTTAATGGTATATAAAATTTCAACCTGGGAAGAGATAAATAAAATTGCCAGAGCAAAAATAGAAATTATTGGAGGCGATACTTCCCTCCATTTATTTCCTGAAAGTGAGGAAACTGCTTTTGAACCAGGAAGTGAGGTTCAGATAAGTTTAGGATTTGATCAATTAAATGAGGTCGTATTTAGTGGTATTATTGTTAAACATAGTATTTCCGTAAAACCTGGTTATCAAAATGCCTATTATAAAAATCTGGTGGTTTTAGAATGTGCTGATAAAGCCATTGAAATGACCTATCAGAAAAAATCTGAGATTTTTGAAAAAAAGACAGATAGTGCCATCTTTACCACTATAATTAATGCCGCAGGGGTTACAAAAACGATTACCAGCACTACCTATACCCACCCCTTCCTCATTCAACATGACATGACGAACTGGGATTTTCTATTGCTTCGTGCTAAAGCAAATGGGTTTGTTGTATTCAATAGCCAGGGAAAAATAACAGTTGGAAAACCAGTACCAGCGTTATTTTCATTTTCCAAAACAACCCTTATTTATGGCGATAATATTTCAAATTTTGAAGGAGAAATAGATGCAACAACCCAATTACAAGGTGTTTCTGCTGCATCATTTAATCCTTACACCCAAGCTCCAGTAAGCCAAACTGGTTCAGAACCTTCGGGATTACCCACCCAGGGTAATTTAACAGGCACAACTTTAGGCGCAGTAGCTAGTCCACCCGTCTTAAATCTTAATTATAATAGTCCCATGTTGGCTTCTGAATTAAAGGTTTACGCCGATGCTTTACTTGTCTTATCAAGAATCCAGAGGATTAGGGGATCCATTACCTTTCGTGGGCTAAACATATTATCTCTCGGGAATATCATTACGCTAGAAGGATTTGGAAGTAGGTTTGATGGAGATACATTAATTACAGGAATTGAACATACTATGGCTGATGGGGTATATTTGACTAAAATTAAATTTGGATTAGAGCCAAATGTATTAATTGGAGAAAAAATACCAAACTCAATGCCTGTTTATAATCCAGTAAAAGGATTGCATATAGGAAAAGTAACTAAGATTGATGCAGACCCAGATGGACAATATAAGATTCAAGTTTTAATTCCCTCTATAAAACAAACCGGTCAGGGAGTATGGGCAAGATTGAGTCATTTATACGCCACTGCCGCAGCGGGAAGTTTTTTTATTCCAGAAGTGGGTTCTTCTGTGGTCGTCGGTTTCTTAAACGAAGATCCACGTTTTCCGGTAGTGTTGGGCAGCCTTTATAACAGCACCAATAAACCCCCTGAAACAATTAGTGCCGAAAATCCGAAAAAAGCATTTTATTCAAAATCATTATTGAAAATTGAATTTGATGACAAAGATAAAATCCTTACCTTACTGACTCCCGGTGGCAATTCCATTATTATTTCAGACAAGGACAAGGGGATTACCATCAAAGATCTAAATGGGTCGCAGATAAAAACCTCTTCATCTGGTATTGAAATTACCAGTGATTTCAATATAACCATTAAAAGTGGTCAAAAAGTGGCTATTACTGGAACTACAGGAGTTGATGTTGCCTGCTCTGGCGGAGATGTTGGAATAAAGGGCTTAAATGTAGCTGCTGAAGCTCAAATAAAAGCCTCTTTTAAAGGAACGGCACAGGCAGAAGTTGTTGCCTCAGGTCAGACTGTTGTTAAAGGAGGAGTTGTTATGATAAATTAAAATATATTTTTATGCCATTTGCAGCAAGAATTACCGATTTACACGTTTGCCCAATGACAACAGGGCCTGTGCCTCATGTTGGAGGGCCAATTATTGGTCCTGGATCCCCAACTGTTCTTATTTCTTTCTTACCAGCAGCCATTATGGGTGACTCTGCTGTTTGCGTGGGTCCTCCTGATTCCATCATGAAAGGTTCAGCAACCGTATTGATTGGTAATAAACCTGCCGCCAGAATGGGTGATACCTGTGCTCACGGTGGAAGTATTGTTTTGGGTTGTCCAACCGTAATCATAGGAGGATAATCATGTCAAACGATAAATCATTTCTTGGAACCGGTTGGAGTTTTCCACCTACTTTTCATATTGATCTTAAAGGTGTACAACTAGTCAGTGATGAAGAAGATATTAAGCAAAGTATTGAGATTTTCCTGGGAACAAGATTAGGTGAAAGGGATATGCGGCCAGAATATGGTAATCCGCTGTTTCAACATGTCTTTGAAATGTCTTCAGAAAAAAACATTGACTGGATATTGAAGGACTTAGCCATTGCCATTCGAATCAACGAACCAAGACTTTTTATCCATAGCATTTCTGCCAATAAAGAAAAAATCATGGAGGGAATACTTCAGATTACCCTCGATTATGAAATTGAAAGTACCAATGTAAGAAATAACATTGTTTATCCTTATTATTTTGCTGAAGGTACCAAAATCACCTAGAAATTATATCGCGTTGAATAAATTATCTACATATCAAGGTTCTTCAAGAAAAAATCGCATTAATAAAGCGCTTGATTGTCAATATTTTATGCCAGACGAACGAACAACTGGAGATTTTCTCCGATTTATTTACCGACAATCACAGCTGCTGAAATTTTATTCTGTTGATGGAAATGAAAATGAATCCTGGAGGCCTTTTTTTGAAGGGGATGATTCCTTTTTGTTAGCTGAAATTGCCGGAATAAATATTGAATCCATTGAAAAGGAAAAAATACATATTTTAAATTCATTTGAAGGTTATAATGAACTGTTAGCAAAAATTAATCAGTTTGAATTATTCTTCGTTTTTAACTTAAACTTACTTAAACAATTAAATTCCTGGTATAAAAGAGCCTCTGAAACGAATAAAGGAGTACATATAACACCTATCGAAAATGAACTATACACCGCAATAGTTACGCAGGGAACTTCTTTACTCTCTAAACTAATTGCGTACGATATGGCAAAAACCTCTTCTGAATTGCCTATTTATATGCAAAATGATTATTCAATGTTTTTGTCTATCTGGAAAATTGAAGATACAGAGCCCATTTCCATTTATCATGTTGGTAATAATGAAATAGAACAAATTAGCCATGCAATTAAAGAGGTCATATTGTTATATCCACCCATTATTTCTATTTTAAGAACTTTAAATTTTAAAGCCCCCGAACTATTCCAAAAAACCTATTTTGAAAATGAAAACCACCCCCCTCACAATGGTTTGCTTTTTACTTTCCTTGAACTATTTGATGTTTTAAAATCAGATTTAAATAAATTGACCAAAAAACATTTAGACTTTTTTTACACTAAAATTTTAGGTCAAAATCCTAAAGCAGGAAATCCAGATTCTCTTTTTGTATACGCTATTTTAAATCAAGATTATAAAGAAGTTTTCCTAGAAAAAGATACAATTCTACATGCAGGACAAAATGCTTTAGGATTTCCAGAAAAATATAAAACAGATATTAGTATTCAACTGACGCATGCTTCTGTAAATAAATTATTTACGCTATATGTCAGCAGAAATCCATTGGTGGATGTATATTCTAAATACAGGTTAGTTTCAGGCATATACGGAAAAGAAATTAATGATTTATCCGATTTCGAGCCAATTTCTTCTTTAGGTGAGGAACAACTTTTCCTTGCCGAGGATGAAAAAACGATGGAAGATATAAAAATTGGATTTGCAATATCTTCCCCTACCCTTCGATTATGTAGTGGAATGCGTTCTGTGTCCATATCCTTATTTTTCACTCCTGAGTCAATAGATAAATTAACTTTCTTATTACTTGATATAGCAGAAAAAAGACAAATTAAGGCAGAGGAGGTTTTCCATGAAGTTTTTGCACAGGCTTTTACCATTTCATTAACTTCAGAAGACGGTTGGGTATCTCCTGATAGTTATCGTGTCATTACACCTACTGATTGGACAAAAGATCCAATTACCATTACCTTCGAATTGGAAGAATCTGCCCCGGCTATTATACCTTTTAAAGAAAGCATTCATTTTGGTAATTATAAATCAATTCATCCAATAATTTGTATTTTAATGCGTGGGGGGTTGACCGCACATCCTTATTCATATTTAGAAAACATGAGTTTAAATGAAGTTGAACTCGAAGTAAAGGTAAAAAAGCTAAAAAATATAAACCTATTTAATCATTTAGGAGCCATTGATTCTTCTAACCCTTTTCCTATTTTAGGTCCTGTCCCTTCGTTAGGATCTTATTTTATTATTGGAAGTTCAGAATTGTTTTCAAAAGATTTAAATAATCTGCAAATTTCGGTTGAATTTCAACCTTTAGGTCTAGATGGTGGGACTTTTATATCTCATTATGAGGGTTATCAAAAAAATATAAATTCTAAATCTTTTAAATTAAGTCTTTCAGCACTTTCTAATTTTAATTTTAATCCAGAAAATCAAAGGGAAGCACAAAATTTTTCACTCTTCAATGCAGAACCCATAGATGGACTTCTTGAAAATACAACTATTGAAGAAATTGATTTTTCCAAACTTCAAATTCAACCAAATTATACATTGTCTGAAGAGGTAACGAAACAATTTAACAGAGATAAACAAACAGGTTTTCTTAAGTTCACCCTTACAAATCCTCCAATGGGATTTGGCTTCGATTTATACCCTAAAATTTTTGTAAATGCAGTCACTGAAAATGCCAAACCAAATTCCTTGCTTTCAGGTGAAAAACCATCAAAATCTATACCCAATAATCCTGTTTTTCCAATCGTTTCAGATTTAAATATTTCTTATTCCTCCAAAAGTAAATTTCAGTTTGATGAAAGAAAACTTTACGAGAATAACCTGGCAAAAGAAGAAAAAATCTACCATTTACATCCTTTTGGCATAGAAAATATATTTTCAGAAGGAAGGCCAAAAAAGAAACAGATTATCCCTGGTTTGCCCGAAGAGGGATACTTGTTTTTAGGTATCGATAATTTAAATTTACCGCAACAGTTGCACTTGCTTTTACAATTAAAAAGAAGTGAACAATGGGAAATAGGACATAAAACAGAGATAAGATGGCAATATTTATCCCGTGAAGAATGGATTGATTTTGAATCTGATCAATTGTTAAATGATGGGACAAGAAACCTCATGGTAACAGGTATTATTAGCTTTTCTTTGCCTGTAAATATGACAAATAATAATGATATACTCCCAGGTAATTATTATTGGATTAGAGCTGTTACCAGGCAAAAAGCAGATTTATTCAGTAAAATAGTCACGATTTATACTAATGCAACTACGGCAACTTATCAATATACCAATGAAACCTACCATCATCCTGTTCGGTTGCCAGCAAAAAGTATAAATGAATTTTTTATCCCTGTAGAGGGTATCATGAATATTATACAACCTTTAGATTCTTTTAACGGTACCCTTCATGAATCTGATGATATTTTTCATACGAGCGTAGCGGAACGAATCAGACATAAAAACCGATGTTTGACAAGATGGGATTTGGAACACATGCTGTTAAACAGATTCGATGAATTAAATCAGGTAAAATGTATCGGTTATAACAGTCATGAAAATTTTATTTCAAAGGGAGAAATTGTTATTGTAGCCATTCCTAAAGTCTATGGTGAAAAGCAATTTTATGAACCAAAATTAAGTCCTGAACTCATTGAAGAAATTAGGTCTTTCATTATCGCACATACTAGTCCTTTCCTAAAGCTAGAAATAAGGAATCCTAGTTATGAATATCTCAGACTAAAGGCAAAAATAATTTTTGATGGCAAATCAACAGGACGTTTCATTAATGAATTACAAAAAGATTTACTTCAGTTTATATGCCCCTGGTTCTATAATGACAATGTAGATGCCTCTTTAGGAGGTTCTATTAAAAAATCAGCCTTAATACAATTTGTTGAATCGAGGCCCTATGTAAAATTTTTAACCGGACTTTCAGTCATTCAGTTGCAAATGAATGATAATGGTTTGTATTTATTAAAAGACACTGCCTCCGATAGCGAATCAACAGATAGTTTATTAAAAGGAGGAACCCCTTGGTCTGTATTAATTCCAAGTTTTTCAAATGACATCACTATATTAGAAAAACCGCAATTTCATGCACCTGAACCTGCCGATTTATCAGATTTTCGCATTGGAGATACGCTGGTCATAGCTTCTGATTTAGAGGAATCTGTCATGGAAATGGATGAAAATCTCAATAAAGAACCAAAAAGCGACGTCACCCCTTCACCCATTTTATTCACCCTCAATTTTTAATAAATCATGGCTATTTTAAATAGGATTACGTTAAAAAATTTCTTTAGGAAAGGCAGCGTGCCTACCGAAACCAATTTTGCTGACTTGATTGATTCCTCTATAAATATAGTTGAAGATGGTATTGGAAGAAGCGTTGAAGACGGATTTAGAATTGCCCCTATGGGTTACTCAAAAAGACTTATCTCTTTTTATGAAAATTCTCAGAAATCCAGTCCAGCCTGGTTTATTAGTTTAAACGACGGAAATGCAAAAGGGCTTACATTTCATGAATCAGATAATGATTATAGACTTGTATTAAAAAATGGAGGAAATATAGGGATTGGCATACCGAATCCTACCTCAAAGTTAGAGGTAAAAGGATGCATAGGAATGGACGCCAGAAAGGGAACTTATGCTGCCGGTCAAGTTCCTGGTGATGCCAAATGGTATAATATACTGGCAGATCTCGATGGAATAAATGCTTTTGAAATAATGGCTCAGATAAGTGGCAAAAAAGGAAGCGGTCGTTATGCAATAGCTCATGTTATAGCTTTAGCTACATTTGGTGGTTATCTTTCCAGATGGTCTATTAGAAAAACGGCTGCAAATTATGGTGGTTTTCTAAATCAATTACAATTCAGATGGACTGGTTCTGTAAATAATTATGCCCTTCAAGTCAGAACCAGAAGACATTATGGCCTAAATGATCAAAATGCTGAACCCTATCAAATTAACTTTCATGTAACTCAACTTTGGACTGTTTCAGAATAAAGTCTAACAAGGATAATGAAAAAAGCACAAACGGTAAGCAGAGAAAATTATGAACATCCCTCTTTGGACTATGAAGGGTTGAGGGAAAAAGCATTGTTTTTTGCTCAGCAATTTTCTGGAAATATTTGGACGGATTTTAACTATCATGACCCCGGTGTCACCATTATAGAACAATTGTGCTATGCAATCACTGATTTAGCCTACAGAACACAATTTCCGATTACAGATTTACTTTTTATAAAAAATGACAAAGACCATAAAAAATCAGATAATTTATTATTTCCCCCCAACTTAATTTTCCCATCAAGTCCAATCCTTATTAAGGATTACAGAAAATTATTCATTGGCAAAATTCCTGAAATTAAAAATTGCTGGATAAATCCAGTAAAAGACGATGGAGCCGGTTATCAAGGATTGATTGATATTTTAGTTCAAGCAGGAAAAGAACTTTCAGTTGAAGAAAAATTAAATCTGGTTAATAAAGTAAAAACTGAATTTCACTCGAATAGATTAATTGGTTGTGATATTAATAAGATTATTATTATGAATGGCGTAAAAATAAGTCTTCATGGTAAAATTCAAATCGATCCTGATGCTGTTGGTGAATTATTGCTGGCTCAAATTTTTTCAAAAATAAATGAATTCTTAAATCCTGAAATAAAATTTCAACATCCTGATGATTTATTGAGGGAAGGAATAAATCCAGATATCATTTTTCAGGGACCTACCCTACCTTATGGTTATTTAGATGATAAAACATTAAAACCTTCCGTAAATGGTATTTATTTATCTAGAATTAAAGAACTGATTGCCGATGTACCAGGTGTGAAAGTGGTTGAGGAACTTAGTATAATGAAAAATGAGGTTCGTTGTCATGAAAATTTAGTAACTTTTGATAACGATGAATTCCCAATGTTAGATAAAAACTTAATGCAAGATGAAGATTCGGGAAATCAAATCGTCATATTAAAGAATAATATTCAATATAAAACGGATCCACATACAACGCAGCAATTTTTCAATGCTCAAATTGCTGATAGTTTACAAAATTATAGAACGCCCAAAATAGTTTCTCAGGAAATTATTCAAGGACGATTCAATGCCGAAGAAATCAAAGCTTATTATTCAATTCAAAACGAATTACCTGATATATATGGCCTTAAGGAGAGTTCTTTGCCTTCATCTGCTTCATATCAAAGAAAGGCCCAAGCATTCCAACTTAAAGCATATCTAACGTTTTTCGAACAAATAATGGCAAATTATTTAGCTCAATTGGTAAATACTAAAAAATTATATTCTATAAATTCAGAACTTAATCAAACCTATTTTTATCAAGTACCCATAGAAATACCTCAATTAAACAAAATAGTAATTGAAGAAGATTTAAAAGAATATGAAAAAAATCTTGGAAAAATAAATGAAGAAATGGATCCTTTTTTTGATAGAAGAAACAGGATTCTAAATCACTTGTTAGCTCGTTTTGGAGAAACATTCCCAGATGATATCCTTAAAAAGTTTGAAAACCTGCGCGGATTAACTTCCAAAGTTGACATTGAAAAAGAAATGATTTTAGCAAAAATTCGTTTTCTTGAACAAATCTTACCTATTGGTTATCAAAGAGGTGTTGGTTTTAACTACTTGAAACCAGCATGGGAGACTAAAAATATTTCGGGAATAGCACAAAAGTTAAGTCTTCTCCTTAATATTAAAAACCTGGAAATAAGATCCTTGGTTAAACCTCTTCTTCAGCAGTCAAATATCAGTAAAGAAGAAAATCTAAGGCAAAACTGGATTACTACTATTCTTGAATTAGAAGATAATCAAAAATTAGAAGTATTAAGGCTAAAAGATGGTGCTTATGAAATGGATAAAGTATTTTTCTTTGCTGAAAACAGCCTTCTTATTCATGATTTATTCCTTCATGGGATTTCAAATCAATATTATAAACTAGTTCGAACTGGTTTATATCCTGATTATTTATACCATTTAATTTATAAAAGTCCTCAATTAAACATTGAAACGGTTATTTATGAATCAAAGGAAGAAGCATTTTGTCTTGATAAGTTAAAAAAAGCGGTTGTTCGCTTTATCAACTTAAATGAGTTGTGTGAAGGATTTCACCTGATTGAACATATCTTACTAAGACCATTGGATGCAGTCATTTTTACCCTTCATTTTTATGATATTAAAGGTGAAATTTATCTTACTGGAACAAATTCCAGTGATATGGTAAAATTGAAAAATTTAGTGGAAGATTTTCCATTTATCGGCTCGAAAAAAGAAAACTATGGTATTGTAGAGATCGTTCAACAAACTAAATATCAGGTAGTTCTTTATAATGACCGGAATGAAATCATTGGTAAGATTCAAAAAGAATTTTATTCTACTTTTGTGGCTGAAAAAGAAATGGATACAGCTGTCCAATACTTTCAGGAAATCGTTGAGGGTAAAAAAGAATTAGAATCAAGCTATGAGATATTACAGGAATCTTCTCCAGCTACCCTATTTCCCCTTACCTTTGAATTTTCAAATACTTCAAGCATCATATTTCCAAACTGGCCGGCAAGATTTCAAAATGAAGATTTTAAAAACTTAATAAAAGATACCGTCGATGAATTAATTCCTGCTCATTTTAATTTTAAATTGTTTTTTATCGATATTGAAAAAATGAGCATTTTTGAATCAGTATATCAAAAATGGCTGGAAGAAAAACAAAAATTAACCCCTAATTTAAATGTCCTGGATAATCTTTCCTTACAACTTGTTCAGCTAATTCTTTCATACGATTAGAAAATAATCAAAAATGAAAATCGTGGATGGACATACAATTGAGAAACTAACATTTGATGTTCAAATTCCCAATGAAAATTTTTACCATCATATTGCTGACTTGATTTCCAGTATAACAGAACATGAATTAAGTGCTATTTTAGAAGCACTCATGAATAAATACAATATACAAGATCAAACCATTAGAATCCCAGAAATTGAATTAGACCTGGGAAATATTTCAATAAATGATACCAGAAATCAATTAATTGCTCAGTTTAAAAGTAATTTAGAAAAATGGTTTGAAGAAAAATTCAAAAACAATAATTATAAAACAGATAATCAAATTAAAACCTTTACCCTATCTGATAGAGAATATAATCTGCTTAAATATTTTATCACCCATGGAAAAATTCCATGGTGGGGGTTAAATCCTTTATTTGTGCCTGATGAATCATTGAAAAAATATATTCGAGAGGAAAGTATTAAAACAAAAAACCTGATTTTCACCCTGGGAAAAGAAAAGTCAACGCGAAAAAGAATTATTTATCAATTTAAAGACGAAACGCTCTATCAACTTTTTGGTATTTTAAGCCCACGACCATCTTCTTTTTTTAAGCAATACGCCACCGATCTTACTGAAATTCATCAGAAACAAAAAGTGGTTGAGGAAGAGGACCGCGCTTTCAAAAAGGTTTTACAAGAGCTTATCCTAACTTACTTAATTTCAAATACTGCTACTAGTATTGACCAGACTGCTTTCTTCAAAAACCAGTTACTCTTACTTTCAAAACAGTATGGAATTTCTTACAAGACCATATTAGATAGGATTAATGATGCAATAATCTCCCTTCCAGAATCTTACCCCCAAACATTTGGTATAAGAAGTATGGTTAAAGAACTATTAAAAAGAGACTTTTTAAATATTTCCTTACCAAAGCCTGCTAAAAAATTAGAATTTAATGACTATTCAGAATTATTAAACCATTTTTATACTTCTAATCCAAATAATCTGGGAGGAAAATATAAGTCAAAAAAGGAAAGAGACAAATTAATTCGGATTATGTTGCGGCAAAATAAGCGAAAAACTTTTCAAATATTAAGCCAAATACATCGAAAATTAAATGTCAGCAAAGTGCAAACAGCCAACCTTTTTTCAGAGGGAATTCTTCATGAGATGATTGAAATGTGGGTTTCAGATAGCATAATTAAGAACAATTTATTAATTGATTCCTTTCATTATTTACATAATGCCTTTTATGTATTTCAAAGCAGTAACCTAAGCGTTCAAAGTATCATTTTTTCACATTTTTTATCTCATACCTTTACAGAACAAAAAGCAGAACAGGTAACTATATCTCAGATTATTAAAAGTGTTTCAAAAACTTATAACCTCAATAAAGAATATATATTTCACAAATTATATATAGCTTCAGAATCCAATGTTTCTAAAATAATAAAAAACCAGATTGTTCAAATATTTAAAAATGAAAAACAATTAGACTTTTCTTTTATTGAGATCGAAAATCTGGATATTTCGAAATTAAAAAAATTAAGCTCCAAATTATTAGAGGGAAATTTTGCCTTGTTTGAAGAGTTTATCAAAAAAGTGACCAATATTTATCCTTCTTTAAAATCCTATGTTAATCAAGCAGACTTTTATCGTATCTCTCTGAATTTATGGTCGGAAATGCCTTCAGGGAAGGAAAATTTTTCCTCGTATGTTGATAACTTAATCAACGTACTTAGTCAAAAAATACCTGTTGAAAAACGTGCATTCCAGGTTCAAATACTTTCAAATAAACAATCAATTTCATCTAAGCTCTTAAAAGCCATTCAAAAATCAATAAAAGAGAAAAAGGCTGCTTCACCAGAAGATTTCAAACAAATTTTTTCGCACCCTTCAAATTATGAAAAACTTGAACTCCCTCAGTTAATAATTATTCTGGGGACCCTATTAAAAGGTAATTTTCCCTTGTTTGAAGAGTTTATCAAAAAAGTGACAAGTATTTATCCAAATCTAAAAACCTACATCAATCAAGCAACATTTTATATTTTCTTAATAAATGTTGTTTTGTTAAATCAATCAGCAATTTATAAAATAGACCATTTTTTATTGAAAGTAATAACTAAGCTTGCTAATAAGTCGAAGGTACCTTTAAAAATATTTATTTTTCCTCTATTAAAGAGTCAAAATGTCATCCCAGATGTATTGACAAAATCATTAAGATTAGTATATGAAACTATTCTAGATAAGAATCCAACCTATATTGAATCGGTGGAAATACCCTTTAAAGCCTCTGAATCAATTGAAAAACTAATAGGAATATTAGGGCCCGACATATTTAACACCCTATCCTTACCTGAAAATATAGATAAATCATCCCTTTTTTTAGAAGTTTTACTCGCACAAAAAGAACTGGTAATAGGAAAGTTATATGAAAATAAATACAATCCAAATATTTCAAACCTACTTGTAAATGCTTTACCTGAAGAAGCTCTCCAATTTTTACAAATGAGCATGGCAGGTGAATTATATCGTGAATTAATATCAGCATCAAAGGAAGTAAAGAATTGGTTTAACCGTTATAATATTATTAAATTACCCAGAAATAAAATAGGATTATGGATCAAACAAAACACCCTGCAATTTATCATATTGAATGAAGGAAAACCCTTTAAATCAGTAGATTTTTATCAATATATTTTAGAAAAACTACAAAAAGAGAGAATATTACAACTAAAAGAACTCGATAAGACGATTGAAAATTTACCTGAAACCTTGCAAGGTGAAATAGTGAGCCTTATTACAGAACAAAATAAAATACCCCTCCCAAAGGCATGGAGAGATAATCAATTTTTCAATGACATTTTGATACATTACTTCATTACAGGAAAAATCCAGAGATGGCTAAAAACTTCATATCTGGAAATAAAAGAACTGGAATTTATATTCAAAGAAAGTCTTAAATCTGAAAATATTTCGCTGATAAAAGGCATGTTAGCTATGCCAATGCAACTAAATATAATATACAGAATACTCTCCTTATTAGGAAAAAAAGATCCTTCAGTCATTATTCATTTAATAAGTAAAATTTTTCCGGAAAAATCAATCCTATCCTTTTATCAGGACATTACAAAAAAAGCCATTGAACTAAATATTTCAGGCGATATAAATGAATCCATGTTCATTTTTTTTATGCAAAATAAAATATGGACAATTAGTAATCAAATGCTTAGATATGAAATAATTACAGATAGTATTAATAATAAATATAATGTTAGTTTAAAAATAGGTGATATAGATGTAGTGGGACAATCATTTAATTTAAACTGGTTGCAATATTATTTTGAATCTGGATTTTGGCCTAAAGGATTCTCAGAGGAAGGATTATCTAATTATCTTGAATTTTTTAGAACTAAGATTCTTGAAAATCCCGTTTACTTGCTAAACATCACAGAAAAATTAGCTTACCGTTCATTTCATCAAAAAATCATAAGGAAAATTTTTACATCTCAGGAAATTGCATTAATACTCAAAAAAATAATTCTGGTAAAAAATATATCCGAAGAATCCCTTGACAATATTATTGAACGCTATTTAGTGAAAGGCAATAGGTTTATCAATAGGCATCATTTAGATATACTTTATGAGAGTTTATTAAGCTTAATATTATTTGAAAGAATTCAAACCATAAGTATTGAAAATCAATTAAGGAATGATTTGTCTTTTATCATTCCAGAAATTAAGCCAAGTGAGAAACTACGAAATAAGAGTCAGTTTACTTATTCATGGGAAAAGGAAATGGCATTATTAGAATATTTCTTAACTTATGGATCTGTCCCAGTAGAACATCCCTTTTTTAATGCAGATAATTGGCCTGCACTGATAGAAAACCTAAAAGTAAATGCACCAAGGAGTTTAATGTATAAATTACATTATTGGTCAAAAACTCCTTATAAAATAAATAGATTACTGGAATTAGTATCAGAAAAAACAGCGATATCATTCATTTCTTTAATTCATTTTGATTTATATGAAGAACTTTCCTTGCTGGAAAAATCTATTGAAACCGTTACCGGAGAAAAAATCAAACTTAAACTAGGCCTCAAAGATGAAAAATCATTTATAAAATACATGCTGATTATCTGGAGTAAAAGTCAAAAAATACATCCTTCTTCAACTCCTTTAATTTACCAATATTTTATATCATATGCAGAAAAGAAAAAATTACAACCAGGTTTACTCCTTGCTCTCATGGTTGAAAGAATAAAAAATGTTTCTTCCAAACAAATTAATGTAAACAAATCTTTACTGAAATATTCCAAAGATTCACGAGTAGAAAAAGTAGTAAAAAAAGAAATTCCAATACCACAAGAGGGATCGCCGCTTGATTCTATCTATATTGCTAATGCTGGGCTTATTTTATTATGGCCATTTTTAGGTCGTTTTTTTAGACGGTTAAATTTAGTTGGTTCAAAAGAGTTTATAGATGAAGCGAGCTTGATGAGAGGAATATTATTAACTCAATTTTTAGTAACTGGAAAAAAGGAAGCTCCTGAATATGAACTTGCTCTAAACAAATTATTGTGTGGAGCAGATATGGATATGGAAATAGATTCAGAAATAGAGCTAACTGAAGAAGAAATCAATTTGTCAAATTCCCTTTTAACAGGGGCAATTACAAATTGGGAAAAGTTAAAGGGAACACGTATTGGTACTTTTAGGGAAACCTTTTTACAGCGGAATGGATCTTTATATTATTTGAATAATAGATGGGAGCTTAAAGTTGAAAAAAAAGCCTATGATCTTTTACTGGAAACCCTTCCCTGGGGCATTCAAATGATTCAAATGAGCTGGATGAAGGAACGGCTGGTTGTATTGTGGCGCTAAGATTAAATCCCTCCTATGTTATATAAAATTCGAATAAAAAATTGCCTGCCTCTTTGTGGGTAAAAAGGAACAAGTGAATTTAGTGAACCTGGCTGCATGGATCCTGCAGCTGTTCTAATCCCAGGATGGTAATATGTTTCATGTTTTGGATATAAAATATTCATATCCAATAGATTATTAATAATCAAGGAAAATTTTATCCCTTCTAAGTTTCTATTTGTATAATTAAAAGTCGTATTAAATATTAAATAGGCAGGAATATTATTACCATAAAAACCTAAGTTTTTAGGCGCTGTGGTATTAGGCCCTATTGGTTTCTCTCCTACAAAATTGGCATAAAAGTGATTAGAAAAAATATGATTTTTATTATTCATCTTATATGTTAAACCTAAATTGGCGCTTTGAGCACTAATGTCAGCTATTTTTAAATTTTTAGAAAGGCCATCTTTTGTTTGTTGGAAAGGCAAATTGAAGGTATGATTAAAAAATAATGCCCATTTTTTATTCAAGAAACTATAATTAACATCAAACAAACTTCCCGTAACCTGATATACTCCTACATTCTGATTTTGACTATTATATGGTGGTTCATTAATAGCAACTGAAGCAACAGCGTCATTAACATAATAATGAAACACTATAAAATTCCAGCGTAAATTGTTTCTTTTATGAACTCCGTTCAATGAAAAATCAAAATAATCAATTTTTTCTGTGGTTAGAAATGGATTAGGTTTTCTATTATTACCAGTAGAATATTTATGAAAAAGTGACACATTCTGAACTCCATGAGAATAAACAAACTTTGTAGAAATTTGCTTCCCAAGATAAACTAACGCAATCCGAGGCGAAAATTCGTATCCGAATCCTCCATTAGTACGAATTCTATTATAATCAATCCTGTTTCCGAAGGATAGGTTTAATTTTTCAGGAATAATTTTATAGGTTCCAGAAAAATAAAAAGATAAATCGAAAATATTATATACGTTCGCTCCGCCTGCGTTGACATCATTAAAAGTTCCTTTTTCCTGTGCAAATGAGCTATCTTCTTGCTTTAAGCCGTTTTCATCCTTTGGAAAATTCAGATAATAAAGATAGTCACCAAACTGTCGGCTAAATCTAAACTCTAAACCCCCCATAATATTAAATCTATCACTATTATAAAACGTTCGAAAATCATTTCTAAATAATTGGGCATCATAGTAATAAAACAAATTGCCATATCCTTGTTTTGCAGGATTTACTGAACTGGTTGCTATTAGAGAGTCAGGATATAAAAAGTGTCCGAGATTTAAACCTTGAGACCTGTTACCCAGTAAAAAATAGTTGACCCTGACGGACGAATTATCTAATCTGTTATTGGTAAAAGATGTAATATTTGAGAAAGAAATACGATTGTACGTTTTATTAAATATTGAATAAAAGGTAGCATTTAAAACAGCCCATTTACTTCCATTATTGGTTCCTGCATTGTATATATCCTGATAAAAGCCAAATCCTTCCTCTGTTTTCCATGCGCGTATTCCCAAAACTAAGTTAGGAAATCCAACTTTTATGCCAATATAAGAATCTTTCATTCTATTTGAATAACCTGAAGGATGACCATTTATCAGCCCGGTATATGCTTGTTTATCTAATAATCGGGCCTGATTAATACCTGCTTGGGTCAATTTTATGCTATCAACAGTTCCCATTTGATTTCTAAAAAGCTGATAGAAAGGATTATTGTTCACTAATTTATATAAATCCGCAAATGCAGCAGGTGTGTAAGAATTTATCATCCCATTATTAATTAAATTTATGGGTTTTGTAAGATTTAAATGATCATAATTTAACTGATCTATATCGGACGGATTATAATCAAAGGCCTCATTATTTGAATCAAACCGTTGATCACTTTGAAATGATTTAAAGGTAAAAGTCGTATTTATATTTGCATCCTTTTTAAATCCAATCGTAAAATCAGCATCTCGGGTTCCATAGCTCCCCCCTAAGATGGTTCCATTTAAATAAAATGGATTTATTTTGGCTGAAACATTATAATTTATTGCTTTTTCAGGAAAAGGTATCTTTTCACCCGTATCATAAGTAATAACATTAATGGTACCAACAAAGGCACGTGGTCCATACATCGTTGAGGAAGGTCCATAAAGTACTTCAACTGCTTTGATATTGGAAAGTGGATATTGCCTGGCAATATAAGCTATATTAGACCAGTTATCATTTTCTTCGATACCATTTATCATAAATAAGGTTCGTTCAGTATTTTCTTGGCGAAAGCCCAGCTGATAAACATTAGCATAATTTACCCCATAATACTTTGAAATATCAAAGCCAGGGAGGTTAATCAATACATCAATCAAATCAACATAGCCCCTTTCCAGCATTTCATTTTTGTTAATAATTAAAACACTGGCAGGCGCCACCCTAATATCTTCTGCCTTTTTTGAAACCGCACTTACTGTAATAGTTTGATTTTCAGACAAAATTTGTTGCATTAACTGATCAAAAATAAAATGCTGAACAGGTCCTTTATAATCAGGATCAGATTGAATAATTCTTTTTATATATTTTCGGGCCAGTAAAATAGAATCTTCTGCAATAGAAATAAGTGAAAGTAACCGATATGCATCATTGGTTAATTTAATATTTTCAAATTTTCTCGCTGTAAAACATTTAATAACTTGTTGTTTTGCTTCTGCAAAAAGTCCAGAATCATAGTCCTGTGTAGCTGAATTAATAACAGTTTGAGCATCTTGAGAAATACAAACAGGAATAAAAGAAATCATTCCTACGAAAACAAACATAAAAAACCTCAAATTTGCAAACATTTGTAATCTATTTCACTGGTTTAAAAGGATTTCAATTTTTGCCATTTTCCCAAAAAAATCATATAACTAAATGAAAAATTTTACATTTTGTAGATAAAAAAACTAAAAATACTAATTTATTGATTAAAAATTTTACCTTCTTTAGCATATTCTCTTTTTATACCAAGCAGAACATCTTGATTTGTAATTATTTTTGAATTGTTTCTTCTGGCATTTAACCATGCGAATTGAATTACATTATTTATAAATCCTCCAGCAATTTCAAAATCATTAGCCATTTTCATAATATCCACTTCATTTTCACCTGGTAATCGAGACAATGCTTTTTCCCAGAGTTTAACCCTCTGGCTAATTCCAGGAAATTTAAAATTCACAATTGACTGAAAACGCCTTAGAAAAGCACTGTCAATATTAGGTTTAAAGTTGGTAGCTAAGATAATTAACCCTTCAAATTCTTCAATTCTTTGCAATAAATAAGAAGTTTCCTGATTTGCATATTTATCTTTTGCATCTGTCATTTCTGTTCTTTTTCCAAAAAGAGCATCTGCTTCATCAAAAAATAAAATCCAGTTTTTATTCTCAGAAAGTTGAAATAAAGAAGAAAGATTTTTTTCTGTTTCCCCAATATATTTTGATACAATCTGTGATAGATCTATTCTGTAAACATTTTTGCCACATTCTTTACCCATTAATGCAGCAGTTAAGGATTTGCCCGTTCCCGGAGGACCATAAAAAAGAACTCTATATCCTTTCATCCAACCAGAATGTGGTACATTATCCCACTCAGGATTATCTTTTTGATTTATCCAAACCTTTATCGTTTCTATTTCATCATAGGTATTGGTATCTAAAACCAAATCATCCCAGGTCATGAAAGAATGTAGTTTTCTGGCAGGAAATTTTGAGCTAAAAGGAGGCTCATATTCATTACCTATAGTTAAAAGAGATAAGGATTCATCTGAAATAGACAATAAACCACTTAACCGTGGTTCACCTATTTTTGAATCATCTAGTTTTAATATATTAAAAGCATGAAAAGGATGAGTTACATCAAAAATTTTTAAGGCCGTATTTCTTTTTATTAGGTTATTACCTGCAATTAAAAAAATTGCCGTTTCCCCAGTAGGTAAAAAACCATTATGATTTTGTCCGGCTAATCCTCCAAAAATAGTATGGTATCTGCCTATCACCGCATCTTTTATTAAAAATGGATCTAACAATTCGGGCTTTAAATGGGGAGTCAGGCATAATAATAAAACAAGTCGTTCTTCTGGTTTAAATTGATAATGTTTAATAAAATCCGCATAAATACTATCTTCTCCTGATAAGTCAGGTGGTAAGTGTAGATTATAAGGATCTTCTAATTCATTATTAAAAAAATTCGATAAGCGGGCTTCCAAAAATGATTCAAACCATTTCAACTCCTTTTCGATGGATTGTATATTTTGAATAAGCACATTATTTGTCATAAAATTAGTCTCATTTAAAGTAAAAGTAAGAAATTAGCGTTAATAATTAATTATGAAGGAAATCAGTGAAATTGTCAATGCATATGAAATTGCCAGGAAAAATGGAAAAAGACTGGCCTTAGCCACCCTCGTGCATTTAAATGGATCTTCCTATCGAAGGCCTGGTGCCAGAATGATTGTTGATGAATCGGGTCAACTTACAGGGGCAATCAGCGGAGGATGTCTAGAAGGAGATGCTTTGCGTAAAGCAGTCTTTTGTATTCACCAACAACAACCTAAGCTGGTTATCTATGATACCAGCGATGAAGAGGATGCAACCATTGGTGTCCAACTTGGTTGCTCAGGTATTATTCAGGTTCTTTTTGAACCCATTAAGGAAGATGACCTTCTAAATCCCATTGAACTCCTTAAGTTGACGGTTAAACATAGGCAAAATGCGGTTCTTGTAACCCTATACAGCACTCAAGGTAATAATGGAATGCTTGCAGGTACCTCCATTTTGCAGGAAGAATCAGGGCGTTTAATTAACAACACTCTTTTTGAAAAAATACCAGAAAAGTTAACTCAAGATATTAAAGAAACCTTAAAATTAAAAAAATCTGCTTTTAAGGATTATACTTATCAGGATATTGATTTTAAAGCATTTATTTCATTCATTGATCCTCCTATTTCATTGATTATCGTAGGTGCAGGAAATGACGCCATTCCTTTGCAGAGAATAGCTGAAACCCTGGGATGGAATATTACTATCGTGGACGGACGACAAACGTATGCCAAAGTTGAACGATTTTCAGCTTCTTGTCAGCTGGTAGTTTGTAAGCCTGAGAAAGTACTAGATCAACTCTACATAGATGAAAAGACCGTTTTTGTCCTAATGACACATAATTATAATTATGACTATGCCATTTTAAAAGCCTTGCTGGAAAAAAAAGTAAGTTATATTGGAGCACTCGGTCCAAAAAAGAAATTAGACAATATGATTAAGGATTTACAAAAAGAAGGAATTTTCCTTTCAGATGAGCAGGAAAAAACCATTTACGGACCAGTAGGGCTTGAGATTGGTGCTGAAACTCCGGCAGAAATAGCCCTGAGCATATCCGCAGAAATTTTGTCTGTATTAAACCATAAAAATGGTGGATCTCTCAGAAACCTCTCCTCAGAAATCCATCCTCGTTATTTTGAAGACCCTGAATTGTCATGAAAATAAAATTGCTGAAACAATGCTAATCCATGAAATTAGGTTGGATATGTACAGGCAATTTCCGTTTCTATAATTATTTCATAAAATAGACCTAATCATACCCTAAAGGGGTGACATGCTCATAGAAAATATGTACAAACCGAAGTCCTACCCTAATGGGTAATATGATACTATGATGAAAAAGGACTAAACATTTTATTACCAGCGTAATAAGGCAGCGCCCCAGGTGAATCCACTGCCAAAGGCAGCCAGACAAACCAAATCTCCATCCTTAATTTTTCCGTTTTCCCATGCTTCACAAAGGGCAATAGGAATAGATGCAGCGGTAGTATTCCCATATTTTTGAATATTATTCCATACTTTCTCATCGGGAAGACCTAATTGTTTCTGCACGAACTGACTAATTCTAAGATTTGCCTGATGCGGTATAAGCATATCTATTTCGGATTTATCAAGGTCATTCTTTTTGAGTGCCTCTCCTATAACTTCGGGAAATTTTTGTACAGCCATCTTAAAAACAAATTGACCGTCCATCGTCGCAGCCACCTGATTATTTTTTACCATGTGTTCCGTTACAAATATTCCCCCATAAGCAGTATCTGGAAAGCCATAATCAATTTCAGTTTCCAAACAATCAGAATGATACCCACCATGACACCCAGGACTCAATGTTGCTAATTTTTCCGCAAAAGTACCATTGGCATGCAAATGGGTAGAAAGAATTCCTTGATTTTCTTTTTCCGTTGCTTGAAGAACAACTGCTCCCGCCCCATCTCCAAAAATAACGGTTACATTTCTCCCCTCATTAGAATAATCTAAACCCATGGAGTGCATTTCTGCGCCAATAAGGAGAATATTTTTATACATTCCAGTTTTAATAAACTGATCTGCTACGGATAAGCCGTAAATAAACCCTGAACATTGGTTTCTTATATCAAGGGCACCACATTCCGAGCTGGTGATATTTAATTCTCTCTGAACCAACACCCCACACCCTGGAAAATAATAATCAGGTGAGAGTGTGGCAAAAATGATAAAATCTATTTCGTTTGGACTTATGCCTGCTTTTTCAATGGCAATAGTAGCAGCTTTCGCCCCCATCGTTGTCGTTGTTTCCTTGAAATTAGTAGCATATCTTCTGGTTTGTATACCCGTTCTCTCTTGAATCCAGGCATCGTTTGTGTCCATTTTTTGAGCTAAATCATCATTAGTTATGATATTCTCTGGCAGATAACAGCCAATTCCAGAAATTTTAGTTTTAATCATGAAAGGTTAGATTTTATTTAAATATAAAAATAGCGAAATTTCACTAATTTCATAAAAAAACGTAATATGCATCCTATTACGTCTTATACCTAATACACCCTTTTCCGATATCTTCACGGAAACATGACAACGAAATTAAAAGAAACGTTAAAAAAATATTTTGGATTTGATTCTTTCAGAGAAAATCAGGAAAGAATCGTTCAATCTGTTCTCGAAGGAAAAGATGTATTAGCTTTAATGCCAACTGGAGGTGGAAAATCTGTCTGCTATCAATTGCCAGCCTTAGTTATGCCAGGTACTACGATTGTGGTATCCCCTCTTATCTCACTCATGAAAGATCAGGTGAGTGGTTTACATACCAATGGCATTTCAGCAGCCTTTCTAAACAGCAGTCTTACTTCAGAAAATACGGCACAGGTTGAAAAGGATTTTATAAGCGGATCATTAAAATTGCTTTATGTTTCTCCTGAAAAGTTAATTTCTTCATCCTTTTTTTCTCTTCTTCAGAAAGGAAATATTAATCTTTTTGCCATTGATGAGGCGCATTGTATTTCATCATGGGGGCATGATTTTAGACCCGAATACACAAAACTTGGATTTATCAAGGATTATTTTCCCTCGGTTCCAATCATTGCTTTAACAGCGACAGCTGATAAAATTACACGCAGAGATATCAATGATCAATTAAAACTTAAACAGACAGAGACCTACTTAAGTTCCTTCGACAGACCTAATATTCACCTGGAGGTCAGACCAGCATTAGACCGATTCAACCAAATTTTATCATTTATCAAAAGTAAAAATGGTCAGAGTGGAATCATTTATTGCCTGAGCAGGAAAACGACTGAAACACTGGCTGCTAAATTAAATGCAAAAGGTATAAAGGCAGCACCCTATCATGCTGGTCTTTCTTCCAAAGAGCGCAGCGATATTCAAGATGCCTTTACCTTTGACCAAACCCCTATCATATGTGCAACTCTTGCTTTTGGAATGGGTATTGATAAATCATCTATACGATGGGTCATACATTATAATATTCCCAAAAATATAGAAAGTTATTATCAGGAAATTGGACGTGCCGGCAGAGATGGTGCTTCGGCTATTGCCTTGCTTTTCTATGGTTTTGCTGACATTGGACTGCTTAGAGATATTATTAATGATTCCAAAGGGGAAAAAATGGAACTGCAGCTTGCTAAATTAAACCGGATGAAAGAATATGCTGAAGCATTAATTTGCCGAAGAAAAATACTGCTGGGCTATTTTGGAGAATATCTTCCAGATAACTGCGAAAACTGTGATGTTTGTCTTAATCCTCCCAATTATTTTAATGCAACCCGCTTAGCCCAAATGGCTCTTTCTGCCATCACCAGGCTAAATGAAAAAGTTACCTTAGCAATTTTAATTGATGTACTTAGAGGGTCTCACAGAAAAGAAATAACGGAAAATGGATATCATTTAATCAAAACCTTTGGAGTAGGTCGCGATTATCCTTCTGAACAGTGGTATTATTATATTACCCAATGGATTAATATGGGATTTATAGAAATTGCCTATGATGCTGGAAATGTTTTACGTCTTGGAAGTGGAAGTAAAGAGGTTCTCTTTGAAAATAAAGAGGTTCAATTGGTAAAAATGCTAACAATAGCTCAAAGAAAAGAAAGAGAATCAATAAAAGAATCTGCTACGGAAAAGAAAACAAAACAATTTGATGATTTATATGCTATTTTAATCCAAGTTCGCCTTAATCTATCACGTTCTGTAGGTATCCCTCCTTATCAAATTTTTCCAGATAGTGCTTTGATAGAAATGGCAAGAAAAAAACCAATTTCTCCTTCCGATTTTCTCGAAATAACAGGTGTAAGTGAGGCTAAAGCATTAAATTATGGACAAACTTTCCTATCTTCTATTAGAGCATTCCTTGAAGGACATACAAATAACCATCCTGGCATTTCTCATTTATTAACTTACCACAGGATTTTGGAGGGTATGGAGCTGGAGGATATATCAAGAATTAGAAAGTTAACATTGGCAACTATAGAAGGACATGTATTAAAACTTTATGTAGACAATCATCCTATTAATATTTACCCATATTTAAGTAAACAAGAAATAGAAATGATGTTAGCTGAGCCATCAGTGCATAAAAAAGAAGTATATCTAAATGATTTGTTTGAAAAATGGAATGGTGCATTTTCCTATTTTCAGATAAAACTGTTATTGGCTTATTTAAAAAAGATAAAAAATTAGTTCTTATAAGCTTAGTTGGATGATAATGGAATACGATTCGGATAATCAGTGATGATGCCGTCAACGCCAAATTTAACCAGTTTTTCCATCTGAGCCGTTTCATTCACTGTCCAGGGTATTATTTTCATTCCCAATTGATGGCAATCGTCCACGATTGCCTTAGACACCTTTTCAAAATGAGGACTGTAAATGGTTGGCTTAAAGCCCAATTCCCTTATTTGTTGTTGAACATCTTCCGCTTTTTCTACCAGGTAGGCTAAAACCCATTCCTTTTCTTTATCATGTAAATACCTTAGTGCGCGCGGATCAAAAGACTGGACACAAATATTTTGTTCCAATTTTAATTTCTTTATCTCTTTTCTTACAATATCTGCAAATACTTCTACCTCTGATGTGAAAATACCGTCCGAAGAGGGATTCGACTTAATTTCAATGTTAAACTGTGGAAGTGGTCTTTTTGAATCTTTACAGTATCTGCTAACTTCTTTAATTACCTCACTTAATAGCGGCTTATATGCAAATTCAGCTTTTTGCTCTGGAAACGAAGGGTTACCCTGACTTCCACAATCACATTTTTTTATCTCATTGTAAGCCATTCTATAGAGATTAATTTTTTCATTTCCTTTGATTGGCTTTCCGTTTGTATCAAAACATATTTTTGGGTTAAGCCAGGGTTCATGGGAAACCACTACTTTTCCATCGGCTGAAATAACCACGTCCAGTTCAAGGGTTGTGATAGAGCTAAATGATAATGCCTTTATAAATGCGGGAACAGCATTTTCTGGGGCCAGCCCTCTAGCTCCACGGTGACCTTGCCAATCTATGACTTTTTGGCTTATTTCCTGAGCTCCCAAAAAATGCATTAAACCAATAAATAAAATGAAAGTAGAAAAAATTTTCATCTTGATTTTTTTTCAAAATTAGTAAAAACGCAGGTAAAGTTTGAAAATCTTTAACAAGATTTGATAAATTTCAAAAAGCCATTTTACTTCCATAGGAGTCTTAGCATAATATTTTGACCATCATCCACGTAGTAAATCTTGAGGGTAAATAGAAATGCGTCTAAACCTTTAATTTCAAAAACTATTCTTTTTAGAGATAATCCATTTTCTTCTAATGTCAGCCAGTCACCTGAGACATATTCATTTTCTGAATCCACCAATTTATAAAAAAGTTGTATTTGAAAAACAGAGGAATTTAATATAAACCTAAACTTTAAAGCATTGGTCTTCTTATCAGTTTTAATTTCTGTGGAAATAATTATTGAATTTTTTAGATAGCAAATGGCACGATAAGGATTTATCCTGCCATATCCAAAAAAGTGACTATGACCGTTCAGATATTTGCCTTCTCTTGGGCTAATTTTATCTGAAGTGAAATTTAGTAATAATTTTAAATGCCTGATATTTAAAGAAGGAAAAATACTTAAAATAAGGGCAATACAGCCAGCAACGCCTGGACAAGACGCTGATGTTCCACCAAAAGTCCCTACATAATTTCCATCGGGATTATAGCCAAATGGATGAATCCGGTCTGTAGTCCATATTCCGTGAGAAGGAGTAAATGGTAGATTCGATGCAGAGCTACTTGGAAAGCAACAAGTTATATTATCGCCAAAATCGCTGTATGGAGCTTTTTTCTCCTTAAAATCACATGCTGCAACCGTCAAAATACCTGGTAAAGATGCGTAGCCATCATAACATATATCCTCATTACCATTCCCTGCAGCCCAGATCAGAAGACAGCCCTTTCCATTTCTTCCTTTCCTCAAAGCATATTCAATAGCAAGTCGGGAACTATCTGGTATTGGAAATGGGATTCTATGAGAAGGATCGTCAGGATCATACCAAATGCCATCAGGTGGACCCCATGAACAGCTAATAATATCCGCACCATGGTCAACTGCCCAAGCAAAAGCTTTTGCTTCGGAAAAAGAACCTAAACCACCACTTCGAATGGGTAAAAGTCTGGCCATGGGTGCTACTCCACTCGCTGCCACTGAACCTTGTGCCAAGGCAACTCCGGCACAACAAGTGCCATGATTCTCCTCACTTGTTTGAGGTTGAGAAGAATCTAAATCCAAAATAGTATCCCTTGGAAAAATAATTTTTCCAGGTAATTGAAATTCCGGATGATTCATATCGAAACCATCATCAATTACCGCTATAGCAATATTTTCTCCTTTTGAAAAATGCCAGACTTTTGCCACGTCAACTCCCCGAGGGGTGTAGGAACCATCATTTGAAACCTCCTTCAAAAACCATTGATTATCGTTAATCTGACTCGTTTTCTTAGGGAAAACCATTTCTGGGTAACAAATCAAAACCTCTTCCATCTGACTCAACAACCCTGCCTTTTCAAATACCCCAATACCTGTGAAATCTTGAGCCTTGAGGAAAAAACTGTTCGCCGAAAAAGTAAATTTTTCCTTTATTATCAGTTGATGGTATTTTAAAATAGAAGAAATAGTCTTTTTAGAAACCCCCGACCTAAATTTAATGAAAATATTCTCCGTATAGATAAGAGCAATCCCGGATAACTCCTCTTTCCAGACCCTTCCAGCAAATTTTATAACAGGTTCTTCTTTGAAAACCAGGCGACAGGCATCCAGTTCATCGGGCACCTTCATTTTAAAAACAGAAACATTAACTTCTGGAAAAGAAAAAATCTGTGAAAAATTTTCAAATAAAGATCTGGCATTTTCTGATAAGACTTGTTTCATTGCGTTCAATGGTTTCATTGAACGCAATACAAACAAATCATTTGATTGAACTACATTAAAGGTCTGTCCCTTTTTTTTGCCACCATATCGAAAGCTCGATGCTGGAGCCTTAACAGACAAAATTCATTATATTCATCCAATTATTGTATTAAAATGATGGAAGGTAAACCTTTATCTTGAAATTTTTTACTGTATTCTGGTAAATCCTCCTTTATCACTTTCTCAATATTCATTTTATCAATACTCCACTGGTTATTTAAATCGGAAAGTCTTTGTTTTGCACCATTTGTAAGTTTGGCTTCATTGGCATCAATTCTGCTTTTAAGGTCTAATAATTCGCCATTTATTTTACTTGGCCAGTTAATAACATCCTGGAAGTTTTTCTGCCTGGTTTCAATGACTTCCGACTCCCAGTCTTCCAATTTCTTTAAAATTGATTTTCCATTTTCTAACAGATCTTTAGCGTCTGGATTATCCTGTAATAATTCATCTTGTAGTAAAATCTGTTTTTTAACTAAGCGCATTTTATTAACCAGCTGATGAACCTCCTTTACATCAGCATCAATTTTCTCAAGGACAAATTGCTGCGCCATCCAATCTTCTTTTGTCGTCGTTGATGCTGGATCCATTTTAATATTAAATCTGATTTCAGCGCTCATTCCGTTGCCTGAAAGTTTAGCTTTATACAAACCCGGACCTACTTTATATCCTCTTAAATCCCCTTGAACAAAAACATTTGGAATACCTGGCAAGGTTTCTGTCCTCATATCCCAGGCGAAACGATTGATACCTATTTGCGTTGGGAGAATGGCTGGTGGTGGAGGTCCGCCTGGATAAGAATCAGATTTCTTGGGTTTTAAGGAACTTAGCGTCCTCAATAATTTTCCTTCAGCATCAAAAATCTCTAATTTTAATCCCAGTGAATCCACTTTTTCCTCCAAATAATAGTCTAAAATAACCCCTTCAGCCGGATTTTCACCGATATTGCCTCTACCACCGCCATTACCTGATGAACCATATCTATATGTATCCTTTGGGGTGTAAAGTTGTAATTTACCTTGAGGAAATCCTTTAGATTGTTGAATAGAACTCAAATCATCTAAAATCCAAAAAGCTCTTCCTGCGGTGGACGCAACCAGATCATTATCTCTAAAAGTAAGGTCAGTAATGCCAACCACAGGCAAATTAAGCTGGAAAAGACTCCAGTTTTCACCGCTGTCAGCAGAAATATAAAAGGCTCTTTCAGCACCTCCATAAAGCAGTCCTGGTACTTTTAAATCTTCTCTAATGACCCTAATGTAATCATCTTTTTCAACCCCTTTATTTATAGCAACCCATGTTTTACCATAATCGGTTGTTTTAAATGCCATCGATTTAAAATCATTAAATTTATACCGAGTAGCTGAAATATAAGCAGTGCCAGGCTGATGAGGAGAAACCTCTATAGATTGTATCAGACATTCAGGTAGCCCGTCAGGGGTTACATTTTCCCATGATTTACCCCCATTCCTTGTTATATGAACAAGTCCACAATCACTTCCTGCCCAGATCAGATCTTTTTCCAAGGTAGATTCAATCAAATAATAGATGGTATTATAATTTTCACCACCAGCTCCTTCATTGGTAATTGGACCGCCGCCAACTATTTGTTTATCTGTTTCATTGCGGGTTAAATCCGGGCTAATTTCAGTCCAGCTAATGCCCCCATCTGTTGTTTTAAGTACTTTATTACCAGCATGGTAAATGGTATTATAATCATGAGGAGAAGCAATGATTGGAGCATTCCAGTTGAAACGATATTTCATATCTTTGGGAGCAATGGCCAGATTTAGCGCAGGATAAGCCATAATATCCTTCACCTCCTGGTTTGCCATATTTAATACTTCAATATACCCTTGATAACAACCTCCAAAAATATGCGTAGGGTGATTAGGATTAAATGCCAAGAATGCACTTTCACAACCCGGACCTGAAGTCCAGTCTTTGTCTGTAATTCCAGAACCATTGGTTCTGCTTTGAATCATAACAGAAGTATTATCCTGTTGTCCCCCATAAACCCAATAAGGGAAACGATTATCTGTATTTACTCTATAAAACTGGGCTGTTGGCTGATTACCCTGAGTTGACCATGTTTTTCCTGAATTAAAGCTAATTTCTCCTCCGCCATCATCTGCAAGGGCTAAAATATTACTATCGTGTGGGTTAATCCACAAATCATGCGTATCACCATGTCCAACTCTGAGCATTGAAAAGGTTTTTCCTCCATCTATTGAACGCATGGCAGGAGCATTAAGGACATAAACAATTTCAGGATTTGAAGGGTCAGCAAAAATTTCCATGTAATACCAGGAACGAGCTGTTAAGGTCTGGTCATTTGTCATTAATTTCCAGGACTTTCCTGCGTCATCACTGCGATAAACACCCGCTTTTGATTTTTCAGCCTCGACAATGGCGTAAACACGGGAAGGTTCAGCTCTTGAGACTGATAAGCCAATTTTACCCATTAAAGAAGGAAGGCCATCCACTGATTTGCTCCAGGTTTCGCCTCCATCAGTCGATTTCCAGACAGCACAACCATTTCCTCCACTTTGAACCTGCCAGGGAAGCCGACGATGCTCCCAGGTAGCAGCATACATAATTCTGGGGTTAGAAAAATCAACAGTCAAACTGGAAACACCTGTATTTTGATCAACAAAAAGTGTTTTTTTCCAAGTCTCTCCCCCATCTATCGATTTATAAACACCTCTGTCTTCAGAGGGACCATGTAAAGCACCCTGAGCTGCCACCCATACAATATCTGGATTTTCAGGATGAATAATAACATCAGAAATATGTCTGGTTGTCTCTAATCCAATATTTTTCCATGTCTTCCCCTGGTCTGTTGATTTATACACGCCATCACCGTAAGTGGTCATTACCCCTCTTACAGCATGTTCACCTGTTCCTACATAGATTACATTTGGATCACTTTCTGCTACAGCAATATCACCTATAGTACTTGATTTAAAGAAACCATCAGATACATTGACCCAATTTAAACCGGCATCCTGTGTTTTCCACACACCTCCGCCAGTATATCCAACAAAATAAAGCTGGTTATTGCCTGGAACGCCGGAAATTCCATTAGCTCTTCCGCCTCTGAAAGGACCTATATTTCTCCATTTAAGCGATTGGAAATTTTTTGCATCAATCAATTTTGGTAATATAACCTCAGCATTGGTAATTTTAGTTTTTTTCTGAGAGAACGCATTTAATGTACATATCATTAAACACAGACTTAATAAAAGTTTCGTCACGTTTTGCATCATTGCTATTATATGAAAAAGGATGATAAAAAAGGTTTTGGTTTTAAAAACATTTAAATTTAAAAATATCTAGGCAAAAGAATGCAAAACTCATCATTTTTCCCTCATTTTTGTTATTGATGAAAAAGACCCTTTTTTATTTACCTTTTTATCTGCTGGCATTAATACCAAAGAGAGGATTACATGCACTGATGGATATGCTATTTTTCATCCTTTATCCCATCCTTTCTTACAGAAAAAAAATAGTATCATCCAATCTTAGGAGGGCATTCCCCCAAGCGACAGAGGTCGAAATAAGAAGGATACAAAGAGCATTTTACAGGCGGTTATTAAAGAATTTTGAAGACCTCATCTCTCAGTTAACCTGTTCCAAAGAACAAATTAAGGAAACTATCTTAATAGAAAATGCTGAAATTTTTCATGATTTAGTTTTGTTAAATAAGCCAATAATCATTTCAACTGCCCATTTTGGAAACTGGGAAAAAGCTTTTTCGATCTTACCTGTATTTTTAAAAAATCATGTATGTTTAGTGTTTACCCCCTTGAAAAACAATTATTTCAGTGAACTATTAATCAAAATAAGAACAAAGTTTGGTTTGGAGTTAGTTCCACGTTATCAATTTAAAGATCACCTAAAAAAGCATTTAAATCAGACTTTTATATATGTTTTACCTGCTGATCAACGTCCTGTTAATTCTTCAAAATCATATTGGTCTTCATTTTTAGGAATAAATACTCCTCTTTTGTTTGGAGTTGAGAAATATGCTACCCAGTATAATTTACCTGTAATATTTATGGAAATAACAGATTCAGGAAATAAATGCAAAATAAGATTTAGCCTTATTAGCCAGAATTCAGAGGAGACTGAATATGGATATATTACCAAAAAGTATACCCGACTTTTGGAAAAACATATCTGCGAAAACCCCAGTCAATGGTTATGGAGTCATCGCAGATGGAAGGATCTTGAATAATAAGACTTTTTATTGCCCATTCAGAATTTTCATTTCTACCCTTTGGTTTTTCTTTCTTCCTTCTGGTGTATCATTAGAGACCAGGGGGTTTTTCTTTCCATAACCAAAGGCTGAAACTCTCGATTCGGGAATCCCATTTCGGATAAAATAATTGGCAATGGAACGTGCTCTTTTAAGCGAAATGTCATCTGCATAATTATCTGAGGCCACATTATTGGTATGACCGCCAAATTCTACAAGTAAGGTTGGATAATCTTTTAAAAATTGCAAAATCTCTTGTAAAAGTTCGTCAACTCCGGGTGGAATACTTATACTATCTGCCTGAAATACCAATTTTTCAATTTGGATTATCTGATCAGCCTTAAATGAATCACGGGCTAAACCAGGGATAAGTCTAACAGGAATCATTGCAGCACTGGTATCGACACAACCTCTTTGATCGGTAACTGTGACGGAATGATAACCAACGCTCAAATTTTTTGCAAACATTTGATTATTGCCATTATCCCATTTAATGACAAATGGAAAGCTACCACCATTGATAAGCAGGCTACTCTTACCATTTTGTCCATTCTCATCGGAAGCGCCACGAATAAAAGTAGTATTCACTTCTAACCTTGAGGGTTCCAATAATATTTTTTCTGAAACTACCGATTTATTTTTGCTGTCTGTAATCGTAACACTATAATTACCAGGTGGTAAAGATGAAATATTCTGGGTATTAGCTCCATTGCTCCATTTGAAAGCAAAAGGTTTCTTACCCCCTGTAATTTCAGCAGACAAGGCACCATTTTTATCACCAAAGCAAGAAATTTCATTTTCTGTTTTAACCAGTGCAGTCAATTCAGGAACGAGTTCATCGAGTTCAAAAGAAGTCATAAATTCACAATTATTGGTATCCCTTATGGTCACTGAATGTTTCCCTGCTGAAAGTAAACTGGCTACTTCTCCCGTTTCTTCATTGTCCCACAATATATAATATGGAGAAGTTCCACCCGAAACAGTAATACTGACTTTTCCATTTAGGCTATCCATATCTGGAATTTGAACAATAGAAATCTGGGCTTTTAAAGGATCCGGTTCTTTTAAATCTAAGGAGGCAGAAACAGATTTACCCTGAACATCGGTAATTGTAGCGGAATATCTTCCCTTTCTAAGATTAGATATTTCCAGTTCCTTTAAATTGGCATCATTCCATTTAATGGCATAAGGTGGTTTACCACCATTTATATTCAATGTGGCAGAACCATTATTATCACCTGCACATTTAAGTGAATTGGATACTAAAATACTGGCATTGAACTCTTTAATATCCTCTGTAATGACAAATGGTTTGTTTACGGTACAAGACCTTTCATCGGTAACTGTTAATTTTTGATAGCCAGGGGCGAGTGCAAAAGCAGTATCACCTGTCTCTCCTGAAGACCAAACCTTTTTAAAGATACCGACACCACCTGATAAAGTAGCTGTAGCCATACCATCTTGGCTATTGACAGTAGCAGATTTAATAACTTCAAGATTAACGGTTATTAAAGCTGGATTTTTTAATTCAATGTTTTGAAATTTAGTTTCTCCTAATTGATCAGTTATCGTTAAGGAATAACTGCCTGCTTTTATATTTTCAAGAACCGAATTTGTTTTGCCAGCAACGCTCCAATTATATTTATAGGGTGGTTTACCTCCTTCAACAAAAGCCTCCACTGCACCATTTTCAAAATCAGTGCAAGAAATTTCCTTTGATATTTTTAGCTCCATATTTAAAGGCAGAATGATTTCAGACATTCTAAGTGCTTTTTTAATCGAGCAACCTTTAGCATCAACGAGGGTAAAATCATAACTTCCATCTGCAAGATTTTTAATATCATCTTTTACTTCCCCTTTATTCCAGGTTATTTTATATTCCCCATTTCCGCCCGTGGCCAGTATTTTAGCAACCCCATCGGCATTATTTGTGGTAGCAGGTTTAACGATCTGCATGACCAGATCGAGTGGTTCAGGACCTTTAACTTCTTTATTAATGACGATAGACTGTAATTTTTCATCAGTCAAAGTAACGGTGTATAATCCCGCAGGAATATTTTTTATTGATTGTTCCTTGCTTCCGTTACTCCAAAGAAAGGAAAAAGGCGCTTTCCCCCCTTTGGGTACAACCTTAAGAGCTGCATCGGCATATTCTGCACAGCTTAATCTTTTTTCCTCTTCAATATCACCCATAACAGCCACTAACTCCTCAGGAATCTCTACTTGATGGATGAGCGTACAACCTTTTTCATCTGTAATGGTAACTCTGTGAAATCCAGCCGAAAGTTTTGTTCCAACGGAATCTGTCTGGCCATTATCCCATTTAACAGAAACATTTCCTATAGCATTTTCCACTTTTACAATGGCAGAACCGTCATTCCCTAGTCCGGAAGCTACTTTTATAGTCTTACTTGAAGCAACCATCCATTTTGGAGATGGAATCTCAATGGCCGCTTTTGCAGAAAGTCCTTCACTATCAGAAATAGTAACTGCATAAATACCTCCAATTAATCCAGAAAGTGTTGGGCTGTTGCTTCTGGGAACACTCCAATTAAAGTTATAAGGAGGTTTACCTCCTTTATACACCAATTGAAGTACGCCACCTTTAGGATTCAGGCAATCAGGTGCAGTAATCAATTCAAGTTTAACCCCAATTGCCATTTGATTTTCGTTCACTTCAAAGGAAGCAGTACCTGCACAACTTTTGCTATCCACCACGGTAACAATATGATTTCCCCCTGCAAGACCACCCGCTGCGGTTCCTGTTCTTCCATTGTCCCAGGAAACATCATAAGGAGGGGTTCCGCCTGATATGGTTACTTTTGCCTGACCATCAGCGTTACCTGGTGCACTGGTGGCTGTTAAAGCCTTTGCTTCCACTTTAATTCGGGTATTTGGTAAATTAACCTCAGCACTTTGAGTAACTCCGTCGGCACCTGTGACCGTTACCCTGTAAATACCAGGACCTAATCCAATGGGAGAATCTCCTTTAATAGTATCTGAACTCCATGAGTATTTAAATGGAGCTAAGCCACCATTTACCCTTACCTGCAAGGCACCGTCCCATTTTGTGCTATTGCATGAAATGGGATTAAGCACCTGAATACCAACAGCAAGCATCTCCTTTTCCTGAATAACATACATCCCTTTATCCTCCGTGCCAATCCAGACTCTTCCATCCAGATCAGTTTTTATGTTATTCGCAAATTGAGAAGTAAAATCTCTTCCCGGTCCAAAAATCACAAAAGAATCTTCTTCTACAAGATATTGGCTTACTATTTCAGATGCAAGCCAGGCATTTCCGAGTGCATCAATGCCAACAGCTTTAAGATCTCCTTCTATTTTATCCTCTGGAACTATGATTGGCAGCCATTCTCTTTTATTATTTAAAGGCCCGACCATGTTATCCCCCAGCAACCAGACTGATTTGCCTTCTATAGCAATATCCTGGAACGAAAAGTCATCTTCCAGGATTTCATATTTTCCACTTTTACCGGTAAGAAGGCCTAAATCGGTAGCGACCCAAATTCTTTGATTTTCATCGAAGCGAATTAAATTAATTTTATCTGACTTTAATTTTCCATTTTTAGTGCTAAAGTGTTGAATTAATTTACCGGTTTTTAAGTTGCATTGAAAAAGCCCGCTACTCAAAGTACCAATCCATAACGATTCATCATCTTTTTGAAGGGCGATGGTGCTAATTTCATCATCCTTTTGTAATAAATCCTTCAAAAGACTGTTTATTAAAGTCATATCCAGATATGAATCGTTATTTCCCCCTTTAAATTGTAATAAAGAGGTAGTATTGGGAGGCAATGTAATTTTTACAGCCTGTGAACTTCCAAGAATCCGGTATAAATCAGATTTATCTGCAATAATTATTTCATTATCAGCATCTATATGAATATTTATAATTTTTGAATTTGCAGGAATTCCTTTATTTTTAATTACACTCAAATTATTTTGAGCTGAAAGGAGATTAAAACAAAGCAGACAACAACAGAAATGAAAAATTCGAAACATAATAATAAATTAAATGCAAATATGGTAAAAAGCAACTCACTTATCCACCATTTTAGGTGGAATAAATGAAAAGGCTCCGATTTATAAACTCAAAATCAGAGCCTTCATTGTGCTTTATCTCAATTTTTCATTCAATAACTTCAATGAATTATTTTCAATAAATTTCTTTTCATCTAATAATTTAGCTAGCTCATTTGATAGTTCTGCAAAAACTACATAAGAGGCATCGGTTGGTTTAGCATCTCCAGTTTCTACGCTTCTTCTAAGAGAAGAGAGTCTATTATTCAGTTTTATTGGGAAATTTAAAGGATCCTGACCGCTTTGGTTTCTTACCTGATACAGTTCTTCTTCAATTTTTTGTAATGCCAACATTACCCTATTGATTTCTTTAACCAATAAGGAATCTTTCAAATTAATTTTATGAGTCTCCAGCTGGTTCTTTTGTTTTCTGATTTCCTTTACTGCATCATTTGCTGCAGATTCTTTTTCTTTTATCTGCATGGCTAATTGAAATTGCTTTTTTAAATCATCTGTGGAAATTCCCTTAAGATTTGGGTCTAATTTGATTTCAAATTCATGTTCTTTTTCTACTCCATTAGCACTAATAATCGCTTTATATTTTCCAGGAACGGCTTTTGGTCCAACCTGTGGTCTTCCGCTCCAAATAATCATACCTGGAAAAGTTGAAGCCCCAGCATACCTCAGATTCCAGGAAAAGGAATTGATTCCTTTTGCTGTTGTTGGCTTAGTATTACCGTCTCTTTCCCAGAAAGGAATAGAATTATCTTGTTTAAAGACCTCTTGATATCCTACAAACTTCTGGACCAGCTGTCCAGTGGCGTCCACAATTTTCACTTCCACAGAATCGGCCTTTTCTCCCAGATAATACTGAAGATTTAGATTATAAATACCTCTAATGGGGTCTGCAGGCTTGAATAAGTGTAATTTTGACAATGCGATTGATTCATTTAACTCCCTGAGAGGAGCGATATCATCAAGGATCCAGAAACTTCTCCCATGTGTACCTAGAACAACATCATCATTTTTGATTACCAAATCTCTTATTGGCGTAACGGGTAAATTTAGTTGCAAAGAATGCCAGTTCTCACCGGCATCGAAAGAGGTATAGACCCCATTTTCAGTTCCTAAAAAAAGTAATCCTTTTTTTTGGTGATCTTCTCTGATAGATCTTGCAAAATCCTGAGGTTTTATGCCCTTGATTATTTTTGTCCAAGTTTTACCGTAATCCGAAGTTTTAAAGAGGTAAGGGGCACGGTCATCCAACTGATATCTGTAAGCTGCTACGTATGCAGTTGCTGGATCATGTTTAGAGGCTTCGATGATACTAACAGTAGAAAATTTTGGTAAATCTTTTGGTGTAATTTCAACCCATGATTTTCCCCCATTTCTGGTTATATGAATTCTACCGTCATCAGAACCAGCCCAAATGGTCTGAATATCATGAAAGGAGGGTGCTAGAGCAAAAACGGTAGCATAAATTTCTGGACCGTTCATATCTTTAGTAATAATTCCTCCTGTTGGACCTAAGGTTTCTGGATCTGCATAAGTAAGATCAGGACTGATTTTTTCCCAGGATTGACCATCATTTGTTGTTTTCCAAACGTGTTGGGAACAGGTATATAGAATATTTGGATCCAGTGGAGAAAAAACAATTGGGTATGTCCATTGCCATCTTTCGGGAAGTGAAGAAGCCGGTTCACCTGAAAAAAAGCGCGGATAAACCTGAATATCACGTTCCTGACCATTACTCCTGTCATAGCGGGTAAGTAAAGCACCTTGACTTCCGGCATAAAACAAGTCCGGATTTGTTGGATGGGGCGCAATATAACCACTTTCACCACCACCCACTTCATAAAACCAACTTTTATTGCCTTCGTTTAAATGTTTAAAACCCCATCCATCACTTGGAATGGATAAGGTTGTGTTATCCTGTTGGGCCCCAGCAACATGGTAGGGTACATCCATGGTAGTGGTTACATGATAAAGTTGAGAAGTTGGATAGTCTTCCTCTGTCCATGATTTTCCTCCATTATTTGAAACACATGCACCACCATCATTAGAGGATATCATGCGTTGAGGATTATTTGGATCTATCCACAAATCGTGGTTATCACCATGAGGAACATTTATTTCGATATCAAAGGTTTTTCCACCATCTGTTGATTTATAAAAGTTAACATTTAAGCAGTAAACAGTTTCCGAATCCATCGGATCAGCGTAAATCCTTGAATAATAAAAGGCTCTTTGTCTCAATTTTCTTTCATCATTCATCTTTTTCCAAGTCCATCCTCCGTCATCTGACCTGTAAACTCCACCGTCGTTTGCTTCCACAATGGCATAGAGTCTGTTCGGATTTACTGGAGAAACCGTAATTCCTATTTTTCCGAGAGGAGCCGCTGGCATACCTGGATTTTTCGAAAGATCTATCCATGTATCTCCTCCATCGACCGACTTAAAAAGTTTGCACCCTTCTCCACCACCCCACATTTTCCAAGTTTTCCTATAAACCTGCCAGGTTGTAGCGTATAAAATTTTAGGATTTGTTCTATCGATTATTAAATCGGCTGCACCTGTGTTAGCCCCTATAAAAAGAACCTTTTGCCAGGTATTACCCCCATCTTTTGATCTAAAGACACCTCTCTCTTCATTATCCCCATATGGATGACCCAATGCTGCAACATAAACTACGTCTGGATTAGTTGGATGAACTCTGATTCTGGATATTGACTGCGTTTCCTTCAGGCCAAGATGACGCCATTTTTTTCCGCCATCTTCTGATTTATAAACTCCGTCACCTTGAGTAATTGAACCTCTGAGTTGAGTTTCCCCCATCCCGATGTAAACCACATCGGGATTTGTTTCTGCAACGGCAACGGCACCAACTGATGAGGAGTTAATCTGCCCGTCAGTTACAGGAGCCCATTCCTGACCTCCATCAGTTGTTTTCCAGAGGCCACCACCCGTTGCACCAAAATAATATTCCAAAGGCCTTCCAGGGCTGCCGGTACAACCCAATGATCTACCGCCTCTGTTAGGTCCTATATTTCTCCATTTCATTTTTGAAAAATGTGAAATATCTGGGTTAGAAATTACGGTTTGTGAAAATAAATAGTCCTTATTTTTTACCATTGAAATTAAAAAAAACAAGAGGATGATTTTTTTTGTAAATAGGGGCATATTGTTAAAATTTAGTTTAATTCTAAAAATAAAGAAAAAATTGATATTTAAAAAATTTAGAAGAATATTGATTTAAATTGTTAACATAACACGTGGCATGTTTAAAAACTATTTGACTTATTAAAAAATTTTATTTAATTTTAAATATTAAATAGTAATAATATTTTAAATTTGTTTAATAAAATAAATAAAAATGTCGGAAAACAATTTAACTGAATTTGAAGCACAAGAACTTTTAAGGCAATATAGTTCTGATTTAAGAAAACTTGAATTTCAGCTACAACAGACCAAGCTGGCTATCAATCATTTACAAGGAGCCAAAGCCCCTTCCTCAAAGGGATCTAAACTTAAAAAAGAAGTTTCAATTATTGATTCAAAAGTTGAAACGCAAACAGATGCTGAAATTAAAATAAAAAGATATAAAAAATCATCTGAAAAACCTGTAAAGGTTAAACTTGCTAAAGATTCATCAAGTAAAAAAGCAACCGCTGGTTCAAAAGGATCTGGAAAAAAAGGAAGAAATCCTATAACAACGCTATGGGATGCAGTAATTACCAACGAAATTGGAACTAAAGAAATCCCAACTACAAGTCAGGATTTATTGCAAAAACTTATACATGCCAGAGAAAAGCAATATATACCAGATGAAGGGAACACTAAATTGATTCAGCGATTAAATGCCTCCCTAACAAAACTATTCAAACAAAAAAAGATAGGAAAAGAAAAGATTGAGGGAAAAAAAGCCTTTGTTTATTATAAAATAGGTGATTAATCCACCAAAATCCTTTTATTTTCTTTTGATATGACTTTACCAATGGGTTTTAAAGAAATTGACCCACTGTTTTCAATTATATGATTGAATTCGTCAAGATATTGATTATCAATTGATATTAATAATCCTCCACTGGTTTGAGGGTCACATAAAATATTAATCTGATCCTCTGATTTTAAATCCAATTTATGCCCATAGCTGGCATAATTTCTCTTTGTTCCACCTGGGATACAACCTTTCTCAATATAGCCTAAAATGGCCTCCTTGTCTAAAAGAGGTATTTCCTGATTATTTAGATAAGCACTTGTTTGAGATGCTTCCATCATTTCTGTTAAATGTCCTGCTAATCCAAATCCGGTAACGTCTGTTAAAGCATGGACATATGGTAAAGTACCCAAAATGGCACCTAAATCATTTAGTTTGGTCATGGAGGCTAAAGCAATTGCCGCATGTTCTGGAAGTAAAAGATTTTTCTTTTGTGCTGTAGTTAGAATACCAACGCCCAGTCCTTTGGTTAAAAAGAGTAAATCACCTGGTTTTGCCCCTCCATTTTTTTTCAAATTTTTTATTGGCACCCGACCATTTACAGCCAAGCCGAAAATAGGTTCAGGACTATCTATACTATGACCTCCGGCAAGAGAAATGCCTGCCCTTTTACAAACATCTTTAGCTCCATCGATTACTTTACCTGCTACCTCTGGAGGTAATTTGTCGATTGGCCAGCCCAGAATTGCGATTGCCAAAAGCGGCGTTCCTCCCATGGCATATACATCACTAATTGCATTTACCGCCGCAATCCTGCCAAAATCGAATGGATCATCAACGATAGGCATAAAAAAATCAGTGGTACTTATCAACGCTGTGCCATCTCCTAAATCTAAAACAGCAGCATCGTCTCTTTCCTCATTTCCGACTAATAATGCTGGATTAACAAGACTTTTAACAGATCCCTCTAAAATTTTGTCAAGTATTGCTGGGGAAATTTTACATCCACAACCCGCTCCATGACTATATTGGGTCAATTTAAAATTCAATTCCATCTGAAAATTTTATCAGTGACTTAGCCAGATCATTTTTATCCAATGACATGTCTGGTGTGAATAAAAAACTTCTTGAAAAATTACATTTAGCGTTTGCCAGAGGATAAGATTTATCATAATATCTTAGGGCAATAGCACCAGCATTGGTTAAATCTCCCTCTTCAAGAAAACGAATGGCAGCCTGAACATGCTGCCCTCCCAATCTTTTGTTAATTTTAATAAAAGATTCTTTAAGTTCTTCCATAGGAAAGGTTCCATAATTTTGAACTAAAAACTTCAATCGATCTTCAAAAGGAATGACCAGACCGATATAAATGGATGATCTAAATTGATTCCAGAACCCTTCAGGCTGAAATACTCTGCCAATGGACTTTGATTCATTTTCAACCCAGGTTCTTTTAGTGGAATCTAATTTAAAAAAATCCTCAAAAAGGTTATTTTCGAACTGTTCTACTGTAGGTTGTTCCTTTTCGCCCAGTGAACCAAAAGCAGACCCCTTATGATTTGCCAGTTTCTCCAAATCTATAACTTGCTCACCCTGATCCTTAATTGCATGAATTAACGCGGTTTTACCTGAACCAGTTGGCCCACCTAAAACAATGAATTTCTGTTTTTTCTCCTCAAATTGTTGATGTATAAATTGCCTGTAGGCCTTGTAACCACCTATCAAAAGCTGAACATCAAAGCCTGACATTTCCAGAAGCCATGCCATGCTGGCACTTCTTTGTCCTCCTCGCCAGCAATGGATGAATATTTTTCTCTCCGGAACCAGTTTGTTTGCTAATCGAACAAAATCGGCCATTTTCAATCCAACAAATTCCAGTCCCTTTAAAAAAGCAGATTCATGTCCCATCTTTTTGTATAAAGTACCAACGATAGCTCTCTCTTCATTTGAAAATAAAGGAAATGAAACAGCTCCGGGAATATGACCTTCTTCAAATTCTCCTGGACTTCTTACATCGAATAAAACCCTGCTATTTTTCCTGTTAAAAAATTCGGAAACCGTTATTTTCTCCATTCTACAAAAATAAGTAAACAAAGGTGAAACTTTTTAACTCACTTTTTTTTTAAACTTTGATATATTTAAAATGTTTTTAGAATAAAAAAATGGAAGACCTTTTAAATACCATATTAAGCAGTTATAAATCCTATGCCCGGTATTTATGGAGCGAGTTAAAAAACCCTTCCTGGGATAATTATTTTTATTGGCTCTTATTTGTCTCGTCGGTATTTTTAATATTAGAATGGACAAATCCCTGGCGAAAAACACAGGCTAAATTCAGGAAAGATTTCTGGCTGGATTTATTTTATATATTTTTTAATTTCTTCCTTTTTTCTTTAATAGTTTATGCTGCCCTTTCAAGAATAGTTGTCAATTTTGTCAATGACAGTTTTTACCAATTGTTTCATTTAGACCTCACTAAAATAAATCCACTGTATGGTGCCCCATTATGGGTCGTATTAATGATTGGATTTATAGTCAGAGATTTTATCCAGTGGTGGGTTCATCGTTTACTTCACAAGGTACCCTTCCTTTGGAAATTTCATCAGGTACATCATTCTGTTGAACAAATGGGATTTGCTGCTCATCTTAGATTTCACTGGATGGAAACGGTGGTTTACAGAACCATTGAATACCTTCCTTTAGCCTTTTTAGGTATAGGATTATATGATTTTTTTATTATTCATATTTTCACGCTTAGTTTTGGACATTACAATCATTCCAATCTTAGTATTCCTGGAAAATGGGTCGGATTAATGATCGGCGGATTGCTTGGTATTGCAGTGATAAGTTCAAGTTTTGATATCATGCTTTTGAAAAATGCACCTTTGGAATTCTCTTTGTTTACATTTATCCTTTTTTGTTTCATAGGGTATTATATCCTGGGTCCAAAAGTTAAATATATATTTAATAGTCCGGAAATGCATATCTGGCATCATGGTTATGAAAATCCACCAGATAGACCCGATGGGATAAATTTTGGACTTACCTTATCTATTTGGGATTATCTCTTTAAAACAGCGTATATACCACATAATGGAAGGGATTTGAAACTAGGATTTCCCGGGGTTGAAAATTTTCCGAATCGATTCTGGGGACAAGTAATTCATGGATTGGTTAGAAAAAAATAATCAGGCAAGTCCTTTTTTCCTTCGATCCTGCGCTTTTTGTTTAACTATTTCCTGAACCGTTTTGCCTTTTATTTTACTATCAAGCCATGAAATGATATCCAGATAAAGGAAAGGTCTTTTTTCATATGGATCCAGTTCCAGCTGTTCCAGTTTAAACCTCAAATTTAAAAATTCCTCCCTGATACCACTTGCCTGAATCCTTGGTAATCTTCTGATAAATCTAAATATTTCTCGGTGTACAGCGCTTAATTCCTCCATTTTGCTTAAAAAGCGGTAAACAGATTTTACCTGATATTCTACCAGCTGGGCATTTCCCAACTCATAATGAGCGATTAAACTTAATATACGAGCATAGATCTGAATATCTGTTCTATAATCTGAGTTCTTTTCATTTAAAATCAGATTTAAATAAGTTATGGCGTTTTTATTATCCCCAGCACCAAAGTATAAACAAGAAATCCTATAGTAAAAAACCATTATTCGATGATTATCCCAATTGTATAAATCATGGTCTATAAGATTCATTAATTCTGGAATAATCAGGATACCTTCATCGAAGGACCCTTCAAGAAAATGTTTTTTAATAATATGGTTATATTTAAAAAGATAATAATTCCCTTCCATATTCATCTCTCTTTCCAGATTGTATAGGGTTGGAAAATTTAATAACTTTTCAAGCACTATGCAATATTTATCATATTGCCACATATTAAAAAGAGAAGTTAATAAATTATGAAGTCCTTTTAAATAAAGGATGCCATGAATTTGAATAATTTCATCATTATTTTCAAAAATAGAAACCCATCTGGTGGCATATTTATAACAGTATGGAAAATCCTGTGTCATATGATAAAACCAAACATGGGCCTGATCATGATAGATTTTAGACATAAAATCCAGTTCTCCATAGGGGGTATTTGGTAATTTTGCATAAAAAAACAATCTCACCATTTCGTAATCTTTAAAATTACGAACAAAACCAATTTTTAAATAAAGGCCATAGAGCTGAAGGGAAAGATTCGAATATTGATGATTATTTTTAATAACCTTTAGTAAAGCAATCGTTTCATTTGTTATAATATCAGCACGACCCTCAATACTTCTTGTGATATACTGCCCTTCAATATGTTTTTCAAATTCCAGGATTTCAAGAGACAAGGAACTAAACTCGGCTTGTTTTGCCTTTTGTTTTGCCTTGTCCAACATATCGAGTGCTTGTCTGTAAAGGCCCTTGTTATAAAGAACGCGAGCACAATCGAGTAATTCCCTGATATATATGTCATGAGAGGTTTTAGTGCTTAATAATCGGAGGCTGGTTAGAAGTTGTTTATAAAGGTGCGCTTTAAGATTTGAGAGCTGTGTTTTTTTTATCTCCGTTAACTTTTTTAAAATTTGATCTTCATCATACTCGCCTTTTTTTTCCAGAAAATCAAAAAGCTGCAGAAAAAGAATATCTTCAGAACTTTGATTTCTTTTGACAAATAATCGAAAATGTCGTTTCTCCGCTCTGGATAGTGAATTTATTAACGTCACCAGGTCATCTGTTTTTTGTTTGGGCATTGTAGAATTTATTTTTACAATATACACAATTTCAAACTATTAACCACTATTTTCCCTTTTGTTAAGGTGTATTAAAATAGATTATTGACCCTATAACGGCCAATGAGGTTAGGTAAATTTACGCTATGCAAACTTACAAAATACCAAGAACATGGAAAATCGCATACATATCTTTGATACAACCCTCCGCGATGGCGAACAAGTTCCGGGCTGTAAATTAAATACTTCACAAAAAATTGAAATTGCCCTGGAACTTGAAAGACTTGGGGTTGATATTATTGAAGCCGGCTTTCCAATATCGAGTCCTGGTGATTTTGCCTCTGTGGAAGAAATCAGCAAAGCAGTTTCTCGACCTGTTGTATGCGGTCTTTCCCGTGCTGTTGAAAAAGATATAAAGGTAGCAGCCGAAGCCTTGAAATATGCGAAACGACCAAGAATTCATACGGGTATAGGTACTTCCGATTCTCACATTATCCATAAATTTAACACAACCAGGGAAAAAATAATTGAACGGGCAGTCGGAGCAGTAAAATATGCAAAATCCTTTGTCGAAGATGTAGAATTTTATGCCGAGGATGCTGGAAGAACAGATAATGTTTTTTTAGCAGAAGTTATTGAAGCTGTATTAAAAGCTGGTGCGAGCGTGTTAAATATTCCAGATACTACGGGTTATTGTTTGCCTGAAGAATATGGACAGAAAATCGCTTTTCTTCGCGATAATGTTCCCGGCATTGAAAAGGCAATTCTATCAACCCATTGCCATAACGATTTGGGACTGGCTACTGCAAATTCCATTGCAGGCGTGCTAAATGGAGCCAGACAAATTGAATGTACCATAAATGGCATTGGAGAGAGAGCAGGAAATACTGCACTGGAGGAAGTTGTTATGATTATGAAACAGCACCCTTATCTCAATCTGGTTACAGGTATTGAGACAAAATTATTAAATCCAATCAGCCATCTAGTCAGGGATAATATGGGCATGCCCGTGCAACCTAATAAAGCAATCGTTGGAGATAATGCCTTCGCACACTCTTCCGGCATTCATCAGGATGGTGTTATTAAACAACGAAACACCTATGAAATAATGGATCCACATGATGTGGGTGTTGATACATCAAAAATAGTTTTAACTGCCAGAAGCGGACGTGCTGCCATAGCATACCGGTATAAACAGATTGGGTATGATTTGACTAAAAATGAACTCGATCTTGTTTATTCTTTATTTTTGTCCATTGCTGATACACAAAAAGAGGTAGTGAACGATGATTTAGAAAAATTAATTTCAAAAGTCAGGGTGAATTCACCCGTTTAATTTTAAAATATTCAGTTATGGCTAAAACCCTATTTGATAAAATCTGGAATAATCATGTGGTAAATACCGTTGAAGGTGGGACGGCCGTTTTGTATATAGATCGTCATTTTATCCATGAAGTTACCAGTCCACAGGCTTTTGATGGACTGGTAATGAGGAATATCCCCGTTTTTAGAACAGCTCAAACCATCGCTACTGCCGATCACAATGTTCCTACCGTGAATCAGCATTTACCCATTAGTGAGCCATTATCGAAGTTTCAGGTGGATAAATTAATTGAAAACTGCGATAAATTCGGTATCTCCCTCTATGGTCTGGGGCATCCTTTTCAAGGAATTGTCCACGTCATTGGACCAGAATTAGGTATTACCCAGCCAGGTATGACCATTGTTTGCGGTGATTCTCATACCTCAACGCATGGCGCTTTTGGATGCATTGCATTTGGCATTGGCACCAGTCAGGTAGAACAAGTCCTTGCTTCTCAATGTCTCCTGCAATTGAAACCTAAACAAATGAGAATCAATGTGGAAGGCACTCTTCAGAAAGGTGTTACAGCGAAAGATATAATATTATACATCATATCCCAACTAACAACAAGCGGAGGGACCGGATATTTTGTAGAATATGCAGGAAGTACCATAAGAAATCTTTCAATGGAAGGAAGAATGACGATCTGTAATATGAGCATTGAAATGGGCGCGAAAGGTGGACTTATTGCCCCCGATGAGAAAACATTTCAATATATACAAGGCAAAAAGTATGCTCCTGAAGGAGAAGATTTTGAAAAGGCACTTACCTACTGGAAGTCGCTCCCAACAGATCAGGATGCAATATTTGATGTTGAATTTACTTTTCAGGCAAGTGATATTATGCCTATGGTCACCTATGGTACGAATCCAGGTATGGGAATTGGTGTAAGACAGGTAATCCCTCAACCTACGGATCCTGACAACAGGAATAGTTTCGATAAATCATTGGCATACATGGGATTAAATGCAGGAGATTCACTACTTGGCAAAGAAATTCAACATGTATTTATAGGAAGCTGCACCAATTCAAGAATGGAAGATTTGAGAATGGTTGCCGATTATGTTAAAGGGAAACAAAAAGCCACACATGTTAAAGCAATGATTGTACCTGGTTCAAAACAAGTTGAAGCACAGGTAATCTCAGAAGGACTCGATCGTATATTCAAAGAAGCTGGCTTCGATTTCAGAGAACCAGGTTGTTCAGCTTGTCTTGGTATGAATGAAGATAAAATTCCTGCCAATGAATATTGCGTATCTACCTCAAATAGAAATTTTGAAGGTAGACAAGGTCCAGGTGCTCGTACTATTTTAGCAAGTCCCTTGATGGCAGCAGCGGCGGCCATTAATGGAAAAATAATTGATGTTAGCCTTGATTAATCCTGAATAAACTTATTGTCATGGAAAAATTTACCCTCCTGAAATCATCTGCAGTCCCTCTGCCTATAGAAGATATTGATACCGATCAGATTATTCCCGCAAGGTTTTTAAAAGCCACTACCCGGGATGGCTTCGGAGATAATTTGTTCAGAGACTGGCGATTTCAGCCAGATGGTAGTCCAAAATCTGATTTCATCTTAAATAATCCTATTTACAAAGGTAAAATACTGGTTGCTGGGAGAAATTTTGGATGTGGTTCCAGCAGAGAGCATGCTGCTTGGGCTATTGCAGATTATGGTTTCAAAGCCGTAATTTCCAGTTTTTTCGCCGATATTTTTAAAGGTAATGCTTTAAATAACGGTCTGCTTCCCCTTACAGTATCTGATTTGTTTTTACATAAAATATTTTCAACGATTGAGAGCGATCCTTCCTCAACCATAGAAATAAATCTTGAAAACCAATCCATTACTATTTCAAATACCCAAGATTCTGAAACTTTTGAAATGGATCCATACAAAAAAATTTGCCTGTTAAACGGTTATGATGACATAGATTTTCTATTAAGTCAGAAAGAAACCATTAAAAAATTTGAAGAAAACAGGTCTTTTTCCTTCAACCCTTTAATATAAGTTCATGGAAAAGAATATTGCCGTACTTTCTGGCGACGGAATCGGCCCGGAAGTCATTAATCAGGCCTTAAAGGTTTTGTCGGCCATTGAGACCAGGTTTAATCATAAATTTAATTTTCGTTTTGGCAGTGTAGGTGCTGTTGCTATTGATTTAACAGGAAATCCTCTTCCACAGGAAACCCTCGATATTTGTCTGGAAAGTGATGCCGTCCTTTTTGGTGCCATTGGACATCCAAAATACGATAATGATCCAAGTGCTCCAGTCAGGCCAGAACAAGGTTTATTAAAACTTAGGAAGAGTTTAGGACTATTTGCGAATGTCAGACCGGTTACAACTTATCAGACGCTTTTGTCTTTATCTCCACTGAGAGAAGATAAAATTAAAGGAGTAGATTTTGTAATTTATCGTGAATTAACAGGAGGAATTTATTTTGGTGAAAAAGGAAGGAAAGATGATATTGCTTATGACCATTGTGTTTATTCCAGAGACGAAATCGCCAGAATCACAAAACTCGCTTTTGAAGCAGCTCGACTTAGAAGAAAAAAAGTAACCCTGGTGGATAAAGCCAACGTTCTTGAAACTTCAAGACTTTGGCGTGATGAAGTAAAGCGTGTGGCTATCCAATATCCTGATATTGAGCTGGATTTTTTATTTGTAGATAACGCAGCGATGCAAATTATTCAATTTCCTGCTCAATTTGATGTTATGCTTACCGAGAATATGTTTGGCGATATTTTGAGTGACGAGGCAAGTGTGATCACCGGTTCTATGGGTTTGCTGCCGTCAGCATCTGTAGGTTCGAAAACATCCTTGTATGAACCTATCCATGGTTCCTATCCGCAAGCAACCGGATTAGATATTGCCAATCCAATGGCTACTATCTTATCGGCTGCATTGATGCTCGATTCGTTTAGTTTGCATAAGGAAGCTGACCTGATTCGTGAAAGTGTAACCCGATTGCTTGAAAGTGGATACGGAACCGCAGAACTACAGTTGGCAAATAATTGCAAATGTTCTGAAATTGGTGACATGATAGCAGAAAAAATACTTGCTTCCTGAAATTTATTCAGGCTTTGATAACTTTCCTGTTGTTTCATTTGAACGACTTATTATTTTTTTGTGTTTAAGGATAAAATGCCATGATATGGAAGTAGAATCAAAGCAGATTTGTCTTGAGAATAAGGATACTATTCTTGCAAGTATTGCTCAAAAAGTATTTGACAAGGAAAGAATTACAGCTGAAGAAGGTCTTTACCTTTATGAAAAGGCCTCTCTAGGATTTCTGGGTTCACTTGCAAACTTTATCAGAGAGAAAAAAAATGGTAAAAAAACCTTTTTCAATCGTAATTTTCATATCGAACCTACTAACGTTTGCCTCTATACTTGTAGCTTTTGCTCTTATTCCCGCCTGATTAAAGAGCGCAAAGATGGTTGGGAATATACCTTGGAGGAAATGATGGATATCATATATAAATATGATGATCAACCAGTCACCGAGGTGCATATTGTTGGCGGTGTTCTCCCTAAATATGATGTCTCTTTTTATTTAGAACTCTTTAAAACGATTAAAAAACATCGTCCCAATTTGCATATAAAGGCACTTACCCCCGTAGAATATCACTATATATTTAAAAAGGATAAAATAAGTTATGAAGAGGGAATGGCTTTGATGCTTGAAGCAGGCCTGGATTCAATGCCAGGAGGAGGAGCAGAAATTTTCCATCCAGAAATAAGAGATCAGATAGCAGGTGGCAAATGCTCAGGCGAAGAATGGTTGCGTATTCATGAAATATGGCACGGACTTGGAAAGAAATCAAATGCAACTATGCTTTATGGTCATATTGAATCTTATTTTCATAGAATTGATCATCTTGAAAAATTAAGGCAGTTACAAGATAAAACAGGAGGATTTCAAACTTTTATACCTCTTAAATTTAGAAATAAAGACAACCAACTCTCTCATTTGAGTGAGGTAAGTGCTCTTGAAGATCTGCGAAATTACGCGGTAAGCCGAATTTATCTGGATAATTTCGATCATATTAAAGCATATTGGCCTATGATAGGCAGAAATATGGCCCAATTATCGCTTTCCTTCGGTGTTGATGACATAGATGGGACTATAGACGATAGCACAAAAATATACTCAATGGCTGGTTCAGAGGAACAAAACCCTTCCTTATCAACCCGTGATTTAGTAAATCTGATTAAAGCTGTGGGAAAACAACCTATAGAAAGGGATACTCTTTATCATGAGGTGCATGATTTTACCCATGAAACTTTTGAAGAGGATGAAATCATTAAAGGATATTTTTCTTTACCCGTTATTAACGCACAATAAATGCTAAAGAACCTATTTATCATTCGTCATGGTGAAACGGAAAATAATCGACTGGCCATCGTTCAGGGTTCCGGTATTGATGGCACTTTAAATGAAACAGGGCAGCAACAAGCAAAAGCTTTCTACCAGAAATATCAACATCTTCCTTTCGAACTGGTGGTTACTTCTACCCTTCAAAGGACACATCAAACCGTAAAGCCTTTTATTGATAAAGGGATTCCATGGATACAGATGCCTGAGATAAACGAGATGAACTGGGGTGTACATGAAGGGAAATCTTATGCAACCTGGATGGAGCAACCCTATAAAGAAGCAATATCAGATTGGCAGAAAGGAATTTACGAAACACGACTGGAGGAAGGAGAAAGTGCAGCTGAACTAGCAAAGAGGCTGGCTTTTTTCATGAAATGGATCGAAAACAGATCAGAAAATAATATTTTAGTATGTAGCCATGGTCGTGCCATGCGTTGTATGATGACCTATTTTTTTGGTTTACCCGTTTCTGAAATGGAAAAATTTAGTCATAAAAATACAGGACTTTACCATTTTACAAAAGATGAAAATGGCTTTAATCCTATCTTAATCAATGATACAAGCCATTTAAATTCTTAGAATGGATCTCCATCAAGAACAAGCAACTAATAAATTCAACATTGCCGCCGTAAGTTATTTAAACACAAAACCTCTCTTGTATGGCCTGTTGAATAATCCAATATCAGAAAACTTAAATTTGATCCTGGATATTCCATCTGAATGTGCTAATAAATTGATTCAAGGGGAAGTTGATTTGGCTTTGATTCCCACGGCTGTTATTCCTCAAATACCAAATGCGGTTCTTTTTTCAAATTATTGCATAGGGGCGAAAAATAAGGTTAAAACAGTGGGCATCTTCTCCTACTTACCGTTAGATCAGTTAGATACCCTAATTTTAGATTTCCATTCCAGAACCTCTGTCTTATTGGTTCAAATATTAATAAAAGAATATTGGAAGGTAAAACTTCAGTTTATAGCCGGAAAACCGGGTTTTGAAAGCCAGATCAAGGAAAAAACAGGTGGGTTGGTTATAGGGGACAGAACAATGGGTCTGCATGAGAAATATCCATATTTTTATGATTTAGGAGAAGCCTGGCGCCTTCATACTGGATTACCTTTTGTATTTGCCGCATGGGTAAGTAATCAGTTTGTGGATGCATCATTTGAGGAATCTTTTAATCAGGCTTTGAAATCAGGTTTATCATCAATTCCAGAATTGTTAATGATTTTACCTGAATCTCAGGTTGGTTTTGATTTAAAAAGCTATTTTTCAAATAATATTTATTACCAGCTCGACGATGAAATGAGATCGGGCATGTTTCTGTTTTTTGAAAAATTAAACCAACATAAAAATCATTTATTTAAATAAATTATCATGAAAGAAATCATTTTAGGGGGAGGATGCTTTTGGTGTTTGGAAGCTTCATTTCAAATATTAAAAGGGATACTTGAAGTTCAATCAGGGTATGCTGGTGGTACCAAGGAAACCGCAAATTACAAACAAGTGTGTTCAGGTACAACAGGTCATGCAGAGGTGGTAAAAATTTCTTATGATCCCAATATTATTTCATTAGAGGACATATTGAAGGTATTTTGGCAGATTCATGATCCAAGGACTTTGAACAGACAAGGAAACGATATCGGACCTCAGTATCGTTCTGTTGTTTTCTACACCTCAGAAGTTGAAAAGGAAATAATAGATAAGTCTATAGCCGAAGAGGCAATGCAGGTTTGGGGACCTGGCATCGTTACAACAACAGAAAAGGCAGAGCAATTTTATCCTGCCGAAAAAGAACATGACAATTACTTTCTAAAAGTTGGAGACCGAAATCCTTATTGCACCTATGTTGTGAAACCCAAAGTGCTGAAGGTTACTGAAAAATTTAATGATAAGTTAAAAAACTTATAGGTCAGATTAAATAAAAAGGTGCAATTTTGCATAAATTAGGGAATTAGGTAGGTATCTTTAGTCTTAATCCCATAATTATCTTTGATATTTGTTGAAAAAAATTAAAAATGAAGCTTGGAATAGTAAAAGAGAGCAAAGATCCTCGGGTAGCTATCGTGCCCGACACTCTTTCTAAATTAAGTGCATTGGGGATTTCTGTTAACATGGAATCTGGTGCTGGCAATGAAGCGTATTTTTCTGATAATGATTATGCGGGTGCTACTGTTTTAAGCCGGGAGGAAGTATTAAAACAATCTGACCTTATTGTATCATTCAATCCGTTGTCAGTTGAAGAATGGAGACTGGTTAATAATGAAGGGATAATGATTTCCCAGTTTGCCCCATTTGCTGATGCAGAAGTAATCCCTTCCCTAGTTAAAGAGGGAAAAAAAGCATTCAGTATGGATATGATACCCAGAACGACACTGGCTCAATCTATGGATGTTTTATCTTCCATGGCATCGATAGCTGGATATCAGGCCGTTTTAGTTGCTGCTGCGAAACTACCAAGATATCTCCCCATGTTAATAACAGCAGCTGGTAGTATAAAACCTTCTAAAGTTCTGATACTAGGAGCTGGAGTTGCTGGTTTACAAGCCATTGCAACCGCTAAACGTCTAGGTGCTATTGTCGAAGTATTTGACACCCGCAAAGCTGTTAAAGAAGAAGTTCAAAGTTTGGGTGGTAAATTTATTGAGGTTGAAGGAGCAAAAGATGACACCAATGCTGGAGGTTATGCAGTAGAACAAACTGAAGAATTTCTTGCACGACAGAGAGCAGAAGTTCAGGCAAGGGCTGTAAAATCAGATATTGTTATTACAACGGCTCAGGTTAGAGGGAAAAAAGCCCCAATCCTCCTCGAAAAAGAAACCGTAAGTCAAATGCGTGCAGGTTCTGTAATTATAGATCTTGCCTCCTCAACAGGTGGAAATTGTGAACTCTCAAAAGATAATGAAACCATTGTGATTAACGGTGTAACCATCATTGGCAATTCCCAGTTAGCCGCCCAAATGCCTCAAGATGCCAGTTTCCTATACAGTAATAATGTCTTAAATTTTTTAAAGACCTTAATTAAGGATGGCACGGTAAAAACCGATTTCAATAACGAAATAATAAAAGGTGCTTGTATTACACCTGAATTATTTGCCTAAACCTTAAAATATTAATTCTATGGAAAATTTTTATAACTTTTTTTTAGATAATTTGCTCACGATATATCTTTTAACCTTTACAGTTATCTTAGGCTTTGAAATTATAGCAAAGGTTCCTACTGTTTTACATACTCCATTAATGTCAGGTTCTAATGCTATCAGTGGCGTAGTTGTTATCGGAGCAATCATTTTAGTTCGATTAACAGATCCTGCAGATTATCTGACACTTTCGCTGGGCTTTGCGGGAATTATTCTGGGTATGATTAATGCAGTGGGCGGTTTCGTAGTTACCGATAGAATGCTTGAAATGTTTAAAAAGAAAAAGAAATAAGATTATGTTACTAACTTTTATTATAGAAACCTTTTTCCTTCTGGGTTCCATTGGCTTTATCTGGGGACTTCGATTATTAAGTTCTCCTGATACAGCAAGAAAAGGAAATATTTATGCTGGTGTGGGTATGGCCTTTGCCATCATAGCAGCGCTAATGATGCCATTTGAAGAAAATGCACCAAATAATTATGTCTGGATCGTGGTTGCTCTTCTCATAGGCACTGTAATTGGTTATTATGCTGCTGTCAAGGTAGCAATGACCTCTATGCCACAGATGGTATCTATTTTTAACGGTCTTGGTGGTGCATGTGCTGTCGTTTTAGGCCTGACTGACGTATTACATTATTATGATGGTACCAAAGTGGTTGATTCTCTTGGTTTTTTGACCGTGTTATTAACATTGCTCATAGGTGGAGTTGCTTTTACAGGCAGTATTTTTGCATACGCTAAACTCGAGGATCTGGTAGATGACAAAAAAGTAACTCTCCCAAAACACAGTATTATTAACATGATTATGCTTGTAGGGTTAATTGTCCTTGGTGCATACATACTAATAAAGGGTGAGTCCATTGAAATGGAAGCTGCTATTTTATTCTTAGTAATTTCTTTGATTTACGGCATAAGCTTTGTAGCACCAATTGGAGGTGCAGATATGCCTGTGGTTATTTCGCTTTTAAATTCATTTTCTGGGTTATCCGGAGCCGCTGCGGGTATTCTTTTTGATAGTCAGTTTATGGTTGTTGGGGGTATTTTAGTTGGTGCTTCTGGAACCATTTTGACGGTTATGATGTGTAATGCCATGAATAGATCCATCTGGAATGTTCTCATTGGTGGATTTGGAGGATCGACCTCTGGAGGATCCGCAGCAACGGGTGGAACAGTTAAAGAAATTTCTCTAAATGACGCAGCTATCCAACTTTATTATTCTCAGTCTGTCGTTATAGTACCTGGTTATGGTCTCGCTGTGGCTCAGGCTCAAAAAATTTGTAAAGAAATTGATGATCAGCTTTCAGCAAATGGGGTTGATGTTAAATATGCTATTCATCCTGTAGCCGGAAGAATGCCTGGTCACATGAATGTACTTTTAGCTGAAGCCGATGTCCCTTATCCAAAGTTACTCGACTTGGATGAAGCAAATAGCTCCCTTTCAACAGCAGATGTAGCTATTATAGTGGGTGCAAATGACGTAGTAAATCCCGCAGCAGAAAATGACCCCGGAAGCCCTATCTATGGAATGCCTGTTTTAAAAGTTTGGAACGCAAAATCTGTCATTGTAATGAAACGAAGCATGCGTTCAGGTTATGCAGGCATTGAAAACCCGTTATTTTTTCATGATCGGACAAAAATGTTGTTTGGAGATGCCAAAGATGTTCTTGGCAAATTAAACAGTGAAATAAAATCATTATAAATATCAAAAATATGGATTTTATTATTGCAAATTATTTAATCGTCATTATCGGTATTTTCGTTTTCATGTCTGGCATGTTTACCATAAAGCAGCAAACTGTGGCCATTGTTGAAAGATTCGGAAAATTTCATAGTATCAGGAAACCTGGACTACATTTTAAAATACCCATGGTTGATAAAATTTCCGGAAAAATCTCCCTGAAAATTCAACAGTTGGATGTCAACGTCGAAACCAAAACAAAAGACAATGTTTTTGCTAAAATCAAAGTATCCGTCCAGTTCAAAGTTTTAGAGGAAAAGGCCTATGATGCCTATTATAAACTAGACAATCCGACCGAACAGATTACAGCTTATGTTTTTGATACCGTTAGAGCAGAAGTCCCTAAATTAAGACTCGATGATGTTTTCGAAAGAAAAGATGATATTGCAGTGGCCATCAGAAGGGAATTAGAAGAAGCGATGAATACCTATGGTTATGGCATTGTAAAAGCCCTGGTGACCGATATAGACCCTGATCATGCAGTCAAAAACGCTATGAACAGGATTAATGCTGCTGAAAGAGAAAAAATTGCTGCCGAATATGAAGGGGAATCCGAGAGAGTTAAAATAGTAGCTAAAGCGCGCGCAGAAGCAGAAAGTAAAAGATTACACGGTCAGGGAATCGCAGATCAAAGAAGAGAGATTGCCAGAGGATTAGAGGAATCTGTCCACCTGCTTAATAATGTTGGTATCAATTCTCAGGAAGCATCTGCATTGATTGTGGTAACTCAACACTATGATACCTTGCAATCTTTGAGCGAAAAAGTTAACAGCAATCTCATTCTACTTCCTAACAGTCCTACGTCTGCAAGCGAAATGCTCAACTCAACTATAACCTCCTTTGCCGCTTCTCACCAGATGGGTGAACAGTTAAAGCTTAATAAACCATCTCAAAAATTAGAAGAAAAGGTAAAATTAAAAGAATAAATTTTTGAACCAAATTTTTGATTTGAAACTAATCTACTTATGCACAAATTTATCATTACGCTTGGTGTTTGTCTATTATTCATACAACTCCATGCACAAGAGGATCCTTCCAAAGATCCTGCGGCAGCAGCCAAGAAACCTGCTAAGGCAAAAACATTTTCTGATGTAATTCCTGCAGATGCGGTAACTGATGCTGGACTTTTTACCATTCATAAAGTGGGCCAAAAATATTTTTTTGAAATCCCAAAAGCTATTTTAGGCAGAGATATTTTAGTAGCCAGTGTTATTTCTGGTCATGTTAAAGGATTAAATTTTGGGGGAGCGGGTATGCGTTCCAGACCTCAGCAAATAGTCCGCTGGCAACATCAGGATGACAAAATTATCCTAAAATCAGTTAATTATGATGCCGTAGCTGATCCATCTTTACCTGTGGCTAAAGCAGTTCAAAAAAATAATTTTGAGCCTGTTATTATGGTTTTTGATTTTGCTACCCTGTCAAAAGACTCAAGTGCTGTCGTTTTTGATGCAACCAGTCTCTTTACTTCTGATATTCCCATGATTGGGCCCTTGACAAAAGCTGAAAAAAGAACTTTCGAAATACAAGCACTCGATGCAAAAAGATCTTACATTTCCAGCATTAAAAGTTATCCGCAAAATACAGAGGTAAGGCATGTTCTAACCTTCACAGGAACCAATCTACCCGATAATCAGCTCACCAATACTTTAAGTATTGAGATGAACCAGTCTTTTATTCTGTTACCAGAAAAAATATGGCAACCAAGATTTTCAGATGAACGTGTTGGTTATTTCTCATTAACAAGAACGAATTACGGTCTGGATGAGCAGAAAGCTGCTAATCAAACTTTAATTACCCGCTGGAGACTGGAGCCAAAAGATCCTGCTGCATATTTTAGAGGAGAATTGGTAGAGCCTGTTAAACCTATCGTTTATTACATCGACCCAGGCACTCCTATGGAATGGCGTCCTTTTCTGAAAAAAGGAATTGAAGACTGGCAGGCTGCCTTTGAAACTGCTGGATTCAAAAATGCAATCATTGCGAAAGATCCTCCTACCCCGGAAGAAGATCCTGAATGGTCTCCAGAAGATGTTCGCTATTCTGTTATCCGTTATATTACCACCGATATTCAAAATGCTGTTGGTCCTCATGTTCATGATCCAAGATCGGGTGAAATCATCGAATCTGATATTTTATGGTACCATAATGTTATGAATCTCCTTAGAAACTGGTTCTTTATTCAAACAGCAGCTGCAAACCCGGAAGCGAGAACACCAAAATTCAAAAAAGAATTAATGGGTGAACTAATCCGATTTGTCGCTGCACATGAAGTGGGTCATACCCTAGGTCTTCCTCATAATATGGGTTCAAGTTCTGCATATCCGGTCGATTCACTTCGCGCAGCGGGGTTTGTTCAGAGAATGGGAGTTGCTCCATCTATCATGGATTATGCCCGTTTTAACTATGTCGCTCAACCACAAGATAAAGGCGCTGGATTCTATGCAGCTGTCGGACCTTATGACAAATGGTCTATCGAATGGGGTTACAGGCTGGTTAAAGATGCAAATGATCCTGAAAAAGAAAAGCCTGTTTTGAACCAATGGATTATTAATAAAGCTGGCAATCCAATTTATCGCTTTGGGCAACAACAATTCAATACCATAGACCCCAGCGGACAAACAGAAGATATTGGCGATGATGCTATTAAAGCGTCTGATCTGGGAATTGAAAATCTTAAAGTAATAACCAGCAAATTAATAGACTGGTCAGTGAAACCAGGCGAAGATTTTGCGGAATTGACTGAACTATATACCAACGTTGCAGGCCAGTATCGTCGTTACATGGGACATGTAGTCAATAATATTGGCGGCATTTATGAATATGATAAAACTGGTGAACAGAAAGGGCCTGTATATGTAACCGTGGCGCGCGAAAAACAGGTAAGAGCTATGCAGTTCTTTGATCGTCAATTATTTACTACTCCTTATTGGATGATTAATAATGACATCTTGGGTAAAATAGAAGGGTCTGGAACCATGGACAGAATAAGGTCCTTACAAACTTCCACACTAAACGCCTTATTTGCTCAAGACAGAATGAAACGTCTGTCTGAACAGGCAGCTTTACAGGGTAAAAAAGCCTACAGTCTCAATGAGTTATTTTTTGATAGTAAGAAAATGATATATAGAGAATTAGACTTACATACCACACCAGATGCTTATAGAAGAAATTTACACAGAGCATTTCTTGATAAACTAGCTAGCTTATTAACGCTTGATAATATGGATGTTTCTCAATCTGATATTAGCTCACTGGCTAGACTTACGGTAAATCAAGTAAAACAAGCTGCTACAAGAGAAGCTGCAACCATTGCTGATGCTACCACTAAAGCTCATTATGCAGACTTGGCTCAACGTGCAACGCTTATATTAAGTGGAGAATATCCAAAACCTGCTCCTGCTATAGCCAGAATGCCATCATTTGATGCTCAAATGAAAGGTTGCTGGGACAATTCTTTAGAAGAATAATCGTTTTCAGGAATTAAAAAAGCCCACCTGTTTCATAACAGCTGGGCTTTTTTAGTTTAAAACCGAGATTTCTCTTTTATTTCTTTAAATTTTTGAAGTCCAATTGCTGTAAAATGAGGGGTAAAAATTTGCCAGATAATAGCCAAAAACTCTTCTTTACTTAAAGCATATTCCGTTTCCTTTAAAAGGGTATCCTGAACTGACCAGCTTGCCAGCAATAACCACATCTTTACAGCAATTCTTTTATGATTATGGTCGCTCGAATCAGGATGGCAAATTCCCTCGCTGGCCCAGACAGATAGTTGATGAATCATATCCTGAATTCTTGAACTTACTAACGTTTTGCGTAATCGGGCAAATTCTGGATAATGGGAAATAAATAGATGGATATCACGCGTAATAAAACCATATTTTTCTTGTACAACAGGTACTCTTTCAAATACAGAGTGTAAATCGCTTAGATTAAATGGAATTTTGGGAAGATGGCTGATTTCTAACATCATTTGGTGATATAATTCTTCCATCAAATCGTTCCATCTCGGGAAATAGTACGTAACATTCCCAACACTCATTTCTAAGGCATCAGCTATTTCACGCATACTAACATTTGGAATTCCCTTTTCATTTAATAATTCAATCGCTTTAACTATAATTCTATCTCGGGTTTTCATCGTATTGGTTGAATAGCAAAATCAATTGCGCTAAATTACTTAATTTTACCTCATGTAAACAAATAATTCGATGAATGAAACTCTAGATCCATCTAATTGGAATGAAATGAGACAATTAGGTCATTTGATGGTGGATGATATGATCAACTACTTGTCAACCATAAGAGAACAACCTGTTTGGCGTCCCATTCCTGAAGAAGTTAAAGAAAAATTTAAGACAGGTATTCCATCTCAACCTACTGATTCTCTTGTTGTTTACGAAGATTTTAAAAAAAATATTCTCCCTTATAATAAAGGAAATGTTCATCCAAGATTCTTTGCATTTGTTCAGGGTACAGGAACCCCAATGGGTGTATTTGCTGAAATGCTTGCTGCAGCAATGAATCCAAATCTTGCCATTGGCGAACATTCAGCCATGTACGTTGAAAATCAAGTCATAAATTGGTTTAAAGAATTTCTTGGTTATCCTGATGAAGCTTCTGGAATTCTTTTGAGCGGTGGGTCTATGGCCAATTTTACTGCATTAAATGTTGCAAGGAATTTTATCTTGCCAGAAAAAATAAGGAAGCTAGGTTTGCATGCACAGGAAAAACAATTGGTGGCGTATTGCTCTACTGAATCCCATAGTTGCATTCAAAAATCAATTGAAGCCCTGGGAATAGGGACGGAATATTTGAGGAAAATTCCAGTAAATAAAGACTATCAAATTGATATAGAAGCTTTGAACAAACAATTACAAACAGATAAATTAAATAATTTAATGCCTTTTTGCATTATTGGAAATGCAGGTACCGTAAATACAGGGGCTATTGACCCATTAAATGAATTATTAGCGATTTGTAAAAGAGAAAAAATCTGGTTCCATGTCGATGGTGCTTTTGGTGCCTTAGCTAAAGTTGTTCCTTCACTTTCCACTGCTTTAAAACCTATTGAGGAAGCAGATTCTGTCGCGTTTGATTTACATAAGTGGATGTATATTCCGTATGAGGCAGGTTGCGTATTGATAAAAAATAAAAAAGCACACAGAGATACCTTTGCCCTAAATCCCACTTACCTTCAAAATAATCTGGGTGGATTAGCAGGAGGTCCTGAACCATTTAATAATTTTGGCATTGAACTTTCAAGAGGATTTAAAGCTTTAAAAGTTTGGATGAGTTTGAAAGAACTGGGCAGTTTAGCTTATGTAAGGATGATAGAAAAAAATTGTCTGCAATGTCAGTATTTAGGGTCCTTAATTGAAAATAATAAACCATTAACTTTAATGACCCCAGTAACTATGAATATTGTTTGCTACCGGTATAATTTTCCATCAGCAAATGAAGAAGAGCAAAACGAAAAAAATAAAAAACTGTTGTTGGCTTTACAAAACGAGGGCATTGCTGCTCCTTCTTCCACCTTGCTAAACGGTCAATTTGTTATCAGAGTAGCCAATGTAAATCAACGTAGTCAACAAATCGATTTTGATATTCTGGTAAAAGAATCCTTAAGAATAGGAAAAGAACTTTCGTAATTACTTTATTTTATAATTTTGAGGTTATTATGAGTAAAAAGGGAAAGGTTTTAGTGGCCATGAGCGGTGGTATTGACAGTACAGTTACCGCTATGTTATTACACGAAGAGGGCTATGAAGTGGTAGGTATTACCATGAAAACTTGGGATTATGCACAGTCTGGTGGCAGTAAAAAAGAAACAGGCTGCTGTAGCCTTGATTCTATTAATGATGCCAGGCAGGTTGCTGTGGATATGGGATTTCATCATTTTATTTTAGATATAAGAGAAGAATTTGGTGATTATGTTATAGATAATTTTGTCGATGAATATATGGCTGGAAGGACTCCTAATCCTTGTGTGTTGTGTAATACCCATATTAAGTGGAATGCATTACTTAAAAGAGCCTTAGCACTCGATTGTGAAACGATAGCCACTGGACATTATGCGAAAATAAAACATGAAAATGACCGATATTTCATTTCAAAGAGTAAGGATTTGAATAAAGATCAATCCTATGTTTTATGGGGTTTATCTCAAAATGCACTTGCCATGAGTCAATTTCCATTGGGAAACATGACAAAACCTGAGGTGAGACAACTGGCTCATGATGCAGGTTATACCGATTTAGCAAAAAAAGCAGAGAGCTATGAAATTTGTTTCGTTCCTGACAATGATTATCGCGCCTTCCTAAGGAGAAAAGTCGATGGTTTAGATGAATTGGTTAAGCATGGAAATTTTGTAGACAGATCAGGCACAATTATAGGAAAGCACGAGGGTTATCCTTTTTTTACTATAGGGCAAAGAAAAGGATTAGGCATTGCCTTTGGTCAACCTATGTTTGTTTCAGAAATTCGTCCTGAGACAAATGAAGTCGTTTTGGGTCCTGTTGAAGAATTAACCAGAAATGGACTAAAAGTTACACAAACAAATCTTCAAAAATATGAAATACCATCCTCTGATTTAGAAGTTATTACTAAAGTGCGTTATAAAGATGCGGGAACTTTAGGTATTTTAAATAAAGTGGATAATCAAATGCTCGGCATTGAGTTTTTAGCCCCTGTAACTGGTATTGCTCCTGGTCAATCAGCTGTTTTCTACGAAGGGGATGATGTGGTAGGTGGTGGCATAATTCATAGTAGTTATTTACCTTTAATCGATCAATAAATGATAGAAATAGGCAAGTGTTCAAAACCCCACGGACTTGATGGTACCTTAAAATGTCAGATTGATGAAAGATATCTGGATGATGTACTCCAGGCAAAAGCCTTGTTTATAGGGCTTGGGGCAAATCCGATTCCCTACTTTATTGAATCTGCACGGGAAGGAAATCAATTTTTAATAAAACTGGAAGAAGTAAATTCAAGAGAAGAAGCAGAAACCCTTACAAATAAACCGATATATCTAAGAGAAGAGGATTTAATGGAACCAGCTGAACTGGATGACGAGTATGCAGATAACAGGTATGAAAAATGGATTGGCTACGATATTATCGATATCGAAATGGGGAACATAGGCAAAATTGACCAGATTTTAAACCTTCCAGGGCATTTTACAGCAGCGATAAATCATAAGGGGAAGGAAGTTCTCATTCCCTTGCATGAAAGTCTGATTATAGAGATAAAAAAGGAGAAAAAACAATTGATTTTCCAGTTACCCGACGGATTATTAAATCTTTAAAGGATTAGTCTTTGGGAGCACCTGGTTGTTTTATTTCATAATTTTCTTTCTCTTTGGCTAATTTAACCATTCTCTTTACATCATCAAGTAGTTTTTTTGCATCGTAAATGATACCATCTTTAATGGTATATTTTACGCCCCCTACCCTAACAATTTCATTGTCCTCGTTCAATTTTATTGCACCAGTTCCATAGAGAACCTGAAGATTTTCGAGTGGATTTTCATCGACAATCAGCATATCAGCTAATTTTCCTGGTTCAATACTCCCAATTTTATCGGCTGCTCCAAGTGCTTCTGCTCCATTTAAAGTAGCTGTTCGAATGATTTCAAGTGGGTGAAAACCAGCTTCCCTCATGAGTTCCAGTTCCCTGATAAAAGCAAATCCATATAATTGAAAAATGAAACCAGAGTCAGAGCCAGCAGTTACTCGTCCACCTCTATTTTTAAACTCCTGTAAAAAGGTCATCCATAATTTATAGTTTTCTTTCCAGGCAACCTCCTGTTCTGTTCCCCAGCTGTGCCAATAAGATCCATGGGAAATTCTACTGGGCAAATAAAATCTCCATAAAGAAGGCAGAGTATATTCTTCGTGCCACTCAGCTCGGCGTGCGCGCATTAAATCTCTGTTTGCCTCATAGATATTAAAAGTAGGGTCAATGGTAAAATCAAGGGCAATCAGTTCATCCATTACCTTATTCCAATGATCGGAAAAAGGAGCTGCTGCTTGTTTCCATAAATTTCCTGCGCCTTCAAACCGGTGTTGTTCATTTTGGTAATTATAATCGAGAGGATAATTTTGAACTGTACGGTTATTAAAGAGAGCTTCGGGTAAACCATACCAATGTTCCATGGTTGTTAACCCAGCCCTAGCAGATTTTAACACATTCCAGCGAGCAACATCCATTTGAGCATGATGGCAAGCTGAGCGCAAGCCAATTCTCTTATTTTCTTTTAGGGCTGCATCCATAATTTCAGGTGCCGCACCAAAAAATTTTATTCCATCGGCTCCTTTTAGAGCATTATCATTGACCCAGGCAATAGCTTGTTCAGGCGTTGTAATTGGAGATTTTGATCCTGATCCGAAAGCATTATAAACATAAAGTCTGGGTGCTGTAATCTCATTTGCCAAACTTAACTTTTTATGCCTTAGCGTCCAATCCAACCCGTTTCCAGCAGCAGGATCCCGAACGGTTGTTATCCCATGACCCATCCATAATTTAAAAACATATTCTCCACCTGCACCTTGAGCTGCACCACCACTATGACCGTGCATGTCTATCAAACCAGGCAATAAATATTTCCCTGAAGCATCTAATTCTCTGCCCCCCTCTTTTAAAACAGGCCTGTTTTTATCTGGGATAGAAACCCCAGGATAACCCACAACACTTACTTGTTTAATGATATTATTTTCCACCACGATATCTACGGGGCCTATTGGAGGGGCTCCATTGCCATTAATCAAGGTAACGCCTCTAATAATCAATTGATTGTATGGACCTTCACCTTCTTTTATCTTAGGTGCATCAGCAACCTGGGAGAACAAGTTTACCCCAAGTACAAAAAAGGAAAAAAAAATAATTAAACGCATATTTCTTATGATTAGATAATATTGAAACCGTTTATCCAAAAGTAACAAAAAATCAGCATATTCTTATTTTCCTTTTTTAACTTATATTTGTATTTATTTCATCTTCATGTACTTTAAATATACACTGGTTT